>Ga0306922_10007095_pt1 | contig 10783 bp, 8 predicted proteins | sample sta12Cox44000082_FD_203758 | JGI IMG/M metagenome (GOLD analysis project Ga0306922, IMG submission 203758) | Lab enrichment of tropical soil microbial communities from Luquillo Experimental Forest, Puerto Rico - statoxic.12C.oxic.44.000.082 (v2)... | ecosystem: Environmental > Terrestrial > Soil...
CGGGGCTCGACACGATTGCCTTTCACATCGGCAAGGGGGGGGTGCAAAGCATACAACCTACTTCGTCCTTGCCGGACATCACAGTCCCGGTAATCATCGACGGCACCACGCAACCCGGATTTGCGGGCAGGCCGGTGATTGAACTCAATGGCAGCAAGGCAGGGGTTGGCGTAAATGGGTTAACCATCCGGGCCGGGAACAGCACAGTCCGAGGAATGGTAATCAATGGTTTTAGATGGCGCTTTGAATCCGGCGGTATAGGGATCGTTTTGCTCCAAAACGGTCGGAATCTCATTGCTGGAAATTTCTTGGGAACGGATATTACCGGAACTCATTCGATGCCCAATGAATCTGCGGGTATAGCGTTATTCGGATCAAATTACAACCTCATTGGAGGCACAATAGCTGAGAACCGAAACCTAATTTCCGGAAACTTAGCAGGTCAAACCGGCGCTGGAATCGACATGGAACCGGGAACGACAGGAAACATTGTTCAGGGCAATTATATCGGAACCGATGTGACCGGTAAGCAACCGTTGCCCAACGTGGGAGGAATTGGGGTTCTTGCCGGGTTCAATACAACCATTGGAGGGACCGCGCCCGGTGCGGGCAATCTCATTTCCGGCAATAGGGGCCCCGGCGTTAGTATTGGGGGAACCAACAATTTGATTCAGGGAAATTTTTTCGGAACGGATGCTTCAGGGACGCAGGCTTTGGGAAATGAAACGGGGATAGCGGTCTCCGGAGACAACAACCTGATCGGAGGAACCTTTCCGGAGGCCCGCAACCTGATCTCCGGGAACGGCATTGCCGACAACAGAGGATATGGAATTGCTCTGGGTGGAGGGCCGGACAACAAGATTGAAGGGAACTACATCGGCACGGACGTCACCGGGACCAAACCTATACCCAACCACATTGGTATTGGGCTGGGAGGCAGCGGCAACTCTATCGGGGGTTTGGAGCCGGGATCGGGCAACCTAGTCTCGGGCAACTCGGATCAAGGTATTTACCTGATCAGTCAAATCGGTTCCACTGAGGGAAACGTGATTCAGGGAAACTATATCGGCACCGATTACGCGGGAACCGTGGCGCTGGGCAACGGCGATGGCGTGGAATTTCGACTTGATGCAAGTAGGTTATCGAACAACACGATCGGAGGAACTACCCCCGCCGCCCGCAACTTGATCTCCGGCAACAGAAACCGGGGGATTTACCTCTACGATCTCGGCGGATGAATGGACTCCAACCTGGTTCAAGGGAACTTCATCGGAACGGACATTTCCGGGACCGATCCTCTGGGCAATCAGGTGGGGATTTATGGCTCCAGCGAAGGGTCCAATAACGTCATTGGCGGAACCATTCCGGAAGCGAGAAACCTAATCTCCGGCAATCAGACAGGAATTCAAATTGTTTTCAGCATCGTTGGCGCGGGCTTCCGGGTCCAAGGGAACTTCATCGGTACGGATGTTTCCGGAACCGGGGCACTGGGAAACGGCATTGGGGTGAAACTGGGGGAAGGCGCTTGGAACAACCTCATCGGCGGGACCGAAGCGGGAGCCGGCAACGTCATTTCCGGCAACACGACCGGCGTGGAAATTGAAGGAGTTGGCAATCCGGCCGCTCAAGACCGAGTGGAAGGCAATTTCATTGGGACGGATGTCACGGGAACTGGTCCCCTGGGGAATGAAGGGAACGGGGTTCGGATCGGCACCCGAACCCAGGACAACACCATTGGCGGTACGGAACCAGGGGCAGGGAATATTATCGCTTTTAATGGCAACGACGGCGTTCTCGTTGACACCGGCCAGCGCAACGGCATCCAGCAAAACGCCATCTACTCCAGTGGGAACTTGGGAATTGAACTGATCAACGATGGCAACCACAACCAGGAGTTCCCGGTTTTGACCTCGGCCATTGCCGAAGGCGGTTTCACCACGATTGCAGGAACCCTGACCAGTGCCTCAAATACGGTTTTTAGACTGGAATTCTTTTTGAACAACCAGTGCAGTCCGTCCGGTTTCGGGGAAGGCAAAGAATTTTTTGCGACTACGACCGTCAGAACAGGTGACAACGGCATCGCAGAATTTAGCTTGAAGATCCCGCACGACACTACGTTGGGTCAATTTATTACGGGAACGGCCACCGATTCGGCCAACAATACGTCGCAGTTTGGACCCTGTCAAGAAGTTCATTCCCCTGGCGGTTCACCCAGTAGGGGCGGGATTATTCGTTTTCCACAAACTCCTATTTGCGAAAGCTCTTTTCCTCCGTCCCAGGTCCCAATTCTTTCTTTACCCGAAAAGCAGGACAATCTGGTTCAATTAGATCATTTGTTTACTTGTCCTGTTTTCTCGGGGAAAGAAGACAGGTCTTATAATCTCCCCCACTATCATCAAACGATTGAAGACACTTCGTTTCTGGATTTTTTGACATTCGATGCCATTTATTCTTGATTTGGAGTCAGGTTTTAGGATCGAAAGACAAATGCACCGATTCCGAGGAAACCCATGCCCCAAGGTATGTGTTGCCCGTAAGAATCCTCGGGGTCCGGGTTAAAACGAATAATGTTATGCAGCGGATCATAAAAGAATGAATCATCTTGGAAATCATAAGGATCCCATCGAATAGGCAAATAGCAGGTTTAAATTGACATTGAGGTGTCAACAAGGCGTCCGAAAAATAACGACTTTTATGGACCAAGTATCTGCATCACTATTGTCCGTGGGGAATTAAGTTGGCGATGCGATTCTGCAGTTCCGGTGGCGTGAGACCGCGGATGAGGAAGCGTTTTTGGCGGCTGGTTTGGCCGGTGAGGATTTCGAGTTGGGAGGGTTTCAGGCCCAGGACTTCGCACAAGAGTTGGATCAAGGATTTGTTGGCTTTGCCCTGATCGGCGGGAGCGGTAACGGCGATTTTGAGGCTGCCGGCGTGTTCGCCGACGATACGGGTCTTGCGGGCACCGGGTTGGGCGCGGATGGGAAGGACACAGCCCTCGGGATGTTCGGTGATGGTGATCATCAGCGGCAGCCTCCTCACAAGCGAGGCCGCATGTGGCTGCCGGTCTCGGCGTGTTTGGCGATGGCGATCATGAATACCAAACATCTGAATTCTTACGAATTCAGCTACGCTCCTTGTTCGCGGGTTGCGGGTGTCCAGGCGAATTGGTAGGCTTCGCCGAGGAGCATTCGGGTGCGGTGGACGATTTCTTGGGTATGCCCCCGGAAATGAGGGATGCTGTCGAAGATGGCGCCAAGCCCGGTTACATCGAAGCCCTGGATGCGATAAAGGCCGAGCAGTTGGCGGGGGGTCAAATGGACCAGTACTTTTCCGGCTTCGCTTACCACGGTGTCGAGCGTGCGCAATAACTCATCCCGGGAGATCGGGCCGCGCTCGGAAAATTCGGCAGGACGATTGCGAACATCCGCGGTGCCGCCAAGGCCGGCAACGATCCATTGGCGCAAATTGCCGCAGAGGTGAAGGATCAAGTTGCCGATGCTGTTCATGGACGGCCGCGAACGGGACCATATTTGGTCATCGGTCAACTGATTCAGGCAGTGCTTGATCCTGGCGAGAGCGTGCGACAATTCCTTTGACGCTTCGGTTCCCACTGCGGCTGCCAGGACATCGGCGGTCATGAGGGTCCTCCATTGGGACAAGGTCTATCTTAGGGCAGTTATTAGTTATTGGTTATTAGTTATTAGCAAAGATTGGTTCGAGTATTCAGAAAAATCTGTCTTTAAGTTGACAGGCTGGTGATGACAAAACGGACTTTGAATGATAGGTGGCCAATGGAGATTGGCCGGCCGCCTGTGCCTTTGGATGTTGATAACGAAAAGGTCGTGACATGGACGTGTCATCAAAAAATCGATTTCATGGCGGCGCCGTGTCGTGTCTCACGGGCACGTGAGATACGGCGGCAAGAGGCGCGTTAAGTTGTTCCGTACGAATGCCTTGCGTGGAGAACCGCGGGCGTGCATTCGTGTGAGATACGAGACGGGTTGAAGCCGGAGCGCGAATGAACCGATCTTGGCAACTCCTCTGCATAAATCACTGCCAGTACACAGTACCGAGTACTCAGGGGATGGAATCGAGGGCATTTGAGATCGGATCACATGCGCGGCAGCGATCAGCGGATCCACTATATCAGCAAGGATTATGGATTTGGGAAAAGTAAAGCCGCCGGAGTGAAGCCGGCGGCTTGTTGAAACGACTGGTCGCGTCCTTCGCTGACGCTTCAGGCTCGTCATGTCCTTCGATGGCGCTTCGGGCTAAGATGCGCTTGAGGCTTAGAAAACCCTTTCTCCTATGCCAAGTTGACGTAGACGGTCTTGACTTCGGTGTAGAGTTCGAGGGCGTATTCCCCCAATTCGCGGCCGTGGCCGCTCATTTTGTAGCCGCCGAAGGGGGCGGCGGCATCGAAGACATCGTAGCAATTGACCCAGACGGTGCCGGCGCGGAGGCCGTTGGCGAGGCGGTGGGCCTTGGTGATGTCGCGGGTCCAAACGGCGGCGGCGAGGCCGTAGAAGGTCTGGTTGCCGCGGCGGATGACTTCGTTCGTGTCCTTGAATTTCAGGATGTTCATGACGGGGCCGAAGATTTCTTCTTTGGCGATTTTCATTTCGTCGGTGACGTTGTCGAAAACGGTGGGCTCGATGAAGTAGCCGCGGTCGCCGAGGCGTTTGCCGCCGGTGAGGAGCCGGGCGCCTTCCTTGCGGCCGGCGTCGATATAACCCATGATGCGGTCACACTGCTCCTGAGAGACCTGGGGACCCTGGGTGGTGGCCATGTCGAAGGGGTCGCCGACTTTTTGCGATTTGGCCTTTGCGACCAGTTTTTCCACGAAGGAGCCGTGGATTTTTTCCTCGACAAAGAGCCGGCTGCCGGCACAGCAGCACTGGCCCTGATTGAAGAACAGGGCGAAATAGGCGCCTTCGACGGCCGCGTCGAGGTCGGCATCGGCAAAAATCACGTTGGGACTTTTGCCGCCGAGTTCCAGGCTGACGCGCTTGAGATTGCTCTTGGCGGCGGCTTCGCTGATGATCTGGCCTGTGAGATATTCGCCGGTGAAGGCGACCTTGTCGATATCCATGTGGCTGCTGACGGCGGCGCCGGCGGTGGGGCCGTAGCCGGGAATTACATTGACAACGCCATCCGGGAAGCCGGCTTCCTGGGCCAGGGCGGCGACGCGGAGCGCGGTGAGCGGGGTTTGCTCGGCGGGTTTGAGAACGATGGTGCAGCCCGCGGCGAGGGCGGGTCCCCATTTCCAGGCCTGCATCAATAAGGGAAAGTTCCAGGGAATAATCTGGCCGACGACGCCGACGGGTTCATGGCGCGTGTAGCAGAAATAGTTGCCTTCGACTGGAATGGTTTTGCCGTGGATTTTGTCGGCCCAACCGGCATAGTAGCGGTAACACTTGATGGTCATGGGCAGGTCGATGTAGAAGGAGTCGCGGTACGGTTTGCCGTTGTCGAGGGTTTCGAGTGCGGCGAGTTCTTCCTGGTGTTTTTCAATGAGGTCCGCGAGTTTGTGCAGCAGCCGGCCGCGCTCGGAGGCGTTCATCTTGGGCCAGGGGCCATCTTCGAAGGCTTTGCGGGCGGCCTTGACGGCCAGGTCGACATCGGCCTTGTCGCCCTCGGCAACCCGGCAAATGACCTCGCCGGTGGCGGGGTTAAGAGTCGGGAACGTCTTGCCGGAAACGCTGTCTTGCCATTTGCCGTTGATCAACAGCGGCTGGTCTTTGACCTTGGGCGGCCTTACGGTTTTGGGTCTTTCAGCGGTCGCGGTAGCCATACGTGCATCCTCCTATGAGATTTTGAACTAGGATTTCAAAGGCGGATTGACGAACTGGTCATTTATTATATTGGCGTTTGGAAAGGGTTCATCCCCAGGGCGGCGGGGAGAACACAGTTGAATGGGATAGCTCCGGGGGCTAAATGAATCGCCTAGCCAGGGTCTTGTTAGGGGGTTTTATAGTATGGCAATTGCTGTTTATTCCGGGAGCCAATTTGCTTGGTTTGATTTTGGCAACCCAAAAGAATGGGGAGAATTCAACGGGGGTGAACGCCGTGGAACCGGCGGCAACCGGGAAGGAGACTTTGCAAGTCGGCTTGGACCAAGTTGATAAGGTCCTCCAAATATGGGCGGAATGGACAGGGCAATTACAGGGGTGGTCACTTTATGCGCCTCATGTGCCAACGCATAGTACTTTTGTCGTCGTGGAGTTTGGATGGGATGAAGAATGCGCGGGGCAACCAGGGATCGGGAAGCGACAAAAAGTGTATTCTGCCATTGAGCCAGCCGATCCCGGGCATTATTTTCGCCCCTTCAATTCGTTCCGGCTGGCTTCGTACGAAGCCAACCTGTGCCTACCGATCTGGAATTGGAAGGAGGATGTCGCGGCCAAGGATGCCGCGCGGCAACAGATCGAGGAAACCGTTTGCCGGCATCAGAAACCGATATGCGCATACCTCCAATGGCAACGGCGGATGTTCCAAGATCGTCATCCGGAATTAGCAGCTCCGACCGAGGCTGTGCTGCTTGTTCGGATGTACACCCTTCCGGAATTTGGTGCGGAATTACGGAAATGGGGGGAAGCTATCGAACAGCCGCTTGCCCGGTGCCGCTGGGGATGCGACACGCGTGATGCCAGCACGATGGAATTGGCATGTTATGATCCGGTGATGAAGCAATTTCGTGTGACGGCGCCGGGGTTTCGCAAGTCGCTGAGCCCCGGCCACCCCCGTTCTCGAATGATGAAAAAATGAATGCCGCGCGTGTGGTCGGTCTGAGTCCGTGGTTGCCTGCACCAGTAGCACGGCAAAGCTGGTGGACCGAACCGATCCGGGCGGAGCGTCTGGCGGCGCTCAGGATCGGGGTGTCGGCGGTGTTGCTCGTAGATATTTTGTGCCTCTATTTGCCTCAGGCGCACATCTTTTTCGGTGCCGATAGCCTTGGTAGTCCGGAAATTTTTTGGCGAAACAAGGCAGGCGGTAGCTGGTCCGCTTTGGGCATGCTCCAGGACGCCGAATGGATTCGAGCCGCCATTGTTGCGTGGGCGATTGCTGCAGGGATGTTGCTGGCGGGGTTCTGTTCCCGGCTGAGCGCACTGGCGTGCTGGGTTTTTTCGCAATCCTTCATCACACTGAATCCGTGGATTCATAACGCCGGCGACACGGTGCGAACGATTATCCTGTTCTACTTAATCATTTCGCCATGCGGGGCGGTCTGGTCAATTGATCGGCAGCTAAGCGGGATGGGCCGACAAAAAACGCCGACCTTTATTTATCCGTGGCCGATCCGGTTGCTGTTTGTGCAAATGGCGGTCATCTATTTTTTCAACGGCGTCTATAAGTTCCTGGGCCCACAATGGCGGGCCGGGCATACACTCCACTATGTTCTGAGCGACCTGTCGATTGCCCGGATGTCCTATGCGGAACTTCCGCTGCCGTTATGTATTTCGCAATTGATGACGTGGGTTGTTTTAGTGTGGGAATTGGTATTCCCTCTGCTGGTGACCGTTCGACGCTTGCGAAACTCCATCCTATGGCTAGGCGTGTCGCTGCACATCGGGATCGGTCTGAGCATGGAACTGGGCATGTTTGCTCCGTATATGCTTTGTCTTTACCTGCCCCTGATTTCTTGGGAAAAGAAGACGCGATAGCCTGTTTGCTCCGCCTCGCTGTTTGATCTATGTTTGTGAAGCGGGAGAACAGGACAATCGAGAGCGCATCCATGGTCAAACGGTGGGGCCCCCAACTGCTTCTGGCAGTCCTGGGGTTAGTGTTTTTTTCGGAGTTGGTTCTGCATCCAACGCAGACGCTGTACTCCGATTATTCCGATCTGTTCATCCTGCACCTTCCCGCCAAAAAGTTCCTGGTACGGTCCTGGCAGGAGACGGGCGAATTGCCATTGTGGTGTCCCTATAACTTCGCGGGGCTGCCATTTCTTCACGACATTCAAGTCTCGGCGTTTTATCCGGCCCACTGGCCTCTACTTTTGTTGCCTGAAGAACGCCTGGGGGCAGCGCTGAGCTGGCTGGTGGTCGTGCACGTGATCGTTGCCGGCTGGACAATGTATGCCTATGCGCGGCACGAGGGACTGCATGGCGCGGGTGCTTTCGTGGCGGCGATTGGTTACATGTTTACGGGAAAATGGCTGTTGCACATTTTGGCCGGCGGCCATTACAACATGGTGCCACTGGCGTGGCTGCCGTTGGTGTTGTTGTGGCTGGAGCAAGCCATCCAACGGAGAAGTCTGTTGCGCGCGACCTGGGCGGGAGCGGCATTCTCGCTCTTCATTCTGGGTGCGTATCCCTATGTCACCCTTTACGCCGGGGTATTTTTGATTCTGTGGACTTTCGGCATTGTCGTGGAGCAAGGCAGGTCGAGAATTCTGCAGAACATTGTCTGGTGGACCGGTTTGGGAACCTGGTCAGCATTGATCGCCGTTGCTCTGGGAGCGGTGCAACTCTTGCCGGGAATGGAAGCAGCGGCGGGAGCGAGCCGATCGGCCGGTGTGGCGGTGACGGGCGAAACGCTGCTTAACGGGATTAGGTCCGTAGTCGGTCTAGTGGGGCCGCCACTTACGAATGAGCCGAACTGCTGGGAAAACCGTGCCGGGCTCGGAGTGCTATGGCTCGGATTAGCGGTCCTTGCTCCACGATTCGGAAGCGCGCGAACGCGCTATCAAGCAGGAGTCTGCCTGCTCTTGTTTGGCTTCGTGCTGGGAGGTTCGGCGCTGGTGCAATGGGTGCCTGGCTTTCGTTTATTCCGGTTGCCATCGCGCATGTTCCTCATCATCGCTTTGCCTGTCGCCTTGCTTGCGGGAAAAACGACGCAAGCTATTTTTCAAAAGGGCCATATCTCCCCGGAGGCGATCCAAGAATGTCGCGGTATCCTGGTCAAACTCACGCTGGGCGTTCTTTTTTTGGCAGGCGTGTACGGTCTCACGCTTACCGCACAGCGCCGGGATTGGCAGCTACAATATCATCCGTACTGGATAACTCTCATCCTCACTATTCCCGGGATATGTTGGCTCTTGAGTCAGCGGGCGCGAGAATGTAATTTCGCCGACAATCGTCGCCATGGATCATCGCGGTTGTGCCACGTGTGGGCGCTCTTCTTGGGAATCGACATGGCAGCGCTCACCAGGGGTAGAGTGGCCGTTCGACCTGAGGAAGAGATTTTTTCTCCATCGCCGTGTGTTCGGTATCTGGCGCAGCGCCGGCATGAGCATGGCCGGATCCTGGATTTTAACCCGGAAGAAAATGCCGCCAATCATACTCCTTTGTGGCCGGGCTTACCGGTTGTTGAGCGCATCGAACCGCTTCGAGGGTTCAATCCGATTGATGTCCGGCGGTACAAGGAATATCTGCAATTCATCACCAACGAAGACAAGCCGCTAGAGACAATCGACGGCATGTTCACTGGTCCGATTCTGGGAACGTTTCCGATTGTGAACCAAGGTTTGGCGGACCTGCTCGGCGTTCGGTATTTGGTGCAACCGGCCAATTTGCCTCTGGGTCTGAGCGTTCAGGACCCGGCCGGCCGCAAATTCTGGAAACCCGTTCTTGAAGATTCTGCAGCGAAGACTTTTAACATTATTTCGGTCCAAGCGGGAGGAACGGATTGTGGATTGCAGCCGTTACCGCCGTACCGGATATACGAGAACCAAAACGTTTTCCCTCGGGCATTCGTGGTTCCGGAAGCGGTACCGCTGCCGGACCACTCTCGTGTCCTGGCCGAACTGACGGCCACCGATTTTCGCCGGCGGGTGTTGCTGGAAGATTTTGAAAATTCGGCGGCATTTCTGGTTCGGAACACAACCAAATGCAAGTGGCAAATGTCCGGGAATATCGTCCCAACCGGATCACGCTCGATTTGGATGCAAAGGAATCGGGCTATCTGGTATTGACGGATGTTTGGTTCCCCGGTTGGACGTGCATGGTGGATGGACAACCTGCCTGCATCCACCGGGCCAACTATTTGTTTCGGGCCGTGGCGGTGCCGGCCGGAGCCAAGCAAGTGGTGTTCACATTTGCTCCGCAATCCTATGCCTGGGGCAAGGCGATTAGCTTTGCCGGCCTTGTTTTGGTTATTGGGTTGAGCGTCCAATTGCCATTGCTTCAGTTGCTGCGCGCGTCGAGCCAAGTGAGCGAAGAAAGGAAACGCGATGCCGTTCTTTGCTAAAATCGGCAACCGATCTTTTCCCACAAGCTATGTGACGGTCGGGGCGATTCTCTTCATTTCGATTGGGTTATGGACCATTCCACTGCTCGCGGGATGGACATCGTTTGGTCTCGAAGATTACGTGGAATACTGGGCTGCGGGCAGGCTGATTGCCCGGGGCGAAAATCCTTATGACCCGGCCGCAATTCATCGGGAAGAACTGGAAGCCAGCCCGGATTTGACCGAAGCGATAATGATGTGGAATCCTCCCTGGGCGCTGACTGTAGCGGTACCGTTCGGCTGGTTACCTCCACACATGGGACATGGTATTTGGTTGTTCCTGCAATCTCTGCTTGTGTTTTTCTGTGGGGATTGGGTGTGGCAGCACTATGGGGGACCGCCGTCGCACCGGTGGTTGGCGTGTGCGGTGACCTTGGGATTTGCCCCCACTTTCCTCGCTGTGCGAATGGGGCAAATTACTCCGCTGGTCTTATTGGGAATTGTCGGGTTTCTTCATTTTCAAAAGCGTGGCCAGGGGTTTTGGGCCGGAGCGGCGGCATCACTGGCCGCAATCAAGCCGCATCTGGCGGTCTTTTTTGCCCTGGCGTTATGG
>Ga0306922_10007099_pt1 | contig 10781 bp, 13 predicted proteins | sample sta12Cox44000082_FD_203758 | JGI IMG/M metagenome (GOLD analysis project Ga0306922, IMG submission 203758) | Lab enrichment of tropical soil microbial communities from Luquillo Experimental Forest, Puerto Rico - statoxic.12C.oxic.44.000.082 (v2)... | ecosystem: Environmental > Terrestrial >...
GCCGTGCGGTATCCCAAACGTCTCATTTCCTTAAGCGTGCGCTGTGTGGCGGAGATGCTGCTGCGCTTCATGGAGCCTCCGCAAGAGGGTTCATATTGTCGATCTGCGCGAGCACAGGAGGAGGTCCTCCCCACCAGTCGTACTCTAGGATAATGCCTCTGTCTGCTTGATTGACGGCTGGCGCTGTGGCTCGCGCAAAGTCCGATTCCCAGACACTCAAAGCACCTATAAAGTATTCATCGACAAAGACACCAAAATTGCCCCTGAGTATGTTTCCCTTGCCAGAGACTTGGGAATAGCCACTGACTTGCACAGCCATTGTTCCTGACAGGTCGCAACCGTCGATAGTGGCGTAGGTGACAGCAACTCCACCGATTTTGACAGCGGCACCAATCACACCTTCTATCTTGCAGCCCGCGAGCGTAGCAGTGCTTTCGTGTACCCACACGCCATAAGCGTAGCCTCCGCTAACATCGCTGATAGTAAGACCAGCAAGAACAGCCTGGCTACCCGGGTAGCAGCACACGCCGATGGAACCGAGTGCGCCGTGGATTCCCTGAATAGCCAGGCTGCTGACAGTGGTGCCCTGCCCAGACACCAACAAACCTATGGCGACGCCGCCCATCAACAAAGGACTCTGGATGACGGCTCCTGGTAATCCTTCCAGAGTAAGGGCTTTATTGACGACAGCGCCGCCATAGAGGCCGGCATCGACACGGACGATATCGCCCGGATGCGCTTGGTCGATGCCGGCCTGGATCGTGAAATTGGGGCCGAGCAATTGGTCCACGACAACTGTTGAGGGAGTCAGCCGGTCTTCCAATCGCTCGAACCCCAATAGCGTTCTCATCGGACGATCCCCAGGGAGGAAAGAATGATCCAGAGTACCGAAACACCCAGCAGCAAAACCACGCTGCTGAACAATGCCCAGAGAAGCGTATCAAGGAACCTCAGAAAGGGTTTCATTCTCCTGATTTCCTGATGCACTTACCACACCAATCATCTGTCCCAACGGGAGGCCAGTTCCCCGTTACATCGGGAGGATCGTATCGACAAGTTCCGCCAGTATCGAAGTAAATGCAGATACCACATGATGTATCACCTGGATGCCAAGCGCTGGCGGTTGTTTCTGGTTTCGGTGGTACTTGCTTGAGGTCTTTCACTGTCACGGCAATCTCCTTATACTGCTCCCCAGCCGAAGCGGGAAGCGATTTCACGGATCAACCACGTATGGGTAAAGGTTTCATCTTCGGGCGGATTGGACGGCACTAGCTTCTGCGTATGTGCTTCGTCGCTGAATACCCAGCATTCGCTCACTAGGCGGGAGGGCGTCTCCATCCCCAGGGCGAGCCAATCATCGACAAATCCAAGCGTGTTCTCGCAATACATCTGATTGGTTGTCTGGTTGTCCCATCCCGGCCAGAAGATCACGCCAAACGGGATATTCGCTGCCTTGCACCACGCCGCTAGCTTCGGCATATCTTCGTGGAATTGTCGTTGCCTTATCAGAGCCGGCGGGTTATTGAAATGGTAAATCCATCGGTGATTGATATCAATATCAAACCACTCTATGGACACTTCTAGCTCTTGGAGTTGTGTGAGGGCGGCGATGATCTCCTCTAGAGAGAGGCCGGGCGGGGGATACGGTTCAGTAATCGCCAGACCAAAGGTGTCTCCATAGAAGGTCTTGAGCGACTTGTAGAAGTCGGCAATCCTGCCCGCTTGCGTTGCGAGATCCATGACACCTAATTGCTTAGCGCCGTAAAAGCCTTCGTCAATATCGGCGATGACTGAGAACGCTCCGGCGCTGAAGAGGTTATCGCAGCATTGCTTGGCGTCTCGAATGGCAATCTTGGGATCTTGCAAGTATTGCGGTTTCCAGATCCCCGTGAAGAATGATAGGTCGATATTCCAAGATTGACACTTCTCGACCACACCTTCTGCTTCGATGTTCGGCCAGACGTTCGGACCGAACCAAGGCATCGACTTCTGGTTCCAGAGGGATTGATAAGAGATTTGAATCATGCCGAGTTGTGAGCGACAATTCGGCCAAGTATCCGGATCCTCGAACAAATGCAGCCAGTCAGAACCGGCAGCAGGAATGAGAGTGAGGTTCTTTCCAGTTGACAGCGGCATGAGCAATCTCCTTTATGATGGAGGTACTCTCCGAAGTAAACTGTCCATTCCTAGTTTCCCGAGTACCTTACGCCACTTCTCACATGATACATTATCCTTCTCTAAACGAAAGGAAGGAGTTCCTCTGAAAGGTATCCGAGTGAGGATGGTCCGCTGCTTGATCGCATTCAAATCCTTTTCGATTATAGCGAACCTTTTATCCTTTTCGGGCAATTTACCTGCGACATACTTGCACGCCGTCTTGACGCCGATGCCCCGGATACCCGGAATATCATCTGTCGTATCGCCTGTGATTGCCTTGACCAGATCCCATGTATAGGGATCCACTCCGTAATGCTCGATAAAGGATTTTCGGGAAATGGCTTTTTTCTTGCGCTGGTCATAGACAATCACCCTATCATCGAGAAGCTGGTAGAGGTCATGGTCGGTACTAACAATGATGATATAATCCTCTATGTCTCGGACGAGCGAAGCGATCAAATCGTCCGCTTCGTACCCTTTCTCGCAAAAGACGTTCTTGAAACCAATGGCTGGCAAGTGCTCCCAGCACAGCTTGTCAAGCTGCGAGCGCAGGCCTTTAAGAGCGCGCTTCTGCTCTCTCGGGAGTATTCTCTCCCTTGTTCGGCGAGATGATTTATAGTCAGGTAGAAGCTGCGTGCGCAGGCTCGGACCCGAATCAAAACAGAAAGCAATGTTAGGTGTGCAGAATGTATCTTGGAGGTCAAGTATATCCCGGAAGAAGCCAAATATCGCTCCAGTCGGCTCGCCGCCATAGGACAATCCTCCCATCGCGTAGAAGTTGCGCCAAGCGCAATTGTCGCCATCTATAATCAACCAAGTCTTGTGCATCATTGCTCCAGGCTTGGAAAATTTGGTGTCTCATACTTGTGGGCAATCTCACTGCGGAGTACGGTGATGTTCTTTGGCGCTTCTATGCCTAGCGTCACCTTGCCTCTAGTGATCTTGACAACATTCACGATCACGTTATCGCCGATCTTGATACTTTCCTTTTCGTGCCGAGTCAATACTAACATTACGTGTACCTCCTTTTACGTTTGATCTGGCAAGCTTGTTCAATCTCGTTCCAGAGACTAGCTACCAGCGTGCGAAGCTCCTTTTCTAATCCTTCTGCCTCTATCTTCTGGATCAGCTTCTCCTTCGGTCCGGTAAAGTTGAAGTCCTTAGCATCGACCTTCCCATCACGCTCAGTCCAGTGACACTCCTCTGTCAAAAAGTCAATACAACTACCCACGTCATCGACACCAAAAGAGTGGTAAATGGGAAGATCAATTTGCCGGCGACGGCCGGTGACGCGCGTCCTCTTGACCTTTATGCGGGAGATGTTGCCCACTTGGCGAGCCTTCTTGCGCACGGTTCGCTTTAGCTCGCCGATAGGCTTGAACCATAGCTCCATCTGAGCGTAGAAAGACAATGCGCGTCCTCCAGCCCGCGTATCAGGATTGAATTGTGCTCCAATACCTATGTTGTCTCGCGCCTGAGAGATGATTATAAGGATTGAGCCAGAGCGTTGCAATGCCGCATTGATACGCGGCAGCGAAGTTGAGTTGATCTTAGCCTTCGCTGTACCATAATCTCCACTCACTTTGTCTCCGCTCTTGCGTGCAGCTTTCTCCTTGTCATATTGCTTTTGGGCTGCTTTGGAGACCAGCGCATCCATAGAGTCCAAGACATATACAAACGGCACCTTACGCTTGATGATATCGTCAAGGTGGTCGTAAAACTCCTCAAGGTAAACCGACTTGTGGTCAATCTTCATGCGCTCGTCTAGCTTCTTGCCGAAGTAGTGAGCGATGTCCATCAGCGCGCCATTCTCGGCATTATCGAAGTGTATCTCATAATCGGCGAATTGCTTGCTCGCACAGGCCTCAGCGAGCACTTGCAGAGCTAGCCACGTTTTCCCGCTGTCTGTACGACCTGCAAACAGCACGTAAGCGCCCTTGGGGATAGCGCCGTTGACTCTACCCGAGCAGCATAGATTGAGAAGAGAGGAGCCAGAAGAGAGCAGGCTATTCGGCGATGCTTTGTCATTCTTCAGAGCCTTAGCCAAGTCGCTTGTCATGGGTCACTCCAGAAAGAAGGGCAGAGGTCATCCCTGACCTCTGCTAGGGAAGGTGGCTACTTCTTGCCCCTGCGGACGTTCTTGTTGGACTTGGGCTTCGGCTTGGGCTTCACTTCTTCCTCGTCTCCCTCATCTTCCTCGCCTTCTCCATCGTCATCGCCTTCCTCTTCTTCCACCTCTTCTTCTTCGCCATCGCTGTCTTCCACATCCTCTTCGCCGCTCTCATCTTCGTCCTCCTCATCGAATGGAGTGTCTTTGGTGGAAGTTGACGGCTTCTTGGAGGTGGGCTTCTTCGGCTCATCGGCCTTGACGAGCTTCACCTCATCCGGAGCGACCGCTGTGTGCATCTTGCCTTTCTTGTCCTCTAGGGTGAGGGAGGTCCCATCGCGGCTGACCTTAAAGACTTCGCACGTACCGAATTTAGGATGCTTTACAAGTGAGCCTTCTTCGATATCGAAGTCGGAGGCTTTGGATTCTTCGGGCTCGTCTCGGTTGTCGTCGTCCTCTTCTTCTTCCTCGCCTTCTTCGTTGCCTCCCTCTCCAGTCTCTTCATCCTCCTCTTCCACGTCATCATCTTCGTCCTTCTCCTCATCTTCATCCTCGTCCTCCTCTTCTGAAGTTTCTTCATCCTCGTCCTCTTCTTCCTCGCCATCCCCGTCGCGCTCGTCGGCATCCTCGGCTTGCAAGAATGCTTGCTTGAGGTCAGAGTAAGTGACTTCGCGCAGCAGGTCGTCAAGGCAGAGCGCAGATTCGAGAATGTCCTTGGGGAGCGCTTCCTCACGCTTGCGCAACTCGATATCGGACATGGTGTAGGAGGTCATGCCGCCGCCTTCGTCTTTGGTGATGCCGATCTTGAGCGTGCGCCCGACCTCGGGATCGGCGAACAGCTTGTAGCGATCCTTGTCCTTGTCCTCAGCGTTATTGATCTTGTTGTCGAGATGTTTGCCGAAGAGCCACCACGAGTAATCGAAAAGGTAAATCTTCTCAGGCTCTTTGGTCAGGCGCACGTTCCAAAGCTGGCGCTCGCTGGGAGCGAGCGAACGCACCAGCTTTTCGTCGGACTCGGGGTCGGCGGCCAGCTTGCTGCGGTAATCGCAGATGAAGCACTTTTTCCCGAAGGTCTTTGCCATGCAGATGTAGCTGTCCTTGTTCGGACCAACGCCGCGATGGCACCAGTAAGTGCGCTCGTAGTATAACTCGCCTTCGTCGGCGTAGGGGTTGCCTTTGCCCACTGTGTAGGGGATAACATCCATGCTAATGTTGCCCTCTTTCTTCACCGAAAGGATGTTGGTGCCATCGGGAATCTTGAGCGACGTGGCACTAAAGCCGCTGCGATGCTCCTTCAAGCGCCGCTCAGCCGACACTTTCCTCTCTTCCTGTTTCTTCCGAGAACGTACCGTCATGGGTCTCTCTCCTTTTGGGATGATTTTGCTCGAACAAATACCTTGCACGTAAAAATGCGTAGGTACCCAATTTCACACAGAAGTAGACAACAATGGGTAACAGCGCAATGGTGATGCCAAAGGCAGCAACCCACTCTCTCATTGTGGCCTCCTCTCATAAGGCAGTGCGGGCGGATCCCTGCTCCATCTTGTGGACATGCTCACGCGCGGCATCCTCCTTAACTCTAGGGACTGCGAAGTAATCTCTGGCTTCCAACATAACGAGATTCTCTAACGCTCTCTTGCGATGGTCGAGCGCGTCGCACATGGCTTCCTCTTCACCGACGCGGCGCTTGGCCTTGATGATGCGCTCGGCTCCATCTCGGTACTCAGGTTGAACGAGAATGGCATTCTTGATCGCGCCTTCGGTCACCTTGTCGATGCCGAAGTTATCCGGCTTGAGACGGATGTTCTGATCCATCTCTGCTTCGATAAGCAGCAGGTCGGCTTTGGCGCGCTCTAGCTCTTCCCGAGCATCCACGAGCTTCATGGCGTGCTTGTGAAAGAGCGCCGGTTGACGGATCCACTCTTCGTCAAGAGTTGTCCTCTTCAGATTGAAAATACCTTCCAAACCCGTCTGGCTGTTCTGATTCTTTTTCTTCTTCACGATCGGTCTCCTTTGCCCTACTTATAAAGAACAGGATCCTAGCCAAGAAATACATGAACAGAACCACCACCACAATCAAAAGCCATTGATCGAAGCGCAACATAGCATCCCTCACTATTATTATTGTGGCATGCGCTCATTTACGACCACATACCTCCCAACAAGCTGCCACTAAGCCAGCTTTCTTACTGTCAAAGAAGTTGTCTCGGAATGCGTTGACAACGAAGAATGCCCTAGGCGCTGCTCCCCCTCCATTGAGCAGCACAGTGGTGGCATAGGCAAGCACTAGATGGCGAATCGTCTCTGGCTCCTCATCAACCTCTTTGAGGATCTTCGCCAGGTCCTTCCAATATGCGCCACGGATAAGCGCTCTGGCTATTTCAATGGCATCTTGCTTCGCTTGGGTAGAGCGTATCGAGTTGAGGCATTCCTCTTCATCCTCAAAGTCTAGGGTGGCTTGCAGAAGCACTAATGCCTTGCGCGCTGAACCTTCGGCGACTTCGACTATGCGATCATATACTTTGTCGGTGTGCTTGCAGCCTACTTTGGCAGCGATAGTGCGCACTAACTTCCCGAGCACGCTGTCGGCTACGGGACTAAGCTTTATCTCCGTGCAGCGCGAGTGTATGGCACTTATGACTTTGGTTGGTTCGGTAGTGCAAAGCATGAAATAGACGTGTGGCGGCGTATCTTCTAGCATCTTGAGCAGCGCCGTCTGCGCGTCGTTGGTCATCTTGTGCACTTCATCGAGTACAAAGACACGATTCTTGCCTCCGCGGCGAGACAGATAGAGCAGCTTGCGCATATCTCTAACCGTGTCGATGCCGCGAAAGTCCGCCGAGTTTTTCTCGTAATAGTCATGGCTAGAGCATTCCAGCTTAGCTGTCAAAATACGGGCCATAGTGGTCTTCCCCGTACCAGGAGGACCAGTGAACAAAATCGAATGCGGGACCCTCCTCTGTTTCAACGCCGACGTAACAATCCTCACCGCTGTGTCCTGTCCGAGGACGCCACCGAACTCTTTTGGCCGATACTTCCGATAAAGTTCGCTCATCCATAAATCCTTTACGTTTGATTTTCGGTTTCTCTTCGCGCTCTGTCAATCTCCGTTGTGCGGATACGTAACTCCTTTCTACGTGCCGATGTTCTGGGCATTTGCAGACAGAGCAGATGCCCGGATGTCCTTTCTGATTGTTGACCTTGTTACATTTGTTGCACAGCCACATATTTCACCGGCAGAATAGCTGCATGTATCTTCGCCCATCCCGACCCATTGACCATGCAGCGCCAGCGTAATGCCAGCGCTCAAACGTGCAGCAGGCTCCCCATCCCATGTGCGGCTCCCAGGCGGCGCAACCTGACACTCTGGCATTGACGCCTGGAGGCAGTCCTCTAAAGTCATTCCCGGTATGGCCGGAGATTAAGCGCTGTGCCCGGAAGTCTGCCACGCAGATTGCTCCTGCTGTCAACCCGGCATCACGGACGTAAGGAAGCAGGCCACGTCTCGCTCTCGCGGCATTCACTTCATCTAGCGCGTCTTGCCCAGCCTTAACTTGGCCAACCACCACGATAAGCAGAAGTGCGGATGCAATTCTCATGCTACAGCCTCCAGTTTAACGGGTCTCTTGTTATGCCAATTGGTCTTGTACTTCTCGACCTCAATGGTTAGAGGCACGATAATCCAAGGCCAATGCTCGCGCACTTCGATAGTAGCTATGCGGATCACTTTGGCAAGCACTTCTTGGTACTCGCTCCTATGCACGTCCATCATCATACTGTCATGGATCTGGTTGATGATCTTGCTGCGCATTCTCCGTTGCCGCAGCCACTTGTCGGTCTGTATCAGAGTCCACAAGAGGATATGAAAAGCGCTACCTTGAATCCGATGATTGGTAACGTCATTGCGCGAGAATATGCCCGTCTCGGCAAAGCCCGTGAAGAAGTTAAACCCACCTTCTTCTTGGTATTGCTCCCACTGTCGCTTCTTCCACTGAGCGTACTTCTCAAACCTGCGACCCCAAAAGTCTGCTTCTACCTCTTTGATATGATATTCAAAGGTTCCCTTCACGGGGTCTATTTGAGGATCACATTTGCCAAGCTTGCGGATGCCTTTGCTCGCAAGATAACCCTTGACTTCTGGCTCGCGGTCTAGAGATTCCCAAAGCGCTCTGGCGCAGTGAGGATAGAAGTCGCCATAGAATTGCGGAAAGACGAATTGATTTTTGGCACAGTATCTTAGGTACTTGCTCACCTTGTCTGGCGGCAACATATAGCATTGCGCCGCCATATCTCGGTGCATATCCTTTGACGGATCGCTCACATAGGATATGAGATTGGGATCCTTGCAGTAGCAAGCAGCGACCGCGACCTCTATACCTTTGAAGTCAAACTCCACGCCGACGTAGTTCTTATTGCGCGGGATGATGCACTGACGGATCATCTTGCCCATTTCAGGATCGCGCACGGGGAAGTTTTGTCCGTTGGGGTGATCGCTCGATCCCCTGTAAGTGCGCGCTATGTTAAGATTCTGGATGGGATGCAAGAAGCCATTGACCACTTCTCTCTTTATCCCCTCTAAGAAGGTGCTCTTAATCCTAAGGTATTTCATCAGGCGAAAGTAGTCTTGCACGAACTCCGAGTCTATGTGGGCTAGGCTTTTCTTATCGGTCTTGGGTTGGCCCAAAGGATACGCTGCCGTCGGTGCTGTTCTCGCTCGGCACTCATACTTGAGGATATCAAACAGCACATAGGCGAATTGCTGGCGCTTGGTGAGGCTCGCACTGCGACCAAAGCGCGCACGCCACTTACCATAGATAGGGTCCTTCTCTAATAGCTCAGTGAGGAACTTGGCACGGAACGTCGCTCGCCTTGCTGTGTTCTCTAGGTGTCGCATGTCGATGCGCATGCCATTGGCTTCCACTCTGGCGAGCGCTATCGACCCATCGTGCAGCAGCTTATACGCTTCCATCGTCGCTGGTTTCAAGTTGTTCCCTCTGCTTGAATGCCAACCTGTACTCAAGAAGACTATCGGTTCCGCAGTAGAGGAGTAAGTCTTTCATCGCTATATCCTTAATGCGATTGACTTTGTTGCCTTCACTCTCTCTCAGAAAGGGGCGGATATGATCGTCATAGGATAGTACCCCCAGGCGAGCATACGCTTGGAATTTCAATCCGGTTATGTCTGGTCGGCAGTCTAGCCAATGCGCCGCTAACATCGTATCGTGCCACCAATTTCTTGGGCTGATTCCAAGCTTGGCGATACTCCATCTGGTCTCGAACTTTAGATTAGCGGCTATCTTCAAGCAATCGGAGATGACAAACTCACTCATTGCTGGGATGACTTTGCCATCGAATGGGAATGCTATCGTGCGCTTACCATCTGATATAGACGCGCAGACTATGCGCGCTTGCTCGCTGTCTGCCTTTAACATATTCGTCTCATAGTCAAATGCAGCGTAGCGGCCTTTGCAGAATGAGCGTATAGCGGCTGCGGCTTCGCTATCGTCATAGATGCGATTGACTTCCGCCATCGGGATCGTATCCCACGGCTTGCCCTTGCACGCGAGCGCCGCCCTTAGGTGTCGCTCAAAGAGCAAGTCTGCCACGGGGTTGTTGATGCGGTTCAGGTAAGACGGATGATAGGTTGGGCAGACCCAAGCGTTAGGATGATACGAAGGTATGATAAAGCCAGCCCATCGGCCTATCCCCCCGCTATGCTGCTTCCAGTAATAACCTATGAAGCTCTCAGTGGCAACGCCTCCAAGCAAGATGATGATGTTCGGATCATATTGCTTCATGGTCTTTAGGAGGTTGGGCCGGCAGTAGTCGATCTGCTTGTCGGTTGGTGTTTTGTTCGCTGGCGGACGACAGATGAGGGCATTGGTTATCAGGCAATCCTTGCGCATGTCTATGCCGCATTTGCGGAAGTATTTATCTAATGTCTCTCCCGCTTCACCGACGAATTGCAACCCCTCTTCATCTTCGGTGGCACCCGGCGCTTCCCCGACCACTAGGATCTTCTTAATCCCCCTGCCGCTCGGTTCCATCTTGGGAGAATGGCACGTCTTAAACAGCCCACACGCACCACACTTCGGAACCAAGGAGGCAGGGGGCTTAGAGATTAACTGCGAAGGTTGGAAGAAACCTTTCATCACTTTTTCTCGCTCAGACCGAAGCCCTTCTCGGCAGCCTGCTTGACCGCCTTCTTGGCCGCCTTCTTGGCCGCCTTCTTGGCGAAGGACTTCTCATAGGGCAGCTTGCGCTCGGCGGCCTCCAGAAAGTCACGGACAAAGGTAAAGTCCCGCGACACGTGGTCATCGGTGATCCTCTGCAAAGCGCCATTCGCTTGCAAGGCATTTTCTTTCGATGGTAACAAGGTACGTCCTCCTTATTCTAAAGGGGTAAGGGACCGGGATCTCAAGATGCTATCTTCTCTTTCGCTTTGAGTTCACTGACCAGATTCTCTAGGGCGTCGATGTGCGTCGCGGCTCGCTCCATCAACTGAGCTACCCAGCCG
>Ga0306922_10007101_pt1 | contig 10778 bp, 9 predicted proteins | sample sta12Cox44000082_FD_203758 | JGI IMG/M metagenome (GOLD analysis project Ga0306922, IMG submission 203758) | Lab enrichment of tropical soil microbial communities from Luquillo Experimental Forest, Puerto Rico - statoxic.12C.oxic.44.000.082 (v2)... | ecosystem: Environmental > Terrestrial > Soil...
GATCGACGATTCCACCGACGGGCAATTCGAGGCGCAATTGCTGTGCGCCGCCGCCGAGCGTACGGTCCTCGTCGCCGCCAAAGGGAAGTCCCGGGCCGGCGACGTCACCGCCGCCGCCGAGGCCCTCGCGAAGGCACCCGCGGTTCTGCTGGGTGCCGTGCTGATCGAAGGGTCGAACGACGGGCAAACATTCTGGCGACACGCCCGCGGCAGTGCGGCTGTCGAAAGCCTACCCGAGCCCATTATCACACCCGTGAACCTGCAGAGTTCGTTAGCGGAAGAAAGTGTCCTAACAGACTCCGGCCTGGATCGAGACCAATGATGGTATTGCCCGGGAGAACACGCGCGCGGACCCGTGGCGGCCAATTCGGCGGATGGTTGTCGGCAGCGGCCCGGCCGGGGTCGACACCGTTCATTGTATTCACCAGGAGAACCGACCCAAAGACCGGTGGCAGCGAATTGGGCGCATGGCTGGCGGCGGCGGCGGCCCTCGCCGCGATTGTGGTAGTTGTCGCGGCGGTGCGTTTGCCGAGTGCAAAGTTCGGCCAGCTGCTTGTACTCGGCGCGGTTGCTCTCGTGCTTGGGGTGCTGGTCCTGAGAAGCCCGCCCTTGGCAACCATCATTCTGATCATCGCGATCTTCCTACGGCCCGCGACGCCGCACGTGCTACCCGTCGAAACGTTCTGGATCGCGGTCGCGGGGGTGGTCGGAGCATTTGTGCTGTGGATGGATCGAAACCCCGATAGGCCGCGCGGCATGGATGCGATCGAGTGGGCGATAGCGCTCTACACGCTCTGGAACGTCTACTCGATGATCAGTCCGCACGAATACAAGGCAACAGACGAGGGCGTCGCTTCCGCGATCGCCGCCGCGGGACCGCTCCACACCAGCGCGCCAGTGGTGGTCTGGCGGGTGATATTCGTTGACATGCTGCTCCCATTATTGATGTACAGGCTGGGGCGCTCCGTGTTCGACCGCGCAGCAGTAGTGCGGGCATTGCTGTGGGCGATCCTGATCTTGGCGGCCTACTCGGCGGCGATGAGCATTATGCAATTCTCAGGCCCAACCGAATTGGTCTGGCCCCGCTACATCGTCGATCCAAAGAACTGGCCCGGCCGGGCCGCAGGCGTCTTCAAGCAACCGGTTGTCAGTGGATGGCTACTCGCCCTCGGCTTGGCGATCGCGATGCTGCTCCTCTCCCGGCGCAGCGAGCCAACCTGGGTAAGGCGGTTCGCATTCGTGGTCGCCTTCGCCTGCGGCTACGGCATCTACTTGACCCATACCCGCGACGCTTGGCTCAGCGGTGTGGTCGTGCTCATCATCGGTGCACTCATGGCGAGGGGATACCGCAAGGGGTTCATCGTATCGATCTGCCTGGTGGCTTCGATGGTCGCGGTCAACTGGTCCGTGTTCACTAGCTCCGACCGGAAGGCCGGTGGCGTGGGCTCGGTGAGCGAAGTGCAGGATCGGCTCAACGCGGATCAGACAGCGCTCTGGGCGTTCACCCGGAAACCCGTCGCCGGCTGGGGCATCGACCGGTTCCACGAAGTGAACACACACCACCACCAGCAGTGGGCACCGGACGTACCGTGGATCCGCGGATACGGCATCGTAGCGCATTCGCACGAACTGGGAATCCTGGCCGACGTGGGCGTGATCGGTCTCGTGCTCTGGATCTGCGTGCTGGCGCTGGTCATCCGCCGGCTGTGGACTGCTTACCGGACTCTGCCGGACCACGATCTATGTGGCAAGCCGCTGGCGGTCACTGCGATCATGGCGCTCGCCACCTTCATCTCCGCCGGGTTGACCGTCGACCTCCGATGCTTCGATTTTCCAATGCTTCCTATCTTCTTGCTCGCCGGAATCACGATCGGCTGGTCCGATCGCTACCAGCGGTCGCAGACGGCCGCGAGCGGCCAGATCGTTGAGCCCGTAACGGTGCGACATGGGTGAGCCGCGGGCGCTCTGGGCGTCAACGAATACTCCTGGCGGCATCGCAACGTACGTCCGGACCATTCAGCAGACGCAGCTTTGGACCGACTGGAACATCCGCCATGTCGCGACCCATCGGAACGGCTCCGCATGGGCAAAGATCGGGGCATTCGCTCGCGGTGCGTTGCTGTTCGTCTTCGAGCTGATCCGGTTCCGTCCCAGCCTGGTTCACCTGCACGCCGCCGCCAACGGGAGTTTCGTGCGGAAGGGGATCCTCTTGTGGATCAGCCAGCTCGCCGGTGTGCCCGTCGTTCTGCACATCCACGATTCCGGTTTCCCGGAGTACTACGACAAATCGCCGCGGGCGATCCAGGCGATAATCCGCGCCACTTTCTGCCGGGCGAGTGCCGTCGTGGCGCTCAGCGACGCATGGGCCACGCGGCTACGGGTGATTGCGCCGACCGCGCGGATCACGGTGATCCCCAACGCGGTTCGACCGGGCCGCCGGGTCACCCAGCCCGCGCGGGGTGAGCCCGTGCACATGGTGTTCCTCGGCCGTATCGGCGACCACAAGGGCACATTTCGGCTGCTCGAAGCGTGGGCCCAGCTGGCCCTCGATCCGGGCTCCGGCGCGGGTTGCCGGAAGGCCGCCACCTTGACGATCGCCGGTGACGGTGAGGTGGAGCGGGCGCGGCGCCGTATCCGGGAACTTCGCCTCGAGGACACCGTCGAACTGCGCGAGTGGCTGTCGGAGAGCGATGTCGACGAACTGCTCAATGGCTCCCATGTACTTGTGTTGCCGTCGCGCAACGAGGGCCAGTCGATGGCGGTCCTGGAGGCGATGGCGCGGGGTTTGTGCGTCATCGCCAGCGATGCCGGCGGGCTGCCCGAGATGATCGGCGGCGGGTTCGGTGTTATCGTCCCGCCTGACGACGTTGACGCGATCGCTGACGCGTCGCGCCTCGTCATTGACGACCGTGACCTGCGCGCCCGATACGGTGCCGCCGCCTACGCACGAGTCGAGGCGCACTTCGATGCCCGCGCCGTCTGGCGCCGAATCGACGCACTCTATCGCGAGGTGTCCAGATGAGGGTGCGTCCGATTCGGGAGTGCTTTCCGATCGCGCTGCTCGACGCCATGGCCTGCGCCCGGCCTGCCGTCTGCACTGCCGTCGGCGGGATCCCTGAGATGATCAACGACGGTGAGACCGGCTACCTTGTGCCACAGAAGGATTCGCAGCAGCTCGCGGCTGGGCTCGTGAGGTTGTTGCAAGACCCGCAAACCGCGCGTCGGATGGGCCGCGCAGCCCGCGATCGCGTCGAGGCCGAGTTCACTCTGGATCGCTCCCTCGCCGCGACGCAACAAGCGATCGAGGACGTGGTCAGCGGTCAGGCCGTACTGAGCGGACGGGTTTGACGATGCGGCGCCATATCCTGATCCTCGTCGAGAACCTGTCGGTGCCGTTTGACCGCCGGGTCTGGCAGGAGAGCCTGGCTCTGGTCGGCGCTGGTTACCAGGTCACCGTCATCTGCCCGACCGGCGCCAAACAGGACCGCGAGCTTGAAGCCGTGATCGAGGGCGTGCGCATACTGCGCTATCCGTTACGTGCGGCGACTGGGGGGCCGCTCGGCTATCTGCGGGAGTACACACTCGCGCTGTGGCACACGCTGCGCCTAGCGATCAAGGTCCGCCGCTCGGGCCGTATCGACATCGTGCATGCGTGCAACCCTCCGGATCTGCTGTTTCTGATCGCGTTGGCGCTCCGCCCCTTTGGCACCCGCTTCGTCTTCGATCACCACGATCTGGTGCCGGAACTGTTCGTCTCACGCTTCCCCGGCGGTGGGCGGGTCCTTTATCGACTGACCAGGTTCGTCGAACGACTCACCTTCGCCGCCGCCGACGCGGTGATCTCGACGAACGAGAGTTATCGGCGGGTAGCGATCGAGCGCGGCAAGATGGCCGCCGACAGGGTCACCGTTGTTCGCAGCGCACCAGATCTGAGCCGTTTCGTCCAGCGGGAGCCAGATGAGAGCCTGCATCGCGGCAAACCCTATCTACTTGCCTACCTGGGCGTGATGGGCCCGCAGGACGGTGTCGACTACGCGCTGCGGGCACTGCAGCTATTACGAGACGACATCGGGCGAGACGACATCCATTGCATCTTCATGGGCACCGGTGACGCGTTCGACGAGATGGTCGCGCTCAGTGAGCAACTCGGCCTCACCGACATGGTCGAGTTCCCCGGTCGAGTGTCCGACGAGTTCGTCCAGCGCTGTCTTTCGACCGCGGACGTGTGCCTGTCACCGGACCCGCTGAACCCGCTCAACGACGTCTCGACAATGAACAAAGTGGTCGAATACATGGCGATGGGCCGACCGGTCGTATCGTTCGACCTGCTCGAAGCCCGCGTGTCAGCCGGCGAGGCCGCGGTGTATGTCCCGGCCAACGACGAACTTGCCTTCGCGACGGCGATCGACGCCCTGCTGCGAGACCCCGAGCTTCGTCGCCAGATGGGCGAGGGGGGACGCGACCGGGTCGAACAGGAACTGTCCTGGGACGTGTCGCGTATCGCGCTCGTTCAGTTCTATGACACGTGCTTCGCGCGCGAGCAGTCGAGAAACAACGCGGTGTCGAAGCTTGCATGGTATGTCGGTCGCGTGGCGGCGATGTCGCCCCGCGAGATGGGTTGGCGCGCCCGCCGTTTCGTCGCCGGTGGCAATTCTGTCGGTGTTGTGCACCGTCGATGCCGGGGTGATCGCCGAACCGAAGCTCGTCCGGGACGGCGCCATGCTGGTCCCAGCTGGTCCGAACAAGGGGTTCGGCGGGGATTTGCGATCGACAGCAGCGGCGACGGCACCGTCGCCACCCTAGCCGCTACGCCGGCGGTGAGCCTGATGGGAGAATCATGAGCGATCCGCAGATGAAGAGGGTCGGCGTTTACGGACTCGGATATGTCGGTTGCGTCTCCGCGGCCTGCCTCGCCTCGCGTGGATGCCGGGTCGTTGGCGTAGACGTGAATCCGGACAAGGTAGAGTCCGTGCGGCAGGGCAGGTCCCCGGTCGTTGAGGAAAAGATTGGCGAACTCACCGCTGAAGTCGTCACCGCCGGAATGCTCACAGTCACCACCGATGCTTACGCGACCGTCCTGGGCACGGACATCTCATTGATCTGCGTCGGCACACCATCGACCGCAGGCGGCGGGTTATCGACGAGATTCCTCGAACAGGTGACCACGGAAATCGGTGCGGCCCTGGCCGATAAAGACCAATGGCACACTGTGGTCTATCGCAGCACCATGCTCCCAGGGACGTGCGAGACCCTCCTGATCCCGCTGCTGGAGAAGGCGTCGGGCAAGCGCGCGGGGCGCGACTTTGGGGTTTGCGTGAACCCCGAGTTCCTGCGCGAGGGATCGAGCGTCCGGGATTTTCTCAATCCGCCGAAAACCGTTGTCGGTGAGACAGACTCACGCAGCGGCGAAGCGGTGATCGGGCTGTACGAGGGCCTTCCGGGCCCACGCTTCTGTGTCCCGGTGAGGGTCGCGGAGATGACCAAGTACGTCGACAACAGCTTTCATGCACTCAAAGTCTGTTTCGCCAATGAGATAGGTGCGATCTGTTCGTCGTTGGCTCTGGACTCGCACGCCGTCATGGACATCTTCCTTGCCGACACCAAGTTGAACATCAGCCCTGCCTATCTTCGCCCGGGATTCGCCTTCGGCGGCTCATGCCTCCCCAAGGACGTCCGCGCTCTCACCCACACCGCGCGCCGCAACGACCTCGATGTGCCCTTACTGGCGAATGTGCTCACCTCCAATGAGGTCCATCTGCGTCGCGCGATCGACCTCGTGATCGCCGACGGGCGGCGCAAGGTGGGCGTCTTTGGCTTGTCGTTCAAGGCAGGCACAGATGACCTGCGTGAGAGTCCGATGGTCGAACTCGTCGAACGCCTTATCGGGAAGGGATTCGACGTCAAGGTCCACGATTCGAACGTGACGTTGTCACGATTGATCGGCGCGAACCGCGCCTACATCGGTGAGCTGCTGCCTCATATCGGCGAAGTACTGATCGATGACATCGATGCCGTGCTGGAGCATGGCGAAGTGCTGATAGCCGGGTCGAGGGAGCCCGAGGTCGTCAACGCGATCGAACGGGCCGGACCGGACAAGCTCGTCATAGATCTGGTGCGGTTGCCGGGCGCCGGCCAACTCCGCGGCAGCCAGAAATACCGCGGCATCGGCTGGTAGCGGATGTCGCGCGTGCAAGCCGGCGCCGGCGAGCTGGCCGAGGCCGGGCCCGAGGGGGCGGGCCCGCGAACTCCGCCTGAGACCGAACCGTGGACCGAGACCACCACCGATCTGACGAATGTGCTCAAGCGAGGCGCGGGGATGGCCGCGATCGGCTTGGTCATCGTCCAGATCGTCACGGTTGCTCAGACACTCGTGCTGGCCCGACTGCTCGGACCGCACGAGGTCGGGATCTTCGCCGCCGGATCGGTGCTGACGGGGGTTATTGCGGTGTTCGCCCAGAACACCCTCAGCCATGCGCTCATCCAGCGCGAGCGCGACATCGAGGATGCCGCCAACACGGTGCTGATCGTGACCTTTGTGACGGGCCTGCTGCTCGCGCTCGCGAACCTGGTGGCCTCGCCGCTGATCGGCGCGCTGTTCCACGATTCGCGGGTGGGTCTGATTGCGGCGTCGATCTCGGGGATAATGCTGCTGCATTCGTGTCCCAGCGTCCCCGACGCGCTGATGCAGCGCACATTCCAGTTCAAACGGCGGCGGGTCATCATCGACCCTGCGATGCAGCTGACGTTGGCCTCGGCCTCGATCGTGTTCGCTGTATTCGGGTACGGCGCGTGGGCGATGGTCATCGGCATGTACGCGTCGGCCACCACATGGGTGCTGCTGAGCTGGTGGATGGCGAAATGGCGCCCGTTTCGGGGGCGTTTTTCGTTCCGCATCTGGCGAGAGCTGGCGGGGTTCTCGTTGCCGCTGCTCCTCGATGGGATCGCAGAACGTTCGCGTGACATGGTCCAGCAGGTGCTCGTCGGCCGTGCATTCGGAACCGCTGGCTTGGGCCAATTCCGGTACGGCTCCCGGATTGCGTTACTGCCCGGGCTAGCGGTCGTACAAATCTGTGGGTACGTGCTGTTCCCCGCCTTCTCGCGGATCTCCAGCGACGGCACCCGGTTCCGTCAAGCCTTCCTGCGGGCGCTTGGCTGGATCTGGTTGGCCGCCCTCCCGGTCGGAGCCCTGTTGCTCGCGCTGGGTCAGCCAGTGGTGGTGCTGCTGCTCGGCGAGAAATGGCGCGCCGCCGGCGCCGCCGCCTCCGCGATGGCGGGAATCGTGCTGTGTGCGGCGCTCACTTCAGTAGCCGCGGAGGCAGTCAAGGGTGCCGGCCGGTCAAGACTGCTGAACTGGCTGTCAGCGATCAACGTGGGACTCGGCCTGCCACTTATCGTGCTGCTGCTACCTTTCGGTCTCGTAGGGGTCGGCGTCGCAATCTCCGTCATCTACATGGTCTGCGGCTTCGTCACCCTTGTGCAGGCCCGCTCGGTGGTCGGCGTCTCGGTCCGCGACACGATCGCTTGCATGATGCCGTCGACGCTTTCGGCGTTAATCGCGTTAGGCGTTGTGATGCCGCTTGAGCGTTTCGTCGTCAGGTCCGACCGATACCCGGCGCTGCTGGGCCTCGCGTCGATCATCGCCGAATGCGTGCTGTTCTCAGTCGTCTACATCGGCGCGCTGAGGCTGATCTCCCCGACCTGGTATGGGTCTATCCGTGACGTCGTCGTGCGAGTGCTGGCGAGGCTTGCCGACCGTGCTCGTCTCGATCACGCGAATGCACACACCAACACAGAACATGGAAGTGAGGAATCGCCGTGGGCCTCAAGGTCTTGATGATCGGAGCGTATCCGCTGGAGCCGGGGATGGTCCATGGCGGCATCGAGTCGGTGACCAGTGCGCTCGTCCCGGCGCTGGCGGCGCAGGACGCCATCGACCATGTGGCGGTGCTGCGTTTCCATCACGGTGAGGCGTCGACCGACTACCGGCGCGTCGGCCCGAAGTTTGAGGTCTATTACGTGCGTACCCTAAACCGGTTGCGCTTGATCACCGGGTATTTCCTGTACGTCCGCAAGGCGCGCAAGCTGGTCGCAGCGTTGAAGCCCGATATCGTGCATGGCCAGGGGCTCGACCATGGCGACGTTGCCCAGAAATGCAGCCCAAACTCCGTAGTTACCGTGCACGGTCTGCCACACGTCGAGATCAGGCGGTCTGCTCGAATCGAGTTCCGCGAGAAGCTACGACTCAAGCCGATCGAGGCCTTGGTCCGGCGGGTGCTGCGCCGTACCAAAGTGGTCATCTCGATTTCGAACTACGACACGCAGGAACTCGGCGGAATGATCCACGGCACCCCGGTGAGCATCGCCAATCCAACCGGGTTGGAGTTCTTCGCCCTCGCGCCGTCGCGCCCGTCAGAACCGCGGCTGCTGTTTGCTGGAGTGCTGACACCACGCAAGAACGTGGTGGGCCTGCTGAATTCCTTCGCGCAAGTACGCCAGGCCGTGCCCGAGGCTCGGCTGATAATGGTCGGTCCGCACCCCGATCCCGACTACGCACAGACCGTTCAAGACCGGGTGACGAGTCTCGCGTTGGGCGATAGCGTCGATATCGTTGGTTTCGTCGACAACGACCGGCTGCGGCATGAGATCGCCACCGCTCGTGCGGTCGTGCTGTTTTCCCGGGAGGAAACGGCGCCGACGATCATCGCTCAGGCCATGGCCGCGGGAAAGCCGGTTGTTGCTTCGCGGGTCGGTGGCGTGCCGGAGATGGTGAACGACGGCGAGAGCGGGTTCGTGGTGGAGTCCGAGGATGAGACCGCGTTGGCCGAGCGGATGCTGACGTTGCTGAACGACCAGGATCTGTGCCTGCGGATGGGCGCGCGGGGGCATGAACTTGCGCTAGCCCGGTTCAATCCCGAGGCGGTCGCCCGGCAGACGGTGGAGGCGTACCGAATAGCACTGAGTTCCCAACAACTGGATCGCTCGTTCGCAAGGTAGGAGGAGACACGATCGTGGCCAAGCCAGCCGAATCTTTCGATTGGACAGACAAATCCGTACTTGTCACCGGGGGCGCCGGCTTCATCGGCTCGCACCTGGTGGAACTGCTCGTCGACGCTTCGGCTCAGGTGACGGTATTCGACACCTTGGGGTCGGGCGCGCGTGACAATCTCGCCAGCGTTGCCGATGACGTAACGCTGTTGGAGTATGACGTCCGCGAGATCGACTGGGAAGCTTACCTTTCGGAGAACAATACCGATGTGGTGTTCCATTTCGCGGCCAATGCATACGTTCCGCCGTCGGTCGAATCACCATCGTTTGACTACGAGACCAATTTCGCAGCCACGTTTCGACTGCTGGAGGCGTTGCGGCGATCACAATGGCCCGGACGCATGGTCTTCGCGTCGTCGGCGGCGGTGTATGGGAACGCGGTGCGGGTGCCGATCCGCGAAGACGATCCGACCGTTCCGATCTCCCCGTACGGCGTCGGAAAGCTGGCCGCCGAGCGATATCTGGCAGTATTCGCCAAGTTGTACGGGCTCCGCCTCGCCTCCGTTCGCTTCTTTTCGGCGTACGGGCCCCGCCAGCGCAAGCAGGTGGTGTTCGATTTGCTGGCAAAGCTGAGCAAGGACCGCGACAAGTTGTTCATCCACGGCGACGGGACGCAGGTTCGCGACTTTCTCTATGTCAAGGACGCGGCGCGATCGGCCATGATCGTCGCCGCAAACGGCGAGTTGAACGGCGAGGCCTATAACGTGGGCGCCGGGCGTGAGTACACGATCGAGACGCTGGCCAAATCGCTCTGCAATCTGACGGGTCTCAATCCGGCTTTCCACTACAGTGGCGCGAACCGGCCGGGTGACCCAGAGAAGCTGGTGGTGGACATCACCTGGCTGGAATCCATCGGTTACACGCCGCGGTTCGAATTCGAGGAAGGTCTCACCGCCGTCGTCCAGTGGTTCGAGGACCTGACCGGAGAAACGTGGAAATGACACCAAGTAGCCTGTCCAATTACGCTGATCCGAACTCGCTGGTATCACGCCTTCGGCTGCGCCGCTCACAGCTCGTCCGCGAGCTGATTGCGGACGTCACCGCCGTGAAGGGTAATTGCCGCGTGCTCGATGTAGGTGGGGAGGCGAACTACTGGCTGACCATCTTCGGCATCGACTGGCTGCGCGCGAACCACGTCCATGTGACGCTCCTGAACCACGCTGATGGACATGTCGGCAGACCGGACCCAGAATTATTCACCGTCGTCATCGCGGACGGCTGCGCACTGCCATACGGCGATAATATGTTTGATCTCACCCATTCCAACTCGGTGATCGAGCACGTCGGAGACGGTCAGCGTCAGCGACGTTTCTCGGAGGAGTTCCGGCGGGTGGGGCTAAACTACTATCTGCAGACGCCCGCCAGGTGCTTCCCGCTAGAACCGCATGTGAGGTTCCCCTGGTTTCAATATCTGCCGTCCGCCGCGCGCGTCTGGCTGTTTCAGCACCTATCCTTGGGCACCTATCCCCGGCTCAGCCGTGAACGCGCTGAGCACTTTGACCGCGAACTACAGCTCCTCACGCGCCGGCGCCTCCGTAGCCTGTTTCCCGATGCCTCCCTGCACCGGGAGCGCCTGTTCGGGCTGACCAAAAGCTACATGGTGGTCCGGCTAGAATCCGGCTCATGACGACGAGTCGCGGCCGTCCGCGCGACCGTGGGATCTCGCGCCAGACGTTTCTTCGCGGCGGCGTCGGAATGTTGGCGACCGGGGCGGTGTTCGGGACCACGAGTTG
>Ga0306922_10007102_pt1 | contig 10778 bp, 10 predicted proteins | sample sta12Cox44000082_FD_203758 | JGI IMG/M metagenome (GOLD analysis project Ga0306922, IMG submission 203758) | Lab enrichment of tropical soil microbial communities from Luquillo Experimental Forest, Puerto Rico - statoxic.12C.oxic.44.000.082 (v2)... | ecosystem: Environmental > Terrestrial >...
GCGGAAACGATCGAGCGGTGAACGATGGTGCCCATTTTGTGAGCATCCTCCGGCTTGATGGCGTCGGAGTTGTTCCAGAAATCCAGGCCGTTGACATCTTCGTAGTTAAACCAGAGCCCGGCATGATGAGGATGGTCGACGCGCTCTCCGGGACGCTGTTCGAGCGGAAAGCCCCGCGTAATCACCGTCCCGGACGCAGTGCGAATGGGATACAGCACCGGCTTTTTCAGGGTCGTCGGCCAGATGTACGACGTAAAGGGTTTGCCATCGACGGAGATATCCGCTTTCCTGGCGTTTTCCTCCACCGAGACCGTCACATGATCCTGTGCCTGTGAACCAGCCCGCACATACCAAGCCAGAGCCGGGGCGAAGAGCGCCGTAGAGAAAAGCACCGCAGCAAGAATCCGCATGGCTTAGCCCTGGCCTCCGATAACGACGTCCTGCGGGGTGGCCGCGACTGCGTATTGTTCGGGACGCTCGTCGAATTTCTGTTTGCATCCCGCGCAGCAGAAATAGAAGGTATTGCCGTTAAACTCCGACCGGTGCTGTGCCTTGCTGACATCTACGGTCATTCCACAGATCGGATCCTTGGCTCGCTGCGCGGCGACGGGAAGTGCGACCTCTCTTTTCTGAGCGCCTTTCTGAGAGCGATTCCTCATAATGATCTCCGCCAGAATGCTAACGGCGATTTCTTCGGGCGAGCCGGCGTGAATATCCAGACCGGCAGGCGCACGGAGCTCGGCTAGTCTCTCGGCGGATAGGCCCCTGCCCTTGAGGTACTCGACCATTTTGGCGGCCTTTGCCTTGCTGGCCACAAAAGAGACATACGAAGCGTCAGAACGAAGGGCGGCTTCCACCGCTTCCTCGTCCTGATGGCCTTGCGTAGAGACAACGATCCGTGTTTGCGGCGTGATCCTCAGCTGGCTCAAATCCAAATCAGCTGCGACCAGATCCGCATCGGGAAAACTCTCGCGGTCAGCTTCCGGAGCTGCGACGGACACAGCATAATCGATCGCTTTGCCGAGCTTGGCCAAGGTCACCGCAACCGGCGAACGCCCCAGAATCAGGATGTGCGGTTTGGGAAGGACCGGTTCAATATAGATGTCCAAGGTACCTCCACTGTGACACGTCATGGTGTAGTCGACGACGCCTTCTTCGGGAGAGGACGACGGGCTGATGCGAATCAAGCGCGGTTTTCCGTCCGCGATCGCCTTTAGAGCCTCCTCGATCACCACGGGCTGCGCGCAGCCGCCGCCAATCCATCCCCAGATCCTGCCATTCGCAGAAATGATGGCCTTATTCCCGGGTTTGCCGGAAATTGGAGCCTGGTAGCGGACGACCACCGCGACTGCAAAGGACTGCTGGGAAGCCAAAAGTTCATCCGCCTTCTTCAAAAACTGATCAAACATAACCATCACCTTCCCGAACCAGCTAAAGCAGTCTCTCGAGCGCCAGCAGACTTTCGAGGTTGTGCGCCGGCGCAAAGATATCAACGTAGGGCAGCGCGGCAGCCATCCCCCGCGTGACCGGCGCGTACTCTTTAAGGCCCAACAGCGGATTCAGCCAGATCAGTTTTTGCACCCGCTTCGAGATCGCGCGCACTTGTGCAGCGAGGATCTCGGGTTCCCCGGTATCCCAGCCGTCGCTCATGATTAGGAACACGGTATTGGGCGACAGTAGTCTCCGGGCGTGCCGGCGGCGGAAATCCTCGAGCGACTCGCCGATTTTGGTGCCCCCGGCCCAGCCTGCGGCCTTCTCGGATAGCCGGCGCAGAACGCCCGGCAGATCCGCAGTACGCAGCTCGTCGGTGATCTCGACCACTTCGGTGCTGAACAAAAACGTAGCCACGCGCTTGCAGTACTTATGCAGTGCATAGGCAAAACGTACCAGAAATAAGCTGTGCGCGTTCATGGAACCGCTGATGTCGAGAAAGATTACCAGTCTGCGCTCCGCGGTTTTCCTTCCCTGGAAAGCCAAAACGATGGGATCGCCGCCTCGCGGTATGCTTCGTCGAATGGTTCTGCGGAGGTTCACCCGGTCGGCAGTTTCCTTGCTTTTGAGTCGCCGCGACAGGCGCAAGCTCATCCTGCGGAACAAGCGCAGCGATAGTTCCTCTAGTGACGCCAAATCATCGAGCGGCACCTGCGAGAAATCCATCCTTTGCAACTTCCGCTCCGCGCTTGCCCCGCTGACCGTCTTACCTTCCCCTTCGGCGGAGGCGTCGACAGCGGCCGATTCCCTGCTCAACGTTTGGGAACCCGCCCTCCGCTGGCCTCGATTGAGGCCGGCTGCGACCTCTCCCTCCCTGGCAGGCTGCGCCTTTTCTCCCGAGCTATTCCAGAAGGCGTCGAAGAGCTGCAGAAACCGGTCCCACTCTTCCTTCGACGAGGTTAGGGCGGTACGCAAGGTGAGGGCAAACTCCTCGGGATCGCACTCTCCGATCGCTCGGACAGCTTCGAGCGCGGCCAGTGTTTGCTGCACACCGGCAGCCAAACCGTGGGCTCTGGCGAACTGACAGAACTCGATGATGGACGCTGCGGAGTAATTGGACTCTCGGTCACGCATTGGATTTCTAAAATCGACCCACAACCTGGCTCATTGCGAAAGCAACCGCTCGATACCCGCGGCCTTGATCTTCAGGGTGTCTTCCATAGACTTGCTCACGCAACCCAGCGTTTCTTCGACCGTCTGAACATCCAGGCGGTGTTTCCCTAAGGTCATAGCGGAAAGAGCGCAATCCAGGGTTTCTGTGACGCCGGGAGGTTTGCCGAGGTTTAACTGGCGGGTCGCTTGTACAAAACGCACCACCTCGGTGCCGAGACCGTCCTCAATTCCCGCCAGCCGCGTACGGACAATCCTGAGTTCCTTCTCGAAGTCGGGATAGTCTATCCAGTGGTAGAAGCAGCGCCGCTTTAGAGCGTCGCTCAATTCCCGCGTCCGGTTCGAGGTGAGAATCACGTAAGGAACATGCTTGGCTTTTATCGTTCCCAACTCCGGGACGCTGATCTGAAAATCGGAAAGCAGTTCCAGGAGAAATGCCTCAAAAGCCTCGTCGGCGCGGTCTATTTCGTCGATCAAAAGCACCGGTGAAGCCTCGGCCGCCTGAATGGACTGCAGCAAAGGCCGCTCCAGGAGGAACTCTTTGCTGAAGATGTGTTGCTCCTTCTCCCGGACGGTCTGGTCCGTTTTCTCCTGGACCTTTATGGCCAGCAACTGTTTCTGGTAGTTCCATTCGTAGACGGCCGAATTTACATCCAGTCCCTCATAGCACTGCAGCCGAATCAGGGATGTCCCCAACATCGCTGCGAGAACTTTCGCCACTTCCGTTTTGCCCAAGCCGGCGTGGCCTTCAATCAAAAGCGGCTTGTGCATCTTGGTGGCCAGGTACACGGCGGTTCCGAGCGCGCGGTCGGTGACGTAACCAAGCATTTCAAATCCCTGGATGAGCGAATCGACATCTCTCGGTTCGTTCTTCTCAGGAAGTGGTGAGGTCGACATTTTCTTTTGGAGGCGAACCCGATGAACAAGGCCTCAGGGCTCGCGGCGGAAAACTCCCTTAGCGGCCTGCCAGGCCAAGGAGCCAGCATTGAGTGGTTTCGCAGCGGTGTCGCCCGGATTTTCAGGCGAGCCGGCGGGCTCGGCAAGACGCTGTTCCAGATTCTTCGTAAACTGCCCGAACATGATGTTGGACACTTCGGAGATCACCCGCGTTCCCATCTGTGCCAGTATGCCGACGACATTTAGCTCGGAGATACTGGTGACCTCGGTGCGCCCTTCCTCCAGGGCTTTGAGCTTCCCTTGCATCTTCATCGAAGCGCTGCCCCGGCCGCGCACATCCAATCCCTTCCCTAGGATCTCGATTTCGTGGCTCTGCGGGTCCGCACGCACGATCTGCACTTCGCCGGTGTACTCCGTCAGGGAAGGTCCCACCTTCACGCTGATGGCGCCCTTATAATTGCTCGCATCCACTTGCTCGGTGATCTTCGCGCCCGGAACACAGGTGACCACCTTCCGGGGATCGCTCAGGAAGCTCCACACCAGTTCCACCGGCTGCTGTACCTGGAACGTTTTCTCGATTCGAATCGCCACAGCTTCAATTCACCACGCCCTTCTCTTTGAGAATGGTCCAGACCTTCCAAGGTGTGATGGGCATGTCAATGTGCTTCACACCGAGATGGGAAAGCGCGTCCACCACAGCGTTCACGAAAGCGGCCGGAGAACCGACGTTAGGAGATTCTCCGACGCCTTTGGCCCCGAAGGGGTGATGCGGCGACGGCGTGCAGGTGCTGCCGGTTTCCCAATGGGGCGTCTCAACCGCCGTGGGAATCAGATAATCCATGAAGCTGCCGCCCTGCACATTTCCACTCTCGTCGTAGTCGATCAGCTGCATAAAAGCGATGGCAAATCCCTCCGTGAGACCTCCGTGGATCTGGCCTTCGACGATCATGGGATTGATGACGTTGCCGCAGTCATCGACAGCAACGAAGCGCCGCACCTTAACCTCGCCGGTGCCCTGGTCAATGTCCACGACGCAAATGTAGGTGCCGAACGGGAAAGTGAGGTTCGGCGGATCGTAGTAGTCCACGGCTTCGAGCCCGGCTTCGAGCCCGGCAGGAATGTTGGTATAGGCGGCAAAGGCGATCTCTTGGATCGTTTTGGCTTTGGATGGCGCCCCTTTCACGGAGAATTTTCCGTTTTGCCATTCCAAATCGGTCTCGCTGCACTCGAGCAGGTGCGCGGCGATCTTTTTCGCCTTCTCGCGAATCTTCCTGGCCGCCAAGGCAGTCGCTGCGCCCGAGGTTGGGGTACTGCGACTGGCATAGGTTCCGAGGCCATACGGAGCGGTATCGGTGTCGCCCTCTTCGACGATCACGTCGCCGGCCGGAATACCCAGCTCCTGCGCCACGATCTGTGCGTAGGTCGTTTCATGGCCTTGGCCCTGGCTCTTCGTGCCCATTCGGCAAATCGCTTTTCCCGTGGGATGGATGCGTATTTCCGCGCTGTCGAACATTTTGATGCCGGCAATGTCGAAGGTGTGAGCGGGACCGGCGCCCACCGCCTCGGTGAAGCTGGAGATTCCGATCCCCATCAACTCGCCCTTTTTACGCTTCTCTTCCTGCTCCTGGCGCAGTTGCGCGTAACCGATCATCTCCTGCGCCTTGTTCAGGGCACCCTCGTAGTTTCCGCTGTCGTAGGTCCAGCCAAGGGGGGTTTTGTAGGGGAACTGCTGCGGCTGGATGTAGTTCCTTCGCCGCAACTCCGCCGGATCGATCTTTAACTGGCTGGCAAGGACATCCATGGCGCGCTCGATCAGGTAAACCGCCTCGGTGATTCGGAAAGAGCAACGATAGGCGATTCCGCCGGGCGCTTTGTTGGTGTACACCCCGTCGACCTCGCAGAATGCGTTCGGAAAGTCATAGGATCCGGTGCACACGCTGAACAGCCCGGCGGGAAACTTCGTGGGCTGCGCGGCGGCGTTGAACGCCCCATGATCAGCCAGGGTTTTTACCCGCAGTGCCTTTAGCCTGCCGTTCTGCTCGGCAGCAATCTCCGCAGTCATATGATAATCGCGGGCGAAGCCGGTCGATTGCAGATTCTCCGAGCGCGTCTCAATCCACTTCACCGGAACGCCGAGCGTCAGCGAAGCGACCACTGCACAAACATATCCGGGATAAATCGGAACTTTATTTCCGAACCCGCCGCCGATGTCGGGAGACACCACGCGGATGTTCTGCTCGGGAATGCCGCCCACCAGCGCAAACAGCGTGCGGTGGGCATGCGGTGCCTGCGATGTGAGATACACCGTCAGCTTTTCCGTAGCCTTGTTGTAGTCGGCCACGCAGCCGCAGGTTTCGAGCGGGGCCGGATGGCACCGTTGTGAGACGGCGTGGACGCTTGCTTTCACCGCCGCGCTTGCGAATGCCTTTTCGGTCGCGGACTTGTCGCCGACCTCCCAATGGAAAATATGGTTCGACTTTTCGTCGCGGTCCTCGCGAAGAATCGGCGCGTCCGGCGCGGTGGCTTTGTGTGGGTCCACCAAGACCGGAAGCTCTTCATAATCGACCTCCACCAGTTCCGCGGCGTCGGCTGCCGTGTATTGGTCCTCGGCAACCACAAAGGCAACCTCCTGGGATTGGTACAGCACCTTGCCCGTCGCCAACACCATCTGCTTGTCGAAAAAGAGCGTGGGCATCCACGCCAGATTCGCCTTGGCCAAATCTTCCCCGGTGATGACGGCGAGCACCCCGGGCAGCTTCTTCGCCTTCTCCGTGTGGACGCCCTTCAGCCGGGCATGGGCGTAAGGACTGCGCACCATTTGACCGTAGACCATGCCCGGAAGATGCACATCGTCCACATAGTTGCCTTTACCTTGTATGAATCTGGAATCTTCTTTGCGCTTAAGCGAGTGACCCATTCCTCCCACTTCGGGAGTCGTTTTCTCGATAATCACCGTGGTCCTCCTTGCGCCAGTTTGCTGGCCGCATAGCGAACCGCCTTCACAATATTTTGATAACCCGTGCAGCGGCAGAGGTTGCCGGAAATGCCCCAGCGAATCTCCTCCTCCGACGGCTGTTGATTTTTCTGCAGCAGGGCATAGGTGGACATCAGCATGCCCGGGGTGCAGAAGCCGCACTGCAAGCCGTGCTCCTGCTTGAAGCCCTCCTGCAGCGGGTGAAGCTTGCCGCCCTCGACGAGCCCCTCCACCGTAAGCAGCTCCCCGCCATCCGCCTGTACCGCAAACATGGTGCAGGACTTCACAGTCTTTCCGTCCAGCACCACCGTGCAAGCGCCGCAATTGCTGGTGTCGCAGCCAACGTGGGTTCCCGTCAGGGCCAACTTTTCACGGATGAAATGAACCAGGAGCAGTCTTGGTTCGACAACCGCTTCCCGCTCTGTCCCGTTAACTTTCAGGCGAACCGTTTGCTTTCCGGCCATACTCTTCTCCTGCCTTGCTGCTTCTACTTCAGAGCCCGATCCCGGGCGAGCGCCAGCGCGCGCCTCGCCAACTCCTTAACCAAGCCCCGTTTGTATTCGGCCGGACCGCGCAAATCGGAGCTCGGTTCGGCTTCCTCCGCAGCGAGCTCAGCGGCCCGGGTGACGGTAGCGTCGTCGACTTCCCTGCCGTCGAGGACCGCTTCCGCTTTCTTGGCCTTTACCGGCGTTGCTCCCACGTTGGTCAGAGCTATCCCGGCTCGTTGACAGGCCCCTTTTTCGTCGAGGGTCAGCTGCGCAGCCACGGCCGCCGTGGCAAAATCCCCCACCTTGCGTTCCAGCTTCAGGTAAGCGCCAGCGCTGCGCGGTGGCGGGATGGGTACGCGAATCTCAGTCAGGATTTCGTCGGGAGCAAGTGCCGTCAGAAACAGGGAAACAAAAAAACTCTCGATGGGGAGCACTCGTTCGCCCTTCGGTCCGTTCGCTACCACCTCTGCGCCCAGTGCGATCATCGTCGCGGGGTGGTCGTTGGCCGGATCGCCGTGCGCCAGATTGCCTCCGACAGTGGCCAGATTTCGCACTTGCGGGTCGGCTATGACGTGAGTGGTATCGGCCAGGATGGGATATTTCGAACGCACCAAAGGCGAAAGCTCGAGCTCGGCTTCCCGGGTCAAACCGCCGATCTTCAAATAGCCGCCCTCTTCTCGGATATAGGAAAGTCCCGCGATCCGATTTATGTCGATCAGGTAACCGGGTCTCGCGAGGCGCAGCTTCATCATCGGAATAAGGCTTTGTCCGCCGCTCAGGATTTTCGCGGCTTCGCCATGCTGCTCGAGCATCTTAATCGCTTCGGGGATGGTTTTCGGCCGCAGGTACTCAAACGATGGGGGGATCATCTTTGCGTTTCACCTCGAGTGGGCGGTACGCCGGAGCATGGAGTGTACAGGAATTCCGGGGCGGGGTAATTCGAAACTAGATCGAAGCTAGCAGCTTTTTGCGTCGGGCTGGTACTGGAACGAGGTTGCGCTCTCAGCGAGAGCGAACGGCCGCTGTTTCTATTACCAATTCCTGCCAGTCTCCTCCCGCTCGCGGCGCGTCCGCCAGTCGTCGATGGCGTTTCGGATAGCCTCCGGCGCCAGATTACTGCACAGCATCTTGTATTCGGGTATGCCTCCCAAAGCTTCCGCCACGGCCGCCTTCGAAATTCCATAGGCGTCTGCTACGGACTTGCCCCGGACCATTTCTGTCGCCACAGACGAACACGCAATGGCCACCGCACACCCCATGCACTTGAACTTTACATCCTTGATAAGATCGTGCTCAATGTGGAGGGTAATCAGGACCGTATCGCTGTCCACCGGACTCCGCACCAGGGCTTTCCCGGAAGGGTCGGATATGCTTCCGGCGTTCCTGGGGTTTTCGTAGTGGTCGCGAACCCGGTCGCTGTACACGCTCATTCCCTCGCAGGGCGAATTTGATGCACTCCGAATTCTATTCAAAAATGGCCGAAATGGCCGCGGCCCGGAAGGCGTTCGCGCTGGCCACCGTGGTGCGGGTAGGCGGCTCCACTTCCGCCAAGCAAGGCTCCAAGGCGCTTATCGATGCGCAAGGAAAGATCGTGCTCGGCTGGGTCGGCGGGGGCTGCGCCGAAAGCGCGGTCAGAACGGAAGCCTTGCAATCGATCGAACAGGAGAAGCCTCGCCTCATCACTCTCGACATGAGCGATGAGCTGCTGGGCGTGGGAATGCCCTGCGGAGGCAAAATGGACGTATACATCGAGCCCGTGGTGCCGCAGCCAGAGTTGCTGATCGTCGGCCATGGACGGATTGCCGAGGTCTTGGCGACCATCGGACATCTCGTGAGCTTCGCCGTCACCGTTAACGATCCGGCGGCGGACCGCGCGTCGTTTCCCGACGCCGATCGGTTGGTTACCGATGACTTCGATTTGAATCGAACGCCCATTGGCCCTCGCACTTTTGTGGTGATCGCCACCATGCACAAGAACGACCACCTCTGGCTGCACAAGGCACTCGCGGGCGATGCGGCCTACGTTGCCCTTATTGCCAGCCAGCATCGTTCTAAGCTTGTGCTCGACTATCTTCGTGCGAGCGGTGAGCCGCCGGACAAAGTAGACAGGATCTGGGCTCCCGCCGGTCTGGATCTCGGAGCAGCAACGGCCGAAGAGATTGCGCTGAGCATCATCAGTCAAATGGTGGCCTTGCGCCGGGGCCGTTCCGTGCCACTCTCTTTGAAGGAATCCGGCCGAGGCCGGGAGCCAGGTCAGGCGCATAAAGTGATTCATCACTGCGAGTTGGACCGCGATTGATCGGGGTCCTCGAGATGCAAATTGGACCGCAGCCCCTTCTGAAGGAAAAGCGGGGCGCGCGCTTTTCAAGGTTGGTAACCGTCCGCCATCCATTTAGCGAATAGCTCAATCCGGGATGGCGGCCAAGGACCCTCTCCTCGCGGCGGCGGGGGCGGCATGACGGCCCCGCCGATTCCCCGCACGCGGTCGTAGATGACGGAGGCGTGCGCCTTTACGTCGCCATAACTCGCGAGATGGAACGCTTTGCTCATGGCGTGAATGTCCCGTTCTGTGAAGAGCGGGAGAATGTCCGCTTCGAAGCCGGTCAGTTTAGCCATAGTGCCTCACAGCTGGAGGGGGTGTGGACTGGCTCCCCATTAAAGCACACCTTGATATCAAGATACATGAGCCATACTTTTTCTAGCGGCCCTGCCCGCCCGGGCTAAGCGTCAGACTGCCGCAAAAGGCTTGGTTTGCGGCTTTCTGCAACAATCTGGGCCATGATGCTTAACGCGATCTCCTCGGGGGTGCGGGCCCCAATATCGAGCCCCGCAGGAGCATGCACCTTGGCCAGGCTTTCCGTTTTTCGAAACTTTGACTCCAAGCTGCGCCGAATCTCTTGCACTCTCTTTCGGTTGGCTACCAGCCCCACGTAGGCGCTCGCCGAGCGAAGCGCTTGCTCTACGGCTTCCTCGTCGAATCTTCCGCGGCTCGCCACCACCACGTAGCGCGAGAGATAGGGAGGCAACTCCGAGAAATTCAAGGAATGGAGCACCCGGTCCGCTTCGGGGACTTCCGCCAGGGTGGCCAGAGGATCCACCACGGTCACCGTGAAGTTCATCCATTTGGCGATTTTCGCAATCGCCCTGCCCACAGGCTCCCTGCCGACAATGACCAGACCCCGGTGTTCGGAGGAATCTGGTTGAGGGATCTCACGCCCCTCTAAGTCTGCTGGCCGCAGCAGCGCTTGTTCTTGAGCTCCGACGTCTGCGAAGTTCGCCAGTCTTCTAAGATCCTCCTGGCTGTCGAGGTCCAGGAGAATTCCCACGTCCTCGACCGGCGTCTTAACGATGCCCTCCAGGTGATTTCCAAAGACGGCACGGCAACCGATGTCTCCTTCGAGGGCCATGACCTCCGGGAAGACGGAGCGGTCCAAGAGCACGGGATTGCCGCGGAAACCCTTGTACATTGGGATAACGATTTGCGCGCCCGAATTCCGGTATTGCTCCATCAGCAGTTGCAGCGTCTCCGGCCGCACAAAGGGCTGGTCCGCCAAGACGATCAGCGCGGCATCTGTCTCGGGAGGCAAAACGGAGATACCCGCCCGGAGAGAGGTCCCCATGCCCTCTCGATAGGCGTCATTGACAATGGTTCTCAGTTTCTTTGCGGCGATGGTCGCGAGGATCTCGTTGGCCCGGTGACCGAGCACCACCACGATGTCGTCTACGCCGGAGCTCTCGACGGTGTCGATCACCCGTTCGAGCAGCGTGCCGCCGTCGAGACGGAGCAATTGCTTCGCCTCCCCCATTCGCGAGGATTC
>Ga0306922_10007105_pt1 | contig 10775 bp, 9 predicted proteins | sample sta12Cox44000082_FD_203758 | JGI IMG/M metagenome (GOLD analysis project Ga0306922, IMG submission 203758) | Lab enrichment of tropical soil microbial communities from Luquillo Experimental Forest, Puerto Rico - statoxic.12C.oxic.44.000.082 (v2)... | ecosystem: Environmental > Terrestrial > Soil...
GCGACGTGATGCGGAATCCCCATAGGAGGCCCAGGGGAAAATAGCGAGCGATATTAATCAACGCACCTCAGGTGAGCGGCGAACTTCAAAATGGCCGACGATCCGCCAACCGTCTACCAACCTCAACTTCTATGTCGATCACCCGCCGGGGATGCAATACATCGACCGGGGCGACAATTGCATCCAACAAGGGCAAGGGGGGAAGTTCATGAAAACCGCGGTCGTACCGGCCATGAACAGTTCGTGGCTGATCGAGGATGTTCCTCAGCCTCAACCCGGACCCGGTCAAGTGCTGGTGAAGATGGCGCAAATGGCATCTGCTATACCGACGTACACGAAACTCTCGGGCACATTCCGGAACAATTTCCCCGAATTCTCGGTCACGAACCGGTCGGCGAGATCGCCGCCGTGGCTGCCGACGTCACCACACGCAAAGTAGCCGACCGCGTAGGCACCGGATGGATTTAATCCACATGCGGACGCTGCGAATGGTGCCAGCGTGGCCGCAGGATGTTTCGCCCCTATCTGAAGGGCACGGGGATCGATGCACCGGGAGGTCACGCCGAGTACATGCTGATGAATGGCGACGCCACGTACCTGATCCCTGACAAGGTTGGCTACGAGCAGGCAGTCCCGATATTCTGTGCCGGATACACAGTCCACAGCGCCCTCCGCTGGGCAGATCCCAAGCCGCATGAACGCGTGGCCGTGCTCGGGATCGGTGGGCTCGGGCACCTGGCAGTGCAATACGCAAAGGCAAGTCGTTTCGAGACCACCGCAATTTCGCACTCCCCCGGCAAAGACGAGATGACCCGCAATCTTGGCGCGGATGAAACCGTGTGCGACGGAAAGAGCGTCGCCGCGGCGGGGAGCGCAGATGTAATCCTCAGTACCTCCAATTCGACCAGATCAATGGTTGACAGCATTCAGGGACTGCGGCCGGACGGCCGGCTTGTCACGATGGGCGCCCACACCGAGCCGCTTTCGATTTCCTTGATGGACCTCATCACCAGGCCATCCGTATCGTTGGGAGCCGACAAAACGGCCCCGAATACCTTTACGAAGCCCTAGATTTCGTCGCGCAAGGAAAAGTTAAACGATCGTCGAGACGTACCCACTAGCCGAGTCTCGGAAGGCATACCAGCGCGTCGCAGAGGGCAAGACCCGGTTTCGTGCCGTCCTCACAATGTAGTCTTCGGCGCTAATTGTCACGTCTTGGAGAGCGGGGGTAAGCTTCCGGATGACGGGCTACTCTTCCACACCAAGTAGCGGAAGAGTGCCCGACCAACTGGACGCTATACGGACAATCCACTTCAAAATGGGACCTTCATTTGAAGTTTCGCATGTTCCTCGCATTTTTTTTGGCGGACCGCAAATAGTTCGGCGCTCAGCACGTCACTTCAGCGCGATCCGCCCTTCCGGATCCGGACGGAAGATGAGATATCGCAGGTCGCCGTCCTGTTCGCTGAACCAGTGCGGCGTCCGGCCCGGGATGATCACGACATCGCCTCGCGACACTCTCCGGCTGGAGCCACCCTCGATTCGCGAGCTCTGAAACGTAGTGCTGCCGGGGGAAAGAGGGTGAGGATCCGGCAGCGTGCCGCCGGTCACCAGAGTGGCGTTGCCGTCCAGAATGTAATAGATCTCGGTGACTTTCGTATCATGGCGGTTCGCCTCCTGCCGAACGGATTTGGGCCGGTACACTCCGTATACCGCCACATGATATCCGCCGACGTCCACGGACCGAATGGGTTTGTCGCTGACGGCGTTTCGCGGCAGCGTGTCGATGAACGTTTGAATATCGGCGTTCGGGACGAAGGTGGCCGGCAACGGCGGGGTTTGCGCAACTGTGGATATCGCGACCAGCACCGCCAGGACTACGAACATGCTCTTGGGCATAAAGAACCTCCGAAAGCAGTCTACCGCCGCCTCAAAGCGAACGCGACGCGCAGAGCTCGCGCAACAAATCAAGCTGACTGGATCAAACTACGGTTGTGACAGCTAAGCATACTAGGTAGAATTTGAAAACCATGCGCGGTAACCTTCGGAAATATCTCTCCAGATTCAGGATCACGCGACGCGAGTGCCTCGCAGCGCTGGGTGGCGCGGCAGCTGCCGCACCAAACTTGGGCGCGGCATCAGTGAAACCCATGCGCGGAGCGTTCATGATTCTCTCGACGCCCTTCACGGTCTCAGGCGCAGTGGATTGGGAAGACCTCGCGCGTGAAGCGGAGTTCGTGGATCGCTGCGGTGCGCACGGGATGGTTTGGCCCCAGGGGTCGAGTGGAGTTGCCTTCCTTTCTAAGGAAGAGCGGCTGCGAGGCATGGAACTGTTGGCAAAAACCATGCGCGGCAAGCGCGCCGTGCTCGGTCTAGGCGTGCAGGGCAAAGATGCGGACGAAATGATGGAGTACGCGCGCCGGGCTGAGGAAATGGCTCCCGATTGCTTCATTGCGATGCCGCCGTCAACCGGTAGATCGCAGCAGGATTATCGCGAATATTTTCGCGCACTAGCCCGCACAACCAACCGACCAGTGATTATGCAAACCTCCGGCGGCGCGCGAGACCTCGCGCCTTCGGTGGAACTGATGGTCGAGCTGGCCCGCGAATTTCCGCACATGGCCTATATCAAGGAGGAATCGAATCCGACGGTGGAGCGGATGCTGGCCGAAGTGCAGCAGCGTCCCCCGCTGCGCGGCGTGTTCGGCGCGAATTTTGCGCAGGGCTGGCTGTATGAAATGCGGCTGGGATTGGACGGCGTGATCACCGGAAATGCCATGTATGCGGATCTCATGGCGAACCTATGGAATCTGCATGAACGAGGAAACCTCGAACGCACCCGCGACGCCTACAGCAAGTTCCTTTTGATGCGCAATGCCGCGCAGCAGATTCCCGGAGCGGACTTGTACGTGATGAAGAAGCGCGGCGTGTTCAAAACAGCTGCCGCCCGCCGCGAAGGCGGAAAGGTGGCGGAAGCAAAGCTATCGCCCGAAGCGGTGGCGGAAATCGATTTCAGGTTCGCGGCTATCGAGCCTTACCTCGTCAAGTAACGCTCGGAAGGCGTCCCACGCGCAAATCATCTTTCGTTCGTATTCGTCGCTTTGACAAAAGCATTGAGTTACCGGGTCAAGTATACATTACGCGATCGGTCTTCAAGATGCCCGACCTGCTAGGCTCGCCCCTGTGTCGTGCCTATCACCAGGAAGACGGACGTTTTGCCTGGGTTCCTTTATCGCCCGGCCGGCGAGAAGGCCAGCAGCACATTGCCGGGGATGCCCCCGAAGCGCGAGTATCCGGAGTTGATAAATACCATCCCGTTAACCACTACCGGGCCGAGTCCATCGATCGAACACCCTTTAACGCCGTTCAACTGTTTGAAACTCGCAATGAGACACTAACCGTTCTTTAGGAAGGAAAACTTCAGCCCATTTAGGAGTCACTCCTGAACGAGCTGTTTGTTTATGCGAGACACAGAGGAATAATTACGTCGGCCGAGGAAACCGGGCGAGTGACGGGCCACTCGGAAGTCGCGATTGCGACCTCCAATCGCCCAGCAGGACGACGGCACTAAAGTGGTTTGGGGGAAATGCCCTCGGCGAGAGAGGCTCGACAGATGAAGTCCACTAATCCCGTCTTTCGTTCATCTGCAGGATGCGTTCGATCGTCTTCCGGAATGCGTGAACGCGGCCAAACGCGGGGCTGCAATTGTCGCCAAGTAGAACCAAGATACTCGGCCCGTCCGTCAGGCCGTGGCAGCGCGCTCGCCCGCGATGACGACTTCGCTAATCTGGATGTTGGGCTGAATGTCGGTGTAGTTGGGGACGTCGGCCAGGAATTCGGCGGAATGCGCCGCGAAGGCCGTCTGGAATGCCGTGACGGAATCGAAATAGATGTGGCCCATGGCGAGGAACTGCGGCTTCGAGCCGGGGGTTGCGCCCGCGAGGCCGTGCTCGACGGCGATCCCCTTACAGGCCGTGCCGATTCTGGACTGAACCAGGGGCATGTGACGGTCGCAATAGTAATCAATGTCGAAACGCGCGCCTTCCTGATTCGGATAAAACACACTGACCTTGATCATAGTTCTGCCAGTATACGCGATTTCGGGCTATTCGCCGGGCAGAAGGCTCTATTCCCGCAGGTAATGGGGCTGGAGTCTCTGTTCCGGACTCAGTCTCCGGTAATCCCGTTCGCAACAACTATGGGCAGGGACCGGAATTTATACGGCCGTGACGGGTCACCCAGACAGCAGGACGGCCAGGACGGCGGCCAAAATCCAGCCGAGCGGCCCCTGATGGCGCAATGCGATATATAATGGCGACTCCGTCGGGAGTAACCATGCCATTCCACATGACGCTGATTCGTGCGGGCGTACTGCTGGCGGCCGCTGCAGCCCAAGGGGCTTTCGCACAGAACGATTGGCCAGCTTACGGTCGCGACCCGGGAGCGCAGCGCTACTCCCAGCTTAAACAGATCGACCCCACCAACGTTTCTAAATTGGTGGAGGCCTGGCGAGTCGAAACCCGGCCCGCGTCGGAGACCGGCAACAAGCGTGCTTCTAGCACCACACCGCTCATGGTCAATGGCCTCCTCTACTTTGCTACTCCTTATCAGAGCTTAGTTGCGGTCGAGCCGGAAACCGGAAAGAGGATCTGGACATTCGGCCACCAGCACGCTGCCCGCACCTCGCGCGGAATTGCGTATTGGCCGGGCGACCGCAACAGTCCTCCCTCCATTTACTTCGGGACCGAGGATGGCTTCCTCATCGCCGTCAACGCCCGCACAGGCAAGTTAGTCTCGGGCTTCGCCAAAGAAGGCGAACTCGATCTCAAGCCCGGAGTGAATGACGAACTTCCCAATGCGCCCTACGGATTGAATGGCGCTCCGGCCGTCTACAAAAACCTCGTGTTCACTGGGTCACACCTGCAGGATTACGGCTCCTATGGCGCCCGCGGCGATGTGCGCGCTTGGGATACCAGCACCGGCAAACTGGTTTGGACGTTTCACACGGTCCCCCAACCGGGCGAACCGGGGCACGAAACCTGGCTCGACGACGGTTGGAAAAACCGCTCGGGTGTTAATGTCTGGAACACGTTTTCCGTCGACGCCCAGACCGGCACTCTGTTCATGCCGCTCGGCTCACCCAGCGACGACCGCTACGGCGGAGACCGCCCCGGCGCGAATCTTTTCGGAAACTCGCTTTTGGCCGTCGATGCCATGACCGGCAAGTTGAGGTGGTATCTGCAACCGATCCATCACGACCTGTGGGACTCTGATCTTCCGCCGCAGCCGACCATGGTGGACGTGGTGCACAATGGTGAAAAAATTCCTGCTCTCGTTCAGGCTGGCAAGACCGGTCTCATTTTCATTCTCGATCGCCGCAATGGTAAGCCCATTTATGGCGCCGAAGAGCGTCCTGTTCCCAAGGGCGACGTTCCCGGCGAGTGGTATTCACCCACGCAGTTGTTCCCGCTGAAGCCGCCGCAGTTGGCGCGGGCCACTTGGAACCCGAGCGAAATTACCAAGTTCACTCCCGATCAACAGAAGTATTGCGAAGACCTTTTCAAAAACGCCCACAACGACGGCCCATTCGCGCCTGTGCGCATGACCGACACGGTCGTCTTCCCCGGCCCGGACGGCGGCTTCAATTGGGGTGGTGGCAGCTACGATCCCAAACTGGGCTACTATTTCATCAACTCGCACGACCGCGGCGGCGTACAAAAAATGGTTGCCCAGGTACCTGCCAAAGAAAGGCCCACCGGAAAAATCCGCGGTGCCGGCGACGCCAGCCAGATGCCTTACGTGCGCCGAAATGTTGGAGCGATCACCAACCCCACAACCGGCTGGCCTTGCCAGTCCCCGCCATGGGGCGAGCTGTTTGCAATCAACGTGAATACCGGAGACGTTGCGTGGCGCGTACCGTTTGGGCGGGTCGAATCGCTCGAGAAGATTGGTGTCATGAATACCGGTTCGTACAACATTGGCGGGTTGGTAGCCACCGCGAGCGGCCTCCTGTTCATTGGAGCGACCGACGATCAGCGTTTCCACGCCTACGAATCCAAGACCGGTAAGCTGCTCTGGGAGACGAAACTGCCCGCCAACGGTTACGCCAATCCGATCACATATATGGGCAAGGATCGCAAACAGTACGTGGTCATCACCGCGCAGGAAACGTTGGTCGCGTACCGCCTGCCGTAGCGCTCGAATGCTCGGTCCGCAATGCCGCTACGACTGGCAGATAATCGCGCTCCCTTTTGTCCGGAAGTCCCCTGCTGTTCGGCAAAGATTGCGGTGAAAACCGTATGTCCTACATCCGCCTCAGCCTGACAGCCCGCCGGATCGTCTCAATCCCTTCAGCTGATCCCGCAAACGTCAACTTCTCTGGTAACGCCGTTTGAACCGCCACGACCGGCTTGGACCGGAACCGGTCACTTCTCAGCCGTAGCGACAGACCGTAAATTTGGATCTGTAGATGCGCGGGGTTCCCCAGAAAATGGCTTTCGAGGTGATTCTTCAGCAGACTAATCGTACCTAGGGGCCCCGAGTCGTCATTTTTCTGCCGCGACTGACCTCGGATTTTCGGGCTTTACGCTCTCGCGAATCGCGGCTATTCGTATCTGAGTGCCTGGATGGGATCGACCCGACTCCCACGCATCGCCGGCAACCATACCGACAACAGCGCCACGCCGAGGAGCACGATCGGGACGGCCGAGAACACCATCGGGTCCACCGCCTTCACTCCGAATAACAGGCTGGCGATCAGCTTTGTCAACCCGAATGCCGCGGCAAGCCCGATCACCACTCCAAGCGCCACCAAGCGCAGCCCCTGAAAAACGATCAGGTTCCGAATGCTGGGCGGTTCCGCTCCGAGGGCGAGCCGGATTCCGATTTCTTGTGTCCGCTGCGCCACCGAGTAGGCCATCAGCCCCGCAATCCCGATCGCGGCCAGCAAGAGCGCGGCGCATCCGAAAATCGTCAGTACCAGCATGTTGAAGTTTTCGGAGGCGGTAGATCGCGATATGGTTTCTTCCATGGTGCGGATGTGCGCGACCGGCAGTCCCCCGCTCGCCTCGCGCAGCTGATTCCGGATCGGGGAGCTCAACGACAGCGGCGGCACCCGGGTGCGGACCACCCAGGCCCACGGGACAATCTGAGATACCGAGGCATTTTCGCCATCCGTAATCTGGCCCGGAAGTACATACATGTTTGGCCCCGGTTCCCGATTGAGGCCGCCGTCACGCACATCGCCCACTACGCCAATAATCTGGCGCGGCCGCTCGTCATTGAAGGCCGGTCCGACACCGTGTCCGATGATGATGCGATCGCTCAGGGGATCGCTTTTCGGCCAAAACTGCTTAGCCAGTGTCTGATTGATGATGACTACGGGTGGCCCGCCATCATCTTGTTCCCGAAATGTGCGGCCCCGCAGGACCGGAATTTGGAACGTCTCAAAATAACCGGCAGAAACCATGGTCCATCCCGCCCCTCCCTTCGAAGTTGGACCGTCGGGGCGCCCCGCAATTTGGAAGGGCAAGCCGAACCCGCCCTCTAAAGGCACGCAACAGGTAAATCCTGCCGCCTCCACACCGGGAAGTGCTCGGATACGCCGAACGCCCTCGCGAGCCAGTTGCGCCACGCCCGCCGCCTTTCCGAACTGCGGTCCGGTAAGCGACATGCGCATCGTCAGAACGTTCTGCGCATCGAAGCCGGGATTCACTGCGCGGATGGCGAGGAATGTGCGGATCAGCAGAGCGGCACCCACCAACAGCACCAGTGCCAGCGCCATCTCCGTGATGACCAGCAACGCGCGAGTTTTGTGGTGGCGCAACCCGGTGCCGCTGCGATTGCTACTTTCCTTTATGGTGCTGTTTAGGTCAGCCCGCGACGACTGCAGCGCCGGTACGAGGCCAAACAGTATCCCTGTAATCAGGGACAAGCCCAGTGTAAATGTGACAATGCGCCAGTCCAGACCGACGCTGCCTCCTCGCGGGATGAGCGGGATATTGCCCGGGCTGACTCTCAGAATCGCGCGAATCCCGGCGTATCCGGCGGCCAGCCCGACAACACCGCCGGCCACCGACAGCATCACGCTTTCCGTAAGGAGCTGCCGCATTATTCGCCCGCGGCCAGCGCCCACAGCCGCTCGAATCGCGATCTCGCGCTTTCGTCCCGTCGCCCGAGCCAGCAGCAGGTTGGCTACATTCGCGCAGGCGATAAGCAACACGAAGGCCACTGCGCCAAGCAGAATGAAAAGTGAGTTGCGGACGCTGCCTACAATTGCCTCCCGCAAGTTCTGCACGCCAAACCCGATCTGCGGGAAATCGAACGGCAGGGGATGCATTCGCTTGTACTCCGGGTAGCCCGCTTGCAGTTGGGCGTTAGCGGCGGGCATGGTGATGCCCGGCTTGAGACGGCCGATCACCGTGAAGTAGTGGGCATTATCGTCACGGTAAGGATCGAGTTGAAAGGGAACATAGAGATCCGGCGGCTCCTCGATTGCGATATCGAGATGTGGACTCACCACGCCAATGATTTCGTAGATCTCGCCGCTCAACGTGATCCGTTTCCCGATCACCTTGGGATCGCCGCCGAAGCGCCGCTGCCAGAATCCATAGGCCAGCACCGCGGTCTTCGGCGCCTTCGGCAAGTCCTCTTCGTGCGTATAGCTGCGGCCGCGCACCATGTCTGCCCCGAGGAGGCGAAAGAAATCGGCGCTGGCACGCGTCATCTGAATCTGCTCGGGCGTACCTTCGCCGGTCAAATTCGTCACGTTGAAAGTGAACGCCGAAACGTCCTGTGCAACCTGGGTCTGTTGCCGCCAGAAATTGAATTCATTGGGCGAAGCCCCGCCGCCGCGGCCCCCTTTGAAAACGTTCTGAAACATCACCATCCGGTCCGGGTCGGGATACGTTCCCGGTTTCAACAGGACGGTGTCCACAACAGAGAAAATCGCCGTGTTGGTGCCGATTCCCAACGCCAGCGCCGCGATGACCACGAAGGTGAATCCTGGACTCTGCAGGAACATACGGACGGAGTGCTTAAGGTCCTTCAGAAACGCATCCATGGCGTGCTTAGGCGAAAAGCATACCACAAGTTGTTCACGGAATTGCGGCCCGTTTCAGGGAGAGTAGTCCCTTTAGACAAATTCCATCGTTCCCGAGCCCGCTTTGGAACCAACGCGAAAACCCGGACCAGGTTTACCTAAACCGAAGGCTAGTTAACACGGAAGCGCCTCGACGCTTTAATGAATTTAGTGGTCCAGTCAGGTTACGCGCTACTCGCGGATTGCCGGTCCCACAAGGACAGAGAATGTGGTGTTCGCACCGGCGAAAGCGGTTCCCGCCGGAATGAAGTCCCGTATCGCCGTTCAAACGTGTCCTGATGCCTATATAGACTCCGAATACGACGAAAAGTTCATCTTCTGTCGATCTCTCGGATAAACGAATCCAACGCGCGATCAACCTCTTTGAAATCTCATCAACTCCTTGTCCACTCTGCACCCTCGGCTGGCTGCGTAACTGTGGCCCAACGCTCGGCGATCTTGTCTCCTTCGAAGCGCCAGAGCACGAAGCCGTGAAACTGCATCCTTTTGCCTGATGCGGGGTCGGTCCAGCGCCAGATATTTCGGCACATGACTTTGTCACCATCAGCAATCATGTCCTCAATCGTCAAATGCAAATCCGGCATGGACTTGTACATGGCGAGCATCATTTTTTCGTCACCATCGACGCCAGTAGGTTTTCCATCTGGCCCATCGTGATCGTAAAAGTGCGACGTCATGTTCATGTGTATCACGGCGGCGTTCCGCTTATTGACAAAATCCTCGAAGTGGTTTCTAACGAACACCTTCATTTGGTCCAAGGTCAGCGTCGTTGCCACGGTTGCGCTCCTAAAATATCCGAGACCGCCAAAGTGATGAGTATCCCGCCCGAGTTCATCATAGTCTTTGTGCCTGCTTTCGGCATCAACTTGCCCTCACTCGGGTCCGCGCGATGCGATGAATACCGCTTTGCGAATATACTTCCCGTTTTCGAGCTCGTCCGCGATAAAGGCGGCGACGTCACCGCGCGCGGTCACAAATAGACTTCACCGTGCCTCCTACGCCAATGGGCGAGAGGATTTCGTAGGAGCCCAGTTTGGTGCCGATAGTGACGGACAAAGTACAACTTCCCTTGACTGGCATTGAGCTTCAGGCATCTATTCGATTGTGAATCTGAGGCTAGTGGAATGCAAGGCTTCTGTACTTCTGACGAGGAATTGTGCAACTACACTAATGCGACGCGCCTGCAGAAATGAGGCGCAATGATTTCTCCTAACTTGCTCGCGCTCAGCGTATTCGTTTATCAAAAAAGGCCGATGACCTGGAGGTTCTGCGCCAAGAAAACGCAGCTGGCGGCTTGTCCGATTGAAGTAACTTCTCGGCGTGGAGCTCTTCGAAACCTGCAAGGATTGGCTGACGCTAGGCATCGCATAGTCGGCGAAACCTGGCAGCGCCTTCAGTTTTCGCGCCAATAACCCTCCTCTAATCAATAACCGTTGATTGGCTGCACTTGTGCTCATACCAGAGCCCATTTCCACCTTGTCGGGAGGTTTTGAAGATGAAGCTGACAAAATTGTTTGCCACATGCCTGGCCATCACAATGGTCTGGCTAATCGCAAGTCCGGCGCTCGCGCAGGACAAAACCGACCTGTCGCGGCTGGTTGTCATTGGCGATTCTCTTTCGGCGGGTTTCCAGAACCACTCGCTTCTGGACTCGCAGCAGCCGCACGGCTATGCC
>Ga0306922_10007110_pt1 | contig 10772 bp, 9 predicted proteins | sample sta12Cox44000082_FD_203758 | JGI IMG/M metagenome (GOLD analysis project Ga0306922, IMG submission 203758) | Lab enrichment of tropical soil microbial communities from Luquillo Experimental Forest, Puerto Rico - statoxic.12C.oxic.44.000.082 (v2)... | ecosystem: Environmental > Terrestrial > Soil...
GCGCGTGTCTTTTCCCGCGGCGCCCGCCTCCGCTCGAAAACATGCGGTCCACGCGCACACCTTGATGGGCAGCAAGTCCGCGTCGATCGTTTCGTCGCGATACAGGTTGGTCAGCTCCACTTCGGCCGTCGGCGTGAGCCACAAATCGGTGCCTTCCAGGTGGAACATCTCCTCCGCGAACTTAGGCAGTTGCCCCACTCCGGTCAGCGCGGCGGTATTCACGACGAAGGGCGGCAGAATTTCCTTATAGCCATGCTCGCGTGTGTGGACGTCCAGGAAGAAGTTTGCGATCGCCCGTTCGAGCTGCGCGCCAAGCCCTTGGTAAACCGCGAAGCGCGCGCCGGACATCTTCACCGCTGACTGGAAGTCTAGAATCCCGGCCGATTCGCCCAACTCCCAGTGCGGACGCGGTGTGAAATCGAATTTCGGCGGCGCGCCCCACTCGCGCACGACTAGATTATCCGCTGAGCTGGTGCCCACCGGCACACTCGAATGCGGAACATTCGGAACCGTCAGCATGAACTGCCTGAGTTTGTCATCGAGCTCATTGATGCGCAGGTCGCCGCGCTTGATTTCTTCCGAGACTTCTTTCATGCGCTCAAGAATCGCCGACGCGGCCTGCCCCGCCTTTTTTAGCAGTGCGATTTCTTCGCTTACTTTGTTGCGGTGCGACTTAAGCTGCTCATTTTGAAAGATGAGCTTGCGTCGCTCCGCGTCAATTTGGCGAAAGGCATCCAGATCAATCGTGATCGAGCGGTCGCGCGCCATCTGTTCGATCACATCGAGGTGTTCGCGCACATATCCGAGGTCAAGCATAAGTGAACAAGAATAGCGGAAGCAGCGGCAAGTGGCGAGTTGTGGTTTCGGGGCAGCGCCCGGGTGGCTGCCCGGCGTCATGAGCGAAGCGGCAAAGCCCGGACGAAGCCAACTAGACGGTGTGAACACCAGGTCGAGTGGTCGAGCGCCTCACCCCTATACGACGCGAAGTACGATCTTGCCGCGAGTGTGCCCCTGGGCGTTCAGTTCCTGTGCGGCACGGGCCTCGGCGAGCGGGAAAACTTTTTCGATGATGACTTTCAGCTTGCCGGAGTCAATGAGCTTGGCGATGTCGGCCAGTTGTTCCGGATTGGCCTGGACGAAGGTGTGCGCCGCGCGGATGCCGCGTGCCGCGGCCTTTTGCTCAGAAGGCGGCATCAGAATCGAGACGTACACGCCGCCTTTCTTGATGACCTGATACGAGCGGTCGGCGGTTTCGCCAGTTATGGTGTCGAGCACAGCATCGACATCATGGACGACGTCTTCGAATTTCGTGGTGTTGTAGTCGACGGTTTCGTCGGCGCCGAGCGAACGCAGAAATTCGTGATTTTTCTTGGACGCGGTGCCGATCACGCGCGCGCCTTTCCGTTTTGCAAATTGCACGGCGAAGGAGCCCACGCCTCCGGCCGCGCCATGGATTAAAACGCTCTGACCAGCGGAGAGTTTGGCGGCATTCGAAAGCGCCTGCCAGGCTGTGAGAGCGGCCAGTGGAACGGCGGCCGCGTGAAGGTGGTCGACAGAGGCGGGCTTGAGCGCCACCTCCGTTTCTCTGACGGCGATGTATTGGGCATAGGCGCCGTCGCGGGCAATGTCCGGGCGGCTGTAGACTTCATCGCCGACTCTGAAGCGCGAGGCGCCGGCGCCGACCGCTTCTACGACTCCGGAAAGATCCCAACCCGGAATGAAGGGCATTTTGTATTTGAGCCGGTCTTTCGCAAAGCCGGCGCGCACCTTCCAATCGATTGGATTTACGGCTGCTGCATGAACTTTGATCAGCACTTCGCCGGTGCCCGCCCGGGGGAAAGGCGCGCCTTCGTAACGAAGGACCTCCGGGCCACCGTATTGGTGGATTCGCACCGCATTCATCGTCGCCATGGGTTCTTCCTGAGAGTGGGCAGTCGAGTTGGCATGCAGGCCTGGCATGATACCGAGTCTCGGGAATTTTTCAAAAGCGCTTCGTGCGCCCGCAGGCAGTGTTTGCCCAGGGGCATCACAGGGCGCGGGTTTGTTTAGATCCACGAGGATCGACCCACAAACCGCCGAAAGGCGCGCCCACCAGGTACATACAGAAACCAAAGGGCAGCCGCACATGGAAGGTGTTGAAGGTGACGGCACAAAGTGCTAACTTCCGCGCCATAGGGGGCAGACGGTGGTTGTTAGGAGAATCTCCCATCGAACGCGGCGTAACAAGAATAGAACCGGCCGAGAGTAATCCGGCGGGTTCGGGAGGCATTGCCATGTTCGAGGCGCAGCAAGAAAAGGAAGGTTCAGGTAACTTCGGCATGTGGATCGGCGTAGCCGTGATTTTGGTGGTCGCGGCTGGGCTCGGGTACTACGTGATGGGTCCGAAAAACAGCGCCAAAACCACTTCCGCGTCTTTGGCGTCTACAATTACGGTAACCGTCAACGAACCGAAAGACCTGCGCGTGGTCAGCGTGAAAATGGACAAGGATGTGACGGGCAACGTGGCCGTCTGGTCAGTGGACTTGCGGAACATGTCGCATACAGCCACCTACAAGGACATCAAGTATCAGACCACGTACCTCGGGGCGGACAACAGCGTCATCGCTCAGAACACGGGAGTGATCAACATCAGCCTAGATCCCGGCGACGAGCAGACGACCGAGTTTCGCGATTTGCTCTACCCCTCCGGCACCGCGCTCTTCAGGTTCAACGTGACCAGCGTGTCGGCGAGCCAGTAGCGGAAGCGGCAGCCGCGCAGCATTCTGAGCCGGGGCACTCAGTACCAGGAGGCCCAAGAAAAGCCCCAGCTCCAGACGGCCTAAGGGCGCAATTAGTTGCTGGCAGCTGTTTCCGCGGCGGCTCTCAGAACCAGAACGAGGATGCGGCCGTCGGAGTGGAATTCGCCGCCGGTCGCGGTCTTCGCCGACGTGAGCGGGTTTTCCGGCGTCACGTGATCCCGGGCGACGACCAGGCCCGTACTTGAAAGCGTGTTGTTCACGAATTCGCGTTCGCCGTCGATCGCGGGGTCGATCTTGTGGGTGACGCTGTTATTGCGCTGATCGCGCTCGAAGCCGATGTCATGGGTGGCCGCGATGCACCACACGGTTTGACCCCCCGCCGTGTAAGGCGATTTCCAGACCCGCAGATGATTTCGCGACATCACTACCCGAACGGGCTCGGCGTGCGCGAAACCGTAGTCCTGGGGACGGCCAAACAGATACAGTAGGCTCATCGGCATCGTGAGATAGTCCTTTTTCTCCAACGAATCGATCAGGCCAGTGATGGCTGTTTCTTGCACCGAGCTATCCACGTGCACCCAGCCGGCGGCCTTGAAGGCGGCCACGAGCTGATCCTCCGTTCCGAGAACCAGGACATTGACCATGTCGCCGGGATTGCCTTGCGGGTCGGCCACGCGGCGCGGAATTTCCCCCAGCAGGGCGGGAGTAATCGCGGGGATGCGCGATTCTGGCGGGCCGCCGACGACAGCAGCGGCCGCTTCCGATAGGCCCGCATGGATGATCGCGACGGTGACGCGGAAGCCCCCTTGGGCGGATTGGGAATCCTTCAGGCTCTGGTTAATGCCCAAGAACAGGCGATTGGCGATGGGCGATTCGAAATCGAAAGAGCTGCCGATCAAAAACGGCTGGCCGCCGGCATCCGCTGAACCGAGGCGCCCGATGAGAGCGCCGTGGCCGGCGTCGGTGACGGCATATTCGTGAATTAAGTCGGCGAAGCTGCGCGACAGCCCGTCCGGACCGAAGGTGCGCACCTTGGATTTGGAGGATTGAGTCGGCGGATAGGTGATGGTCCCGGTGGCGGTGACGTGTATTTTTTCGCCGGTGCGAAGATCGATCTTGGTGTCAAGCCACTGCTGAGAGGCGGCCATCTCGAATTCGCAAGATTTCGCGCAGGAGGCGGGGGTGCTTTGCGGCTGCGCGCTCGCCAGTCGAGGCGCGTTGGGGGCAGCCGAGAGGAGAGCAACAGTCAGCAGCGACAACTTCACCCGCATAGCTCGGAAAAATGATAACCCCCGCGCGGCGGAGGCGCAACTGGGGGCTGGATCACGTCGAATACGGGCGAACCGGAAGGCCCACCCAAGCGTTCGTCAGGCCCATCAATTCACGGACGACCGAGTATGTGTCGCGCGTGTTGCGCCACCAGTGATCGGCATCAAACGGCGCCTTGGGCGCTGCGCGCACAATCGCAGTTGGAGGGTCTCCAACGACCTTGCGCCACAAAACTTTCACGCGGCGCGTGTGCTCGGGCGATGTCACAAGGAGCGCCGTTGTTTTCCCTTGGCGGCGCATTTGCTGTGCGATTTCCAGCACTTCCTGCTGCGTGTTTACGATTGCCTCGGGCAAGATGCGAATGGCCCCATCGGGAACGCCGCTGTGCAGCAGGACCTCGCGGTTAAAGTAATCCTCGCCTAGGTAGCGAACGCCCATGGCAGCGAGTTCGTCGTCGGGCGCCTCGGGGCGGCTGATCCAGATTTCGCGCGCTTCGCCCAGGTGAAAAAGCCGTGCGGCTTCTTCCGCGCGCCAGGGCAGGCCGCCGCTCAAGACGACGATGACATCCGCGGAACGAAGGGGATCTTGGCGGATAAGCCAGCGGCCAACAGCGCGAAATGCGAAGAAACCGGTCGCACAAAGCCCGATTAGGGCAGTCAGCGCAGCGACTCGAAACGAGAACCGGCGAGCCATCTGGATTGGCTATTCGCCGGTACGTTCAATCGCTTTGCTTCTCATCAGCAATCCGCGGAGGCCGAGCAGAACCAAGCGCGGCTGGCGCATACAAACGCGCCAAAGAAGTTGCCAGGCGTCATCGCGAGTCGATTCGCCGAGAGACTCTTTGGCCGGATCGTTGAGCAAGTCGACAAGACGGCTGTAATCGGACTGCTGAAAATGATGCAGCGAGCGGCGCAGCAGAAGATGAAAGTCGAGCTCGCGGCGAAGCTTGCGCAGTTCGCGGCTCGATCCGCCATTTAGAATAGCCTCGGCCACCCCGAGCGCGCCGCGAAATCCAGTTACCACGCCGCCCACGGTTGAGACCTTCACTTGCGCGGCTGCATCCCCCACCAGATAAACCGAGCCGTTGCCAAGTTGCCGCCGCACGGGAATCCAGCGTTTGTAGACGGGGATTCGCGCGCCCTGAAATTCCTGCGGATCGAGCTGACGTTTTTCGAGAAAACGCTCAAGACACGCTCGTGTTTGCGGGCCGGACTCACCGATCACTCCCAGCGCGCCGCGTGCGGGCGATTCGGGAATGAGCCAATAGAAATAGGGAGTGTCTTGAGGGAGGAACCAAACGCGCACCGTGTCCGACGCCATGCCAGGCGGCAGGGGCACGATGGCCTGTATCAGCGGAACCGTTTCGAGCGGCGCCCAGCCGGCGGCGCGGGCTACCCGGCTCGCGACGCCGTCACCGCCGACGACGGCTTCGGTGCGGACTTCTTCGTGAGCGCCGTCCGAACAGCGTTCCACTTCAAGGGAGAGATCTTTTCCGTTCGACTGAACAGAGCGGAAACGATGGCCCAGTTGCACTCGTGCCCCCGCACTCTGCGCTTGCTCGGCAAGGGACTGAATGAGCCTGCGCCGCTCGATTATGAAATCGGGGTTTTTCAGCGCAATTGTTGCAGCGCGACCATCAGTGAACAATTCGAAACGGCGAATCTGATTCAGAATGCTGGGTTCGGCCGCCCGTCCCAGAATGGAGCGCATGCGGTGGGTGACGATGAGAGTGCGTGCGGCTGGTTCGAGCGACTCGATGCGCTCCAAAACGCGGACAGACAGGCCTCGTTTGGCGAGCAATGAGGCCGTAAATAGGCCGGCGGCCGAGCCGCCAACTACCACAACCCGTTGCTGATCTGTCGGTGGGCTGGAAATGGAATTGTTCTCTTCTGGCTGATTTGCCCTCTGTTGATTTCAGCAAACAGCCCCGCTTCAAATTTGTAACTGGGAAGCGAAACCTCAGGATTACCGCAGGATCCGGCTCCGCGCGACCTTCAGCGCCGAAGCAAAGCTTCCAGGGCCACAGCACCTCACCTAAGCGCCGCCGGAGAAAAGTATAGCCTACAGGAGTTTGCGCGCCAACCCACTACGCTCCATTTTCCTGCCCGGGACCCGGACAGGCCGGGCCGCAAGCGGTTTGCCCGGATCCGTGCGGGTGGGTTGAGCCAGGCGAACCATGCCGAATCCCTTTCTCGGTTCGCTGTGCTAGCATGATTGCCGGGGAATGCTTATGGCTAAATTCGTTATAGCGCCGCACATGCGGCTGCACGAGTGGGTTGCCGAAGAAAAGGGTTACTTCGCTGCGGAAGCACTGGATTACGAATTTCACGAGGCCTTGCCTTCCGCGGAGGGGCGCGGGCACTATCTGGGCGACAAAGTCGGTGCCTTTCAAACGTTCGAGAAAGGTCGTGGCTCCGATATCGGCTGTGCGTGCCATTGGACGGTAAACGTTTCGGCTTCCTCGGGCCACGGGAAGCTTTATGCCGATGCCTACTCCGTTGCGCCCGCCGGAATTTTTGTGCCGCCCGAGTCGGCGATTCACGAGCCCGCACAGCTCGCGGGCGTGCCTATTTCCGTTGGATACCAGTCCGGGAGTCACTATTCCGCGATTCAAGCACTCGAGCAGTACATGAAGCCGGCCGACATTAGGCTCTCCTTTTCAGACGGCATGCTCTTCATCCCTGTTCAGCGGACCGTATTATTTTCTCGAGCAACTTGGCTTTCGCAAGATCATCGACACGAGCTTTATGATGGCTTCTTTGATCCAGCGCCATCCGGATATGCAGGATGTGCAGAGGTATTTCCGGGCCCTGCGTGGGGCCCAACGCGATATCGATTTGCGCCCGGAGCTTTACAAGCATTACTACAAGAAGGAGTTTCCCGTACGGTTTCACGACATCATGGATACGCGGCGTTGGGGGCCCGGCGAACGAATCGTCTTCGAGCCATACACGAAGGAGCTATTCGAGCAGTCGTTTGAATGGATTGCCCGCCACGGCATTTTCCCGGAAGGGCAAATGGGATCGGGCAGTTACGAGAACTCCTGCGTGTCGCTGGCCTCGAAATAGGCCGCGCACCTAGAATTCCCAGCCCTGACCTGGGCCGATGTATCCCCTGGCGGCGGTCTGCTTCTCTGCACGAGCTCACTCGCAGTGATCCAAGTTCTGTTAGGATTTTGGGGTGGCCATTGAGCGCGAGAAGCTCGAAGCGGACGTGCTGATCGTGGGCGCGGGACCGGCTGGACTCTCCTGTGCGTTGCACCTGGCGAATTTGATCGAGCGGCACGCAAGCCGGAGTCAGTCGCCCGCGCTTTCCACCGAAAATATCTACGTCCTTGAAAAAGGACGCGAAATAGGTGCCCATCAACTCTCCGGGGCGATCATGGACCCGTGTGCGCTCAAAGAGCTAGTCCCCGATTTTGAGAAGTCCGCTCCCCTCGACACGCCGGTCACCAGTGACGCGGCCTACTATCTCACCGAAAGCAGCGCGCACAAACTGCCGATCACTCCTCCGCCGCTGCGCAACCATGGCAATTACGTGATTTCTCTGAACAGGCTTGTCAAATGGCTCGGCGAACTGGTCGAAAAAAAAGGCATCAACATTTTCACTCAGTTCGCGGGCCGCGAGCTGATCTATGACCGAGGCGGCATCGGGGGCGTCCTCACCGAGGACAAGGGTGTCGGCAAAGAAGGCAAGCCCAAGGAGAACTTCACGCCCGGCTATGAACTCCGTGCCAAAGCAACTGTGTTGGCTGAAGGGCCGCGCGGGTCGCTTACCAAGAATCTCGTTAAGAGGCTCAATCTCGAAGGGATGAACCCGCAGGTCTACGGCCTGGGCATCAAGGAGCTGTGGGACGTCGAGCCGGGCCGGATCCAAACGGGATTTGTGGCACACACATTGGGCTGGCCATTTGGATCTGACTTATATGGCGGCGGATGGATCTATGGGCTCAACGACAATCGCGTTTCTATCGGGACGGTGGTGGGACTCGAATACAAGAACCCGCTGTTTGATCCGCACGAGGCATTTCAAAAATTCAAGATGCATCCGTTTGTGAAGGAGATTCTCGAAGGCGGAAGCCTGGTTCGCTACGGCGCCAAGACCGTGCCTTACGGCGGTTGGTATTCGATGCCGCGGTCTTATTTCGATGGCGGTCTGATCATCGGCGACTCGGCGAGTTTGCTCAACTCGCAGCGTCTCAAAGGCATTCATACGGCAATCAAGAGCGGAATGCTGGCGTCCGAGGCTGTTTACGAGGCACTCTGCTCGGGCGACACATCGGCCGCGAAGCTGGCCGTCTACCAGGAAAAACTAGAGCGGAGCTGGCTGAGAAAGGAATTATGGGAAGTCCGCAACTTCCACCAGGGATTTCACAACGGGTTGTGGAGCGGGTTGGTCAACGCCGGCTTTCAATTTTTTACCGGCGGACGCGGGCTTGTTGATCCGCTGCGCACACCGGCCGGCTACAAGAATTACGAAAAACTGAATCAGGGCAAAGAGCCCATCGATCAATCCCAGCGATTTAAGGGCGATGGCAAACTCACCTTCGATCGCCTCACCGACGTCTACCATTCCGGGACGCGGCACGACGAAGATCAGCCCTGCCATTTGGTGGTCGTTGAGCCGGATATTTGCGGGGAGCGGTGCACGCGGGAATACGGCAATCCATGCCAGTATTTTTGTCCGGCAGCGGTCTACGAAATGGTGAAAGAAAATGGCGCACCGAGGCTGAAAATCAACGCCGCGAACTGTGTGCACTGCAAGACATGCGACATTGCCGATCCGTATCAGGTGATCGAGTGGGTGCCTCCGGAGGGCGGCGGGGGGCCCAACTACGAAGGCATGTGACCATCCGGAAAAATCTCAACGGGTCGACTCGGTGAATTCAAGCCGATTGGCCCAGGGATCATTTGCCTAAAGTTGGGGGCCCGTGAGAATCACCAAGAGCTTCTCGATATCGCTAACAGCGAAAGCGGGGTGCGAAAATCCTCTTCCACGCCGATGTGAACTTGCCGCCAGCCGCTCACCCGCCAGGCGAAGCGAGCGAGGGAGGTGTTGCAACCTCGAGTCCGAACAGAGGACCAAAGAAATCGCGCGCGGCTTACTTCGAACCCTCCCGGTCGGCGCTTTAGACGTGATCCATTTCGCTGACCGGCATGGTGTCGCTCCCTTGCGGAACGTCTAGGCGCCGCCGAATACGTGCTTCAGGGCAGCCCAAAATCCGCCTTTCCTTTTCGGCTTTGCGGCTGTTTGTGCGCCTGCCGGCGGAGGCTGATTGGAGACCGAAGGTTTTTCCCCCAGGGCGTGCTGCATGGCGGTGGCAAATTCAGGCGGTTCGACACGCCCGGAGAAATGCCACTCTGGCGACACCTGGGCTTCACGGATCAGCACAATGATGTCCGGCGAAGGGCCGGGCGGAGGCAAAGGTGTGGTTGAGGAGAAAACGAGTGCGGGCACGGCGGCCTGGCCCGTTAGGGAGGAAGGCGGAGCAGCGGGAGTTTCAAGCCTAGCCGATACGGAAAGTGGATGCCCTTGATTTGCGTGTTCGAGCACGCCCGATCGAATTGTCGGAGGAGACTGCTGGTCCGGGATCACTTGTTGCTCGGGTCCGGCGGCTGCTGGGACTCCAACCGTCAGCCGCCCAGCGTTCGAACGCGGTCGGGGCCCATCGGTCAATGGAGCGACACTGGCAAATTCGGGGACGGAAGCAGCCGGAGTTACGGCCGGCTCATCCGCCAGGCACTGGCAAGTTCCCGGTGTGCCGGCGACAGGCAGCAATTGGCCGCCGCTTAAGAAGAATTCGCCGGCCTCCGGCACGATGATTTTTTCGCCGCTGAACTGGTGCTCTAGTTGGACCGCGCCGCTGGTTGCCAGCACGCAAAGCGAATCGTCGAGGCTCAGACCCACTGTGATATCGCGCGAGCCGCCGCTAATATCGATCGGAGTTCCCACGATGGTTGGCGTGAAGATGCGGAGCGAGGTCCGCGGGGGCAACTCCGCGCGCACGCGGCCAAAGTTCAAGGCCAGGGTAATGGCGTCGCCCGAGAGCAGGACGGTGAACTTGGCCGGGCCGCAGATTTCGAGCTTGCCTCCCGAGAACAGGGTCATGCGCGCCTTGCCGGAGTGAACCGTCACGACGTTCCCGCTGGAGACGTTGAGCCCTTCAGCGGACGCGTTTCCATTCGTACGGATACCGTCGTCAATTGAAATGTCGTTGCCTTGGATGCGGCCGAGCAGGTTGCTTGGCGTGTCAGTTGCGCGCGTAGCGGCGGGACAGGACAATAGCGCCGCAAGTGAAAGGGCGGCGAGCACAAGACGTAACGCTCGGAACAAAATAGTGCTCCAATCTGCCAATCAGAATGGGGTCCGCTCGAACCGCCTATACTATACAGCAGTGAAGAACACGTCCAAACCGGATGCGCAGGTCGCTGCTGCGAATGCGAAAACGCACAGGATGGCCATGCCCCAGCTTTCGCTCTGGCGGCGTATCGAGATTCCCATTATTGCCTGGATCGTGTATGGCGCGGTCCGGTTGATTGGCCCCACACTGCGCACCGAAGTGATCGGCGTACACAACGCGATTCAAATTCCGCGGGCAGGCGAGCCGGCGATTGGCGCGTTCTGGCACCGCTGCATTTTTCCGGCGGCGTGGATATGGCGCAATCGCGGAATTGTGGTCCTGAATACGGTGAATTTCGATGGCCAGTGGACGCGCCGTGTAATCGAGCGGCTGGGGTTTGGCACGGCACAGGGCAGTTCGACACG
>Ga0306922_10007116_pt1 | contig 10770 bp, 11 predicted proteins | sample sta12Cox44000082_FD_203758 | JGI IMG/M metagenome (GOLD analysis project Ga0306922, IMG submission 203758) | Lab enrichment of tropical soil microbial communities from Luquillo Experimental Forest, Puerto Rico - statoxic.12C.oxic.44.000.082 (v2)... | ecosystem: Environmental > Terrestrial >...
TGCCTGCCGAAGACCCGACGGGTCGAAGGAACGGGGAGCAGGCCGAGAGCACAGATCGACAGCAACGGCCCGATCCCGGCGGCGACGAAGGTAGCGCGCCACCCGAACGCTGCATCGACCAGTCCGGCGATCAAAAATGACCCCGCGCTCCCCGCCGCGTAGCTCGACGTATAGATGCCTGCGGCGCGTCCCTGAACGGAGCGATCGATCCGATCCATCAAAAGATTCAGGCCTGGCATGTGGACGCCCGCGAGACCGATGCCGCCGAGAAACCGCAAGATCATCGCCAGCACGAAGCCATGCGCGAACACGGCGACCGCGAAGCTCGCCGCCGCTCCTAGCAGCGCACTGCCAATATATAACCAACGGGCGTCCATACGGTCTGTCGCGCCGGCTAAGAACGGGACAGAGGTCGCGTATCCGGCGAAGTAGATGCCGCCGATCCACCCCGACTGGCTCGCGTTGAGCGACCAGTCGACGGCGATTTCATTCAGAGTCGCCGCGAAGGTCATCAAAGCGGCTAGGTTGGCAATCAAACCGAACGATAACAAGATCGTGGCTCTCGTAGACCCGCTGCGTCCAGGGGCTTGCTGGAGTATCTGCGCGTCGGCCATTGCTCACCTACTGGTTCACAACCAATGTCATCTCAGGTAGCGTGTGGGTCCAATACACGCTCGCCGGAAACGGACTCCGTCGCCCAGACACTCGCTGGAATCGGACTCCGTCCTCCTTGACATCTCGCGAGCAAGGGAGGTTCGCGGTGCTCGACCATGCGGAATGCGAGAAGGCGCGGGTAGGCCGCGATCCGGCCTATGACGGACGGTTCTTTACCGGCGTCCGAACCACGGGGATCTACTGTCGGCCTGTGTGCCCGGTTCGACCGGCACATCCTCAGAATGTCCGCTTTTTTCCGAGCGCAGCTGCCGCCGAAGCGGCTGGATTCCGCCCATGCCTTCGATGCCGACCGGAAACAGCTCCATTCAGTCCGGCATGGCGCGGGAGCCGCGCCACCGTGGAACGCGCCGCTCGGTTGATTATCGAGGAAGGTGCGCTCGACGCCGACGGCACGGATGTCGAAACGCTTGCCGCGCGGGTCGGCGTCGGCGCACGACATCTCGCTCGACTGTTCGCCAAGCATCTCGGCGCAACGCCATCGCAAATCGCCAAGACTGCACGTGTCCAACGGGCAAAACGGCTTCTCGGCGAGACCGACCTATTGATGACGGAGATCGCACTGAGGGCAGGTTTCAGCAGCCTTCGGCGCTTCAACGCCGTATTCGCAGAGGTCTACCGGCGGGCGCCGAGTGAGATCAGGCGAACACGGAGGGTCGGTCGCCAGCCTTCGGAAACGCCGTCGGCGTGGCACGGCTGCAGCTCCCTCTAGGCAGCCGCTAAGGGGCATGGGCCGGCATCGCTGTCGATGGAAGCGAAAGACCGCTGTGGGGCATCTTCGCTATACGCCGCGTCGTCAGCTATCGGCCGGTCAGCGCCGAAAGCGGCCGGTCGTGCAATCGCCAGTCCAGCCCCACGACGGCGACTCCAATGAGTTGTTTGATGCCCTCTGTCGATGGATAGCACGGGCCTCGTCATCAATTTTGCGCCGCACGGCTCCGAGGCAGGGGACTAGGCCAGGTGGAGCCCGCCGGGCTTGAAGTCGGGTCTCGGGAGGTGGCTTATTGGCGTGAATGTGGCCAGCGCGGTGAGCCCCTGATGGATCTTCAGCCTTCCTCCCGGCAGCGCGAGCTGATCGCCCTCGCCCGCCGTCTCGCCTGCGAGCGCTTCGCCCCACGCGCCGACCGCCACGACCGCGCCGCATCCTTCCCGTTCGACGACTATACCGATCTCCGCGCCGAGGGACTCCTCGGCCTGTGCGTGCCCGAGCGCCATGGCGGGCTCGGGGCCGACTACGAAACCTACTGCCTCGTCGCGGAGCAGCTGGCGCAGGGCAATGCCTCGACCGCGCTCACCTTCAACATGCACTGCCTGACGATGCTGATGATGGGCCCGATCGCCGACGGCATGCCGATGTCCGCGGCGGCGCGCGACCGCCACGACAAGCTCCGGGCCGCCAAGTTCCGCGAGGTCGTGGAGGACGGCGCTTTTTATGGACAGCCGCATAGCGAGCCGGTGGAGAAGGGCGAGACCGATGCCAGTCTCGGTGTCGGCGGCCGGCGCTTTGGCACCACCGCGCGCAAGGTGGATGGCGGCTATGTCGTCAACGGGCGGAAGTTTTTTGTCTCTCTGGCGGGCTGCGCCCCGTATTACGCCACCCCTGCCATCCGGCTTGGGCCCGAGCCCTGGATCGAGCGCACGCTCTATCTGCAAATTCCCAAGGAGGCACCGGGTGTGTCCTTCCCCGGCGAGTGGGATCCGATGGGGATGCGCGCCACGGTCAGCCGCGACATGCTGCTCGAGGACGTGTTTGTCCCCGACGACGCGGAGGTGCTCCCGCCTGGCCTGTTCGGGGCGATGTACAACGCCTTCCCCCACCTCTTCCTGAGCTTCTCCGCGACCTTCCTCGGGCTGATGCAAGCGGCCTGGGACGGGGCGCTGGCCTATCTCGGCGGCCGGATGCCGGGGGCACCGATCCCGCACAGCGAGATCGCGGCCAAGGGTCCGGCGATAGCCGAGATGCTGTTTGCCATCGAATCTGCCCGCGCCCTCTACTACCGGGCCATCTCGGAGGCCCGGGTCGATCCTCCGCCGGAGGCGGTTCAGCGCGCCCGGGCGGCGCATGTCACCGTGCAGCGCGCGGTCGTCACGGTCACCCAGGAGGCGATCCGTGTCTGCGGCGGACGGGCCTTTCTCAGGCGCTATCCGCTCGAGCGTTACGCCCGCGACGCGCGGGCCGCGGCACTGATGCGCCCGTGGACCGAGGAGATAGCGACGCAGCAGACCTGGGAGGCCGCGCTTGGCCTGGACGGGCAGCGGGGTACCGCCGCGGGAGCGTGACCGCACTTCCGTCGGTTGCGAGAAGGACGGCGCAGCTTTGCCGCCGATGATTACGAATCCATGCGTAGATACCGTGGCTTCGCCACAGGAACAGCAGCCCCGCCCCCCGTGTGCTCACCCCCGCGGTCTCTCTGCCAGCGGCGCGTCGGCCTTGCCGCTTCGCCTTAGCGCCGATTCCGGCCGTTTGCCTGAGAAGCGTGCTTCGGGCGGGTTCGACCCTGATGCGCCATCCCTGGTCAGGCCAACGGATCGTCGGATCAACGAAGCCATCGCAGCCCGACGAACGCGTGCAAAGAAAGTTGAGCGGACTGTCATCGTCATTCTCGTAATCCCTGGACACTTGCAAAGACTGCGGGTATCCCGTACCTTATGGAAGACGAGAATTTCGCGTGGGATGATGACAAGGCCGCCCGAAACTGGCGCGACCATGCCGTCACCTTCGAAATGGCGCGCGAGGTGTTCCGCGACCCGTTCGCGATTGAATGGGAGGACCTGGAGCAGGACCCAAACGAGGGACGCTACGGCGTGATTGGTATGGTGGAGCGCCGCGTGCTGTTCGTGGGCTACACGATGCGCCGCGAGAAAATTCGGATCATCACCGCCCGCAAGGCCGAACCCTATGAGCGACGCAGATACCATGAAGAAAACCGGGAAGCATGATTGGAGCCGCTTCGACGCGCTGACGGACGAGGAAGTCCATGCGGCGGCGCTCGCCGATCCGGAGGCGCAGCCGCTCACCGAGGAGCGCCTGGCCCGCATGAAGCGGGTGCCGCGGGCGCGGACACTGCGCCGGGCGCTCGGCCTGACGCAGGAAGAATTTGCGGCTCGCTATCACATTCCGATCGGCACGCTGCGCGATTGGGAGCAAGGCCGCTCGGAGCCCGACCAGCCCGCGCGCGCCTATCTCAACGTCATCGCCCACGACCCGGACGGCGTGCGCCGCGCTCTGGAAGCCGGCCCGAAGCCTACGCCGAGGTAATCCACTCCGTCGGGTCACGATCGTGCTGCCCGGCGGCGGCGTGCTGCGGAAATGGATGTTTCGGACAATCCTCCGCCGCGCTCCGGTGTTCCGCGTTGAGTGGTGAGCGGCGGCGGCGCGCAAAGGGAGTTGAGTGGACTGTTACCGTAATCCCGGGGTGTGCCAATTAGCAGACAAAGTGTGCTGCAGCATTTTGCGACGCCGGATGCCAATCGCGCAGATTGCTCATTCAAACGATTTTAAGGTTTTGTTTGCCACGTCAATAAAGGCGCGCAACTTTGGCGCTAGGGAAGCACGCCGCGGATAGTAGAGAAACAACCCGTCGTGTTCGATCGCAGTTTGGGGCAGCAGCCAATTAAGGCTGCCTTCGCGAAGGTATCGGCGCGCCAGCGGTTCGAGAACATAAGCAATCCCTGCGCCTGCCAAGGCCAAACTGAGCGCCTCCGCAAAATTTGTCACCAAAGCCGTACCCGACGTTTTCACGGCCGTCGATTGCTCCCCATCGATCAGTTCCCAGTCGGCGATGGCGCCGGACACGATATCGCGCATTCCAATACAATTATGCCGACACAAGTCGGTGATCGACTGCGGCGCGCCCCTGGCGTCGAGATAATCTCGAGAGGCGACGAGACAAAGCTTTGATGGTCCAGTCAACCGCGTCGTGACCATATCTTGCTGGATCATCCTGCGAATTCTGATGCCGGCGTCGAAGCCCTGAGCAACGATGTCCACGGACACGTGGCCGGTCCTGACCTCGACGGTTAGGCGCGGGTGCTCCCGGGCAAGCTTCGCGAGGATTGGCGTCAGCGCCATGTCGAACGCGCCGCGCGGCGCATCAATTCGCAACAGCCCGGTCACTTCGCCGCGCTCCGCGGTCAATCCTTCGACGGTCTGACCGATATCCGTCAGTGCAGGTTCGACGCCGGCGACAAATCGCGCGCCCGCCTCTGTCAAGGAAACGCTCCGCGTCGTGCGCGCAAACAATGGGATTGCGAGTCGATCCTCTACGCTGCGCACAGCATGGCTGACCGCGGAAGGACTCATGCCGAGCTCGGCCGCCGCGGCCGCGAAGGAGCGGTGCCGAGCAACACAAATAATGATGGGCAGGTGGCTGAGGAGATCTCGGTCCATTCATGCACCGTATCGCATGGTGTATGCGATTTTAACCGCCTTATCGAACCCGATCTCCGCATCCATCTTTGCGCAAGGCCACGATTTCCCGTGCTGGAACACGCCGCGCGGAGGTCCGCCGTTTTGGCAAGAGTTAGGAGGTCAAGCATGATCACCGTCATCAACAGTTTCGCCTGCGAGCCTGAGCAACAGGAAAATTTAGTGAGAGCGTTGCGTGATGCCGCGCCGGAACTTGGGGCACTGCCTGGTATCGTTGCCGCTACATTGCATAGGAGCCTCGATGGGACCCGCGTCGTGAACCACGTGCAAGTACGTTCGGTCGAGGATTATGAGAACCTTCGCAAGGTCGGCCAGACGAAGGGATACTTCGATCGCATCACCAAATTCGCAACCGGAAAGCCGGATGCTCACGTTTACGAAGTTGTAGACACGCGGGATCGGGCGGCGGCCTAAACTTTCTACTAATCGCTAGAGATCGCCGCACCTCCGTCCGTGAGGCACAGGTCATCCGGATGTCCGGAAGGGGTCACGATGAGCCCTCGCATCGCAAAAGTTAAACGACAGCTTTGGGGTTAGAACCCGACAGATTTGGTGCCTTGCGCCGAACGACTGCTTACGGCGCATCTTCCGGCAATAATTGCCCATCTTCCTCCTTGCCGCCCATCCCGAAGGTCTCCTTACCCAGCCGACAGCGGCCACTCAGGCTCTGCAACGGGAACTGGTCTTCCTGCCCACTGCAGGCCATCGCCTGGGGCGTCGCTATACCGGCCGATGCCCAGAGCAGACTTTAGCTTCCGCTTGGTCTGAGCCGGTGCTCTGTTCGACGAACCAGGTGATCAGCATGTCGATAAAGGCGCGCACCTTGGCGCTCAAGTGCCGGCGATGAGGATAGAACGCATTGATCTCAAATTCCTGCGTTCGATAACTGGGCAGCAGCAGCGGCACCAGCGCTCCTGAGGCGAGCAAGCCGGCAACGATGTATGGCGCCGTCAGCACCAGGCCGATGCCGGCTACCGCGGCGGCACGCATAGTATCTGGACTGCTGGTGATCAGGTTTCCCGATACGCGCGCCACCACCGGATTGCCACTGGGGTCTAGGAAGTGCCACCCCTCGGCGAACCCCGGCGCGTAGGGGCTGCGCAGGCAGTTATGATGGGCGAGGTCTGCCGGGGATTGCGGCGCCGGATGTCGTTCGAGATAAGCCGGGGCAGCAGATAGCACCAGCCTGAAAGTCGTCAGGCGCCGTCTGACAAGCGTCGCGTCGGGCGACGGAAACGGGCTGATCGCCAGGTCGAACCCCTCCTCTATTATATCGATCATCGTGTTACCGTGGCGCAGATCGACCGATGCTTCAGGATACCGGGTGAGAAAGTCGACCACGACGGGCGCGACGAACTGCACGATGCCCTGTTGGCAATGAACGCGAAGCTGGCCGCGGGGGGTTGCCTGTTGGGCGCCGGCGGTCTCGTCTGCCTCCTCCAGGTCGTGCAGGATTTGCACACAGCGCCCATAATAGCTGCGGCCGATCTCCGTCAGGCCGACCCGGCGCGTAGTACGGTTTAACAGCCGCACCCCGAGCGCGTTTTCCAAGGCCTGAACCTGGTCGCTGACCGTCGCCTTTTGACAGGTTGAGGCGGCGGCCCGCCGCCGAGAAGCCGCCGCTCTCCGCGACCCTCACAAAAGCTGTGATGCTGGCGAAACGGTCCATCCCGCGCTCCTATTGTCTGCTTTTACCGGACAGGCTGTTCGTCATTCGAGGGATTGTCTGCCACGGATCGCTACTCATTTCGGTCCGCGAAAGCAGAACGCAAGGGTGAGGACTATGCTGGATCTGGAAGATCGGAGAGCGGACGCTCGGAGCACGGCGGAAACCGCGCAATTTGAGCCGGGGGCGGACCGTGGCGCGTGGCCTGACGTTGCGGCGCCGAAGGTGGGGAAGCGGTGGCCCCGGCCGGATGCGGATATTGAAACCCACGAGTCCGGCGCTGATGAGCTGTCACGCAAAGGCCGGCTTCGTCGGTATCTGGTCGTCGTCGCATCGGCATGCCTGCTGCCGATAGCAGCGGCCGGCTATCTTTATTGGGACAGTTCCAGTCATTTCGAAGCCACAGATGACGCATATATCGCATCGCGCCAGTTCGCGATTGCCCCGGAGGTGTCGGGTTACATCACGGCGGTCCCAGTTATCGACAATGAGCATGTCAACGCTGGAGATTTGATCGCTCGCATCGACGATCGTACTTATCGCGCAGCACTTGCTCATGCTGTAGCGCAAGTGGCTGCCGCGCAGGCCAACATCGAAAACGTCGATGCGCAATTGAACGTGCAGCAGGCCCAGATCGACGCGGACCAGGCACAGCTGAACCAGCAACAGGCGGCGCTGGTGTTCGCGCAACAGCAGGCGGCGCGCTACCAATACCTGGCGCAGACACAACTCGCGGGCAGCGTTCAGAACGCCCAGCAATACACCTCGCAGCTGCTCCAGCAGCAAGCCGCGGTAGACAGCGCGCAAGCGACCCTCAAACTGGCGCAGCGGCAAGTCGAGGCGCTGAAGGCGCAACGCGCCAGCGCCGTCGCCAGCCTGGCGCAAGCCAAAGCCCAGCGCGAACAGGCGCGGCTTAACCTTTCTTATACGACAGTTACGGCAGACCAGGCGGGACGTGTCGTCCAGCTCGGCGCCGCGGTCGGCCAGTACGCGCAGCCGGGTGCAAACCTCACGATGTTCGTGCCTGACGACATCTGGATCTGGGCGAACTTCAAGGAAACGCAGCTCGACCACATGCGGCCGGGACAACCGGTGACTATCAGCATCGACGCCTATCCGGAACGCACGATCCGCGGCCATCTGGCCAGCGTGCAGCCCGGATCCGGCACCGCGTTTTCGCTGCTGCCTGCCCAGAATGCTACCGGCAACTGGGTCAAGATCGTGCAGCGCGTACCGGTCAAGATCGTCATGGACAACCCGCCGGCCGATGTCGCGCTCGGCCCGGGGATGTCGGTCGAGACAAGCGTGCGGGTCAATGCAAATCCCTCGCTCTATGAGCGCGTGAGGGGGTGGCTATGAGCGGCCGCGCGCAAGCCGCGCCTCCCGGTGCGCCGGGCGGCGCCGGCACCAACCCATGGCTGATTACCATTCTCGTGGCTGTCGCATCGTTCATGGAGACGCTCGACACCACCATCGCCAACGTGTTGCTCAACTATATCGCCGGCGGCCTGGGGGTCAGCGAGGACGAGGCGTCCTGGGTGGTGACGACCTATCTCGTCGCCAACGCCGTCAGCCTGACGGCGAGCACCTTCCTCACCCAGCGCCTCGGCCGCAAGACCTTCTTTCTGGTCTGTCTAGCGTTGTTCACCGCCAGTTCGGTGTTGTGCGCAGAGGCCTCGAATCTCGATGCGCTGCTGCTGTTCCGCATTGTGCAGGGCGTCGGCGGCGGCGGCATGGTACCGGTGGCGCAATCGATCCTCGCGGATGCCTTCCCGCCGGAAAAGCGCGGCCAGGGCTTCGCGCTGTTTGGCGTGGCGGTCGTGGTAGCGCCGGTGGTCGGGCCGACGCTCGGCGGCTGGCTCGCCGACAATCTCTCGTGGCGTTGGGCCTTTATGATCAATGGCCCGGTAGGCCTGATCACGATGGGGCTGATTGCGCTGGTCTTGCGCGAGCCCGAGGCCGTAGCGGCGCGGCGCCAGCGGCTGCGGCGGCACGGGGAGAGGTTCGACGCCGTCGGCTTCGCGCTCGTCGCGACCTTCCTCGGTTCGCTCGAGCTTATGCTCGACCGCGGGCTCGAGGACGACTGGTTCGGGTCGACCTTTATTGTCGGAGTCGCGGTCGTCTGTGTGCTGGCGTTCGTGCTGATGATCCCGTGGGAAGTGAGCCGCCGCAACCCGGCGATCGACCTTCGGATGGTGGCGACCCGCCAGTTCGGCGCCTGTTTTCTGGTGATGCTGGCGACCGGCGCCATCCTCTTTGCGACAACGCAGTTTCTGCCGCAGCTGGTGCAGCAGGATTTCGGCTACACCGCGACCTGGGCCGGCCTTGTGCTGTCGCCGGGCGGCCTCGTCACGGCGGCGATGATGTTCGTCGTCGGCCGTCTGTCCGGCAAGGTCCAGCCCAAATACCTGATTGCTGTCGGAGCGGTGCTGATCGCGATTTCGATGTACGACATGACCAATGTGTACGGCGATCTCGACTTCTGGTTCATGGCGCGCTCGCGCATGCTGCTCGGCGTCGGACTGCCGCTGATCTTCATTCCGATCATCGCCGCGTCCTACGACGGCCTTCCGCCCAGCAAGACCGACCAGGCTTCGGCCCTACTCAACGCTGCGCGCAACACCGGCGGCTCGATCGGCATATCTCTTGTTGCCAATGTGCTATGGGACCGCGAGCAATTCCATCAGAACATGCTCGTCGGCCAGGCGATCCCGTCGAGCGTGCAATATCAGGATGCGCTGCAGCAGGTGACGAACTATTTCCTCGCACAGGGCAGTTCGCTATGGGAGGCCCAGCAGCAGGCGATCCAATGGGTTGGGCAGCAGGTACAGGCGCAAGCCTCGTACCTGGGCTATATGGACGCTTTTTTAGCGCTGATGCTGATCTCGCTCGCGGCCGTGCCGCTCGCACTGACCTTGCGCAAGGTCAAGCTCGGCGGCGCCGCTCCAATGGGCCACTAATGGACATGCATGAAGGCGGGGTACCAGGTGATCCGCACGCCGCCAGTCAGCCTTGTCGATGGCAGCAAAGGGCAGAGTCGCACCGAGGCTGCTGTACCACGCGGATAATCCTGCGTGTCACCATAAAATGGAGAGTCCACCATGAATGTTCAGGACCAACCGCATGTGAAAATGACTGAGCGTCGTTCGCCGGTTTCGATAAGACGGCCCACGCAGGATGGGCCTGTCACTGAGCGGCGAGCCGACGCGCCAGTGCCCTACCAAGGGATTGACGGACAACACATCAACGGCTCGTGGCCTCCCGGAAGGCACGGTAGTGTGCAAATCGACACGGTGAGTATGCGTTCGGCACCCGGCCCGCAAAAGCGACTTTATCCAAAAACGTTAACAGTCTTTCTCGATGCCAGTCCGTCAGGAAAGCATCGGGCTGTTCATGCTGCCGCATTGGCGCAGCGCTGGGACGCGCATGTGATCGGTGTGCACGTGGTCTTCGCCGGCGTGAGGTTGGATCCGCCGTCAGAGTCTTGGGCCATCGGCGAACGGGCGTTCCAAGCCGTGATCGCCCATGAAAAAAGGCTCCGTGCAGACGCGGAAGCTGTTGCGGCCCATGTGAGCGAACACTTTCAGGCTCTCTGCACCAGATGGAACGTCGCCGGGGAATTACGTCGAATCGACGGCCATCGGCCGGCGCAAGGGGCGATCCTCAACGCGCTTCATTCCGATCTGGTGATCGTGGGGCATCCTGAACCGAATGGCCTTCCAGATGACCTGACACTGGAGACGATCTTGCTTGCGAGCGGGGCGCCGCTGCTCGTCCTCCCCAATGCATGGCTAGGTGAAGCGATTGGCAACAATGTCCTGATCGGCTGGAACGCCGGTCGGAAGGCCCGGCGCGCGATATCAGACGCGATGCCGTTTCTTGTCGACGCACAGGCGGTCACCACGCTGGTTGTGGATCCGTCCAGAGGCCGCCGAGATGGGGAAGAGCCCGGTGCCGACATCGCCTTGCAATTGGCGCGGCACGGTGTGCATCTCAACGTGGA
>Ga0306922_10007121_pt1 | contig 10767 bp, 6 predicted proteins | sample sta12Cox44000082_FD_203758 | JGI IMG/M metagenome (GOLD analysis project Ga0306922, IMG submission 203758) | Lab enrichment of tropical soil microbial communities from Luquillo Experimental Forest, Puerto Rico - statoxic.12C.oxic.44.000.082 (v2)... | ecosystem: Environmental > Terrestrial > Soil...
TCACCGGATTGTCGGCAGCTTTCCCAGCGCTTTCCTGCAAAATCGGCAAGGCTCGCTGGTAATCACCGCGTTTGTAAAGGACCCAGCCAAAGGTATCGCCGACCGAAGCGTCCTGCCCAGCCAACTGACGGGCTTTACTCGCCAGCTCGTAAGCCTTGTTAGGATCATTCAGCTGCTCGGTGTAGAGATAAGCGAGGTTATTCAACGCGGGAACGAAGTTCGGCGCCATCGCGACAAGCTTCTCATATGCATCCTGCGCCTTTGGAAAATCCCTCATCTGGTCATATACGAGCGCCAGGGTCATCAGCGCCGACCCATTGTTGGGATTCTTCGCGAGCAGCCCTTGCAATTGATTAATCGCCTGTGGCAATTTGTTGGTCGCTACATAAGTCTGGACCAGCAGATCGTAGGCGCCGTAAAAATTGGGATCGAGCTGGAGCGTCTTTTGAAGCTCTGCCTCGGCTGCATCCCATTTCGCTTCGGCAGCCAGAATCTTCCCTTGAAAAAAATGGGAGGCGGCCGAATCGGGCGTTTTTTGGAACTGGCGGTGTATCCTCTGCCGGGCAGAGTCGAAATGTTTTTCCAGCAAGTCCAGCTCGACGAGTTGATCGACCAGCCACAGATTATCCGGTGCGAGTTGGGCAGCTTTTTCAAATGCCTGGCGCGCTTCATCATTTCTTTTCGCCTGGCGATAGGTTAGACCCAGTACTATGAGCGGCTGTGGATCGTTTGGTGCGAGCTTTGCTTGCTCCTCGAGGACAGCGGCAGCATCATCGAATCGATCAAGCGAGCCATACGCACCCGCCAGGACCAATGCGGCATTCCTTAAATCGGGACGTCTCTTCAGCAAACGGGTCGCCGGTTCGATCACCGCTTCACCATGACCGGTACTAAGATTGACCTGGGCCAGCAACAGAACGGCATCGTCATAATTCGGATTGAGTGAGAGGGCCTGATCCAGCGCCACCTTTGCCTGGTTGATGTTCTTATTTTGGAGATATGCGCCTGCCAATTTATATTTGATGAACGGAACGTCCGGATAGGTGCGGTCGAGCCGCTCTAGAACGTCGACCGCTTTTTTCGTGTCCCCCTTTGCCAGCAGCAGATCGCTTTGCAGTCTGCGGCCCTCGATGTATTCCGGGTCGCGGCCAAAAATGTTTTCAAGAATCGAGAGGGCCTCGTCGTATTTCTTGTCCTTATAAGCAAGCTCGGCCAGCCAGATCCAGCCCGGGAGATAGTCCGGCGTTTGCGTGGTCATATCCGTGGCAATCCTTTTCACTTCGTCAGCATCACCGGCGCTCCATTTGAACTCGACATACTTCAGACGCTCGATTGATCGACTCGGCGCAAGGTCCGCCGCTTTCTTGAATTCTTCGCCGGCTTGTTTGTAGTCTTTCTGGACTAGATGCAAATTTCCCAGCGCCATGTGGGCCGCGGATGATTTCGGATCGGCGGCGAGCGCCTGCTGGAGTGCGTTGACCGCTGTAGACAGGTCGCCCCCACTGAAAGACAGATTTGCCGCGGCCAGATGGAAAGAGACATCGTTCTTTTTGGGAAATTTCTGGAGCTGTTCTTCGGCGGTCTCATTATCTTCTTTGCTTCTTGCCGCTTCAGTCAAAGTGATAATAGCGTCGCCATTGTCCGGGGCGTGCTCGAGCACTTTACGTGCTTCTTTTTGCGCGTCGGCGAACCGTACCGTGGCCACATAACAACGGGTCAGCCGCATTCGATTTTGAATGTTGTTCGGATCCAGTTCGCTCGCCTTGGCCAGAAACGCGCTAGCGCGCAGGGGCGCGTCGTCATCCTGCCACATTGCTCCGATTCTTTCGAACGCGAGCGCGTTTTGAGGATCCAAACGGACCACGTTGAAGTAAGTCACCTTAGCTTTGTCATAGTTGCCTGCTTTGAAATAATTGTCAGCCTCACCCAGGAGGTGCGCTATTCTGGCTTCCTTGGAGCAGGCGGTAACGAGGAAAATGGCCAGAGAAAGCGTTACGATTCTGAACAAGATTTTTGCTTGCATGTGGAGGAGGGTTTCGATGTTAGTTGATGGCTGCATTGGCTTGCTTTTTCGCGATGCCGAGCTTTTCCATGAGCTCATAAAGAGTTGGCCGACTAATCCCCAGATCAGCGGCTGCGGCAGTGATTCTACCGGAATGTCGCTTCAGCGCTTGTTGGATCATTTCGCGTTCCATTTGCTCGCGCGCTTTCTTTAGCGTCACCGCCGAGGATGCTGATCCCGCATTACGCGGGTCCAGCTCCAGATCCTTTGCGGTGACTCTGGAGCCGCTCGCCATGATGACACCGCGTTTCACTCGGTTTTGCAGTTCGCGGACATTGCCCGGCCAGGAATAATGAGTCATTGCGCGCAGCGCGTCCGGCGCGAATACCAGCTTCGCGCGCCGCTCGTGAGCGGCATAGCGCTGCAAGAACTCGCGCGCCAGAAATACGATATCGTCACCGCGCTCGCGAAGCGGCAGCAACCGGATCGTGACAACAGCCAGACGAAAATATAGATCCTCACGAAATTTTCCATCCTCGATCATTTGTTTTAAGTCGGCATTGGTCGCGGCGACTAACCGCGTATCGACTTGGATTTCCTGTCTTCCGCCTACTCGCTGAAGCCGCTGCTCCTGAAGAAACCGCAGCAGCTTTACCTGAATAGTCGGTGGAAGCTCACCGATTTCGTCAAGAAAGAGCGTACCGCCGCTGGCTGTTTCCAACAGCCCTTTACGTTGAATGTGCGCTCCGGTAAACGCGCCTTTTTCGTGACCGAACAGTTCGCTCTCCAACAGATTCTCGGGAATCGCGTTGCAGTTGATCGCCACAAAAGGGCCGTCCTTACGCACGCTGCGACGATGAATTGCCGCTGCGGCCATTTCCTTACCAGTGCCGCTCTCTCCCAGTAAGAGCACTGGAACGTCGGTCCCCGCAACCTTGCGAATAAAAGAAAAGACTGACTGCATTTGGGGGCTGGTGCCGATCATGTCCTCGAATTCTTCCGGTTGCCGGCTTTCTTGTAACTGGCGATATTCCTTCTCGAGGCCGACCACGTGAATGCATCGGCGAAGTAGGAGCTTCAGTTCGTCAATGTCCACAGGTTTACAGAGGAAGTCATAAGCTCCTGCGCCAACCGCTTGAATAGCGTTGGGTTTTTCGCTTTGTCCGGAAAGAACAATGACCTTGGCCATGTTATCGATCGCGAGTATGTCCGATAACGCAGCCATTCCTTCATCGCGCTCATTTGGGCGAGGCGGCAGGCCCAGATCAAGCAGCGTCACCGCGGGCGAGTTTGCCTCAAAAGCTTCAACTGTGCCTCTGCGATCTTCGGCGAAGCACATGTCGTAATCCGAGCTAAGCGCCCATTTCATCTGAGTGCGGATCGCCTCGTCGTCATCTACCATGAGTAAGCTGGGCTTCATGCTATCTGGTTGTTAATGGGTAACATAACTCGGAAGGTAGTGCCGACGGCGGGTTCGCTCTCTACCAAGATTCTTCCGCCGTGCGCTTCGACAATCATCTTGGATTGAAACATTCCGATGCCCAGCCCCTTCTTCTTCGTGGTCTGAAAAGGACGGAAAAGTGAAGACTTCAAGAATGCCGGGCTCATCCCGCATCCATTGTCGGTGACGGAAACAACTGCCCAGTTATTGTTTTGGCCCGTCTCAATTCTTATCTCGCCTCTTGGTCCTACAGCCTCGCGGGCATTCAGAGTCAAATTGGTGATTACACTGCCGAATTGATCGCGATCGAGCCTCACCTTTGGCTGCAAAGCAAGTCGTTTCGTGACCTTAATATTGGCAGCTCCGTTTAATCCCTTGAGTGCTTCGTCAACAAGCAAATTAACGTCTACTTCGGCGAGATTAAGCTCCAGATGCCTTAGCGCAGTAAGGCGGTTAATTACTGCATTAATACGATCTGCCGTTTCTCCGATCCCGCACAAAACGTCCTGTCGAAAAAGCGGATCATCAAAGTGCATCGGCAAATTTTGAAGCGTTAGACTTAGCGTTGAGGCGGCATTTTTTAGGTCGTGTACAAAAAATGCGGACATCGCCTGAAAGGCCTCCAGTTCTTTTCCCCGCGCGATTTCGTTTGTCAGCCGAAGGTTCAGCAGACTCACAGCAACCTGGTCGCTCATGCACTTCAGCAGATCCAACTCCTCAACTGTGTAAGGCGCACCGCCGACACGATCTGCCAGAATGACAACGCCGATACAGTCATTCCCAGCCCATAACGGCGCAGAAACCCGATTCCCTCCAGTGCGAAACTGGCTCAAACTTATTTGTCTAAGGCCCTCGGCATAATCTCCTTTGGCTTTTTCCAAATCAAAAGGCTTGGTAAGCGAGCGAATGCTCGCGAAATTTTGCTCCAGCTTTGGGAGCACGTCAGTGGCCTCTCGCTCTGATTTGGAGGTGGATGCGGCAAATGCCAGCCGGTCTTGTTCATCAAGCAGCCAGATGGAGACCGACAGAACATTGAACGTCTCAGAGATCAATTTCGCTGCCGCCGCACACAGTCCGGAGTGATCGAATACATTGGACACGGATTGCGTCACGCCCGTCCAAATTTGCCGGAAATCATGCTGCGGCCGTTTAAAATGGCGGCTAACAATGCGATGGATCTTTTGCCGGATTCGATTCGATAACAGCAGCATGGCGAGCAACGCAAACGCCAGGAGCACCACCAACGCTTGCAACTGGAACCCGCCTGGCTTGCCGGTTCGCGCCACCACCTGAGCAAGCACGCCTACTACGAAAAGATACGCGCCAGCCAAAACAAACGTCAGCGAAGTGCGCAAGACAGCATGGGAAGGATAAACATCGATTTCGCCAAAACTGCTTCGAACAAAAGCTATCACAAACAAGACACACCCAATCAGGAGCGCCACGGTGTCTACATCGCTCAGGACCAGGACGTCCGCGGAAAAGAGCAGGGCTTGACTCATGGTATAAATGTTCGCTCCGAACACGATCCCTAACCCGACCACGATGAACTTGATTCTCCATTGCATTGTGCCGACAGCTGATCGGAAGGTCTTTTCCAGGTTCATCAGAATGACCACCGCGGCAACGAGCTGAAAGCAATTGAGTGCTTCGGCCGCTGTGTGAGAACGAACCCACCAGTCGCCGCCTGACTCGGTGTAAGGAGAAAGAGGCACCAATTGATCCCGCAAGACCAGGGACATGCCCACCGGGACTAAGAGTGCCGCGACGACAAGAAACCACGCCCGCGCTGGCAATGCGCGAGCGCTTCCCCGCGAGTATGTAAAGCTGAAGCACACCCAGACGCCGGGCACGAATGATTTCGTCACAAGCGTAAGCATTCCCCAAAACGCTGCACCTTCGGGATTCGCCGTCTCGCGCCATATCGCGCCGAAAAGATTCTCCAGCGCGAAGGTCAACATTCCAACGGAGAAAAACCAACTCGCAACCGAGCGCTTCCTTCGGCACGCGGCGGCCAAAGCCAGAGCAAAACTGAAGATGCTGGCAATTAAAGCTAAAATCGTGTTCACACCCACTGGGTGCTCCTAGTTGCCACGACGACTCGCGTTGCACACCCAGCGAAGCGACGATGCCGCTGGTAACGAAGTGGAGATCTTATGCATTCACCAAGAAAGAGCTCTCCAAGCTTGACCCGCAGCAACGCCCGAATAAGGGCTGCCTGTCAACACACTGGAGGGCCGGTCCTCTTAAGGCTTTCTACGACAAAACGCAGGCAAAGTTCCCGAAAAGATGGACAAAATGCAAAAAACAGAGCTTGCAACGTAGGGAGAAACTCTCCGGAACAAATCAGACGGCCGACGGCTACTCTACGAAGCTTCGAGCCATTTCGTATGTCGCGTGCGGACGTCCCCCCTGCGCAGCCACCATAACAGCACAAAGAATGGAATCAGCGAAAGCATGAAAAAGAGGGGCCCGCCGCGGCGATGGATTAGACTGTTAATCATCTGCGGACCTACGTTGACGCAGAGAAGGCCGATAACAAGGATCCGAAATGCGTTCCGTAGAATAGCGAGCGGAATCACCAAAGTGATCAGCGCAAAGCGCCGCCACGGCGTTTTCAAGAACATATTGGCCGCGAGGATGCTGGTCATCAAAAGCACCCAGCTTGAGCGAATTCCGCTGCATTCTTGCGCAACTTCGATCGTGATGTTCGGCAACTGGAAAATTAGGCCGTCGCGGAGAAATGGCGTGCCGCTAAAGTGGAAAAGGACATTAGCCACTTCCGCCGAGGCATATTTCGAAGCTGTTTCGAGCGCGTCTGCCATCGCATCCGGCATCGGCACCATGAAAATGAGGTAAGTTAAAGGAAAAGCGGCAGCTCGCATCCAGCCACGTCCGAAAAAGAAAAAGCCCCCCGCGGCAAGGCAGCAAAGGAACGACAGGGTGAGTAGCGCCAGGTAATCATTTTCGCCTGGCGCTCGTTTGACGAACTGCAACCAGTAAATGAACACTCGAAGGGCGAGTCCAGCGGTCAGGGAAGCAATCGTGAGCGGAAGATCGATACCATAATTTTTCGGTAATTGATCACGCCGGAGATAAAGCAGATAAGCTGAAACGAACGGCACGAGCAGAATGTAAGAATACAGCTGACTCCCGGCTGCGTACCTTATCAGCACCACAAGGGGCTGCGCGAACGCTGCTGCCAGCAAAATTGCAATACACGGGACGCTCCAAACCCGCCACCTCTTCCGGTGGGTCGGCGAGGTAGATTCGAAGGTGTCCCCCGTGTGCGCGGGAATGATGTCGCGAACAAGAGTTCCGTTTGGCGTCGTGGGCATTTCCAACGTGTCTTTCAGGCCGGACAGAGAGTAAGCGTCGATCTTTGTCGGGGAGATTCCCCTTGGCGAGCTATTCTCTTTGTCGATTCTCAGTACATGTAGGTCAATCCTCCGAAATAGCTATTCCGTGAGTAACCCGGTGTCGATCCTGAGGAACCCAGCGTGGTATGGTTGTAGTTAAGGTGTACGGTAAAATGCTTATTGATCGTATAACGGAGGCCGAGGATGAGATCGAAAGAATCCTGCGAGCCTGTTGAGCCGGTCCCACCTGTATTTTCATCGTGATGATAAAAAACACCAGTGGTCGAGCTGAGCCGCGAAGTTAGGTCGTAGGTCAATGTCAGACCGGTTCGCCACGTCTTGGTAGTCGTCACGCCTGCCTCGGTGGGCGATTCGAATCCGTAGCTGCTGGTCCAGCTCAGCGAGTGGTTGCTGCTTCCGTAATCAACCACACTTTCAAAGTACGGGCTGGCCATACTCCCTTCGTTTTCCAGAGAGCGAAATGATTCGCCAGCGCGCGCGTGAACGATTAGATGCTCGGTCAAATTATGATCGATACCCGCGAGGATGAAATGAGTCGTGGAATCGGTCGGGGCGGTATCATAATTTATTGTTTGAAAGCGATATTCCCCAATCAGATTCGTGCGGCGCGTCAGGCTAAATTGAAACTGCTCGCCAAGCGTGTTCTCAAACCGGTTCTGAGAATTTCCGACGGAGGCCTGGGTGTACTGAACGCGGTTGAATGTGTAGCTTGTTATCATGGAAAATCGTGTCGACCAGTGGTAAGTCAGCGAAAAAATATCGGTCGTGTAGAAGTGATCGGAAACGACATTCTCCGGGCCCACATTTGATTTGAAATTCGGCTCCGTTTGGAAAGCGGCGAAGACGCTGGCGTAAAGCGAAAGCCGTGTAGAGAAGTTGTGCGTAAGCGACATGGTGACATTTGCGTCCACGTCGTTCCGGCTAACATTGAAATACTGGTCAAAGCGCCCGATACCAAGCAAATAAAACTGTGTCCGTTCCCCGGGTCGAGGGTAAGTGAGCACAACGTTTTCTCCTACGAATAGCGAGCCTTCACCGCTGGGAGTCAGGTTAACATTGTCGTCGTAGCCCACGCCCAGGTCCGCCGTGATCTGAATTGGAATAGCTGGCAGCCAGCCGACACCGGCTCCTTCGAACACCGAAGCCGGCGTCTCCTGCCCTATCACTTGGAGGGGAGCGAAAGGAGCAGCGAAGAGCAGGGCGAGAGTGAGTGAATTAACACGTTTATGGGGCTGGTGAATTCGACATGGCAAAATCACGTGTGTTGGCACATCGCGCCCTCCCGGCACCTCAAATTAGAACCAGCTGCGCGCGATGTAGATCACGTCCCCGTCTTGGACATATTTGGGCTTGGTAGGCGTACCGTGAACCGTTGGCCGAAGGTTGATGGTCTCGGTACGCTGTTCGCCGTTGATTATGCGAGTCAGACGAACATTGCTCGGGCTACCGTAATCGCTCACTCCGCCCGCTTCCATCACCGCCTGGTACACGGTCGTAGGGCGATCGAAAGGGTAGACACCCGGTTTATTCGCAAATCCGGACACCGTCACGTTTGCCGTGCCGTTTTCCAACGTGACCAGCACCTCGTTGTTGTCGAGCTTGCCGTTGTAACGGCTGACAAGCTCATATTGAAAATCGATCGGCCGTTTGCCGGCCGCCGTCAGTTCGCCGATAAGCGGCAGGCTCACCTTGCCGTCTCTGCGAATTTTCTGCGTTTGATCCGGGACTGTCTCGTCGGCATACGAAACCTTGATGGTATCCCCGGGCGAAAGTCTCACGGGTGTATGAGGACCTGGCGGATTTGGCAAGGGCGGCAGGGGACTTTGGCAACTGCCGCATGCGAGCGTGGCAACAACAAGAAAAGCGAACAGGCAAGAGGAACCGCTCGGCTCGCGTCTCCGACGATCGTACGACATCTGTCTGCTGCCATATGTCATCCAACGTCGTATACTCTACAAATTTGTTGTTTGGCAAGATAAATGCCACCAAGCCGGCGATGAGAGTTTCGTTCCTAACCAGCGCACGTTCGTTTTACCATGACTGGAGATGAGAGTCTCACCTCCGAGCCAGCACGACCTTGGGGACTTGACTGGCTACAAAGCGTCCGATTTCAAGTGAGGCTGTCGCTGCCGGCGACGGAGCGTTGCACACGTGGATGGAATTTCTTCCTTTCATGATCAGAAAATCGTCCGCCAGTTTGCCATCGGGCATTAACGCTTGCGCCCGGACTCCGGAATGCGCCGGAACGAGATCTTCTTCGGTTACTTCAGGGATAAGTTGTCGAAGACTCTTCACGAACGCCCGTTTGCTTACGGAGCGCAGCATCTCCATCATCCCATCTCGGTAATGCTTCCGCGCCAGCTTCCAGAAACCCGGGAACGTAAGCGTCTCAAACAAATCGGCACAGCTTATGTCCGTTCTGCGATACCCCTCCCGCCTGAAGGCGAGCACGGCGTTTGGTCCGGCGTGGACGGAGTCATCGATCATGCGCGTAAAATGAACACCAAGGAATGGAAAATCGGGATTGGGCACTGGGTAAACCAGATTCTTTACGAGATACCGCTTTTCAGGTACCAACTCGTAGTACTCGCCACGGAAGGGGACGATTTTCGCGCCCGGATTCAGGCCACCGAAGCGTGCCACGCGATCGCTAAACAGGCCGGCGCAATTGATGATGAATCCGGCCTCAAACTCTCCCTGAGATGTTTCGATGACTTGGCTCCCATTCACCTCGCGCAAGCGCTCGACGCGCGTGCCGGTTTGCACCGTTCCACCGTTTGATTTGATTAGTTCAACATATTTCGCAGAAACCTCCCGGTAGTTGACGATTCCCGTTGACGGAACTTTCATGCCAGCGACGCACCGCACGTGCGGCTCAATTTCCTGCACTTGTTCGGGCGCGAGCCGCGCAACGGCGAGCCCGTGATCGAGGCCGCGTTGAAACAAGCCGTCGAGGAGCGGAAGTTCCGATGGTTTGCTGGCGACGATCACCTTTCCGCAAACCTCATGTTTAACGCCGTGCTCGCGGCAAAACTCGATCATTGAGCGGTTGCCTTCCCGGGCGAACCTGGCTTTCAGACTTCCAGGTTTATAATAAATCCCTGAATGGATGACACCGCTGTTTCGGCCACTCTGGTGTTGCGCAAGATCCTGTTCCTTTTCCAGGACGAGGATCCTCGCCTTGGGATGCCTGCCGCCGACGGTCAGCGCCGTCGCTAATCCTATGATACCACCTCCGATGACTGCATATTCATGCATGGATACAGTTCAGCCCACGAATTTATCGCCGAGCTGCCACTCGGCTAATTCGCTGTTGCGAGGAGCACTTTCCGGCAATAAAACGCTTCCGCGTGGCCACTGGGTGCGTTGCATTCCATTCCCCGCAGGCGCATCAGGGAGAAAAACGTGTCTTGTTGAAACCAACGTTTGCAGCGCTGCGACTGAAAAGCCTCCATAAGGTAACTGACCTTCTTTTTGCTCGCCTCAGCGTTGAGATGCACAAATACGTTGGGCTGTCCCATGTCGCCGTCGTATTTCGGGATCTCGTATTCCAATATTAAGTGATCGCGGAAGGTATTCCAGGTTAACTCGCCGATCTGGCGATGGTCCTGATGAGCATCCTTTCTGTTATGGGTAAGAATCACATCAGGTGAGATCTTCTTTAGCTCATCTTCAAACAGGGTCTTGATGTTGGTCCCATCAAATGGAAAGAAACCGTCGCGGAAATCTTTAATCATCACTTCCTTTTCCTTTGCCTCTTCCAAAAACAATTCCGCGCTTGCCCGTGCTTCTTTCTCCCGTTCGCTTCCTCCGGAACTGAAAACCACCCAAACAATCTCCAGGTTCTTATGAGAAGAAAGCCATTGCAAAATTGTACCGCCACAACCAATCTCGATGTCGTCCGAATGGCACCCGAGGCAGAGGACTTTAAAGCGGGAGGTTCC
>Ga0306922_10007126_pt1 | contig 10762 bp, 10 predicted proteins | sample sta12Cox44000082_FD_203758 | JGI IMG/M metagenome (GOLD analysis project Ga0306922, IMG submission 203758) | Lab enrichment of tropical soil microbial communities from Luquillo Experimental Forest, Puerto Rico - statoxic.12C.oxic.44.000.082 (v2)... | ecosystem: Environmental > Terrestrial >...
AGTTCTCCTCAACCAACGGGAGGAGAACGGGGATGAGGAAGAGCCGATTCAGCGAGGAGCAGATCATCGGCGTGCTGCGTGAGGCCGAGACCGGGCGCAAGGTGGCCGACGTCTGCCGGAAGCACGGGATCAGCGAGCAGACGTATCACCGCTGGAAGCAGAAGTACGGCGGCCTGCAGGTCAGCGAAGCGCGGCGACTGAAGCAGCTCGAGGACGAGAACCGGCGGCTGAAAAAGCTGGTGGCGGATCTGAGCTTGGACAAGGAAGCGCTGCAGGACGTGCTGTCCCGAAAGTGGTGAAGCCCGCGGCGAGGCGAGAAGTGGTGGCGTACGTCGGCCAGCGCTTCGGGATGAGCCGAAGCCGAGCTTGCGGGCTGATGCGAATGCACCGGTCGACGTGCCGGTATCGAAGTTGCCGAGGCGACGACGGCGAGCTGCGGCGGCGCATGCTGCAGCACGCCGCTGCGCGGCCGCGGTTTGGCTACCGACGCATTCACGTGTTGCTTCGACGCGAAGGGGAGCTCGTGAACCACAAACGGGTGTACCGACTCTACCGAGATCTCGGTCTGCTCGTACGACGCCGGCGACGCAAGCGGGTGTTGCCGATGCTGCGTCGGCCCAAGCCGACTCCCGCGGCACCGAACGAGCGCTGGTCGATGGACTTCACGGCGGACACGCTGGCGGACGCACGGTCGTTCCGAACCCTGAACCTGGTCGACGACTTCAGCCGCGAGTGCGTCGCAATCGAGGTCGCTCGCTCGATCCCCGGGGAGTGGGTCACTCGCGTGCTCGACCGCCTCGCGGCCGAGCGCGGACTGCCTCGGACGATCGTGGTCGACAACGGACCGGAGTTCGCGGGCCGAGCGCTCGACCAATGGGCGTTCGAGCGCGGCGTCGAGCTCCACTTCATCGAGCCGGGCAAGCCGGTCCAGAACTGCTTCGTCGAGAGCTTCAATGGGAAGTTCCGCGACGAGTGCCTGAACCTGAACTGGTTCACGAGTCTCTCGGACGCGATCAAGAAGATCGAGGCATGGCGAGTCGACTACAATCGGCATCGCCCTCACAGCTCGCTCGGGGATCTTACCCCTGAGGACTTCGCGCAAGAGCGCTTCAAGGGACGGAGAAGACAAGAACCGGAGAACCCTCAGTTCGAGCTGGCCAGTGAAGGGCGGCAGGTCAGAACCGCAATCCGTTAGGCGGCAGATGGCTCTCCCTCGTCGCCTGTTCCTCTTCGGTACTTCGATCCTGTGCGCGGGCTGCGCCCCGTCTTGGTATCGCGGCTCAATTGCCGTACTGGAGGGTAGCAATCTTGAGGTGGTCCAGAGCGACCATCTTCTAGGTGACCGCGTTCGCCAATGACGCGCGCGAGTCCACCGACGCCGTTCACGGGTACTGCGACAGACTACGCTCGTCACCGCCCGCCGTACCCCGAGGCGTTTCTCTCCGCTTTGCGTGGCTGCGCAAAGAGCACCGGCCACGGCTCGTTGCTCGACCTCGCGTGCGGTCCCGGCCGCGTCGCGATTCCGATGGCGCGTCATTTTGCGCGCGTGCTCGCGGTCGACGTCGAGCCCGACATGATCGCGGTCGGCGAGCAGGAAGCGACCGCGCGAGGCGTAACGAACATCGCTTGGCTCGTCGCGCGCGCCGAGGACCTCGAGCTCGCGCGCGCCTCCATCGAGCTGATCACGATCGGCGAAGCGTTCCATCGTCTCGATCAACGCGCGATCCTCGCCGCCGCGTTGCGTTGGCTCGAGCCGCGTGGCGCGATCGCAACGCTCGGCGGCGAGCCGGTGTGGCGGGGTACGGAGCGTTGGCAGCTTGCGCTCGTCGACGTCGTCGATCGATGGACGCGAGGCGCGGTGCGCGATCACAATGCCGGACCGTGGGGCGGGCCCGATCGAGAGCTACTTACCGCGGGTTTCGCGGTCGAGGTGGGCGAGCACACCGTCGAGCGCGTATGGACGTGCGATGAGCTGATCGGCCTGATGCGCTCCACGTCGATCGCCTCGCGTCAGGCGATAGGTGACGGTGCGGACCGATTCGCGGCCGAACTCCGCGCAGCGCTGCTCGCGGTCGACCCGAATGATCGCTTCCCGACGCGACAGCGCTTCAGCTTCACCGTGGGTACTCGGCGCACGGGTTAGATCGCATCGACGTCGTACCGTCGACTGCAGACGCGGCAATGATCGGTAGCCACGATCTTCAGACGAGAATGGACGATGGCGACGAAACACCGCGCGAGCAATCGCGGTCAGGAGACCTAGGCACCCTGGAGCAGCGCAAGCAACGAAGCCCTCGGACAACGCGTTCATCGAGTCGTTCAACGCGACGGCTCGACGAGAGTGCCTCTCGCAACACTGGTTCACGAGCCTCGAGGACGCCCAGCGCACGCTGGACACCTGGAAGGACGACTACAACAACACGAGACCGCACGGCAGCTTGGCGGGGGTTCCGCCAGCGAGACATCGGAGCGGTGTAGACTATGGCCCAGGACCTCAGATACTCGACAACTCGCGCTTTTCGACTGACCAGAGTCTGAGGGGGGACCAACAACCGGAGAACTCTCAGCTAGGGCTGGCCAGTGAAGGGGGGCACGTCAGTTCTGGTATCGCTACGGCGGGTGGGGGATCTTTTCGGGGTTCTTCTTCTTTCTGTTTCCCGTGGTGGCGCCACGAGGGGCGGATTGGTGGCAGTTCCTGCGCCCGCGCGGACCGCTCACGCTCTCGGATCTCCCGTTCATCCTCCTCGATCTGGCTGTGGCTGCGCCCTTTACGGTTCTTCTTCCCGCATGGGGTCTCGCTTCTTCCATGACAGCCCCTGATGTCGCCGTCATGCGGTCGGGCCTCAGGCTGGTACCCCTCCCGATCTGGCCACAGAAAGACGTTCCCTGGGAGGACATCAGCCGCTTCGTCGTGCGGGAGCCAAGGCGTAGCCGGCGACGAGATCCAGTGATCCACTACGTGTATCTCCGCGACGGCTCCTACTTTCCAATCTTCAACCGCGCGATGGCGAACTGGCAGCCTCTCGTCCAAGCGATGGCCGCGCACGTGACCTTGGAACACATCTAGGGTGGAGTTCCGCCCCGTTGCTCTGCGGCCCCCCTCCGGCTAGCCTCGCGCACGCTTTGAGTTCCCGGGGGGGCGGTTCGGTGCGGCGGGATTCGCGCGCGTCTGCGGCTTTGGCCGCGCTCGTGGCGGGCGTGCTGCTGTTGGCACCGCTGGCGCGCGCGGACAACCCGCCGGAGCTCACCCAGGCCATCGCGACCACCAAGACGGCCTTCCCGAAGCTCGTGCAGTTCAGCGCGGACGAGGAGCACTTCCTCACTGCCGTAGACGACGCCGAGCTCGCCAAGGTGAAGGACCGGCTCTCGGGCGGGAAGTGGGACGCGGACCTCGAGGCGGCGGTGTACGTCATGCTCGAGGGCTTCTCGCGCATGCAAGGGCCGGCGCAGACCTTCGGGCGGAACCTGACCAGCGAGCTCGCGGGGCTCGCCGCGACCAGCCACGACAAGCCGACACTGGAAGGTGTCGCGCGGGTGCTCGACCGCTTCCTCGAGGACCAGAGCCACCCGTTCTCGATCCTGGCGCAGGGGCTGCTCGCCGAGAAGATCCGCTGCGGCGCGGCGTCCGAAGGCGACGACCAGCTGGTCGCGTCGATCACCAAGGCGGTGAACCCCGACAAGGAGTACGACTTCGGCTCGACCGACGGCACGGTGGCCGACCGCTTCGGCATCCATCCCCATGCGGACCTGTTCAGCGTCGCGGCGCGGGGGCCGCGGGTCGCGGCGGCGGGCTATTTCGGCTCGGTGCTGGTGTCGCAGGACGCGGGCGAGCACTGGGACGCGCCGGCCACGGGCACCGACGAGCCGTTCTACGCGGTGACGTTCGGACCCGGCGACGAGCTCTGGGCAGCCGGGCGCGCCGGGGCGACCGTCCATTCCAAGGACGGGGGCCGCAGCTGGCTGCGGCGCCCCACACCGTTCCAGCGCCACATCTTCGGGCTCTACGCGAGCGCGCCGGACACCGCGCTCGCGGTGGGTGACTACGGGCTGCAGCTCCGCACCGAGAACGGCGGCGAGCGCTGGCTCTGCATCCCGCGCGTGCAGGACGTGATCCTCGGCCGGCTGGCCCCCGTCGAATCGGACGCGGTGGTGGTCGGCGAGTTCGGCACGATCGAGCGCCTGCCGGCGGGCATCCCGCCCGGAAAGCGCGGCGTGCTGCACGGCGTGCCCGACGACACCTACGTGTACGACTCGTGGTTCGACGCGAGCGGCAAGGTCGGCGTCGCGGTCGGCCTGGCCGGGACGATCCTGCGCTCGGACGACGGCGGGGCGACCTGGGACAAGGTGCAGACGGCGCTCACGCAGGACCTGTTCGGCGTGGGCGGGTTCGGCACGCACGTCGTCGTCTCCGGCGAGGGCGGACTGCTCGCGCTGTCGAGCGACGGCGGGCAGACCTTCGCGCGCGCCGACTCGCCGCCGCTGCCGATCCCGCTCTACGACGTCGACTTCGGCGACGCCGAGCACGCCTATTCGGTGGGCCCGCGCGGGCTCATCCTGCGCTCCACCGACGGCGGCGCGCATTTCTCGGTCGTGCACGGGGGACCCGGCTCGTGACTCCGGCGGAACGCTTCTCCCGCTTCTTCGCGAAGCGGCGCAACTGGTTCGCCGCGGTGATCGCGCTGATCACGCTGTTCTTCGCGTACCAGCTGCGCCACCTCGAGATCTACACGCAGTTCCTCGACCTCCTGCCGCGCAACCACCCCTTCATCAAGACCTACGAGACCTACCGCGAGGTCTACGGCAATGCGAACACCGTGGTCGCCGCGGTGGTGGCGAAGAACGGCGACATCTATCAGCCCGACGTGCTGCGCGCGGTGCAGGCGCTCACCACGGAGCTCGATTCTTCGGTCGTCCCGGCGGACATCAACAAGGAGCCGGCGAGCCACTACGTGACGCCGCGCGGCGCGGTGGCGACGGTGGTGCACGCGCTCGTCGCGGCGGCCGACAAGGTCTTCCACGGCAACACCGCGGTGGAGACCGAGACGGGCGTCGACCACAACCTGGTCACCAGCCTCACCGACCGCACCGCGCGCGACTCGCGCGTGGAGCTCGACGGCACGCTGATCTCGCCGCAGCTCGTCGAGACCATCCCCGAGGACGCGGCCAGCCTGGCGGCGCTGCGCGAGAAGGTGCGCCGCAACCCGTCGGTGTTCGGCGTGCTGGTGTCGCCCGACGAGAAGGCGGCTCTGGTGCGCGCCAGCTTCGTGGAGACGCGGCTCGACTACGGGGCGCTGTTCAAGCACATCCAGACCGCCAAGGCCAAGGTCCAGGCGCAGTACCCGGTCGAGGTCTACGTGACCGGCCAGCCGCTCTTGTTCGGCTGGGCCTACGCGTTCGCAACCGAGATTCTGCTCGTGTTCGCGCTGACGCTGGTGGTGTCGGTGCTCCTGCTCTGGGCCTACTTCCGGCGCTTCTACGGCGTGTTCCTGCCGATGTCGGGCGCCGCGGTGAACGTGATCTGGGGCCTCGGCTTCGCGGCCTGGCTCGGCTTCAACCTCGACCCGCTGGTGCTGGTCGTGCCGATGCTGATCACGGCGCGCGCGATCAGTCACTCGGTGCAGTTCGTCGAGCGCTTCTACGAGGAGTACGAGCGCCTGAACGGCAACAAGGAAGAGGCCGTCGTGCTGTCGATGGCCGAGCTGTTGATCCCCGGCTTCCTCGGTATCGTCGCCGACGCCATCGGCATCATCGTGATCGGCGTCTCCTCGATCGCGCTGATGAAGAAGGTCGCGATCTTCGGCGCGTTCTGGTCGATGTCGATCATCTTCACGGAGATGCTGCTGAACCGGCTGATGATCATGTACCTGCCGGCGCCGAAGGATACGAGTCACTACGTCCCGACGCCGATCATGGCGGTGCTGAAGCGCATCGCGTACGTGTCGACCAATCCCACCTGGACGCGTGCGATCGTCGGCGTGTGGGTGGTGATCGTGCTCGCCTGCTTCACGGTCGCCACGAAGGTTAAGATCGGCGAGTCACACCCCGGCACGCCGGTGCTCTGGCCGAACAGCGAGTTCAACCAGTCGGCGGCCGTCGTCGCGTCGAAGTTCTACGGCGCCGACGACCTCACCGTGATCGTCGAGACCGAGGAGCAGGGCGCGGTGCACCGCCCCGAGGTCATGCACGAGATCGAGGCCTTCCAGCGCTTCATGGAGCAGGACCCGAAGGTCGGCGGCTCCGTCTCGGTGGTCGACTACCTGAAGGCGATCAACCGCGCCTACCACAACAGCGATCCGCGCTGGGCCAGCATCCCCTACTCGCAGGACCAGACCGGCGGCCTCTTGTACCTGTATGAGGCGGGCTCACCCGATCCGCGCGTGCTGAATCCATACCGCGACCAGGAAGCGCAGAACGCCGCGGTGCGCGTCTTCTACAAGGACCACCAGGCGGAGACGATCCACAACGCGGTGCAGCGCGCGCAAGAGTACATCTTCGCGCGCCCCACCAGCAAGGTCGCCATCCACACCGAGACGCCGCGCACCGACCTGCAGGCGCGCATCCGCTGGTGGCTGGGGCCGCTGCTCCCCCCGCGCGATCCGGAGCTCGTGGTGATGGTCCGCGACGACCAGGGCGTCTACCAGAAGCAGGCGGTGACCCACCCGAACCGCAGCGAGCCGCCGCCCGAAGACTCGACCCAGCGCATCCTGACGCTGCCGCGCACGAGCAAGGAGCTGGTGCAGAGCCTGGTCGAGCACGGCTACGACAACGTGCAGAAGATCGCGGACTCCGATCTGAAGAAGCTGGCCACGGTGCCGGGCTTCGACCTGGTCACCGCCTATGCGCTGAAGAAGTCTGCGCAGCTCGATCGGCGCCACTACACCGTGGAATCCGAGTGGCAGGACGACGCCCAGGGCGTGCACACGCAAGTCCGACGGCGCGGCCTGTACGAGCTGCCCGAGCTCTGGGTCCAGTACAAGGGTGCCGACTTCGTGCGCCGCGAGTCGGGCCAGTGGGCCGAGGGCGCGAGCTTCGCGCTGGCGTCGGGCCTGATGGGCGTGCTGGGCGCGAGCAACGACGAGGTCGAGGGCTCGAACAACGCGACCCTGATCGCGTCGTTCACCGCGATCTTCATGGTCATCGTGCTCACCTACCGTTCGTTCGCGATCGCGCTGCTGTTGTGCGTCTCGCTGGGCACGGCCACGCTCGTGTCACTCGCCTACATGTACTTCGCGAACATCGGCTTCGACGTGAACACGCTGCCCGTCCAGGCGCTCGGCGTCGGCGTCGGCGTCGACTACGGGCTTTACCTGATGGACCGGATCATCCACGAGAGAAAACGCGGGCACGATCTGGACGAGGCGATCCGCATCGCGATCACCACCACCGGCATGGCAGTGTTCTTCACGGGCTCGACGCTCGTGGGCGGGATCATCTTCTGGTACTTCATCTCGAGCCTGCGCTTCGCGGCGGACATGAGCTTGCTGATGTCGATCGTGCTGGGCGCCAACATGGTGGGCGCGATGCTGCTGGTGCCGTCGATGACCTCGCTGTTCAAGCCCTCGTTCGCGGCGGCGGCGACCGCGTCGGTCGACGCGATGCACAAGCGCGAGCAGACGGCAGGGAGCCCGGCGCACTAGTCTGATTGACTACGCTCGGCTGCGCCTCGCTGCGCGCGGCTGCGCCGCTTGCGGCCTCGCTCAGGACGGCCTTCGCTCGGCCTCGCACCGTCGAGCTGGTCGCTCGAGAAGACCGGACCTGGCTTTCTGGCCGCGGGTCTCAGGTCACCTTGTAGGAGCCGCCGAAGTTGCGTTCCATCTCTTGTTTCGAGACTTCGCGGAGCGGGGTGGCGACCATCCAGCGGTGGCCGAAGGGGTCGCGGAGCGTGCCGGCGCGGTGGCCGTAGGGCTCGTCCTGGACGGGGCGCTGGAGCGTTGCGCCGTTCTCGATGGCGCGGCGGGCGAAGGCGTCGACGTCTCCTACGAGCAGGTGCACGGTCACCGGTGAGCCGCCCAGGGTCTGCGGGCTGAACACGCCGCCGTCGGCCCACTCGTCGGAGAGCATCAAGGGCGCGCCCTCGATCTCGATCTGCGCGTGGCCGATCGAGCCGTCCGGGCCCGTCATGCGCATCGTCTCGACCGCGCCGAACGCCTGGCGGTAGAAATCGAGCGCGGCTGCGGCGCCCTTGCAGCACAGGTAGGCCGTGATGACGGCCGCCTGCTGCGCCGCAGACGCTGCGGGCTTGGCTGCCGAGCGCGGCTTCGCGGGCCGCCGGGGGGCAGCCTTTCGCTTCACGGTCTTCTTCGCCGCTGCCTTCTTTCGCGCCTTCTTCTTGGCCAAGATCGCTCTCCTGACGGGTTTTCGCGCATCCTACGCCCGGGCCGCGAAAGCGAGAAGACTTTCCAGGGGCCGCTGGCAGCCGCAGGAGGCTCCGGGTAGACTGCGGCCCCCGCGTTGAGCGGCGATCCATCCTCGGTCCCGGACAGGTGAACGCGCTGGGCACCCTACCCAGCGCTTCGGATCTGGGGCCAGAAGCCACGAGGAGAGGGCGTTTGCGAGAGTACGAGTTCGTCTACGTGATCCAGCCGGACGCGACAGCGGAGCGCGAGGCCGAGATCCACCAGCGCATCGACCAGGTCGTGTCGGACCACAAGGGGCGGCTCCTCTTGCGCGACGACTGGGGCAAGCGCCGCCTGGCCTACGAGATCAAGAAGTTCCAGAAGGGCCACTACTTCCAGGTGAACTTCCTCGGCCTGGGCAAGGAGATCGCCGAGATCGAGCGGCTGATGCGCATCGACGCCGACGTGCTGCGCTACCTGTCGGTCCAGGCGAACGACGACGTGCGCGACATCGAGACGCGCGTGGTGGAGGCCGCCAAGCAGGCCGAGGAGCAGGCCCGCCGCCGCGCGGAGCGCGAGAAGGAGCGCGCCGAGCGCGAGGAGCGCGAGAAGGAGCGCGAGCGCGCCGGCGGCGTGATCGACGAGGACGACGACGACGCGCGCTTCCGCAGCGACGACGCCGGCCGCGACCGCTACGGCCGCGACGACGACGAGGACGAGGAGTAGGCCATGGTCGAGGTCATTGCCAAGCGCCCGCAGAAGAAGCGCCGCCGCGCCGGCCGCAAGATGTTCTCGCGCCACAAGGTGTGCCGGTTCTGCGCGGACAAGGAGCTCGAGATCGACTACAAGGACGCGAAGACGCTGCGCATCTTCCTGACCGAGCGCTGCAAGATCATTCCCCGGCGCATCAGCGGGAACTGCGCGCGGCACCAGCGCAAGCTCACCACCGAGATCAAGCGCTCCCGCCACCTGGCGCTGCTCCCGTACACCGCGGCCCACGCCTAGAGGAGACTGGCATGGCGACGATGGAGGTCATTCTCACCGAGGACATCCACCGGCTCGGGAACGCCGGCGACGTGGTCAAGGTGAAGGCGGGCTTCGGCCGCAACTACCTGTTGCCCCAGGGCAAGGCCATGCTCGCGACCGCATCGCGGGTGAAGCAGGTCGAGCACCAGCGGCGCGTGATCGACGAGCTGCAGAAGAAGGCTGTCGCGAGCTTCCGCGAGCTCGAGCGGCAGGTGAAGGCGGTCGAGCTGGTGTTCGAGATGCAGGCTTCGCCCGAGGGGAAGCTGTTCGGCTCGGTCACCAACGCCGACATCGCAGGCCGCTTCGCGGCCGCCGGGATCGAGATCGAGCGGCGCAAGATCGCCATCGCCGAGCCGATCAAGAGCACCGGCGAGCACGCCATCACGGTGAAGCTCCACCGCGAGGTGCAGACCCCGATGGTGGTCAAGGTGGTCTCGAGCGGCGAGCCCGGGCCGGTCGCCGAGCCCGAGGGGCTGCAGACCGAAGAACCTCGCGACGACGACGACGAGACTGAGTAGACTGCGGCAGGAATCCGGCCTTCGGCCGGAGGGGACCAACGGCGGGGCGGGGGGCCACTTGCCGAGGACCGACGAAGCACTTCGCGCGATTCCCACCGACCACGAGGCCGAGCGCGCGGTCCTGGGCGCACTGCTGCTCGACGGCGACGCCTTCTACAAGGTCGCCGACAAGCTCGATCCCGCCGCGTTCGACCTGCCGCGCCACCGCATGGTCTACGAGGTGATCCGCGACCTGGCCGACAAGCAGCAAGGCATCTCGCTGATCACCCTGCGCAGCGCGCTCGAGGAGCGGGGCATGCTGGCGCAGAGCGGCGGCGTGCCCTTCCTGTCCCAGCTCTCCGACGCGGTGCCGACCGCCGCCCACATCGAGCACCACGCCGAGATCGTGCGCCAGAAGGCCACTGCGCGGGCGCTGATCCGCACCTGCGAGAAGATCGCGGCGCGCGGCTACGACGGGATGGACCCGGTGGCGACGCTGGTCGAGGACGCGGAGCGTGAGGTGCTGGCGATCGCGGAGCGCGGCGCCCAGTCCGGCTTCACCTCGATCAAAGACGAGATGCAGTCGACGTTCGAGTACATCGAGCGCGTGCAGTCCGGCCAGATCGTGGGCGTGCGCACGGGCTTCGACGGCTTCGACCAGCTGACCGGCGGCTTCCGCGGCGGCGAGGTGATCGTGCTGGCCGCGCGGCCGAGCGTCGGCAAGACCGCGCTGGCGCTGAACATGGCGCGCAACCACGCGCTCGACTATGGCGGCTGCGTCGCGTTCTTCTCGCTCGAGATGACCAAGCGCGAGCTGGCGCTGCGGCTCCTGCTCGGCGAAGGGGAGATCGACAACAACCGCTTCGTGAACGGCGTGCTGTCGGACCGCGACTGGCGCAGGCT
>Ga0306922_10007133_pt1 | contig 10759 bp, 9 predicted proteins | sample sta12Cox44000082_FD_203758 | JGI IMG/M metagenome (GOLD analysis project Ga0306922, IMG submission 203758) | Lab enrichment of tropical soil microbial communities from Luquillo Experimental Forest, Puerto Rico - statoxic.12C.oxic.44.000.082 (v2)... | ecosystem: Environmental > Terrestrial > Soil...
GTATTTCACCTGCACGCCGACGGCGGCGTGATGATCACCGCCAGCCACAACCCCGGCGAGGACAACGGCTTCAAGGTCGTTCACGGCAAGAGCACGATCTACGGCGCCGAGATCCAGAAGCTGCGCGAGCGGATCGAGCGACGCGACTTCGTCACCGGCGCCGCGCCCGGGCGGGCGACGGCGCACGACATCCTCACCGACTACGTGGCCACCATCGCGGGCAACATCCAGCTCGGCCCGCGCAAGGTGAAGGTCGTCGTCGACGGCGGCAACGGCACGGGCGGCGTCGCCGCGCTGCCGATCCTCGATCGCCTCGGCGTGGAGGCAGAGGGGATCTACTGCGAGCCTGACGGCCGCTTCCCGAACCACCACCCCGACCCGACGGTCGCCAAGAACCTCGCCGACCTCATCGCCCGCGTCCGCGCCACCGGCGCCGAGGTGGGGCTCGCGCTCGACGGCGACGCCGACCGCATCGGCGCCGTCGACGGCCAGGGGCGGATCCTGTGGGGCGATCAGTTGGTCATGCTCTTCGCGCGCGACATCCTCACGCGCCAGCCCGGCGCAACCTTCGTCAGCGAGGTCAAGTGCAGCCAGGCGATGTTCGACGACATCGAGCGCCGCGGCGGCCACGCCATCATGTGGAAGGTGGGCCACTCGCTCATCAAGGCAAAGATGAAGGAGGAGAAGGCGGCGCTGGCCGGCGAGATGTCCGGGCACATGTTCTTCGCCGAGCGCTGGTTCGGCTTCGACGACGCCGTCTACGCCGGCATGCGCCTGGTCGAGCTGCTCTCCCGCTCCGACAAGACGCTGGCCCAGCTCTACGACACCCTCCCCGCCCTCCACAACACGCCCGAGATCCGGATGACCTGCCCCGACGACGTGAAGTTCGAGGTCGTGCGCCGCGCCGTCGCCTGGTTCAAGGAGCGCCACCCGGTCGTGGAGGTCGACGGCGTCCGCGTCCTGTTCCAGGACGCCGGCAAGAACGTCGGCTGGGGCCTTGTCCGCGCCTCCAACACCGGCCCGGTGCTCGTGCTCCGCTTCGAGGCCGACAGCGCCAAGCGACTCGGCGAGATCCAGACCCTCGTCGAGGGGCGCCTGGCCGCGATCATGGCCGAGGTCGGCGCGCCGCCGCCGATGGCCGCGGCGCACTGAGCCTCACAGCGGCTTGGCGTAGAAGAGCGCGCCGCCTGCGGCCTCGACGTAGGTCGCCTGTGCGAAGCCGGCGCTAGTGTAGAGGTGGCGGGCCGGCGCGTTGTTCTCCAGGACCTCGAGGGTGAGCTTGCAGCAGCCGAGGGCGCGCGCCTTCCGCTCGACGGCGTCGAGCAGGCGACGGGCGACGCCCTGGCCTCGGTGTCCGGGGAGGACGGCGAGGTCGTGCACGTTGATGAGAGACCGGGCGTGGAAGGTCGAGAAGCCGAGGAAACAGGTGGCGATGCCGACCGCCTCGGCACCGTCGTACGCCAAGAAGACGAGCGTCGTCGGGTGCGCGCGCAGCGCCGGGATCAACCGATCGAGCACCTCGGGAGCGAGCGGCGCGCCGTTCCCCATCGGGTCGCGGGCGTAGGCGTCGGTCAACGCAGCGACGTCGCGTTGGTGGTTGGTGACGGAGAGATCCGCCTCGACGACGTCGATCACGGCGCCACCTGCCGGTAGTGGAGCACCTCCGGGAACGGGTCGTAGAAGTGGTGGAGCAGCGCCTTCCAGCGCAGGTAGTCGGGCGACGGGCGGAACCTCTGCATGTGGTCCTCGAGCGTCTCCCACTCGACGAGCAAGAGGTAGCGGTGATCGTTCTCCAGGCAACGCTCGAGCGTGCAGGACAGGCAGCCGGGCGCGGCCGTGATGATCGGCCGCGCTTCCGCGAACGCGGCTTCGAACGCGGCGGTCTGGCCGAGTTTGATGGTGAGCATGACAGCTTCGAGGACCATTCGTTCTCCTTGGCGCGCATCCTAGCGCGCCGTCTGACGTCCGCGCCGGCGGGCGGCTTGCGGGCCGCCCGCCACCTAGCGCTTCTTGGCGACCGCCGCGATCCCCTGCTCGAGCGTGCCGAGCAGGTCGGCGTTCCCGTCCTGGCGGTAGCCGGCGAGCTTGCGCTCGAAGTCGGGCAGCCGCTCGATGAACGCGCCCAGCGCGTCGCTCGTGATCTCGTCGGCGGCGAGGCCGTAGCCCTCGGCCTGGAGGTAGCGCGCGTTCAGCACCTGCTCGAGCTGCTTTTTGACGGGGATGGCGAGCATCGGCCGGTGCAAGTAGACCGCCTCGCCCATGAGCGTGAACCCCGCGCTGGCCACCACGCCGCGCGCCGTCCGCAGGTCGTCGATGAAGCCGGTCTCGCTGAACGGCCGGTAGAGGAGCGTCCCCTCGCGGACGTCCTGCTTGAGGTCGCGCCGCAGGCCGTAGATCCGGCACTCGATCCCCGACTTGGCGAGGATCTCCGGCAGCGCCGCGTTCGAGGTCGAGGTCTGGTAGACGAGCAGGTGCGCCCCGGGACCGGGCGTCGCGGCCAGGATCTCCGGGCGCAAGATCGGCGGGTGGAGCGTGGTGTCGGGCTTGCGGACCGGCGGATAGAAGAACGTGGTGATGTAGTAGTGCGCCGCGCCCGCGACCTTGGTCTTGACGATCGCCTTCGTCAGCGTGAAGTCCGTCCCCAGCCCCTCGAGGATCTCCGGCGCGTGCGTGCAGCGATCGATGATCTGCATGTTGTCGACGGAGAGCACGGGCAGGAGGTGGTTCATCCCGAACAGGTAGCTCCAGCTCTCGAAGTCGGAGATGACGACGTCGGGCTGGAACTTCTCGGCGACGTCGAAGTAGGCGCGGACGTTCGCCGGCCACCCCTTGACCGCCCCCTTGACGTTGGCGAGCAGCGTCTTGAAGTTCTGCACCTCGTTGTCCTCGTAGACGATGCTGTAGCCCCAGATCTTCTTCACCGCGAGGTGCTCCGAGGCGCGCTGCTTGAGGTAGTCGTAGGCCCGCCCGGACACCACGACCTGGACGTCGTGCCGCTTGGTGAGCTCGTCCAGCACGACCCGGGACCGCATGGCGTGCCCCATCCCTTCGCCGACCACGCCGTAGAGGATTCGCATGCCAGAAGTCTATCCCCGAGGCTCCGGGCGCGTCATGCTTGCCGCGATGAGCCCCTACCCCTCCGAGGCTGCCTTCTTGCTACGGGCGCTGTTCCTGTTCGGCTACGCGGTGCTGTTCGCGCTGGTGGAGATCGAGATCGAGGGGCCGCACGGCTGGGCCGAGCGGCTGCCGACCTGGTTCCGGATCACGACGCCGACCGCGCGGGTTTACGGCCTCTTCATGCGCGGCAAGCCGCTCACCGGCTACCACGCCGTGATGTTCGTCCTTCCGCTCTGGAGCTTCCACCTCGGCTTCTTCAGCGGCGTCCCCTGGAGCTGGGCCGGGGAAGCCGGAACGCTCGCCGCTTACATGATCTGGGTGGTGGCCTGGGACTTCATCTGGTTCCTCTACAACCCGCGCTTCGGCTGGGGGCGGTTTCGCAAAGGCGAGGTCTGGTGGCACGGCCGGACCTGGATCGGCCGCTTCCCGATCGACTACTGGAGCTCGCTGGTCGTGTCGTTCGGCCTGGCCGCGTCCGCCCAGCTCGCGACAGGTGACTTCGGCGTGCTGGCCCGCCACTTCCAGCTGGCCGCGCTGTTCGTCGCGCTCACTGCCGCGGCCGCCGCCGCCGCGCCGGCCTACATGCGCTGGTACGCCCACATGCGCCGCCCCGGCGCCGACGAGCGGCCGCTGGTCATCCCGCCTACTGGCGGGTCCAACTGACCGTGTCCGCGGCGCTGATGACGCCGGTCATTGCGGTGGCCACGACCTGATTGACCCCCGCCTCGAGCGCCACGCCCGGGAAGACGAAGATGTGGTTCGGTGAGGTCTGCGCCGGCAGCGCGGTTCCGTTCACCGTCAAGGCAACGTTGTCCAAGTTCGAGTAGACCTTCACGTCGATGGTCGGCGTCGTGCGCGGGTCGAAGCGGCGTTCGGTGATGTAGACGACCGGGTCGGCCGACCAGTTCGCCTTGTACCAGTAGAAGGCGTCCTTGCGCGTCTGGCGGTCGTAGGTGACGAGCCCCTTGTCGTTGCGCCCCGGCGTCTCCCCCTCGTTGCGGCCGTCGCTCGCGAAGTCGAACATGTTCCAGACGAACTTCCCCCACAGGAACGGGCGGGCCGCCATCGCCTGCCAGTACGTCTCGTGGAACAGGCACTCGTACTCCTCGCTGTGGTCCATCACCGTCGGCGTCGCGCTGTGAATGGTGACGCCGGCGCCGGCGCCGAACTCGCTGACCGCCGCCGCGCGCGCCGGGAAGGCGGCGTGGAAGTTGTCCGCCCAGGGGGCGAAGTTCGCGACCGTCCCCGTATACCAGCCGTAGTACTTGTTGAAGCCGACCAGATCGGCGTGGGTGGTGATCGGATCGGCGTCCGCCTGGTTGCTCGCCACCGTCGTCGGGCGTGACGGGTCCTCGGCGTGCGCGAGCGCGTCGAGGTCGTCGAGCAGCGCGCCCGCCGCAGCCGTGTTGGTCAGCTCGTTCGACAGGCTCCAGAAGAAGATCGAAGGGTGGTTGACGTTCTGGCGGATGAGCTCCCGCAGCTGCTGCTCGGCGTTGGCGGTGAAGGCGGCCGAGTCGGTGACGGCGTTGACCACCGGCACCTCCGCCCAGACGACCATCCCGTAGCGATCGCAGAGATCGTAGAAGTGCTGGGCGTGCTGGTAGTGGGCGAGGCGGATCGCCGTCGCGCCGACCTCGGCGATGAGGGCCATGTCCTCGTCGTGGTCGGCCGCCGTGATCGCCCAGCCCTTGTCCAGGCGGTCCTGGTGGCGGTTGACACCGTGGAGGTCGAGTGGGACGCCGTTCAGGGAGAACCCGGCCGCGGGATCGACGGCGAACGCGCGGAGCCCGAACGGCTGCGCGACGACGTCGGTGACGACGCCGCCCGCGGTCACCTCCGCGTACGCCGTGTAGAGCGAGGGGGCGGCGCGGCCGTTCCAGAGCGCGGGCGTCTGGATCGTCGTCGACAGCGCGATCTCCGAGGTCGTGCCGGGATCGAGCGCCGCCGTCTGGGTCAGCCGGGTGACGAGCGTACCGTCGGGGCCGACGATGGCCAGCGCGACCTCGGCGGCGGCGCCGCCGGTCCCCGCGTTCGTGACCCGGACGCGCCCCGCGAGCGCCGCGGCGTCGGGCGTGACGTCGCTCGGGATCAGGGTGACGCCCGACGCGCCGAAGTCGTCGAGATCCACGTGCAGGCCGTCGACCGCCACGAGGTGAACGTCACGGTAGAGCCCGCCGAAGAAGGTGAAGTCCGCCGACAGCGGCGGCACGTCGGCGAAGGCGCTGTTGTCGACCTTCACGGCGAGCACGTCGTCGCCCGCCGGATCGAGCGCGTCGGTGACGTCGAACCGGAAGGTCGCGAAGCCGCCGCGGTGCTCGCCCACCATCACGCCGTTGACGTACACGTCGGCGACGATGTTGGCGCCGTCGAACTGCAGGTAGATCCGCCCGCCCGGGGGCGCCCCCAGCGCCGCGCCGGCGAGGTGCCGCCGGTACCAGCCGACGCCGCGCCGGTAGTCGTTGCCGCCGTCCTCGCCGTCGAGCGCGTTCCAGGTGTGCGGCAGCGTGACGGGGAGAAAGCCGGTGTCGTCGAAGCCCGGCGCCTCCGCGCCCGCGGCGTCCGCGGCCAGGAACACCCAGCCGTCGTCGATGATCGTGTCGACGCGCGCCAATGACGGGGGTGTGTAGCGCGTCCCCCCGGCGTCGGGTCCGCCGCCGGCGTCCGCGCCCGGCGCGCCTCCTCCGCCGCCGCAGGCGAGCGCCGTCGAGAGGAGCAGCGACAGCGCGCGGGGCGTGAGCTTCGGCAAGGGTCGTCCCCGGCCTCAGTGTGTCCCCTAGGCGCGGTGCGCACAACGGCCCAACTCAGCCGCGCGGCCCGGGGCCCATCTGGACCCGTCGCGCTTCAGCCTTAGCTTTCTCGGCGTCGTCAGGACGGTCCGCTCATGCGCAATCGAATTGGCTTTCTGGTGGGGATGGTGGCGGCGCTGATCGTGGGCGGCGTCCTCATGGCCTCGAACCCGGGGCGCCTCCCGGGCATGGGTCCGCGCGCGCCGCGCTACCACCTCGAGAAGAAGCGCGTCGAGCGGGGCGATCTCGTCGGGCGCGTGACCGCCACCGGCACGCTGTCCGCGCTGGTCACCGTCCAGGTCGGCAGCCAGGTGTCGGGGCGCATCGCCGAGCTCAACGCGGATTTCGGCACGCGCGTCAAACGCGGGCAGGTGATCGCCCGGCTCGACGCCCGGCTGTTCGAGGCGGCCGTCCAGCAGGCGCGCGCCAACCGGAACGCCGCCATCGGCGACCTCGAGAAGGCGCGCGCCGAGGCGGAGAACGCCGCCCGCCAGCTCGGGCGCACCACGGAGCTGTCGCAGAACGATCTCGTCGCCAAGGCCGAGCTCGACACGGCGACGGCGCAGGCCAAGAGCCACAAGGCCGCCGTCGACGCGGCGATGGGGAACCTCGAACAGGCGCGGGCCTCGTACGATCAGGCCAAGGTCAACCTCGGCTACGCGACCATCGTGTCGCCGATCAACGGCGTCGTGATCTCGCGCAACGTCGACGTCGGCCAGACGGTGGCGGCGTCGTTGCAGGCGCCGACGCTGTTCACGATCGCCGAGGACCTCGGCAAGATGCAGGTGCACGCTGCGGTCTCGGAGGCGGACGTGGGGCGGCTGTCGCAGGGGATGGGGGCCAGCTTCGCCGTCGACGCCTACCCCGAGCAGCGGTTTCGCGGCGTCATCCAGCAGATCCGGGACTCCCCGCAGACGCTGCAGAACGTCGTCACCTACGACGCGGTCATCGACGTCGACAACCCCGACCACCGGCTGCGGCCGGGGATGACGGCGAACGTCACCTTCGTCTACGCCGAGCGCAAGGGGGTGCTGAACGTCCCCAGCGCGGCGCTCCGCTTCCGGCCGCCCGAGGAGCTCCTCTCGGGCGGGGCCAGCGCCGTGGTGTCGGGCAAGCACAAGAAGGATCGCGAACGGGGCTTGGGCGAGGCCCAGGCCGCGACGCTCCGGCCCAAGGGGGCGCCCGTCGCCGCCGAGCCGGGCAAGCGCAGCGTCTGGGTGTTGCACGGCGACGCGCTCACGCAGGTCCCCATCGACGTCGGCGTCGTCGACGGGACCCGCGTCGAGGTCCGCGGCGGTGAGCTCGCCGACGGCGACGTCGTCGTCACCGACGCGGTCAACAAGGAGGAGCGCGCCGAGGGCAAGGCCAAGAAGGGTCTCTTCTGACCGGAGGCCGCCCGCCATGGCGCCGGAACCGCTCATCCAGATCGCCGACGTCAAGAAGACGTACCGGATGGGCGACGTCGACGTCAACGCGCTGGCCGGCGTCTCCCTGGAGGTCGTCGAGGGGGAGCTGGTCGCGATCATGGGGGCCTCGGGATCCGGGAAGTCGACGTTGCTCAACATCCTCGGCTGCCTCGACCGCCCCAGCGAGGGGCGCTACTGGCTCGGCGGCGAGGAGGTGTCGCAGCTCGACGCCGAGGCGCTCGCCGAGACGCGCAACAAGCGGCTCGGCTTCGTGTTCCAGAGCTTCAACCTCCTGGCCCGCACGACCGCGGTGGAGAACGTCGAGCTGCCGCTGGTCTACGCCGGCGTTGCGCCGCGCCTCCGCCGCCAGCGCGCCATCGAGGCACTCGAGCGCGTCGGCCTCGGCGACCGCCTCCGCCACCTGCCGAGCCAGCTGTCGGGCGGGCAGCAGCAGCGGGTGGCCATCGCTCGCGCGCTGGTCAACGAGCCGCGCCTGATCCTCGCCGACGAGCCGACCGGCAACCTCGACTCGCGCGCCAGCGTGGAGATGATCTCACTCCTGCAGCGGCTCGGCGACGAGGGCATCACCGTCGTGCTGGTCACGCACGAGCCGGACATCGCCGCCTACGCGCGCCGCGTGATCGTCGTGCGCGACGGCCTCGTCGACGACGACCGGCGGATCGAGGCGCGGCGCGCGTCATGAGGCTGGGTGACACGCTGGTCGTCGCCTCGCGGGCCATCCTGCGCCACAAGCTGCGCTCGTTCCTGACCGCGCTCGGCATCATCATCGGCGTGGCGGCGGTGATCGCCATGGTGGCGATCGGGGAGGGGGCGAAGGCCCGCGTCGCCGAGGCCTTCGAGTCGATGGGGACCAACGTGCTGATCGTCTCGTCGGGCTCGAAGACCTCCAGCGGCGCCAAGGCGGGCAGCGGGTCGCTCCCCACGCTCACCTGGGACGACCTCGGCGCCGTCCGCAGCGAGGTCTCCGACGTCCGGTTCGTCGCGCCGCGCGTCCACGCCTCCGGGCAGATCGTCAGCGAGGATCGCAACTGGCTGACCCTCATCACCGGCACGACGCCGGAGATGTTCGAGATCCGCAACTGGCCCGCCAAGCTGGGGGCGATCCTCACCCAGGAGGACGTCGACGGCGGGGCGAAGAACGTCGTGCTCGGGCAGACCGTGGCCCAGAACCTGTTCGGGGCCAGCGCCGATCCGATCGGCCAGACGGTCCGGATCCAGAACGTGCCGTTCCAGGTGGTGGGCGTGGCGGCGGCCAAGGGCCAGTCGAGCGGCGGCAACGACTACGACGACGTGGTGTTCATTCCGGTGTCGACCTTCCTGGCCAAGATCCAGGGGAGCCTGCAGAAGTACATCCCGGGCACGATCCTGATCGAGGTCACGAACGACGACCTCACGGTGGAGGTCGCGGGCCGGGTGGCGGCGCTGTTGCGCGACCGCCACGGCATCGCGCCCGGTCGGGAGGACGACTTCTCGATCAAGAACCTCACTGAGACGGCGGCGCGCAAGGAGGAGAGCACCGCCGCCTTGACGCTCCTCCTCGCCAGCATCGCCGCGGTGTCGCTGGTCGTGGGCGGCATCGGAATCATGAACATCATGCTCGTCAGCGTCACCGAGCGGACGCGCGAGATCGGCGTGCGCATGGCGGTGGGGGCCAAGCCGCGGCACATCCTGCTCCAGTTCCTCACCGAGGCGCTGGTGATGGCGCTCGCGGGCGGCCTGACCGGCGTGGCCCTCGGTTTCGAGGCGGCGCGGCGGCTGGCGATGAAGTTCGGCTGGCCGTTGCTGATCCGGCCTGAGGTGATCGCCATCGCCGTCGGTTTTTCAGCGCTGGTCGGCATCGTGTTCGGCCTCTACCCGGCGCACAAGGCCTCGCGCCTCGACCCGATCCTCGCCCTCAGGTACGAGTGATGAGCCCCGCGCTGCTGCTCGCCGCGGTGCTGTCGGCGCGCACCGTGACGCTGGCGGAGGCGGAACGGGCGGCGCTCGCCGCCAAGCCCGAGGTCCGCCTGGCGGCCGCCAACACCGCCGCCGGCGTCGCGCGCAGCCAGCAGGCGCGCGCGCCGCTCCTGCCCCAGGTGAAGGTCGAGGGGCTCTACGAGCGGACCACCGGCAACCGGGAGCAGAAGCCCGACCGCACGTTCAACGTCAACAACGGCACCCAGACCTTCAACTGGTACGACGGCGAGCTGTCGATCGACCAGCTCATCTACGACTTCGGGCGCACGCCGAACCGCTGGCGCGCCGAGGTGCTGCGCGCCGCGGGCCTCGCCGACACGGAGCGCGGCGCCCGCCTCCAGGCGCTGCTCGACGTGCGGTCCGCGTTCTTCCAGGCGCGCGCCGCCAAGGCCCTGGCCGGCGTCGCCCGCCAGACGCTGGACAACCAGGACCGCCACTACGCCCAGGTCGCGGGCTTCGTTCACGCCGGGACCCGCCCGGAGATCGATCTCGCTCAGGCTGCGGCTGACCGGGCCAACGCGCGCGTCAATCTGATCCGCGCCGACAACGCCTACACCGTCAACCGCGCCGACCTCAACCGCGCGATGGGGACGGTCGGCGACACCGACTACGACGTCGCCGACGACAGCCTCCCCCCCGTCCCGGGCGAGGCCGGCCCCGTGGGCCCGCTCATCGACGAGGCGGTGCACGCCCGCCCCGAGCTGGCCGCGCTCGACGCTCAGGTCCGCGCCCAGGAGCTCGCCCTCAAGGCGGCGCGCGGCGGCTACGGGCCGTCGGTCAGCGCCGTCGCGGGCGCGAGCGACGCCGGCATCGCCTTCACGCAGTCGACCTACCTCGACAACTTCGGCCAGGTGCAGATGTTCGGCGGCCTGGCCTGGAACGTCTGGATCGGCCTCAAGCTGACCTGGCCTGTGTTCCAGGGGTTCGCGACGCGCGGCGAGGTGCGCGAGGCAACGGCGACCCTCGACGGGCTGCGCGCCGAGCGCGACGGCGCCCTCCACCAGGTCTGGGTGGCGGTGCAGACGTCGGCCCCGGGGGTGCGCGCCGCCAAGGAGGCCCTCGTCGCCGCCCAGGAGGCGCTCGACGCCGCCAAGACGCGCCTCAAGCTCGCCGAGGGGCGCTACACCGCCGGCGCGGGCAGCATCATCGAGCTCATGGACGCGCAGCTCGCCGAGACGACTGCCGCCGCACAGCTGGTCGCCGCCGACTACGCCCTCTCCACCGCCCGCGCCGACCTCAACCTCGCCCTCGGGCGGTATTAGCCGCCTCGTCAGTCGGCGCCGTGCGCGGGGACCTTGGGGCCGTGCTTCTCGATCTCGGCGTCGAGGGCGGCCTGCTGCTCCCGCAGGCGCGGGGGGAGATCGGCGTAGACGTCCTCGAACAGCGAGTGGAGCGGCGGCTTGGGCGCGCGGCTCTCCGCGAACGCGAGGGCCGCCTTGATCTCCTCGTTGACCTCGCCCCGGTACTGATCCT
>Ga0306922_10007134_pt1 | contig 10758 bp, 10 predicted proteins | sample sta12Cox44000082_FD_203758 | JGI IMG/M metagenome (GOLD analysis project Ga0306922, IMG submission 203758) | Lab enrichment of tropical soil microbial communities from Luquillo Experimental Forest, Puerto Rico - statoxic.12C.oxic.44.000.082 (v2)... | ecosystem: Environmental > Terrestrial >...
CTTCTTTGCGATCTCCTCGCTGTCGATCTACGGCATCATCATGGCCGGCTGGTCATCGAACTCGAAATATCCCTTCCTGGCGGCGCTGCGCTCGGCCGCGCAGATGGTGTCGTACGAGGTTTCCATTGGTTTTGTCATCATCACGGTCTTGCTCTGCGCGGGCTCGCTCAATCTTTCTTCCGTTGTCGAAGCCCAAAGTGAGCGCGGGTTCGCCAGCCTGATCGGCCTGCCGCAGCTCACCATCTTGAACTGGTACGTCTGGCCGCTGTTGCCGATGTTCGTGGTGTTTTATGTCTCGGCGCTGGCGGAGACGAACCGGCCGCCGTTCGATCTGGTTGAGGCCGAGTCCGAGCTGGTCGCAGGCTTCATGGTCGAATACGGCTCGACGCCATATTTGCTGTTCATGCTCGGCGAATATGTGGCGGTTACCACCATGTGCGCGATGGCCACGATCCTGTTCTTGGGCGGCTGGTTGCCGCCGGTCGCGCTGCCGCCGTTCACCTGGATCCCCGGGGTGATCTGGTTCTCGCTCAAACTGTTCTTCATGTTCTTCCTGTTCGCGATGGCGAAGGCGATTGTGCCCCGCTACCGCTATGATCAGCTGATGCGGCTCGGCTGGAAGGTGTTTTTGCCGCTGTCGCTGGCGATGGTTGTCATTGTCGCCGGCGTGTTGCATTTCGCCGGTATCGCGCCGAAGTGAGGTCGCCAGAGATGAGGCTGCCATGAGTATTACGATCAACGCCACCGCCCGTTCGCTGCTGCTGTCGGAATTCGTATCGGCGTTTGTCCTCGCCATGCGCTATTTCTTCCAGCCTAAGCCGACGCTGAACTACCCGTTCGAGAAGGGACCGATCTCGCCACGTTTTCGCGGAGAGCACGCGCTGCGCCGCTATCCCAACGGGGAAGAGCGTTGCATCGCCTGCAAACTATGCGAGGCGATTTGCCCGGCGCAGGCGATCACGATCGAGGCCGGCCCGCGCCGCAACGACGGCACCCGCCGCACCGTGCGCTACGACATCGACATGGTAAAGTGCATCTATTGCGGGCTGTGCCAGGAGGCCTGCCCGGTCGATGCCATCGTCGAGGGGCCGAATTTCGAATTCGCGACCGAGACGCGCGAGGAGCTTTACTATGACAAGGCCAAGCTGCTCGCCAATGGCGACCGCTGGGAGCGCGAGATCGCTAGAGCGATCGAGCTCGACGCGCCATATCGCTGAGGCCGCCGCATGCTGCTTGCCGCGCTGTTCTTCTATCTGTTTGCCGGCGTCTGCGTCGGTTCGGCCGTCATGGTGATTGCCTCGCGCAATCCGGTGCACTCGGTGCTGTTTTTGATCCTCGCCTTCGTCAACGCCTCCGGCCTGTTTGTGCTGATGGGAGCGGAATTCCTGGCGATGATCCTGATCGTGGTCTATGTCGGCGCCGTCGCCGTGCTGTTTCTGTTCGTGATCATGATGCTCGACGTCGACTTCGCGGAGCTGCGCGAGGGATTTCTGGAATACCTGCCGATCGGACTTTTGATCGGCGGGGTGTTTCTGGCCGAGCTGCTGTTGATCGGCGGCGGCTGGGTCATTGATCCCGGTACCGCCAAATCGATCACCGCGGCGATCCCGGCCAATGTCAGTAACACCGAGGCGCTCGGCCTCGTGCTCTACACGAAATACATTCACTATTTCCAGCTTGCGGGCGTGGTGCTTTTGGTGGCGATGATCGGCGCTATTGTGCTGACGCTGCGGCACAAGGCCTTCGTCAAGCGGCAGAACATCGATGTGCAAAACGCCCGCACGCCGGAGCTTGCCATGAGGGTGCGCAAGGTCGCCGTCGGCCAGGGGCTGTTGGATACGGATGCGGCGGAGTGGGTGAAATGACCATCGGGCTCGGGCACTATCTCGCGGTCGGCGCCATCCTGTTCACGCTTGGGATCCTTGGCATCTTCCTCAACCGCAAGAACATCATCGTCATCCTGATGTCGATCGAGCTGATCCTGCTCGCGGTCAATATCAACCTGGTGGCGTTCTCGACCTTTCTTGGCGACATCGTGGGCCAGGTCTTTGCGATGCTGGTGCTGACAGTTGCGGCCGCAGAAGCCGCGATCGGGCTTGCGATCCTGGTCGTGTACTACCGCAACCGTGGCTCGATCGCGGTCGAAGACGTCAATCTGATGAAGGGCTAGCATGCCGATGGTTCAGGCGATCGTTTTCCTGCCGCTATTGGGCGCCATCATCGCGGCCGCCATCTCGCTGGTTGGGGCGCATGCGCGCTGCGCAAGCGGCGACGTCGTCGAACATCATGGCGTTGGGCCTGGCCACAGCGCGACAACGATTGATCACGACGCCGGCCTCACGCACGAGGCTAGTGGGGATCATGTTGACGGCGATCACGAGGTCGTCGAGCCGGCCGCGTGGGGATCACGGGCGGCGGAATTGATCACGACCGGGCTGTTGTTCGTCTCGGCGGCGCTGTCCTGGTTTGTGTTCGTCGACGTCGGCTTCTTGCATCACAACGCTCAGATTCCGCTGTTCTCCTGGATCAATTCGGGTGAGCTGCAGGTTATGTGGTCGCTCAGGGTCGACACGCTGACTGCGGTGATGCTGGTGGTGGTCGGCACGGTGTCCTCGCTTGTTCACCTCTATTCGATCGGCTACATGGACGAGGATCCGTATCGGCCGCGCTTCTTCGGCTATCTGTCGCTGTTTACTTTCGCGATGCTGACGCTGGTGACTGCGGACAATCTGGTGCAGCTGTTCTTTGGCTGGGAGGGCGTGGGGCTTGCGAGCTACCTGCTGATCGGCTTCTGGTACCACAAGCCGTCGGCGAATGCGGCGGCGATCAAGGCATTCATCGTCAACCGGATCGGTGATTTCGGCTTCGCGCTCGGTATTTTCGCGACCTTCATGATGATCGGCTCGGTCAATTTTGAGACGATCTTTGCCGGCGCCCCTGGACTGAGCGGCAAGACCATTGATGTCTTGGGCTGGAATATCGACGCGCTGACATTGATTTGCTTGTTCCTGTTCATGGGGGCGATGGGCAAGTCGGCGCAGTTTTTGTTGCACACCTGGTTGCCGGACGCGATGGAAGGTCCAACCCCAGTCTCCGCGCTGATCCATGCCGCGACCATGGTCACGGCCGGCGTCTTCATGGTTGCGCGGCTGTCGCCGATGTTCGAGCTCGCGCCGACCGCGCAGGCGGTGGTGATGTTCTTTGGAGCGACCACGGCGTTCTTTGCCGCCACCATCGGGCTCGTACAGAACGACATCAAGCGGATCGTTGCCTATTCGACCTGCTCGCAGCTCGGTTACATGTTCGTGGCGATGGGAGCGGGGGCCTATTCGGTCGGCATGTTCCATCTGTTCACGCACGCCTTCTTCAAGGCGCTGTTGTTCTTGGGGTCCGGCTCGGTGATCTATGCCATGCATCACGAACAGGACATCCGCATGATGGGCGGCCTGTGGCGCAAGATCCCCTTCACGTTCGGGGTGATGTGCATCGGCACGCTTTCGCTGACGGGTTTTCCGCTGTTCGCCGGCAATTTTTCCAAGGACGCGATCATCGAATCCGCCTATGCGTCGCATAACCCGCTCGCGCCCTACGGCTTTATTCTGACGGTCGCTGCGGCGGCTCTGACCGCGTTCTATTCTTGGCGCCTAATCTGGAAGACCTTTTTCGGCGAGCCGCACGACCAGGAGCACTATGAAGCCGCGCACGAAAGCCCGCTCTGGATGCTGATCCCGCTGTTTGTGCTTGCGGCGGGCTCGATTCTATCGGGCTTTCCGTTCAAGGAGCTGTTTGCGGGCCAGGGCGTGGAAGAGTTCTTCCGTGACTCGGTGAAGATGCACCCACACATCCTCGAGGACATGGAGCAGGTCCCGCTTGCGATCAAGTCGCTGCCGTTTGTGATGATGGCGATCGGCGCCGTAATCTCGTACCTGTTCTACATTCGCCGGCCCTATCTTCCCGAGGAATTGGCGGCGCAGCAGCCGATGCTGTACCAATTCCTGCTTAACAAATGGTACTTTGACGAGCTCTACGATCTGATCTTTGTGCGTCCTACGAAGGCGATCGGGTGGTCGCTGTGGCAATACGGCGATGGCTGGCTGATCGATGGCTTTGGGCCGGATGGGGTGTCAAAGCGCGTGCTCGATGTGACGCGCAATGTCGTGAAAATTCAGACCGGCTATCTCTACCACTACGCCTTCGCGATGCTGATTGGCGTGGCGGGACTGATCACCTGGTTCATGTTTAGCGTGGGAGGCCAGTAATGACGAGCTGGCCCATCCTGTTTGTCACTTGGTTCCTTCCGGTTTTTGGCGCGGCGTTGGTCTATCTTTTGGCGCGCGGCGGTGATGACGCCGCCGACCGCACCGCCCGCTGGATCGCGCTGTGGACCACGCTGATCACTTTCGCTGTGTCGCTGATCCTGGTGTGGCGCTTCGATGCCGCGCAGACCGACTTCCAGTTCGTCGAAAAATCGTCGTGGCTCGCCACGGGGATCACCTACCACATGGGCGTCGACGGGATTTCGCTGCCGTTTGTGATCTTGACCACCGCGTTGATGCCGATCTGCATCATCGCGAGCTGGAAGGCGATCAGGGCGCGGGTGCGCGAATATATGATGGCGTTCCTGATCCTGGAAGCCTTGATGATCGGGACCTTCTGCGCGCTCGACCTTGTGCTGTTCTATCTGTTCTTCGAGGGCGGCCTGATCCCGATGTTTTTGATCATCGGCGTCTGGGGCGGCCCGCGCCGGGTCTACGCGTCCTTTAAGTTCTTCCTCTACACGTTTCTCGGCTCGGTCTTGATGCTGCTTGCCATCATGGCGCTGTACTGGAACGGCAACACCACCGACATCCCGACGCTGATGCATATGGTTGTGCCGCGCTCGTTGCAGACCTGGGCGTGGCTGGCGTTTTTTGCCTCCTTCGCGGTGAAGCTGCCGATGTGGCCGGTGCACACCTGGTTGCCGGACGCGCATGTCGAGGCGCCGACTGCGGGTTCGGTCATCTTGGCCGCGATTCTCCTGAAGATGGGCGGCTATGGTTTCCTGCGGTTTTCGCTGCCGATGTTCCCGCTGGCGTCGCACGACTTCACGCCCCTGATCTATTCGCTCTCCGTCATCGCCATCATCTACACCTCATTGGTGGCATTGATGCAGGAGGACATGAAGAAGTTGATTGCCTATTCCTCGGTCGCCCATATGGGCTTTGTCACCATGGGCATCTTTGCTGGGACACTGCAGGGGGTTGCTGGCGGCGTGTTCCAGATGATCTCCCATGGCATCGTCTCCGGCGCGCTGTTTCTCTGTGTCGGCATCGTCTATGACCGCATGCATACCCGCGAGATTGCGGCCTATGGCGGCCTCGTCAACCGGATGCCGCTTTACGCCTTGGTGTTCATGGTCTTCACCTTGGCCAATATCGGACTGCCTGGCACATCCGGCTTCATCGGCGAGTTCATGACACTCATTGGAACCTTCAAGGTCTCGGTCCCGACCGCGATTTTTGCCGCGACCGGCGTGATCCTGTCGGCGGCCTATGCGCTGTGGCTCTATCGCAAGATCATCTTCGGGACGCTGGTCAAGCCGTCGCTGATGAGCATCAAGGATATGACCTTCCGCGAATGCTTGACGCTGTTCCCGCTCGTGGCGCTCACCATCTTGTTCGGCTTCTACCCGAATCCGGTGCTCGACATATCGGCGGCCTCGGTGCAGCAACTCGTCAACAATTACACGACAGCGGTGACGACGGTGAAGGCCGCCGCATTGCTGCAGTGACACCGGTGGCTTAAGGATCGCGTCATGAGCTTTGAGACCGCAGGTTACCAGCTGCTGCCAGTCGTGCCCGAGCTGGTGCTCGCCGTCGGGGCCATGGTGCTGTTGATGATCGGCGCCTATCGCGGGCCGGGGACGACGGCGCTCGTGACCTGGCTTGCCATGTGCCTTCTTGTTGTGGCGGGGCTCATCGAGCTGGCGCTGCCCGCCGGCAAGCTCACGACCTTTGGCGGCAGCTTCATCGTCGACGATTTCGCGCGCTTTCTGAAGATCGTGTCGCTGATCGGGTCGGTCGCGACACTGATCCTGTCGCGTGAGTTCCTCGCCGATCCGTCGCGACCCATCTTCGAATATTCGATCCTGGTGCTGCTTTCGACGCTTGGGATGATGGTGCTGATCTCCGCGGGGGACTTGATCACGCTCTATCTCGGGCTCGAACTGATGAGCCTTTCGCTTTATGTGGTCGCGGCCTCCAACCGCGACAATCCCAAGTCGACGGAAGCCGGCCTGAAATATTTCGTGCTCGGCGCGTTGTCCTCTGGCATGCTGTTGTACGGTGCCTCCCTGGTCTACGGCTTTACCGGGACCGTCAGCTTCGCCGGCATTGCCGCAGGGGCGAAAACTGGCGGCATCGGCATCATCTTCGGGCTCGTCTTTGTCCTCGCCGGACTGTGCTTCAAGGTCTCCGCGGTACCCTTCCACATGTGGACGCCCGACGTCTATGAGGGGGCACCGACGCCGGTCACCGCGTTCTTTGCCTCCGCGCCCAAGGTCGCCGCCATGGCGGTGTTCGTCCGCGCTACGCTCACCGCGTTTCCTGGCATCGTCACGCAGTGGCAGCAGATCGTGGTCTTTGTCGCCATTGCCTCGATGGCGCTCGGATCATTTGCCGCCATTGGACAGAACAACATCAAGCGGCTGATGGCCTATTCGTCGATCGGCCATATGGGCTTCGCGCTGGTGGGACTTGCCGCCGGCACCGCCGAGGGCGCGCAGGGTGTGCTGGTCTATCTTTCGATCTATGTGACAATGACGCTCGGGGCCTTTGCCGCAATCCTGGCCATGAAGCGCAACGGCCAGGCGGTCGAGCAGATCAGCGATTTCTCCGGCCTGTCGCAAACCAATCCGATCCTGGCGTTTTTCTTTGCAATGCTGCTTTTCTCGCTCGCCGGGGTTCCCTGGCTCGCCGGCTTTTTTGCGAAATGGTATGTGTTCGTCGCCGCGATAAAGGCGAACCTGTTCACCCTCGCCGTGATCGGTGTGCTGACGAGCGTGGTGGGCGCCTATTACTACCTGACCATCGTCAAGGTGATGTATTTCGACGAACCGCTCACGAGGGTCGATCCGATGCGTGTCGAATTGCGCTCGGTGCTGGCGGTCACGGGTGTCTTCAACCTCCTCTTCTTCGCTCATCCGGGACCGCTGGTCAGCGTGGCGGCATCGGCGGCGAAATCACTGTTTTAGGCGCAAGATGCTGCCGGAAAGCGGGCACTGGTTTTCGGACGAGATCATGCGCGAAAACTGATATGCCATTCAGGCTGGGCTCAGAGGCTGCATCGGAAGGCTACGGCCTCGTTGCTTTCGACCAGATCGGTTCGACCAACGCGGAAGCGATGGCGCGCGCCCGCAACGGCGAGCGCGGGCCCGTCTGGTTGGTGACATCTGAGCAGACCGCGGGCCGCGGGCGGCGGCAGCGGCCGTGGATTGCCCCGCGCGGCAATCTTGCCGCCAGCATCCTGGAGGTAATGGACGTTGCTCCCGCAGTCGCAGCGACGCTTGGCTTTGCCGCGGGGCTCGCGCTTGAGGCCGCGCTTCGGCGCTTGAGCGTCGAGGCCGCGCGGTGCGCCGCTTCCGCCCAGGACCTGAAACTTTCGCTGAAGTGGCCGAACGACGTGCTTGCCGGGCGGCAGAAGCTCGCCGGCATTTTGCTCGAAGCCGAGGCTGTCGCCGATCGTCTTGCGGTCGTGGTGGGCATCGGCACCAATGTGGTGGCGGCGCCTGCTGGCACGCCGACGCCTGCGACGTCGCTGCGGGCCCTCGGTATTGAGGCCGATGCGGAAACGCTGTTTGCCGCGCTTTCGGACGGATGGGCCGAATTTCGCGGCATTTGGCATGATGGCCGGGGCTTTGCCGAGATTCGGCATCGGTGGCTTGAGCGCGCTTGTGGGCTCGGGCAGGCGGTCGCCATCGAGTGGGGGGGGGCGTCGATCGAAGGGACCTTTGACACCATCGACGAGCAGGGCCGCATGATCGTGCGGACAATGGCGGGGGGGCTTGTGCCGGTCAGCGCGGGCGATGTCTATTTCGGGTCAGCCCGTTCGATGGGAACAAGCTGATGGCGCAGGATGAATTGAGCTTCGCGCCGCTTGGCGGGGTCGGCGAGATCGGAATGAACCTGTCGATCTACGGGCTCGGCAACCGCCACCGGCGCGCCTGGCTCGCGGTTGATCTCGGCGTCTCCTTCGGCGACGAAGAGCATCTGCCCGGCATCGACCTGATCATGCCCGACATCTCCTTCCTCGAAAGGGAGCGGAAGAACCTCGTGGGGCTCGTGCTGACCCATGCGCACGAAGACCATTTCGGCGCCATCATCGATCTTTGGCCGAAGCTCAGATGTGCTGTTTATGCGACGAAGTTCTCGGCCGCTCTGTTCGAGGCCAAATGCGAGGCCGAGCGCGAACCGCCGAAGATCCCGGTGACGGTGGTGCCCTCTGGCGGTCGCGTCGATATCGGGCCGTTCAATATCGAGTTCATTCCGGTCGCGCATTCGATTCCCGAATCACACGCGCTTGCCATCCACACCGACATCGGCACGGTGCTGCACACCGGCGACTGGAAGATCGATCCAACCCCGCTGATCGGCGCTCCGACAAACGAGCGGCGGCTGCGCGAACTGGGAGAGGCCGGCGTGCTGGCGCTGGTCGGCGATTCCACCAATGCGGTGCGGGGCGGTCGTTCGCCCTCGGAAACCGAGGTGGCCAAGACCATCGTCGAGCTGGTCAAGGCGGCCCGAGGCCGCGTCGCGGTGACGACCTTTGCCTCGAACGTGGCGCGGGTGAAGGCGGTCGCTGACGCGGCGAAGGCCGCCGACCGCGAGATCGTCATTGTCGGACGCGCCATGGAGCGCGTGGTGCAGGTCGCGCGCGAGACCGGCTATCTCGATGGCGTGCAGAACTTCCGCGGCCCCGATCTGTATGGTCACTTGCCGCCCGACAAGGTGCTGGCGCTGTGCACGGGCAGCCAGGGCGAGCCGCGGGCTGCGCTGGCGCGCATCGCCAATGACGACCATCCGCAGGTCAGCTTGAACAGGGGCGACTGCGTGATCTTTTCCTCGCGCACCATCCCCGGCAACGAGAAGGCGGTCGGCGCCATCATCAATGGCCTGGTGATGCAGGGGGTTGAGGTCATCACCGACCGCACGCATTTGGTACATGTTTCCGGCCATCCGCGCCGCGACGAGTTGCGCGACATCATTGCTTGGACGCGCCCACAGATCCTGATCCCGGTGCACGGCGAGGCGCTGCATCTGGCCGAGCATGCGCGGCTGGCGCGCGCCGCTGGCGTGCCAAGAGTTTTGACCTGCCGCAATGGCGACCTGGTCAAGCTTGGACCCGGCGATCCCGGCATTATCGACGAACTGCCCGCAGGTCGGCTGTACAAGGACGGGACGATCCTGGAAGACGCCAAGTCGCGCGCCGTGATCGAACGGCGGCGAATGGGGTTTGCGGGTTGCGTGTTCGTGGCGATCGCCATGACGGAAAAGGGGGAGCTCGCCGACGATCCCGAGGTTGATCTGGTCGGCGTCCCCGAGAAGAATGGGATCGGCGAGGAACTCGACGACATCGTGTTTGATGTGGTGGTCTCAACCGTCGAGGGCCTGCCGCGGGCGCGGCGCCGCGATCCCGATGCGCTCGCCGAATCGGTGCGGCGGGCGGTGCGATCGGCGCTGAACCAGCAGTGGGGCAAGAAGCCGCTCTGTCTCGTACACGTCCTCGAAGTTTAAGTGGAGGGAACAATGCTGGGTCGGCTCAACCATGTCGCGATTGCGGTGAAGGATGCCGAAAGGGCCGCAAAGATCTACGGTGCGGCGTTCGGCGCCGAAATCTCCAAAGCCGTGCTGCTACCCGAACACGGCGTCACAACCGTGTTTGTGACGCTGCCCAACACCAAGATCGAGTTCATCGAGCCGCTCGGCGAGGCATCGCCGATTGCAAAATTCCTTGAGCGCAATGCCGACGGCGGCATTCATCATGTCTGCTATGAGGTCTGCGACATCATCACCTCGCGCGATACGCTGATCAAAGAAGGCGCGCGCGTTCTGGGGGACGGCGAGCCTCGGATCGGCGCACATGGTAAGCCGGTGCTGTTTCTGCATCCGAAGGATTTTTCTGGCGCGCTGGTCGAAATCGAGCAGGCCTGACGTTAAGTGCTCGAGCGGGGGTCTCTTTCGATGGTCTACACCATCTCGACCACACTTGCGATCTACTTCGTGCTGTGGTGGGTCACGCTGTTCGTAACGCTTCCGTTCGGTGTGCGCAGCCAGCATGAGGAGGGTGGCGCTGCCCCGGGCACCGATCCTGGTGCACCCGTCGTAGCCCTGATGGGCCGCAAACTGATCTGGACCACGATCATCTCGGCCATCATCTTCGCCATCGGCATGTTTGCCTACCATGCCGGCTATCTCTCGATCGAAAGGTTGTCGAAACTGATGGGGATACCATTCTAACATCTTCAAAAAGGGATGGGGACAAATGAGGTTTCAGAGGATCGCCATTGCCTTGTTGGTGCTGCTCGCTGCTGGCCTTGGCGTTGCCCTCTATATTGATTGGCAGCTTGCCGTTCAGCTTCGCACCGTAAAGGCGTTCGTCGAGGGCTATGTCTTTGCCGATGCGGTCGCAGCCTGCGAGAAGGCGCCGAGCGCGACGCCGTTCAATTGGAACAGCGGCCGAAGCACCATGGTCATCGGATTAAATTCGGTCAAGCTCGACAAA
>Ga0306922_10007143_pt1 | contig 10753 bp, 6 predicted proteins | sample sta12Cox44000082_FD_203758 | JGI IMG/M metagenome (GOLD analysis project Ga0306922, IMG submission 203758) | Lab enrichment of tropical soil microbial communities from Luquillo Experimental Forest, Puerto Rico - statoxic.12C.oxic.44.000.082 (v2)... | ecosystem: Environmental > Terrestrial > Soil...
GGGGAAAATCTCCCTGCGCGCACGATCGAAACCGGCAACTACGCCATGGCCAAGCTGCGCGAACTGCAGAAAGGCAATTCCCTCATCGGCGAAGTGCGCGGCCTGGGCCTCATGATTGGGGTGGAGCTGATCAAGGAGGCGCAAAAAACTCCGGCGTCGGCCGAAGCCGAAGCGATTCGCGACGCCTGCTTGCGTCAAGGTTTGCTAGTCGGCGTCGGCGGCATTTCCGGGAACGTCGTGCGCTTCCAGCCGCCGCTGGTCATCACCAAGCAGCAGATTGATCAAGCCATCGGAATTTTCACCGAAGCGCTTCGCGAAGTCGCGCAGCCCGCTCACGCTACAGCCTGAGCACACTGATCCGGAGCGCGGTATGCCGCGCCTCTGTTTATCCCAAGCCAACCGCAACGAAGAATTCCCTACTCAATCCCTACATTCTTTGCGACCATCGTTTCTCGAATAACGATTTGCGTTTTCCCTTTCGCCGGAGGTCCTTCTGGCATGAATGACGCTCCTCGCTCCTGGCGTCTCGGTTTCTGGAGCCTCATCGCCACACAGTTTCAGGGCGCGTTCAACGACAATGCCCTCAAATACCTCGTCATCTACCTGATCATCGGCACGAATCTCTCCCCCGAAGACGAAGAAACCAAGGTCCTCATCGTCGGTTCCCTTTTCGCCCTACCTTTTATTCTTTTCTCCATGACCGGCGGCTATTTTGCCGACCGCTTTAGCAAACGAACTGTCACCATATGGACGAAAATCTTTGAAATCGCGGTCATGCTGTTTGCTATCGCGGGCTTCGCTTTGCAGAGCCTGCCCATGTCCATGGTTGCCGTGTTCCTCGCCAGCACGCAGGGAGCGCTCTTTGGCCCATCGAAATACGGCCTCTTACCGGAAATTCTCCCGGAAGACCGCTTGTCCTGGGGCAACGGCGTCATTGAACTCGGAACTTTTCTTGCTGCTATTTCCGGCACCGTCGTCGGAGCACAACTCTCCAAAGCCTTCAGTAGGCGCCAGCACATTTCCGGATTGATCTTCCTGGCATGCTCCTTGATTGGTCTCGCAACGAGCTACGCCATTACCAAGGTCCCCGCCGCCGATCCCGGCAAGAAATTCCAGATCAATTTTCTGAAGGACCTGTGGGCCCAGGGAAAACTGGTTCGCCAGGACCGCGTCCTGTGGCTCGCCGTCTTGGGGAACACTTATTTCTTTTTTCTTGGCGCGTTGCTGCAGTTTGTCATCGTTTTCTACGGCCGCGATGTTTTGCACGTGGACGCCCTGCATGGCAGCTTTCTGCAGGCCGCCATCGCCATCGGCATTGGTCTCGGCAGCCTCGCCGCGGGCTATCTCTCTGGCGGAAAAATCGAATATGGCCTCATCCCTCTGGGCGCCTTCGGCATCACGCTCTTTGGGTTTTCCCTCGCTGTCCACGGCCTTCAGTTCCCCACCGTACTCGTCCTGTTAAGTCTGCTTGGCTTCTTTGGCGGCTTCTTCATCGTGCCCATCAGCGCGCTGATCCAGCACCGGCCCGAAGAGCAACATCGCGGCGGAGTCCTCGCCGCCGCCAACTTGCTCTCCTTTATCGGCATACTCGCTGCCTCCGGCGCTTTCTACGTTCTGAAGCACAATTTCCACCTCGGTCCTGTAGGAATTTTCTTCTGGGCTTCGTTCTCAACGCTGGCTGCGCTCGCCTATATCCTGTGGCTGCTACCCGATTCGCTGTTTCGCTTGCTGCTCTGGATTGCGGCGCACACCCTTTACCGGCTGGACCTCAAAGGCCAGGAAAATATTCCTGCTCGCGGCGGCGCGTTACTCACGCCCAATCATTCTTCCTGGGTTGACGCCGTCCTGCTTCTCTCCGCCACCGATCGCCCCATCCGCTTTCTGATGTTCAAGGGCGTCTACGATCACCCGCTCATCAATCCCTTCGCGCGTATTCTGAAAATTATCCCGATTGCTTCCGATCAGGGCCCGCGCGAAATGATTCACTCTCTCCGCGAAGCCTCGGAAGCGCTCAAAGATGGCGAAGTGGTTTGCATTTTTCCCGAGGGGGAAATCACCCGTATCGGCCAGATGCTGCCGTTTCGCCGCGGGTTTGAACGCATCATCAAAGGCATCGATGTACCCATCGTGCCAGTCAATATTGACGGCCTCTGGGGCTCCATCTTCAGTTTTTCCGGCGGGCGTTTTCTCTGGAAATGGCCACGCGCGATTCCCTACCCCGTCCGGATCACTTTCGGCGCGCCTCTCCCTTCTACCGCCACGACAACCGAAGTTCGCCAGGCAGTCCAGCAGCTCGGCGTAGACGCGTTTCAGCGCCGCCGCCGGTACATGAAGCCTCTCACCCGATCCTTCGTTAAGGCCGCGCGGCGCAATCCTCGCCATTTCTCCATGGCCGACGGCCGCACTCCAAAGCTCATCTTCGGCGAAGTGCTCATTAAAACCGTTTTTCTGGCGCGCCGTCTCCGCCGCCTGTGGGACGGTCAGAAAATGGTCGGCATCTTCCTGCCGCCTTCGATCCCCGGCGCGCTCGTCAATTGGGCCGCGTTGCTGCTGGGGAAAGTACCGATCAATCTCAACTACACAACTTCGAATCAATCGCTCGCTTCCTGCGCGCGCCAGTGTGAATTGAAGACGGTCGTCACGTCGAAGTTGTTCCTCGACAAAATTCATCTTCAACCGCCCGGCGATGTCATCTTCGTGGAAGACCTCGCCGAAAATCCTCGTAACACCGAGAAGCTTGCGGCGCTGCTCACCGCGAAACTTTTTCCTGCGCGGCTCCTGGAACTTTTCCTGGGCGTCCGCCGCGCACCTTCCCTGGACGACACCGCGACGATTATTTTCTCCAGCGGTTCAACCGGCGAACCGAAGGGCGTTATCCTTTCGCATTTCAATCTGGCCTCAAATGTTGAGCAGCTCGAACAAGTCTTCCATCTCCACGATCGTGATTGCATCCTCGGCATTCTTCCCTTCTTCCACTCCTTCGGTTTCACGGGCGCACTCTGCCTGCCCGCGCTCTCCGGCATTGGCGTCGTCTTTCACCCGAGCCCGCTCGACGCACAGGCCATAGGCGCACTGGTCAGCAAGTATTCCGTGAGCATGCTGCTCTCGACGCCCACGTTTCTTAATTCCTACACCCGGCGCTGCCCGCCCGAAGCCTTCGGCAGCCTGCGCATCGTGATGGCCGGGGCGGAAAAGCTGCAGGAGCGCGTCGCGCAATCTTTCGAGGATCACTTCGGCATTCGTCCACTCGAGGGCTACGGCTGCACGGAGTGTTCGCCCGTGGTGGCCGTAAACACCAACGATTTTCGCGCCGCCTATTTCCGCCAGGTCGGCGCCAAGCGCGGCACCATTGGCCATCCCTTGCCGGGCATCGGCATTCGCATCATTGATCCAGGCTCCGGTGAAGCTTTGCCCGCCGATAAGCCCGGTCTATTACTCGTTCGCGGCCCCAACGTGATGGTCGGTTACCTGAATCGTCCTGAAAAGACCGCCGAAGTGTTGCGGGATGGCTGGTACAACACGGGCGATATCGCCACCGTGGATGAAGATGGATTTCTGCGGATTACCGATCGCCTGAGCCGCTTCAGCAAGATTGGCGGCGAGATGGTGCCGCACGGTACGGTGGAGGAAAAATTGCATGAACTGGTGAAAGCCGATGGGCAGGTCTTCGCCGTCACGGCCATACCAGACGAGAAAAAGGGCGAGCGCCTGGTGGTCTTGCACACACTGAAGGAAGACGTCCTAAAGGAATGCCTTGAGAAACTCTCAACGAGCGATCTGCCGGCCCTCTGGAAGCCGCGGCCGGACCAATTTCTTGCCATCGAACAGATCCCTTATCTCGGCACCGGCAAATTGGACCTGCGCCACCTGCGCGAAATTGCGCTAGAGCACGCCAACACTCCCAGCTGACGGCTTTCTCTTCTCGGGGTATCCTATCTCTTCATGCAAGCAAGCCCTTTTTGTCGTGGCGAGTTTGAAGACGAGGATCGCATGTTCACCGGCATCATCGAGCATCTCGGCACGGTCGATTCGCTGAAGGTGCAAGCAGACGGCGGACGCCTGACGATCCACGCTCCCGCCGTTGCGCCGCATCTCGCCGTGTCCAATAGTATTGCGGTGAATGGCTGCTGCCTTACGGTTGTGGCCGTGGAGAACAACCGCTTTTCCGTCGATCTTTCCGGTGAAACGTTGCGCAAGACTTCGATCGGCGAATGGAAATCCGACCAGCGCGTCAATCTCGAACGACCCTTGACCGCCGGAAAAGAATTCGGCGGCCACTTTGTTCTGGGTCATATTGACACCGTGGGCCGCGTCACGCGTCTCGAACCGGAAGGCGAAAACTGGTGGTATGGAGTGGAAGTGCCGGAGTCCTTCGTCCGCTCCGTCGTGCCGCAAGGCTCGATTACCGTCGACGGCATCAGCCTCACTGTCGCCCGGTGGAGTGGGCGCGTCGCGGAAGCCGCCATCATTCCTTTTACCTTTGAACACACCAATATTCGAGATGTCCAAGTCGGCGATGCGGCAAACCTCGAAGCGGATGTCCTGGGAAAATACGTCGAACGCTATCTCGAAGCCCGCAAAACCATGAAGCCGGTCGCAAATCTCACCATCGAAAAACTCATCCAGCAGGGTTTTTGAAGCATTCCGGGTTAGCTAGGTCTTCTTTTTTGGCCTTCGCCGCGCACATGGCGCTTCCCTTTTCGAGCATCTTGATCGAATCGATTTGCAACTTCGTCATTTGAGCGTCCAGCGCGCCCTTGATTTCCACGTAGCCGCGGACATTGGCACTTGGCCGCTTCTTGATTCGTGATCACAAATATCTTCTTCTTCTCCGGGTCAATGAAAACGATCTTCTTTCCCTTGGCGACGCATTCCTTAGCGCACTCAGGATTCGTCCCGGTATAGACGCCGTCGCTGCCCGCAGCCCTGCCTCTGGCGCACTGCTCACCGGAAATCCACCCGCAAAAACCGGTTTGCTGGAATCAGCCTGTCGCGCTGCGAGGCAAAGGGCCGCAGATAAAAAAGCGCAGAAAAAGAAGATCTTTGCGGAAACGTGTCGCATGCCTCGCCTGTCTTTCTATGCCCGCAAGTCTAGCAAATGGTTCGGGGCAAACCGCAAAAATATCCGCCAGATATCATTACGCTGCTTCTCTCTTCGACCGCGCCCCGCGCCAGTACAGAAACAAACCCAGCAGGATCGACGCCACCGTCCCTCCCACCAACTTCATTTCAAATCCCAGCTTGTCCGAAGAATCGCCTGGTGGCACCAGCGACACAAAAATTCCGATCAGGACGACCAGAAAACCGATCCCCCCCGAGATCCACACACCCGCCCTACCTCCCGGCACCAGCATGGCATGTTGGTTCGTCGAACGATCCTTTCTGCGGGCCAGTTTGATCACTGCCGCAAACATGTAAAGAAACGGAATGAAGTACAGAATGATGGCCGCATCAATAAGGAATTGGTACGCGCCGCGAGTCGTCTCATTAATCTGGCTGACCAGCAGGATCGCGCCCGAAACGCCCGCTTGGACCAGAATGGAGACGTACGGCGTCTTCCACTTCGGATGAATTTTTCCAAAGGCAGCGGGCAGGTAATGGTCAATCCCAACAACAAAAGGCACGCGCGCTATGCCCGCCACCGTGCTTCCCACTCCCCCCGCATTTCCCACCGATACGAGTAACGCCGCCAAAATTCCCAGAAAACCGATTTTCAGCGCCACCGAACCGACCGTAATGGCGTGAAACACGCCGCTCTTCGGGTCCAGATCCGCCGCCGGCACGAGCGTGAGAATCGCGAACGTCCCGGCTATATACATCAGGGCAATCAAGGCGCCCGAGGCAAACACCGCTCGCGGAAGAGTCCGCCGCGGGTCGCGCACTTCCTCGCTCATTGCGGCTACCAGTTCAAGCCCGGAAAACGCAAACGCGATCTGCGACCAGAAGTTCACCGTATCCCAATTCCAGGTAGGCTTCATGTTTGCCAAGGTGAAGGACGTCGTCGACCCATGTCTGAAGTACACCAACGCCGCCACGCCAACCAGCATCACCAACGGCAGGTACGTTGCTACTCCGCCAGCATTCTGCAACCATTTCCCGATATTCAACCCAATGATGTTCAGGATTACCGCGACCAAGAGCAGGCCGAGAGACACCAGCAATAAGAACGACCGGTCCTGCGAGAGCGTCGCACCGCGTTCTCCTATGACATAAGCGCTCATGGATGCGCTCGCCAGCAAAAGCCCTGGAAAATAAAACACCGTGTAAATCCAGTAGGTCCATCCCGCCACGAAACCGTGAAAATCACCAAAGGCTTCCTTGGCCCAAACGTACAAGCCGCCCTCTTCCGGAAAGCGCGAAGACAATTCGTTGATCACAAACGCGCCCGGCACAAAAAAGAAAAGCGCCGCGAGTACCCACAAGCTGATGGAAGACGTTCCGTTGTGCCCTGCTGCTGCGATCCAGCGCGGACCCAGCACGGTCGCAATATTGAAGAGCAACACATCCCAAAAGCCCATGGTCTTGCGCAGTTGTGATTTGGGATCGGCAGAAATCGACGCGGCGGTCGTCACAGGGTCACGTCCAGCGCGGGGATCAGTTCATCCTGCATGCGGAAATTATGCAAAAACGGATCCTTCGAAGCTTCAAATTCGGCCCACGATGCGAATTCTTCCGCCCTGCCATCCTGCAGAAAAACCACCGTGTCGGCCAGCCGTTTCGCCAGATGCGTATCGTGCGTAACAACCACGGAGGTCTTGTGAAAGGTTTCTTTCATCCGGGCAATCAGATCACTCATGTGCCCGGCCATGATGGGATCCACCATTGTCGTCGGTTCATCGTATAGAATCGCATCGGGATTTTGCGCCAGGGCTCGCGCAATCGCCACGGCGCGCTTCGTCCCGGTCGAAAGCTCGCTGGGCACTTTATCCAGCACGTCTTCCACTTCCAGCATCTTCGCGAATTTCATCACATAGGCATCGATATCTTCCGCGGTAAGTCCGATTTGATCTTCCAGGGGAAACGCGATGTTCTCCGCGACGGTCAGAGAATCAAACAGCGCGCCCGATTGAAAGACCATGGTCACTTTGCTCCGCAGCTCTCCGAATTGGCGTTCCGTATAATCGGTAACATCCCGGCCGTCCACGAAGATGCGCCCCGAATCCGCTTTCAGAAATCCCATAATGTGCTTGAGTGAAACGGATTTTCCCACGCCGCTGCGTCCCATGATCACGCACGTCTCGCCGCGCCTGACGTTGAAACTGACGTTGTCCAGCACCACGCGGCCGTCAAACGCCTTGCAGACATCGCGAAACTCAAAGTAGTTCTCGGCGCCGTTCTCGCTCGCCTTCGCAGTGGTCAAGGCTCCACCTTTGATTTCGTCGCTCATTGTCCCCGCGTTTCTAGGATTCGCTTGGCCTCTTCGTAGTCCGTCGGCGTATTCATGTTCCAGAATAATCGGCCATTCGTATCAAATCGTTTCCAGACCCCCTCGTCAAGAACTTCCATCGGCAAACGCTTCATCGCTTCGGTAACCTTGCGCACTCCAGACTCGAAGGCTTCCCGCACTGCCGCGGCCGTATCCGTCCGCCAGCAGGCGCAGAGCGGTTCCCATCCAGCAGCCGACTCCGGCACAATAATTTGTGCGCCGCTCTGCGAAGCGCGTTCGCAGAGGAACGCCAGCCATTCTCGCGTCAGGAACGGCATATCGCAGCTCAGGATGAGATTCCAGTCGGGCGTGCGCGAGCAGCCGTGCGATTCCGAAAGCGCCGTGAGAATTCCTCCAAGCGGTCCTTCACCTGGCCAACGATCTTCCACCACGGGCGCAGGCGCTTCCACATACTTGCCCGCTGCCGCTACGATCCTCGCTTGTCCGCACACGGAAGAAAGAAGCTCGACGGTTCGCGCCAAAGTCGTTTTGCCGCCGAGTTCCATGAGCGCCTTGTCCGCCCCAAAGCGTTTGCTCCCGCCTCCCGCCTGCACATAGCCCGTAATTTTCATTCTTCGCCCTCGACCAGTTCCTGCCCGGGGCGCCGTATGCCCAATTCCCGCATCTTCTCCTGCAGGCTCTGGCGGTGCACGCCGATCGTGGCTGCGGTGCGCGAAATATTCCACCGGTGTGCGCCCAACTGCCTCAGCAAATAAGCAATCTCGAATTTCCGTTTTGCCTCGCGCAAATCTTTCTCTCCCATCCCGTAATCCGGTTCGCCTGAGCCGCTCTTCGGCAACACTGGCGAACCTTGCACCACTTCCTCTGGCAGGTCGGCAACCCCAATCTCTTCTCCCCGGCTAAGGATCAGGCTGCGCTCCAGAGCGTTCTTCATTTCTCTCACGTTGCCCGGCCAGTCGTAGCGCTCCAGCGCCGTCAGCGCCTCTTTCGCCAAGTGAGCTGTTCTTCCCAGCCGCGCACCGTGAATCTGCAGAAACGCTTCCGCCAGGACCGGGATGTCTTCTTTGTGCACGCGCAAGGGCGGCAGTTCGATGGTCAGCACACGCAAGCGATAGAAGAGGTCCTCGCGGAACTTTCCGTCACGAATCGCCAGCGGCAGGTTGCGATGCGTCGCACTGATGATGCGCACGTCCACGGGAAGCGACTGCGTTCCGCCAAGCCGCTCGATGGTGCGGTTTTCGAGAGCCCGCAGCACTTTGGACTGCGTCACCGGATTCATGTCGCCGATTTCATCGAGAAAGAGCGTCCCGCCCTGAGCCTGCTCAAACCTTCCCTTTTTCTGTTGTGCCGCGCCCGTGAACGCCCCTCGCTCGTAGCCGAAGAGTTCCGATTCGATCAGTGTTTCGGGGAGCGCTGCGCAATTCACGGCCACATAGGCTCGCCCGTTGCGTTGTGAACGCGCGTGAATCTCCTGCGCCAACAAGTCCTTTCCGGTTCCGCTCTCACCAAGAATGAGTACAGTTGAATCCGTCGGCGCCACGCGATCCGCGATCTCAAACGCGCGCCGCATCACGGCCGTGCGCCCGATCATTAGTCCGAATTGTCCCTCGGTCGCCAGGCGCCGACGCAGCGATTCGTTTTCTCTCTCCAGGATCGAGAGTTTCAAGAGATTCGCCACCCGCAGCCGCAGTTCTTCAAGCTCGAATCCTTTTACCAGATAATCCGCCGCCCCCAGTTGCAGCGCTTCGACCGCGGTTTTTGCCGTGTCCAGCGCCGAAACGATCAGCACGGGGAGTTCGTATCCTTGTTGCCTCAGCCACCGGAGAAACGAAATTCCATCTTCGCCGGGTAGCACCAGGTCCAATAGAAGCAGGTCCGGCTTATCTGAAGCTAATGCCGACCGCGCAGCCGCTGCGGAATCCGCTTCAACAATTCCGTAGCGGTTCTCCAACGCCCGGCGCAAGCCATAACGCGCCGCGGGCTCATCGTCCAGAATGAGTACCGTTTTCATAGTTTCTCCGGCCCAGAATTGTTTGAGACCAGCGGCAGTTTCAACCGAAAGCACGTACCGCGCCCATTTTGGACCGGGCTCTCCCATGCCAGGGATCCGTTCAGCTCCTCCAATCGCCGTTGTACGATCGCGAGCCCTAGTCCCGTGCCACGCGCCTTCGTGGTGAAGAAGGGCCGCAGAATCTTGTCGCTCAACGCCGGCGCAATGCCCGGCCCGTCGTCTTCCACGGTGATCGCGCAATCCGCCCCTTCCCTGCGCAATTCCATTCGCACATGCCCGCCACGTGACGCTGCCTCCATCGCGTTCAGAACAACGTTGGAAAGGATGTCGCTGGCCACTTCATTGCTCGTGCCGGCTTTCATTTGTTCGTCCTCGCGCATCAATTCAAGCGCCACGCAGCGGCTCTCCGCTTCATGCCGAAGAACGCTTACGACACTTTCCGCCACGCTCCCCAAATCGCAGATCTGCGGCGCCCTGCCCAAACCCACGCCCGGACGGCTGAATTGCAATAGCTGACTCAGCTTCGCGGAAAGCCGATTGATCTCATCCAGCACCATCTGCGTCTCGCGCCGCATTGTCACCGGAAGATCCGGGCTTTCCATCTGGACCTGCAGAATGGTCTTCATCGAGCCCAGCGGGTTCTTCAAATTGTGCGAAATGCTCGCCGCCATCTGCCCCACCAGCGCCATCCGCTCGCGTTCTGCCAATTCTCTTTCCAGTTGGAGCTTCTCTTCAATCAGCCGGCAAAGATCGAACGCCGCTGGCAGTTGCTCGCATAAAAACTCCAGCGCTGCGTACGTTTCTCCCGAAACCATTGCGCCATGCGACCGCACAACGAGCATCCCCAAGGGTTGCCCCGCTCGCCTTATTTCAAGGGCCGCACCCGAACGGTCCTTTGCTGTCTTTGAATCCTGGGACGTGAAACCCTCTTTATCCAGTGCGAGCTGCACTTCGGCGAGCTGCAACTGTTCCGCGATCCACCGCTCGCTGAATTCCCGGAGCTTGCGAAGGTCGCCCAGCCGGGCTCCCTCGTTAATCGGCCCCATCAACTTCTGCGCCCGATCCACCTCGGTTTGCGCTGTTTGCCGCAGCAATCGCCTCATCAACCGTTGCAGCGGTTCAAAGAACACCACGGGCAAGAACAGCAGCAAGGCCGCCGACGTTTCCGGCGGAAGATACGGCTCTAGCCATTGGCTCGCACGCCGCACGAGACTGAGATACAGGAGCGCGAGAAACACCATAAATACGGCGTAGATCAGATTCCGTTGCCGCCCGATCTGCAGAAAATTGATCTTCTGGACTTTGCCGATAAGAGAGGCCAGCGGTTCAAGGGCAAAAAACATCACCAAGAGAGA
>Ga0306922_10007144_pt1 | contig 10753 bp, 11 predicted proteins | sample sta12Cox44000082_FD_203758 | JGI IMG/M metagenome (GOLD analysis project Ga0306922, IMG submission 203758) | Lab enrichment of tropical soil microbial communities from Luquillo Experimental Forest, Puerto Rico - statoxic.12C.oxic.44.000.082 (v2)... | ecosystem: Environmental > Terrestrial >...
TTGCGCCCGGCGCGCGTGACGCGGTGCTGACCGCCGTGGGGTTCGTCGCGGTCGCCGCGCTGCTCGATCTCGTCGTCGTCGCGGGGCTCGTTGAGCAGAGCCTCGCGATGTTCGAAAGTGTAATGGGCACTTGGGTGCCGTTCGCGACGATCGGGGCCGTCACGTGGACGATCGGCGAGCTGACCTTGATAGTCCCGCCGGCGCAGCGAACCTGACCGCGTGGCCGATGAATATTTGCCTCCGGCTCGAATTCACGCGTAGCAAAGCAGGCTAGTCCTCAGGCGTCATGGTATGGATATCGTTCGGAAGAAGTGAGCGACCTTCCGGCCCGACTCGTTCGAGTCCGTCAATCGTGGTCACGATGACCACGTTCGCGGCCGGATGGTCGAATCCCCAAGGCGTCACTGCAAAGGTTCGGCCGCGCCACAATTGCGGTGGGGCGGCCGCGGCTGCCGAATCGGGCTGGATCGTGCGTTAGGCGCTCTCACGTCGGGAAGAAAACGCGAGGGCGCGTGATTTTCCGCGTTGTTCGTGCACGCGCCAGCGGCGCCGCGACGCCTGGGCCGACCACGTGAAGACGGATGTGCCGGGCATGATTGATGCTCCAGAAACCGTGGGGCGTATGGAGCGAATCCGTATCGAACAGCACAGCTTCATGGGAAGCGTGTGGGTTGGTGGCTGGCTCTTCACAATCGGGTTTCTTCACCTGACGTTCTGGCAGGGTGTCGTGGCGATTGTGATCTGGCCGTACTACCTTGGCGCTACGTTCAGCTCACTGGTTCACTGACACGACGACGCCACCGATCCATGACCACCAGATGGTAAATGCCCCATCGTTTCATCAGGCGCTCAACCACGCCGTGTCGCCGGAGCCGCCGGCAGGTAACGCGTGAACCAGTCGCCGGCCAGCGCCGCCACGCGATCGAGCGCCCCGGGCTCCTCAAACAGGTGCGACGCGCCCGGCACGATCTCCAGCTTCACTTCGGCGCGCATCTGCCGGATCGCGTCACGATTCATCTGAATGACAGCCGTGTCCCAACCGCCGACGATGAGCAACGTCGGAGCAATCACCCGGGGCAGGGCGGCGCCGGCGAGATCCGGCCGGCCGCCGCGTGACACGACGGCGGCAATTACGCGGGGCCGGTCCGCAGCGGCGATCAATGAGGCGCCGCCACCTGTGCTCGTGCCGAACAGGCCAATCGGGAGCGCTGCTGTCCCGGTCAGACGCCCCAGCCACTCTACAATTGCGATCAGCCGAGACGCCAGGAGCGTGATGTCGAACCGGAATTCCGCCGTGCGCTCGTCAATCGCGCCCTCCTGCTCGGTCAACAGGTCGATGAGGACCGTGGCCAGGTCGCGGCGCTCCAACGCACGCGCCACCAGCTGATTGCGCGGGCTGTGGCGGCTGCTGCCGCTGCCGTGCGCGAACACGACAAGGCCGTGCGGATCCGCCGGCACCCCGAGATCGCCGTCCAGCAACTGGCCGGCGATCGGCACCCGGATCGCCATCTGCCTGGTGCCCGCGCGGCCGCTCCGAGCCATACTCCGTCCCCCGCAACCGGTGCGGCTAAGCCCGGTGGAAATGTCTCGCTCTACTCCCGGTACGACAGCCCGAGATCGAGGGGCCGGCCCGACGCTGGTTCCGCAAACGTTCCGACGATCGGGCTGACGATGTTGGCAAAGTCGGCCCAACGCATCACGATGGCATCGATGTGCGTTCCACCGTTGAAGACGATGTCGGACTCTGCTGCCAGCGAGGCGTCGACAAAGACAGCCTGTCCGTACAATGGTCCAAACGGCGGCATCGCGCCCGGCTCACAGTCTGGAAACAACTCGCCCAGCTCATCTTCTTCGGCCAGGCGAATTTCGCCCCCGCCCGTCAGTTCGAGCAGCCGATCCAGATTGACGGTCGTGGTCGCGGGCAGCACCGCCTGCACGGGCTCGCCATCGACAACGCAGACGACCACCTTGGCCCAGTTGCGGCCGGGCACGTGTGTTGCGGCAGCCTCTTCTTGTACCGTGAACGCCGGCGGATGCGGCATGACAGCATACGGGACGTGCGCTTCGCTCAGAAAATCATGGATCGCCGAGGTGTCGGGCATGGTACCTCCTTGCTCAGTGCCGCGACGAGGCGATCACGCGCTTCACCGTGTCCAACACGGCGTTATGAAGAGCCTCGTTCGAAGCAATGACGCCCTCATTACGTGTGAGCTCACGACCGGCACCAAAATCGAGTTCGCCGCCCTGGAGATCGGTCACTCGACCACCTGCCTCCTCGACGAGAAGCGTGCCGGCGGCTTGATCCCAGATCTTGTCGCGGAACGTCCGCGTCGCCGGAATTCTCATCAGCAGGTCCGCGTGGCCCGTCGCAATCGCCGCGTGCTTGGCCTGGCTGTCCATCAGCATCGGCGCTCGCTCCACCTCAAGCGCGCGAACAATCTCCTCAAAGGCTCGCACGTCGATGTGCTCGGGTTCGAACGATCGCAGCACCCTCGCACGACGCGATTCTTGACAGGTCGAAACCCGTAACCGCACACACTCGCGCTGATCCAGCGACTCGCCGAATGCACCACCGCCACGAACGGCCCACATGACCGCTCCCTGGTCTGTCCCCGATTCGGGCGATCCATCGGGGAGCAATTGCTGAGGGCACCCGATCACGCCAATTTGAACGCGCCCATCAACAATCAGTGCGAGGGCGACGACGTAATGATGGCCGCGGACGAAGCCTTGCGTTCCGTCGATCGGATCGAGCGTCCAGAAGCGCGCGCACGGCACGCTGCGACCCCGATCAATCGCATCCAGCACGTGCCCGGCCGGGAACGCTGGGACGGCCCGGTGCACGGCATCGCGGACGGCCTCCAAAGTGGCGTGCCGTTCCGGCGATTGGAGGGAGGCTGCATCTTCTTCTGCGACCAGGGGGTCATCTGGAAAGGCGTTGGCGAGTCGGTCGGCAATGACCGCCTGCACGGCGAAGTCTGCAACGGTCACAGGAGAGCGATCGGCCTTCAGGAACGACGTCGCGCGTGCGTCCTGCCGAATCTGGCGCGCGAGCGCCGTGCCCTGGCGCACCGCGTCCAGAGCGACATCGAGCTCCCGCTGCCATGAGGCGGCTGTCTGAAGCTCACGGCCGCGCGTCACCTGGGCCTTCGGCGTGTGCGCTCTCTGGGTCTGCGGGGTCGTCATTCAAGCCCTCATGGCATGCCGGCGGACTGATATCCGCTCTGCGCGGCTGCCGACCGCCGAGGCTCAGGTAGCCCTTGTCCTCGAGCACACGCACAATGCTCCCGGCGGCCGCTCTCGGCGCCGTGTCCCGGCCCGAGACGACGAGATCGGCATGCTCGGGCGGCTCGTAGGATGCTTGGGCGCCGGGTACGGTCGACGCTTCGCCCGTTTGCGCTTTTCGGTAGACACCTTTGATGTCGCGGGCAAGGCAGACGTCCAGCGGACACTCGACATACACCTCGATGAACTGGGGAATGGCCATGCCGGCAGCGGCGCGGTACCGGCGCCGATTTGCCGTTGCATCGAAAACGACAGGCACCCCATGCGCGACCAGCAAAGCGCCTATATGCGCCATCGCGCGGTAGAACGTGTCTCGCTCTCCTTCGCTGTATGTCGGATGAGGCGTCAACACTTGCCTCAACTTGTCCGACTCCAACACAGCCACGTCCACTGTTCTGGCGTGCAACGCCTCGACGAGAGCCTGCGTGATCGTCGACTTGCCGGACGAAGGCAGTCCCGTAATCCAGACGGCGAAGGCGGGAGTCACGGCACACTCACGCTGCAATCGCAGTACTCGTTGACCAACGAAGGATCGAATCGCGGGTGATCGAGCACCGTCCTCACGAAGCTCAGCAGCTTCGTCCTCACATCATGCGACAGGTTCGGATACCAGAGCGGGTTGGCCGCGACCAACCCGCGAAAAGCGAAGAACGGTCCCGCCACCTCATGCAGCTCCTCGTCGCCGGTCGCCTTCAGATAGCGCCTCCAGAATCGGGAAAACAGCGTCGCGAAGCTGCCATCCAGACTGCCGCTCTGTTGGAGCGAGAAAAAGAGATAGTTGATCGTCAGGGCCGTGACATCGTCGGCCGGATCGCCCCACTCCCCGCGCGATCGATCGATGACGACGAACGTGGCGCCGTTCTGGAAGAGGATGTTCCACGGATGAAAGTCGCCGTGCACCTGGCGGAGTCGGTGCGCGTACTTCTTCAAGCGCCACCGCCAATCGATGCACGCGTGCTCGATCGCTTTCAACACGTCGGCGGTCGGCCCGTCGTGCGCCGGCGGATAGGCATCGAGGATGCCCATGATGCATTCATGATGGCCGACCAGCTCGCGCGCGCGTCGTATATACAACGAGGGGTCGGGTCCGCGAACGCGGTGAATGTCCGCGAGGAAATCGCAGAGCGCATCGACGCGTGCCAGATCGCCATCGCCGAGCTGGCCGCCGTCGCGAAGGCGCTCGAGATCCCGGTTGTAGCCTTCACCGGGCGCATACTCGTTGAGCATGAAGAATTCGCCGACATCCCCAAGCGATCGGAGCGCGCCGTTTCTGTCGAACCCACCAACGTCGAGGCTGCGAACATGCCGCGGCAGCCGGTTGAACGCCCCGTGACTCCAAAGCAGAATGTGGGCGCGATCGGCCATATGTTCGTGCCCGAACGGACCGGGCGTGACCGTTTCGATCACAGCGGCTCGACGCTGGCCGCCCAGCTCATAGTCGACCCGCACCGGCATGCCGTAGCCGTATCCTTTGAGCGCGTGAGCCCCCGGCTCCTGTCCAAGGACCGAGAGTCCGAGGACGCGAGCTGATTCACCGAAGCGCGCCTCGAGATACGAGCGCACCTGCTGTTCGTCGAGCTGAGACACCTGTTTGCTGTCCCTCTACCTGAAACAGATCACCATGCGCCATGACCTCATCGATCGTCAGCGTCCGCACGGACGTACGCGCCGTCACGAGTTCGTGTCAGGAATCGCGCGTCGAGGAGCGCGCCGAGGAGCTCGTCGCAGGTCGCCGGATCGAGCCCCCACAACCGCTGCACCTGGCTTCGGGTCAGGTGGAGTCCGGGGATCTCCAGATATTCGGCCCGGATCAACTGCAGCCAGTCAGGGATCGTCGTCGTCGAGGTCGTCGTCTGTGCGACGCCCCGCTGGCTCGCGTTCTCTGATGAACACTCGAAGACACAGCCCACGCGTGACATCGTTTGCCTCCAGGGCGACGGCTGGCCGACTAGAGCCAATTGGTGACTGAGCAACGCTCGTACCACAGGCGCTCGGGCGGACAGTTGACTGGAAGCTCAGGGGAGGCGGGACGCATACGCCTGCTCCACGAGCGGGGCGAGATCGTCCATCTCGACAGGCTTGCTCAGTACGCGGAACACGCCCAGTTTGATGGCGTTGCTCACCATCTCGGCTGTGCTGTACGCCGTCATCATAATCACCGACGCACTCGGCACAACCTGTCTGATCGTCTCGAGGAGTCTCAAGTCATCGGAGTCGGGCAATCGGTAATCGAGCAGGATGACGTCAGGCGAGGGCGTGGTCGACAGTCGCCGGAGCGCTTCTTTCGCGTCCCCGGCCTCGCTGACCTCGTACCCGGCATGCCCCAGCGTCTCCGCCATCGACCAGCGGATCAGCGATTCATCATCCACGATTAAAACGTGTCGCTTTGCGGACTTTTCAACCACGGACGTGGAAAATTTCACACTTGACCTTTACGCCGCACACGCCGGACGGCGAAGAACTCTCTTCTGCAAGCCGGCCGCGCGCTGAATCCGTAACTCTTTCAACAATCAGGCCGTAGTGGGGACGCTCGCATGCCCGATTCTTGTGTCGACGTGGAGCGCAACGGGATCACTGGGGCTCCACGGTGACGCAGAACCGGCCGTCAGGCATTAGTGCGGGGAACGCGTGCCTGACCTGGTATGGGCCTGGCTGGCTGAGGCCGCGTCTACGAGGATACGCGCTCTAGTTTGAACTTCTCGATCCGATACCGGATTTGGTCGCGATTGAGACCCAGGAACGCCGCCGCGCGAGTCTGGTTCCAGCCGCTTCGCATCAGCGCCTGCACGACGAGCGATCGCTCGAGCTGCTCCAAGTCGATCCCGTTCGCCGGCAGCGCGACCCCTTCGGTCAGTCGCGCCGGGCCGGCGGAGGTCATCGGAAAGTCGTCGAGCATCAGCGTCTTGCCCTCGCCGAGCAGCATGGCCCGCTCGACGACGTTCCGGAGCTCGCGGATGTTGCCTGGCCACCCATAAACCTGGAGGCGCGCCACAGCCTGCGGCGCGATGCCCTGAACGTGCTTCTTGAATTCCGTATTGAAGACATCCACATAGTATTTGAGCAGCAGCGGGACATCCTTCGAGCGCTCGCGAAGCGGCGGCAGCGCAATCGGCAAGACGTTCAGCCGGTAGTACAGATCCTCGCGAAAGCGGCCGTGCCGCACTTCATCTTCGAGCTTGCGATTGGTCGCAGCAATCACGCGAACGTCGACTCGAATGTCCGCCAACCCGCCGACCCGTTTGAGCGTTTTCTCCTCGAGAAAGCGCAGCAGCTTGGCCTGCAGTGCTGGCACCATCTCGCCGATCTCATCGAGGTACACGGTGCCGCCGTCTGCCGTCTCGAACAGGCCTCGCTTCTGGCGATCCGCGCCGGTGAAGGCGCCGCGCTCGTGGCCGAACAACTCACTCTCGAGCAGCGTCTCTGGCAGTGCCGAGCATGTGATGTTCATGAACGGCTTGTTCGCACGATCACTGCTGTAATGAATGACCTTGGCCGCGAGGTCTTTCCCAGTGCCGCTCTCTCCCGTCAGGAGCACGGTCGACGCCGGGCTCGCGGCGATTTTCTTCAGCAGCGCGCGAACCGCGACAATCGCGTCGCTCTCGCCCACGATCCGATCCAGGCTATAGGGCTGGGCCTGCGAGCGGCGGAGGACTCGAACTTCGCGACGCAGCTCGGTGGTCTCGAGCGCCTTTTGCACGAGGAGCACGATCTCGTCGAGGTTGAATGGCTTGTTGGCGTAGTGGTACGCCCCCTGCTTCATCGCCTCGACGGCGCTCTCAACGCTCGAGTGCCCGGTGAGCATGATCACGAGCGTATCGGGGTCGGCGCTCTTGATGTGCTTCAGGACGTCCAGGCCATCACCATCCGGCAGCTTGTAGTCGAGCAGGACCAGGTCGACCCCTTCACGAAAGCGTTTGAGCGCCTCCGACACCGTCTCGGCCTCGAGCACCCGATAGCCTTCGTCCTGCAACCGGCTGGTCAGAGACCACCGAATCAGCTGCTCATCGTCGACAACAAGGATGGTTGCGCGCATGCCGTCGTACCAAGTATACCGGCCCGCCGGCGCACGCAGCATCGCGTGGCGAGGTCGCCGGACAGAAGGACGCCAATGGTCCGGCTACGTCAATGCGGCAGCCCCTGCGGGAAGTTGGATGGTCACGATGGTGCCGCCGTCGGGCGGGCATTGGATGTCGACGCGTCCCGTGTGCGCGTCGATGAGCCGCTTCACGGTCGCCAGGCCCAATCCGGTCCCCTTTGACTTCGTTGTGAAGAACGGCGTGAAGACTTTGTCCCGAATGTCAGCCGGAATGCCGGGACCGCTGTCTTGAAATGCCATCTGGCAGAAGGGACCCGCGTTCGTCACCGACACGCGGATCACGCCACTCCCTTGCATGGCGTGCGCGCCGTTCACGAGCAGGTTGACGAACACGATCCTCAACAGATCGGGGTCGGCCGTGATCGGTGGTGCAGCCCCACGGATTTCGACCCGAACATTCGCCGTCGCTGGATCATTGGCGAGCAGGCTCGCGGTCGCGGACACGAGCGCTGCAACGTCCACAGCCGTCGGCCGGGGTTGCGGCGGGCGGGCAAAGAGCAGCAGATCCTTGATCAGGTCGTTCAGGCCATCAATCCGCGCAATGACCTCTTTCACGACGACCGCCTCCCGGCTGTCTGCCGGCAAGCGGCTGCCGATGACCTGAATCGCGCCGCGGATCCCGGCCAGCGGATTCTTGACCTCGTGCGCAATCACGGCGGCCATCTCGCCGAGCCGCGCCATGGCGGTCCGTTCGCGCAACTGCTCTTCCAGGCGAACGCGTGCGGTCAGATCGTGGAGGATGCCCGTGAACTTCCGTTCTCCGTTGACCGTCATTTCAGCGACTGCCAGATGGACGGGAAACGTGGTCCCGTCACGACGGAGCGCCGTCACCTCGCGCCCGTACCCGATAATCTTCGGCACGCCCGTGGCCAGATAGCGGGCGATGTAACCGTCGTGTTCTGCATGGTAGGGCGGCGGCATCAACACGTTGACATTCCGCCCCACCAGGTCTGCTTCGCGATAGCCGAATAGCCGTTCGGCCGCCGCGTTGAACGCTTCGATCCGGCCTGACGAATCGATGACGACGATGCCATCGACGGCTGACTCAATCACGGCACGCCATCGCGCCTCGCTCATGTTGAGTGCGAGCTCGGATTCCTTCTGGACGGTGAGATCGCGCGCGACGGTCGCCGCCCCGATGACGGTCCCCGTCACGTCCCTCACCGGCGACACGGTGAGAGACACATGGACGAGACGGCCGTCCTTCGTCCGGCGAACGGTCTCCTGGTGTTCCACGCGTTGTCCGGCACGAACACGATCCAGAATGGCGGCGAGCTCATCGGGCCGATCATCGGGCATCAACAGCGCAATCGAACAGCCCCTCACCTCATCGGCTGAGTAGCCGTAGAGGCGCTCGGCGCCCTGATTCCAAGTGACGATTACGCCGTCGAGGTCTTTGCCGACGATGGCATCGTCTGACGATGCGACAATGGCCGCCAGGAACCGATTTACGTCCGCAGTCGGGTTGAATGGCGCGCGCCTGTCCATGTCTTCAGAGAAATTCTAGTCCGTGAGCTCCCGCTCTTTCACCGGAGCGAGGTTGGCGGAGGCCTCCGCTTCGACCAGCTCAGACAAGGACAGCATGTGATCTTCGAGCCTCGCCAGGCCGACAAGGGACTCGCGCCGCCGAGGTCCGTCCTGCAGCAGCTTAACGCCTGTGTGTCGACTCTGCTCGCGGGGCCCCGATCAAGGTTCTTCACGACCGTAATATGTCGAGCTCACAGACGAGACCTTGCCTCTGAACATGCGGTAAATGAACACGAAGTGCCCGATCGCCAACAACATCCCGCCGGTCCACCAGATCAGCCCGACGCTCAGAGCGTGCCGACCCGCGGCGGCATTGAAGATCGTGATGTTCAACGCCGCATCGCCGCTCGCGGGAAGAAGGGTCGGGTAGAGCGCCGCCGCCGCACCAGCCATCATCGCGGTGAGGAACGCCGCCGAGCTTTGGAACGCCGCGCGCTCGCGCCTTCGCTTGGTCAGCAACGGGATGGCGACGAGCGCCGCGACAACGACCAGCGGGATGATCCCAAGAACGGCGTGGGCTCGGAAGTTGTCCAGCACGCTCGGTTGGACGTAGATCGTCGCGAACAAGCTAACGCCAGTCAACAGCCATAAGGCGGGCGACAGGCCGATCACGGCTCGACGGGCACGGGCGTTCAAGTCGCCTTCTGTCTTCAGGACGAGGTAAGTCGCGCCGTGGACGGCGAGCGCAACGAGCGCCGTGAGCCCGCCGATGACCGTATACCAGTCGAGGACGCCCGGCTGCGGTCCGACGCGCCAATCGGTCCACAGTGGCTCGAAGAAATACCCGTCGGCCTGAAGGGGAACGCCGCGGAGAACGTTGGCGAGCGCGGCACCGTAGAAGACTGACAGCAACACGCTGGACAGGGCGAACAACCCGTCGAAGAGACCACGCCAGACCGTTGACGCGATGTGCGTCCGAAACTCGATGCCAATCCCTCGGAGGATCAACAACCAGAGCACGATCATCAGCGGCAGGTAGAAACCGCTGAAGCCGGAAGCGTACAGCAGCGGAAAGGCAAAGTACAGCGTGCCGCCGCCCGCAAGCAACCAGACCTCGTTGCCGTCCCAGACCGGACCAATCGCCCTCAAGACAGTCCGCCGCTCTGATTCCGTGCGCGCGATGATCAGGTGAAGCGCACCGGCGCCGAGATCGAATCCGTCGAGCACAACGTACGCCGTCAACATCCCGGCAACGAGCAGAAACCAGATCCTCTCCACCTTGCTCCTCTTTATGTCGGCGCCACAGACGCCCGGTGTTGAGCGTCGGAGCCGTTGGAGCCCGCTGGGCCGTGTCCTATTTCGCGACCGACGAGGAACAGAAAGATGATCGCGAGCACGGCGTACAACCCCATGAACCCGAGCAACGTGAACAGGCCGTTGCCCGCGTGGACATATCGCGAAGATCCCTCGGTCGTCCGCATCAGGCCGTACACCAGCCACGGCTGGCGGCCGATTTCCGCCGTCATCCATCCTGCCGTGTTCGCGACGTAAGGGAACGGCACGGCCAGCATCAGTGTCCAGAGCATCCAGCGGTTGTCGAGCAGGCGACCTCGCCACAGCAGCACGGCCGCAATCGCCATCACCAACACGAACAGCGTTCCGAGCCCGGCCATGATGTGGTAGGCGAAGTACAGGAGCGGGATGTTCGTCGGCCACTGGTCGCGCGGGAATTCATTGAGGCCTCTGACCTCGCCGGTGCTGGTCCCATAAATCAGGAAGCTGAGCGCCCGGTTCACGATGATCGGATTGTCGATCCGCTGGTGCTCGGCATCGGGCTGTCCGAGAATCACGATCGGTGCGCCGGCCTCGGTTCTGAACAGCCCCTCCATTGCAGCCGTCGTCACC
>Ga0306922_10007146_pt1 | contig 10750 bp, 7 predicted proteins | sample sta12Cox44000082_FD_203758 | JGI IMG/M metagenome (GOLD analysis project Ga0306922, IMG submission 203758) | Lab enrichment of tropical soil microbial communities from Luquillo Experimental Forest, Puerto Rico - statoxic.12C.oxic.44.000.082 (v2)... | ecosystem: Environmental > Terrestrial > Soil...
TTTTCCGCGCGGGCCCAGGACGATATCGGCGTCGAAGTTGCAGCTAAAACTCTCGATCCTGGGACTATCATCTGCGTACGGGATGGATCCATCCTGATTCAGTGCGGACAGGGGGTTCTCGCCGTCGGCGAGGTCCAGCGGCCGGGGCGGCGCCCCATCGGCGCCCTCGACCTCGCCAATAGCCTCTCCCTCCCGGGCCGCCGCCTTGGCTAGGACCCCCTGGGCCCCGGGTGCACCCCCGCTGGCGGCGGCGGCGCGGGCGGTCGAGGCGGTCGTTGTACGAAGCCAGTCGGCGGACGCCGCGCTCGCCTCGTCGCTGGAGGGAGCGCGGGCGGCGGACCCCGCTGCAGTTCGTGCCATCGCGCTGGGAACCCTTCGGTGGTACCTGCGACTCGCGCCCGCGATCGAGGGGCTCCTGCCGCGTCCCGAATCACTCACGGGCACAGTGCGCGCCCTGCTCGCGGTCGCGGCGCATCAGGTCGCCTACTCGCGCAACCCGCCTGAAGCGATCGTTGACGCGGCGGTGGATGCCGCACGGCTCCTCGGAATGAAGCGCGCGACCGGCCTCGTCAATGCCGTGCTGCGGCGATACGTTGCCGAACGGGCCGCCATCTTCGAGCGCATCGATGCGAGCCTGGCCGGAAGGACGGCGCATCCGGGCTGGCTCGTCGAGCGCATTTGCGGCGCCTGGCCCGCTGAAGCAGCCGCCCTACTCGAAGCCGACAACGCCCACCCGCCGATGACCCTCAGAGTGGACCTCTCCCGCATCAGTCGGGCGGAGTATCTGAGGCGCCTCGCCGAGCACTCAATTGATGCGCGGGAGATACAGTGGACGCCGGCCGCAATAGTTTTGGATCGCCCGCTGCCTGTCGGCGATCTCCCCGGCTTCGGCGACGGACTCGTCTCGGTGCAGGATGCCGGCGCCCAGCTGGCAGCGCCCCTGCTCGGGGCGGCTCCCGGCATGCGCGTGCTCGATGTCTGCGCTGCGCCGGGGGGCAAGACCGGCCATCTGCTGGAGCTCATGGGCGAGGCGGCAGACCTCACGGCCGTGGACATCGCTCCCGAGCGCGTCGCCCTGATCGCCGAGAATCTGCGGCGACTGCGCCGCAGCGCGCGACTCTGCATCGGCGATGCCCGGGAGCCTGCAGGCTTCTGGGATGGCTGCCGGTTCGATCGCATTCTCGTGGACGCGCCGTGCTCCTCGACCGGGGTCATCCGGCGCCACCCGGACATCAAGCTCCTGCGTCGTCCGGGCGATGTACCGGGCTTCGTCACGACACAGCGCGCCATCCTGCAGGCAGCACTCACGATGCTGGCTCCGCGCGGGCGGTTGCTGTATTCGACCTGCTCGCTCCTCCCCGAGGAGAACGAAGAGGTCGTCGCCGCACTCATCAGGGCCGAGCCCGCGGCGGGCGTCTGCGCGCTCCCTGCGGCGCGGGAGGTGCCCGGAGCGCTGGAGCGTCCACTCGGTGTACAGCTCCTGCCCGGGACTGCGGCGGGGAGCGACGGCTTCTATTATGCTTGTCTCGAAAAGACAACGACTGGAAGCTGATTTGTCCGACTCGCCATACGTCGGGCACCAAGGAGCGCCGAGTCTTGTCGTTGTATCCATGCTACGCGCCGACCCGACAATGGATCGTTTGAGCCGCGGCGCCCTGCTCGCCGCAGTGTGCGCCCTCGTGCTGACGGCCTGGAGCGTGGGGTTTGCCGATGCGCTCGATGGCATTCTGGAGGTCCGTTCCGCATACGTGAACGTCGACAAGGGTGTTTTCCTGCTGTACGCACGCGTGGAGTATCCGTTGGGCCCCAACCTGCGCAACACGCTCAAGGACGGCGTGACACTCACCTTCGACCTCGACGCACGCGTGGATCGGGAGCGTCACTTCTGGTTCAACGCGAACATCGTCGATCTCACGCTGCGCCGCGAGCTCACCTACCACGCGGTGAGCGACCGCTACGTGGTGCGCGACACGCGCAGCCGCGACCAGCAGAGCTTTTCAACGCTTGATGAGGCGCTCGACTTTCTCGCCAAGGTGGACGCCTGGCCGATCCTGGTCGAGCCTCAGCTCGACGGCGGCAGTTACACCATCAGCGTGCGCGCCGGCGTGCGTCGCGGGCACTTACCGGCGTCGCTCCGCGCTATTCTTTTCTGGACCGACGACTGGGCACGCGTGAGCGAGTGGTACACATGGTCACTCCCGGTCTGAGCAACGCCCCGCCGCGCCGGCTGCGCTGGATCGCGGTCGGGCAGGGGGTGCTGTGGGCCACCATCGGGCTCGGCGCCTTCCTGCTGCTCGCCAAGAGCGTGCAGAACTCGCCCGAGTTCGGCCGTCTGCAGCTGTGGATCCTGCTGTTCGACATCTGCGGCGTGATCGCGCTCAGCGTGCTGCTCGCGCGCAAGTTGTGGCGGCTCGTGCGCGACTATCGCGCGCACGTGCCGGGATCGCGTCTGACCGCGCGCACCGTGGCGATATTCGGCGCGCTGGTGATCGCGCCGCTGTTGATCGTGTACCTGTCCTCGCTCGAGTTCATCAACCAGGGCATCGACAGCTGGTTCAAGGTCGAGGTCAAGCAGGGCCTGAGCGATGCCGTGGGTCTCTCGCGCGCGGCGCTCGACCTGCGCATGCGCGAGTATGCCGAGCGCACCGTGGCGCTCGCCGAGGCGCTCACGCGCTCGACATCCGCTGAAGTGCAGGCGCGTCTCGATGCCGAGCGTCGCACGAGCCAGGCGCTCGAGGTGGTGCTGTTCGGCGCGCACACACATATTATCGCGGCGAGTTTCGAGAACCCGCTGGAGAGTCTGCCCGCGGCGCCGCCGCCAGACCTCACGCGGCAGGTCGAACAGCACCTGCCCTACGTGAGCCTCGAGCCGCAGACCGGCGGTCGCTATCTGATCCGCACCGGCGCCGCGCTCGGCGCACCGGGCAGCCGCGATGAGCGCTTCGTGACCGCGACCTACCCGGTGCCGGCGCAGCTTGCCGCGCTGTCGGAGGCCGTGCAGAACTCGTACTCGCAGTACGGCGACCTCGCCGCACTGCGCGAGCCGCTCAAATACAGCTTCCGCCTCACTCTCACGCTGGTGTTGCTGCTGGCGATGCTCGCCGCGATCTACGGAGCGATCTTCTCGGCGCAGCGACTGGTGCGTCCGGTGCAGGACCTGATCGAAGGCACCCGCGCCGTCGGCAAAGGGGACTTCGGCACGCGCCTGCCCTTGCCCTCGCGCGATGAGATGGGCTTCCTGGTGCACTCCTTCAACGACATGACCAAGAAGCTGCGGCGCGCGCGCGCCGAGGCGACCCAGAGTCAGCAGGCGGTCGAGCGCGAGCGTGAGCGGCTCGCGATCATTCTCGCGCGGCTCTCCACCGGCGTGCTGGCCATCGACCGTAACATGACGGTGCGCACGGCGAACGCGGCCGCGGGCGCGATCCTCGGCAGCGATCTCTCGGCCGCCACCGGCCGCCCGCTACCGGAGCTCGCCACGGGCAACGAACGGCTCGGCCAGTTCGTCGCGGCGCTCGCGGTGCGCCTTGCCGCGGGGCGCGAGGAGTGGCGCGAACAGCTCGATCTCGACGGTGCCGCCGGCCGGCGCGCGCTCATGTGCGCCTGCACGCCGCTGCCCGGCGAAGACGCCGATATCGGCTTCGTCATCGTGTTCGATGACATCACGGCGCTGCTTTCCGCGCAGCGCGATGCGGCCTGGGGCGAAGTCGCGCGGCGCCTGGCCCACGAAATCAAGAATCCGCTCACGCCGATCCAGCTGTCCGCGGAACGGCTGCGGCGGCGGCTGCTCGCGGGGATGAGCGAGCGCGACGCGGAGATCCTCGAACGCGGTACGCGTACCATCGTGCAGCAGGTCGAGACCATGCAGCAGATGGTGAATGCCTTCAGCGAGTACGCGCGCGCCCCCGAGATGCACATCACGCACTTCAGCCTCAACCAGCTGGTGAGCGAAGTGGCGGATCTGTACCGCTCTCAGGCCCCCCGTACGCGCATCCGCCTCGACCTCGATGCGCACATCGAGGGCATCGAAGCCGATCGCGGCCGCGTGCGGCAGATCCTCAATAACCTCGTGACCAATGCGCTGGAGGCGCTCGAGGGCGCCGCCAGCCCGCTGCTGGAGATCAGCACGCGGCTCGAGAGCAGCGACGATGCCGCATACGCGGCCATCACCGTGTGTGACAATGGCCCGGGCTTTCAGCGGGAGCTGCTGGGCAGGGTGTTCGACCCTTATGTCACCAGCAAGCCCAAGGGCACCGGTCTAGGACTCGCCATCGTGAAGAAGATCATCGAGGAGCACGGCGGCCGCATCGATGCGGACAACCGGCCCGAAGGCGGTGCGCGCGTACGTCTGGTGCTGCCGGTCAAGGACAGCACGCGCTCGGCCACCGGTGGCGCGCGCGAGCGGCGCGATCAGTTGCGGAGGGAAAGAGCGTGAGTGGCCCACACATTCTCGTGGTCGACGACGAGGCTGACATTCGCGGCCTGCTGAAGGAGATCCTCTCGGAGGAGGGCTACGAGGTCGATGTCGCCGCCAACGCCGCACAGGCACGCGCCTCGCGCGCGCGGCAGGTCCCCGACCTGGTGCTGCTCGACATCTGGATGCCGGACGTCGATGGCATCACGCTGCTGCGCGAGTGGTCGGCGGCCGCGGCCGATGGCTGTCCCGTTGTGATGATGTCCGGGCACGGTACGGTCGAGACCGCGGTCGAGGCGACAAGGCTCGGCGCGTTCGATTTCGTGGAAAAGCCGCTGTCGCTCGCGAAGCTGCTGCGCACGGTCGAGCGCGCACTCGATGCCGGACGGCGCCATCGACAATCGGCGCGGCTGCTCGGCTCACCGCTCGCGGTGCCGCTCGGCAAGAGCAAGCTCATGCAACAGCTGCGTGGGGAAGCGCAGCAGATTGCGGCCAACCCTTCGGCGGTGCTGCTGGTCGGCGAGCCGGGCTCGGGGCGTGAGGCGTTCGCGCGTTATCTGCACGATCGCAGCCCGCGCGCTGCCGCGCCCTTCGTGGCGCTCATCGCCTCGAGCCTGCGCGATGCGGATGCCGAGGCGCGCCTGTTTGGCCGCGAGGATGGCGCGCAGAAGACCGCAGGAGTCCTGGAGGAGACGGCCAACGGCACGCTCTTCATCCATGAGCTCGAGGATCTGCCGCCCGGTGTGCAGCGGCTGCTGGTGGGCGTGTTTGAGTCGGGGCAGTTCACGCGTCTCGGCGGCAGCGAGCCGGTCAGCTTCCGCGGCCGCGTCCTTTCCTCCGCACAGCCGGGCATCGAGCAGCGCGCGGGCGGCGAGGCTCTGCGGCGCGACCTGCTGGCGCATCTGAACGTGCTCATCATGCGGGTGCCGCCGTTGCGCGAGTACGCAGAGGATGTGCCCGAGCTGCTGCGCTACCATGTCGATCGCCTGGTGGACGCCGACGGACTGCCCTTCCGGCGCTTCAGCGTGGCGGCGCAGAACCGGCTGCGCAACTATCCCTGGCCCGACAACGTGCGCGAGCTGCGGCACCTGGTGCATCGCCTCCTCATCCACGGCGGCTCGGAAGAGATCCGCCTCGAGGAGATCGAGCGCGAGCTCGCCGTGCAGACACCGCCCGATGAGCCGCTGGTGAAGCAGGATCTGCTGGCGCTGCCACTGCGGGAGGCGCGCGAGCAGTTCGAGCGTGCCTATCTGCAGCAGCAGCTGCTGCTCTGCAACGGCAAAGTGGGACAGCTCGCCAAGCGCGTCGGCATGGAGCGCACCCATCTGTACCGGAAGCTGCGGTCGCTGGGAGTGGATTTCAGGAACATCAGCGAGGATTGAAATCTCGCGGTGAACCGGGCGCCGCGATCGCAACAGAGGCGTTTCGCGGACGCCGCTAGTCCATCCATGGAGGCTGCGAGGCGCGCCGTCCATGGCGCGCACGCCCGCGAAACGCCTCTGTCGCGCTCACGGCGCTCCCCACTTCGAGCCGGCTTCCTCGTTGATGTTTTGCAGTTGTCAGGGACGCCGCAGCGGCGGTTGCGGCGATGCAGGGGCCTCGGGGGCCGGGGCGGGCGACGCCGCAGGCTCGGATGCTTGTGCCGAGGGTGGCGGCGCCTGCGCCTGCGCACTGCGGGTCTGCGCGCGCTTGAGCGCGGCCAGGGTTTCCCGGTGGAGCTGCGCGAGCTTCGGCGTGAGCGTGCTGACATGCTGCTGCATCGCCTGCATCGCCTGGGCCATCGCCGCTGGCAGCTTGGAGATGACCGCCTGGCCGGTCGGCGACTGATAGAACTTCACCATCTCGTCCACTTCGCGGGCGCTGAAGGTGTTGCGATACACCTCGACCATCAGCGGCCGCACGCTCTCCCAGCTCATCTCGTGCTTGATGAGCGCAGTGAGCTCGGCGCTCATGTCGTCGAGGATCTGCTGCTGCTCGGCGTTGAGCTGCACCCACTCCGGACCCTGACGCAGTGAGGCGCGCATGGTGGCGTCGATCTGCGCCGCGTAGATGTCGAGCAGCTGACTGGTGTGCATCACGGCGAACAGCTGGTTGATCGATTGCTCGCTCGGTTTGGGCTCCTCAGCGAGCGCGGGTTGCAGCGCCAGCGCGGCGGCGAGCCACGCGACCGACAGGATCTTCATGTGATCACCCCTCGGCTCCTTCAGTCGCCCACGCGGATCACCAGGGCATCCACGTCCGCCGCCTGCAGCTGCCGGCGCAGCTTGTTGAGCTCATCGAGATTGCTCACCGGGCCGATGCGCACGCGGTGCCAGACGTCTGCGTCCACGGCGACGCGCTGCACCTTGGCGGGGATGCCCTGCAGCGCGAGCTGCGCGCGCACACGATCGGCGTCGGACTCGTTGCGATAGGACCCGGCCTGCAGCACGTACACGCCGGGGCGCTCGATCCTGGCGGCCGCCGGCAGATCGCGCTTGACGTCCTTGTCCTTCTCCGGAACCACCACCTCGAAGTTCGGCAGCATCTGGTAGAAGTCGTACTTCTCGGAGCTCTTGGTCGAGGCGGCCTCGGCGTCGGCGCGCGCCGCGCGGTGCGGATCGGGGCGGGGCGCATCGGGGGCGTCCGCCGGCTTGTGACGGTTGCCGAGCCAGGTGAACGCCATGGCGGTGAGCAGTGCGCCGGCCAGCGCGCCGTAGCCGAATTCGCGCCAGCGGCGCAGCCCGAACGGGCGATGCTGCGAGGACTTGTAGTCGCGCGCGGTGAGTCTGGCCGCGCGCACCGGGGACGACGACCGTGGGGCTGCAGGCTGGGGGCGTGCGCGACTCACATGCTCTCCGGCGCCGACACACCGAGGAGCGTGAGCCCGTTGCGCACCACCTGTTGCACCCCGAGTACGAGCGCGAGGCGGGCGTTGCGCAACTGCGGCTCGTCGACGATGAACTGCTCGGCGTTGTAATAGGTATGGAACACGTTGGCGAGATCGCGCAGATAGTGCACCAGCGCATGCGGCACGCGATTGACCGCCGCCTGCTCGATGATCTCCGGGTAACGCGTGAGCGTATGCAGCACCGCCTGCTCGTGCGCACTGTCGAGCTTTACCGTGGCGGCGAGCCCCGCGGCGGGGTCGAAGGTGAGACCGCGCGCAGCCAGCTGCTTCATGACGCTCGACACGCGCGCGTGCGCGTACTGAATGTAGTAGACCGGGTTCTCGTTGGTGCGCGACTTGGCGAGCTCGAGATCGAAATCGAGCGGCTGATCGTGGCTGCGCATGAGGTAAAAGAACCGGCAGGCGTCGTTGCCGACTTCCGCGCGCAGCTGCCGCAGCGTCACGAACTGCGCCTCGCGCTTGCCCATGGGAATCTTTTCCGCGCCGCGGTACAGGCTCACGAACTGGATGAGCGGCGCCTCGAGCGATTCGCCCGGCTGCCCCATCGCGGCAAGGCCGGCGCGCACCCGCGCGACGTAGCCGTGATGATCGGCGCCAAGCACATCGATGAGCCGCGCGAAGCCGCGCTCGCGCTTGGCGAGATGGTAGGCGATGTCGGAGGCGAAGTAGGTCTTGTGGCCGTTCTCACGCACCACCACCCGATCCTTCTCATCGCCGAAGGCGGTGGCCCGGAACCAGAGCGCGCCTTCCTGCCGGTACAGGTGTCCGGCGCGCTCGAGCACCGCGAGCGCGTGATCGATGGCGCCGCTCTCGGCGAACTCGCGCTCGGAGGTCCACTGATCGAAGCGCACCCCGAACTCGGCAAGATCGTTGCGGATGTCGGCGAGCATTTCTGCGAGTGACAACTGCAACACCCGGCCGAAACCCTGCGCACCGATGAGCTCGCGCGCCCTGGCGATCAGCGCATCGATGTAGAGCTCCTTGTCGCCCCCCGGCGCATCCGCGGGCAGGCCCGCGAGCAGCGCTGCCGCCGGGCGGCCCAGTGCCTCGCCGGCCGCGGTGCGCAGCTGCTGCGCGAGCGAGCGCACGTAGTCGCCGCGATAGCCGTTCTCGGGGAAGGGCAGCGCTTCGCCCAGCAGCTCGAGATAGCGCACCCAGGCGCTCACCGCGAGAATGTCCATCTGCCGTCCGGCGTCGTTGATGTAGTACTCGCGCGCCACCTCGTGGCCGGCCGCCGTGAGGATGTTGGCGAGTGTCGCGCCGTAGGCGGCCTGGCGACCGTGACCCACGTGCAGCGGCCCGGTCGGATTCGCCGAGACGAACTCCACCAGCACGCGCTCGCCGCCGCCCAGGCGGCTCTCGCCATAGGCCGCACCCTGCGCGTGAATGGCCGCGAGCTCGCGCGCGTACGCTTGCGGCGCCAGATGAAAATTGATGAAGCCCGCGCCCGCCACCTCGGTGCGCGCGAGCAGCGGACTGTCCGGCAGCGCCGCCACGATGGCGCTGGCCAGCTCGCGCGGACTGCTGCGCGCGGCCTTCGCGAGGCGCAGCGCCACGTTGGTGGCGAAGTCGCCGTGCTGCGCGTCGCGGGTGCGCTCGACCACCACCGCATCGGCGGCCGGCATCTCCGGCAGCACGCTGCCGGCGAGGCGAGTGAGGGTGGCGAGCAGCAGCTGCTCGAGTTCTTGCTTCAAGGGGCGGGAATCTGCGTGGAACGAGGAGTACGAGTGTACCGTAAGCGCGCGCCACCTTTTGAATCGGCTCGCGCCCGCGCGGCGATATAACGTCAGAACAGCTCGAGCGGATCCACATCGAGCGACCAGCGCACCGCACGCGCGCTTTTCAGCTGCTCGACCTGCGGCAGCCACTCATCGAGAAAGGCGTGCAGCGCCCGCCGCTCGCGGCTCTCGACGAGCAGCTGCGCGTGGTAGCGGCCGGCGCGTTTGTGAATGACTGCGGGCACGGGGCCGAGCAGCCGCACACCGGCGGGCGGGCGCTGTGCGAGCCGGCGTGCCTCGGTGAGAAACGCCAACGCAGCCGCGGATGTGCGGGCGGAATCGCGCAGCGCCGCGAGGCGGCTGAAGGGGGGCCAGCGGGCCTGCGCGCGCTCCTCGAGCGCCGCGCTCGCAAAGCCGTCGTACCCGTGCGCCAGCAGATGCGTGAGCAGCGGGTGATCCGGATATTCGGTCTGTATCAGCACCTCTCCGGCGCGGCTGCCCCGTCCGGCGCGTCCGGCGACCTGCACGATGGTCTGCGCCAGGCGCTCCGGGGCGCGGAAGTCGGTGCTGAAGAGGCCCTGGTCCGCGTTCAACACCACCACCAGCGTGACATTGGGAAAGTCATGACCCTTGGTCACCATCTGCGTGCCCACGAGGATGCGCGCTTCGCCCGAGGACATGCGCCGCATCACTCCCTCGGCATCCCCGCGCCGCCGCACCACGTCGCGGTCGAGGCGCGCGATCGCCGCCGCGGGGAACAGCGCGGCGAGGGTCTCCTCCACGCGCTCGGTGCCCTGGCCGACCGGCTTGACCGTGAAGCCGCACTGCGGACAACGCGGCGGCAGCGGCAGATCGGCGCCGCAGTGATGACAGCGGAGCCTGTCGGCGGAAAGGTGCACCGTGAGCCGTGCATCGCACTCGCGGCACGGGGCGATCCAGCCGCAGGCGGTGCACAGCAGGGTGGGTGCATAGCCGCGGCGGTTGAGAAACACCAGCACCTGTCCCTCCTCGGACAGGTGGCGCTCGATCGCGAGCACCGCCGGCGTCGACAGACCGGCGCGCACGGCGTTGTGGCGCAGGTCGATGAGCTTGAGGGTCGGCGGCTGTGCCTGCGCCGCGCGCCGCCCGAGCCCGAGCCGGCCGTAGCGCCCTGCGGCCACGTTCTGCAGCGTCTCGAGCGCCGGCGTCGCCGATCCCAACACCACCGGCACCCCGGTGTGCCGCGCGCGCATGACGGCGAGATCGCGCGCCGAGTAGCGAAAGCCGCCCTCGTGCTGCTTGAAGGAAGCGTCATGCTCCTCGTCCACGACGATCACGCCGAGGTCCGGCACCGGAGCGAACACCGCGGAGCGCGTGCCGAGCACGATGCGGGCACGGCCGCTGAAGGCGTCCCGCCAGGCGATGAGGCGCTCGTGGTCCGTCAACGCCGAGTGCAGCACCGCCATGGGCGCCTCGAAGCGCGTGCGGAAGCGCTCGATGAGCTGCGGTGTCAATCCGATCTCGGGCACCAGCAGCAGCGCACGGCGGCCGGCGAGGAGCACTCGCTCGGTGAGTCGCAGGTACACCTCGGTCTTGCCGCTGCCGGTGATTCCGTGCAGCACGAACGCACCGAAGCGATCGAGAGAGGCTGCGATGCTCTCGACCGCGGTCTGCTGCTCGGGCAGCAGCGGCGGCCCCGCGGCACGCACCGACGCCGCCGGATCTGGCGCTGGTTGAAGCTCGACCTCGGCG
>Ga0306922_10007149_pt1 | contig 10748 bp, 8 predicted proteins | sample sta12Cox44000082_FD_203758 | JGI IMG/M metagenome (GOLD analysis project Ga0306922, IMG submission 203758) | Lab enrichment of tropical soil microbial communities from Luquillo Experimental Forest, Puerto Rico - statoxic.12C.oxic.44.000.082 (v2)... | ecosystem: Environmental > Terrestrial > Soil...
GCGCGTTACCGTTACCGCTAACGCATCCGATCGCAATGATCGAGCCAGGATGAAAACGTTGACCTTGTAGCGTTCGTTCGGCTTGCCGCTCGGCGAGTACCAATCGGTGACCAAGGATCCGGCGAGAGGGTCTTCCGAGGCGAATGAAACAAAATTCAGCGTATCGAGGGCCGCCTGCCACAGGATCGGGCTCACGGTGCTTCCGGTCTGCGGCCCTATCTGTCTTTGCGATTCCTTCTTGGCGAGACCAAGCACCGTCCAGATCGTCGCCTCGGTATCGATTTCGCCCGGGTCGCTCGTCGACGCCTGCTGGGTGGTCGCCGCGTTCGGCTGTTCGCTCCATCCAACTGGCTCGAGACCGCATGCCGCGGTCGCTAAGGAAAGACTTGCGGCAAAGGCGATCGACAGGCGGTAATGGGCGACGGGCATCCCGCGATCCTTGGCGAAACGGCGTCCTCGCGGCCGGAGCCTGGGAACGAGTCTTGTGCCAGGAATGGAGCCGCCATGGAAGGGGTTATCGCCGCCAATCTCACCGCCGTCCGCAGCCGGATCGAAGCGGCAGTCCGGGCTGCTGGACGGGCGGCCGACAGCGTCACCCTCGTCGCCGTCAGCAAGACCCACCCGGCAGCGAGCGTGCACGACGCGCTTGCCGCCGGTCACCGCGTCTTCGGCGAGAACCGGGTGCAGGAGGCGCTGAGCAAATATCCCGCGCTACGCGAGGCGTTTCCCGACCTCGCTCTGCACCTGATCGGGCCGTTGCAGACCAACAAGGTAAGCGATGCGGTGGCGCTTTGCGACATGATCGAAACCGTCGACCGGCCGCGGCTCGCCCAGGCTCTGGCCAGGGAGATGGAACGCAGCGGTCGGCGTCCGCCCTGCTTGATCGAGGTCAACACCGGTGAGGAGCCGCAGAAATCGGGGATTTTTCCGGAAGCAGCCGATGAATTCATTGTCGAGTGCCGCGACCGGATTGGCTTGCCGATCGAGGGCCTGATGTGCGTGCCGCCGCTCGACGAAGAGCCGGCATTGCACTTCGCGCTGTTGCGCGAGATCGCCCGGCGCACCGGGCTCGGCCTACTCAGCATGGGCATGAGCGCCGATTTCGAGAAGGCGATCCGCTTTGGTGCCACCCATGTGCGGGTCGGCACCGCGATCTTCGGCGCCCGCGGCACGGAGGATTAGCGCCCCCATCTGGGCGGCTCAAAGCCCCGCGCCGCCCGCGAGCGGCGCAGGCTGTACCGCGACGATCCGCGGCGTGATCGTGCCATCGCTGCCGAGCCGACCGCCGTCGCGCCGCCGAAGGGGCCCAAACGGGAAGGGCAGCACCGCCTCTCGCGTTCCCTGCCGTACGGGAAAACTCAGGGTAAAAAAATTTTCTTGGCTCCCCCCGTGCCGAGAAATCTAATAAAATCGGATACTTGGTCACGAAGCACGGCAAGAATCGAAGGCTTGGCAGGGAACCGGCAGGGAAGCCCCAAAAAACCCTTGGATCGCCCTTTGGTATCGCTCGCTCAATTCCTATTGTAACATTAATATACAATTGCGCATGGTCCTGCTATATAGTTCGCAACTTCGCGGTGGCAAGCGGCCGGCGGTGTCGCCCGCGCCGTGGGGGAGTGAGGGATCCGCGTCAGCGGGAGGAGTGGGGCGTTACGTGGGCTGACGGCTGCCCCGATGATCAACGCCCGTTCGCAGCCCGGGCGAAGATGTCAGGATAGGCATCGATCTGCCTAGCAAGCGAGATGTCGGCTGCGATAGCCACTACACGGTACCACCGATCCTCGAGAGCGTCACGAGCCCGGCGATCCTCTGCCCGGGCGGCGATGCTGGAGTGCTGGGGCCCATCAACAAATATGCAGACGCCGGGGACGGCAGAACGTCGGTAATAAAAAATCTGCTTGAATGAAAACATCTGAAGCCGGCGTGTGCTGAGCAAGATCCGGAAGGCGGAGCTTTCTCTCGTAAAGGTGATCGAGTAACGAGCGCTCGAATGAGGAGGCCGGGTCGGTTCGCTCCCGTAGCCACGCATATTGCTCGTCGTAGGTCCGCCCGCCCGCATTGACCGGCCCCGATCGCGCAAGCCGCAGCAGGTAGTCGCAGACCTGATGCCGGTCGAGGTGGCGGTGGTCGAGCTGGTTGGCGTAGCTCAGAAGACAGTCGTAGCAGGCTGCAACGCACTTCTCGATCCAGGCCGGCTTTTCCTCGCCTGTGGCCGGGTCGAAATGCAGCAGATCGAGCGCCGTCCGTGCGAGCCCGGCAAACGCGGCGGGCTCCTCGATCAGCCGCTCCCAGACGCCGATGCCGCCTTCGGCCGCCTCCCACAATATGATCCGTCGCTGGCGCCCGGCGCCGATCAGCTCGACCTGGATTTCCTGCTCCTCGATCTGGTAGTCGAGCTGGATCGCGCGGCGCAGCGAATAGGCTAGCGAGCGCAGGAAATCTTCGTCCGGCTTCTCCGCGGCGGTCCGCAGCAGCAGCAGGTTGCGGGTGTCGGAAACGTAGGGCCTGATTTGGCCGTGTACCGCGCGCGGGGTCGTCCCGTTCGGCTCGTCGTCCTCATGGCTCTGCCGCTGCCACGCGCCCGTAACGGTGTCGATTAGGAAGCCGTTATGGTCCCCTGAACGGCGCCAGCCGTGATTGAGCCGCCAGACCTCCGCCTGCGGGACGTATCGGACCTGGAGCAGCGGCTCCGCCTCCTCGCCTTCTGACAATGTCAGGTCACGCGCCGGAAGACCGGCCGGAAAACGAAAATGTGTCGTGATCTGGTAGCCTTCGCGTGCCCGCTCTTCCTCCTCGGATGAGATGCGCGGCCAGCGCGTCGCACGCACTGTCGGCTGCTCGAACAAAGCCTGCGGAAATTCCATCGTCGAAGCGTCGAGGCGGGTCCCGCAATGGATGCAAAGATCCGCAGCCGCCTCGTCTCGGGGATGAATATAGCCGCAGGCGAGGCAGAGCTTCGCGCGGCTGATCCGCGCTTCGATGCCGCCGGCCGGCATCACGCAACCGGCGACGCGATGCTTGCGCCCTTCGAAATAGATCACGTTCCCCGGCCCGAATTCGGTGAGCCCGAGAAACCGAGGGCGGTCTATCGCGTGCGCCTCGGTGGCCCCGGACACCAACGCGCGGACCGGAAGGCGCGGGAAATTGTAGCCCGGTATGAATCCCTCATTGGCAAGGTAACGATAAGTGTAAAAATCGGCTTCGGTGCTGTGCGAGCGGTTGGGCAGCAGCTCGATTTCCCGCCGCGCTTCGCGCTCGAGCTGCTCGGCGGTTTCCTTCTGCCGGCGGTCGCGCAGCCCCGGATCGTCGATGATGCGCCGCGCGGCGTCGCGCTGCTCACAGGCGGCGCGGTAGAATTCGCGCCAGCGGTCGAAGGCTTGGTCGAACGCTTGCGGAGCCCCGCGCGCCACCCCCTCGATCCATACCTCCGAATACCATGGGGCGCTTGTGATCTCGGGCTCGGCCGATCGCGCGACGGCGTGGAGGGCTTCGCGAATCTCGGCTAGGCGGCGCGTGCCGGAAGCCACCCCCTCGGCGTATTCCGGCCGCAGTGGAAAGCCCGGGCTCGCGAGGTCGAGCAACTCGGCAATCGAGCTCTTGAGGCCGAGGCCGACCAGCGACAGCCATACCGAGCGCAGATGCGCCTCGACGAGGTCCTTGTTGGCAAGGTCGATGCGCGGCGGCGACACCCCGCCTGATATCATCTGCTGACGGTTGCGGAAGAAATGGTGGTCGTGGGCGTTGCCATAGGTCGAAAACGCGAGCACCAGCGCCGGTCGTCCGCCACGCCCGGCGCGCCCGCTGCGCTGGGCGTAGTTGGCCGGCGTTGGCGGGATATTGCGAAGGTGGACGGCGGTGAGATCGCGGATGTCGACCCCGAGCTCCATCGTCGGCGAGCAGAAGAGCACCGGCAGCTCGCCCTTCTTGAATTTCTCCTCGCGCTCGATGCGAAGCTCCGCCGGAACCTGCCCGGTGTGGTCGGCTGATGAAAGCCGCCGCAGGCCGAGCGCGCGATTGCGATAGAGCTCTGTGAAATAGCGATTGCCGGTCCCCGATCGAAGATCCTGTCGGCGCAGATGAAGCGATTTTCGCACGTACCGGGTCGGGGGGCGGCGGGGTGCCGTCGCCCCGCTGCCACCGCAGACTTCCGACCTTTACCTGAATTCCGTAATCCGCGCCGCGGTGCGAGACCACGGTCAGCAGATGCCCGCGCAATGCCGCGACGATGGCACCGGCGAGCACCTCGCCCTCATGCGAGTCGAGATCGCGATCGAGATCCCAGGTCCGGCGCGAGCGCAGATAGCGGCCGATCGCTGAGCGCGCGCTCAAACGCAGCATCGCCCGGCGGTTGCGCGGATCAGGTATCACCCCCGGCAGCAACGCGACCGAACCGGTCCGCAGCCGCTCGCGCTCGTCGAAGGCCCAGGGATCCCGGATCGTCTGGGCGACGCGCGCCACGAGCGAGCGCGTCTGCTCCTCGGCCAGAGGCACGGCATCGATTGCGAGCACGATGCGCAGATGGTCTAGCACGGCGCCGAGCACCATCCGGCGGCGCATGGCACTCGCGTCGCCGATCGCCGGCGCGTCTCGCCACAGCGCCTCCTCCGCCGCCAGCTCGGCAAGGCCGTCATAGTGGATACGCAACAGTCCGCACTGTTCGAGGTTCGGCTGCGCTACCCGCCAGGCCCGCGCCAGATCCTCCAGCAGGCGGTATTCGGAGAGGTCGACCATTGCCCGCACCGCCTGCTGATGACCAGGTCCGCCTGGCACGGGCTCCTTCATGAAATCCTCGGGCGCCGGATCGAGCGCGCGGAACACCGCGTCGCCGACGCGGTCATGCGAGAGCTCTCCCGCCTGGTCGAGCGCCCGCAACAAGGCACCGCGCAGCAAGACGACGAGCGTGAAGTCGTTCAAATGCCCGGCCTGCAGCGAGGCGTCCTGGCGATTATCAGTTAAGCTCAGCAGCTTCTGCGCCTCGACGGGCACGCTGTCGTCACCGCGCAGGCCTAGAATGGCGCCGGCGCCGAGAATCGTCGTCGCGGTCGAGCGCCCAGTCTGGCTCAGGGTCACGAGCTTGCGGAAGTCGCTCGTCTCGCGCAGATCGTAGGAGGCGCGGCAACGCGGACAAAGCAATAGCGGCCGTGGTTGCCACCATCCTTCGACCGCATCGGGAACCCCTTTCGCGGCGAGCGAACCATCAGGGTTTACGAAGACGCGCTGAGGTATATGCCCCCGATAACGCTCCCTGATGCTTCCGGTTCGCGGATCGAGCCAGTTGTCGGGGAGGTCCTCGTCCTCCGACCACAGACCATCCTGCTCAAGGGCGAAATAGCCCGGCTGCCCTTCATCTTCCTCGATCGCATTGAGCAGCGGCGAGCGTGGTACCAGGCGCGGCGTTTCTTCCTCGCGCAAGAGGTCGGCGAGGTAATATTCCTGACCGCACTCGCGGCAGAAGGCGAGCGGGAACAGCATGCGGGTTTCGGGACCGCCCGCGCCGCCGGCAAAGACCTGTCCCTGCATCGACAAAATGCGCCAATCGGGCGGCTCGATCGTCGCATGCACGCTGCCGCCGGAAGCAAGGAATTGATGGAGCCGAAACGCGAAAACCGGCTCTCCTGACGGCAGTGCCACCTGGTTCCCGGCTTCGAAGACGGCCTTGAGCTGCTCCGCGCACCGCTCGGGAGCGAGATCGCTGGTCTTGGCAAGAGCCGCCAGTCCCTCGACAAAAGAAATCGGTGGACGCCGCACCAGGCGGCCGTCTTCTGAGGTAAGACCGAAGATTTCCTCGGCCCAGGCGGCGAGCGGATGGCCGCCAACCGCCGCGCGATTGGGTGGGGGAGGGCATATTTCGACCGCATCGCGGAGTGCTTCTGCCGTTGCCGGGACGGGCACGCGCGCCACCCGCTGCAGCGTCTCGTCGACCACATTCTCGGGGGCCACCTGGACACCGAACAGCCGGCTCCCAACCTCGGCGATCTCCGCACGCCGGGTCGCGCGATCGCCGCCGGTCGCGATCGTCGCCGAAGTTCCGGCACATTGCAGATTCGCCCGCCGGGTTCGCTGGCGCAGTCGGCGCAGCAGCATCGCCACATCCGCCCCTTGCCGGCCGCGATACACGTGCAGTTCGTCTACGGTCAGGAAGCGCAACTCGCGCGTGGTCTCGCCGACCAATGCCCGCTCCTGCGGCCGTATCAGCATGTATTCGAGCATCACGTAGTTTGTGAGCAGGATGTGCGGCGGATCCTGGAGAAGCTGCTGACGCACTTCCTCGCGAGTCTGGCCGGTATATTGCGCGAACTGCACCGGGCTCGCGGGCCAGTTGGCGGCGCGGAAAGCGCTGAGCGCCTCGATCTGGCTGTTGATCAGCGCGTTCATCGGGTAGACGATCAGCGCCCGCACGCTGTGACGCGCCGGATCGTCGCGCAGGATCATGTCGAAGATCGGCACGAGATAGGTCAGGCTCTTCCCCGATCCGGTTCCGGTCGAGACGATGTAATTGTCGCCGCGCCGCGCCGCCGCCAATGCCTCGGCTTGGTGCCGATGCAGCCGCAGATCCGCTCCAAAAAACAGCGCGGTGTCGGCCAAGATCGCGCCACTCGCCGAGAGTTCGCCCAATGTCGGGCCCGGCTCGTAAGCGGGGTTCAGCTGCAGAGCGGCTTCGGGCCACAACTCGCCCTCGGCGAGCCGCGCACGCACGAACTCGTCGATCCGCGGATCGAGAACGTGGACAAAGCTCTCGACGTAGTCCCGATATTCCTGGACGACGTGCTCCCGAAGACGGAAAACATCGAACGGCATGTGCGCTCTCGCCTACCATCAGAGCCTTCGTTTTGAGGGTCTTGTTGCTCCTCGGCTCGGCCCTTAAGTGGGATAGGTTACGATAGGAAGATGGTAAGCCCTTCAATCAGGCGATACCACGTCGTTTTCTCACTGAAGGGAGGCGCCAATCTCAACGTTTAAGCCAACGCTCGTGGTGCGATTGACCGGGCCGGCGGTCGGCCCCGGCCGACTTGCCGTTCGGGACCTCGCTGAGCTTTCCAGCTATCTTGAACAGGCACTCAAGCGCGTGGCGCAAGTCATCTCCCGGGAGGAACCTCGGGGGGGACGACCGAGCGCACGCGCCTTAGAAGAACTCTGCCGCCTGTATCTGGTGCGCTGGAGCGACGGCAGCGCAACTGCGGGTTTCGACGTCGCCGAGCCTCCGCCCGACTGCGTGCGGTTCGGGCGGCTGGGCGATACTGCGGTCGACCTCTTTCTGTCCGGACTTTCCGAACTGTCTTTGCCTACCCTCGCGGAGAAGCGACTTCCTCGCGGTTTCAGCGGCAAGGTTCTCGAAACCTGTGCAGCGCTCGGGAAGCTACTCGAACGCGGAATTGACGGGATTACCTTCGGCGAAACGGCTCCCGGCAGACGACAGCCAACGATCACCTACAACGCCTGGATGCGCGAACACCTTGTGGCAATGGCAGCGCGCCACTTGGGATGGACCGAGGTGCCCGAATACTTAGGCGTATCGATAGCGGGACAAACGCTGCCCATCCGTCATGCGCTGCATCACGCCGGTGTAGGCATCCCACGACGCTCTGAGAGTTCCTTTTGGAGAACTGTGCCGCTGGACAAACTCGCGGCCGAGCAGGTGGTCGCACCGATCTCCGGCTTGGACGAACTCGATGCGATTTGGTCGGAAGGGGATGTCTTCGATGATGCCCTTGCCGAGCTGCTGCATGATCGTCTCGAACGCCGGCGGAGGAATGAAGAGCGTACGGAGTAGGCATGGCCATTGTCTTGCTCGACACTTCGGTGGCGAGCCTGCTTCTACCGCAAAGCGCTGCGCGACCCGAACGCGTCTTGTACGAACCCCACATGGTCGGCAACACGCTCGCGCTCAGCTTCCAGTCTATCGCGGAGCTTTGGAAGCTTGCAGAAAAGCGGCGATGGGCGGCCCGGAGGCGCGGAGAGTTGGAAGCGTTTGTCCGTCGGTTCCTTGTCATCCCCTACGACTACGAACTGGCACGAGTTGGGGCGAGGGTCTGCGTGGAGGCCGAGGCCCAGGGCCGCCCATTCGAAACGGGTGACGCATGGATAGCGGCGACCGCCGTTCATCGCCGCCTAACGCTGCTCGCTCATGACAGTGATTTCAAGGATCGATCAGTCTCGGGGCTGACCTTGCTGTGCTTCCTTCCTTAAGCTTAAGCTTCGGCAACCTGTGGGTTCTGCGCGGCTCCAGCGGCTTGGCGGGCGGCGAGCGCTCGCAATTCCTCAAGGATTAGGCCAAACGCCGAGAACGTGGTCCGGTCGCGGCGCTCGCGAGCGGCAATCCACTCAGCGAAGGCCAGCTTCGTCTCGGGAGCGGGAGGCCGAAAATAGAGCACGGAGTCGTCGCCGGCGCGGTCGAACTGATGGGCCGCGGCGAGCGCTTTCTTGGCGGTCGCCGGGTCTTCGAGGAAAGCCGCCTGGACGGTGGCTTCCTCGACGGCATAGGCGCCCTCGGCCATGGCCTGGCGCCGCAGCGAGGCCGGGAACGCGTTCTCGATCGTGAACGGCCAGAAATTATCGGGGACTCCGAAACGCTTCATCGCCTTTTCGAATTCGGCCGTCGGTGCGAGCAGGCACCAATGGATGCCGCTCGACTGCTGCCGCCACATGCCGCCGCGGCGGGTGCGGCCATCTTCGACGAGCGCGCGGCCCTCACGGTCGTTGTCCGCGAGCGCAAACACGAGGCGGTCGCCGAGCAATTGGCGCAGCGCCGCGCCCCTGCCCGCAAGGCTCTCCATCTGCCGCGTGCCCCTTGCCGCGAGGATCGTGACCGGCAACGGCTCGGTCGGGTGAAACGCCCGCCACGCCGCGGTCAGGATCGCGACATCGCTCTCGCCCTCGACGAACAAGGTCGGCAACGGCGTCGCGTCGGAGCGCGCCAGCAACTCCTGCAATTCGCGTTCGAGGCTCTTGACCCGCCCCCTCGTCTCGACAAGCGCCCGTTGCACGGCGTCGAACTGGGTCGAGTCCCGAAGCCGGCCCAGATCGAACGTGCCGTCTTTGGCGAACCGGTCCCAGGCACCCAAAGCCAGGTCGCGTGCTACAAACGATCCATATTCGCTCGTCTGCTGCTCTTCCCAAATCCGAAACGTGCTAAACACATATGTAATCTCCGCTGCGTCGAAGCCAAATAGGTAAAAGAAGATGGCATCGATGGCGGCTTGCTTCTTTAATCTTTCTTTTCGATCAATTGCTGGCTCATAAGTATTTATCCCGCAGGCTATGCTATACGGTTTGACCGATGATGATAGGCACGACAGGGAAACGGCGTGCTGGACCAGTTCATCCTCCCATTTCCCGAGCTCCGAACGTGGCACTACGAAGCATTGGTCCAAAAGGCTCTTTGTGAAGTTCGCCCCGTAAAATTTCGATCTAACGAGAAAATCAAATGGAACACTGTTAAACATCGCCAAAAAGAGAACTAACTCGCGGACGGCTGAGCCCTCCCCATGATAGGTAACGTTTGGGCATTTATAGTTGAAAGCAGCATCGCCGACGATAGCTGCGACCGCGGTGCGAAAATTACTTATAACATTCGTGGTATCACGAAAACAGAACGCCCAATCTCTCTGTAACCCACGATGCGCATTGCTCGCTCGACCAAATTCTTCTGACACCCAATAACGAGGCAAAATCTCAGCTTCTGGATTCTCGAAAGCCACTGAGCTGAGCCGAATTGGTGCTGCCTTACGCCCAAACCTTTTCGACCTTGGTACACCTTCGAACGTACCAAACCGATGGTCATATTGGTGTATGAGTTTGCCTTCATACACAGGCAAAAACCGGTTCGATCCGCGCACGAAATGATTTCTGGCCAGGCGGTATCCGTCAGCGGCCAGAGTTTCTAAGTCACGCAACTCAGCCACATCGCCGGTCATGTGCAGACCAGTCGTGTAGCTCAAAGGCCAGCCACTTGTCTTCTGAAAGAGGGTAGGGAGTTCGCGTGCGACGCGCTCCAGAATCTTTAGCTCGCGCTCAGAACCGCACGAAGGCAGTGTCCCAGTCTCAGGATTGATCCTGGTTATCAGGTCGCGCCGTACGTGGACAGTCTTGTCTTCGTTTGCAATTTCGGATGGCTCTACCAAACCGATGGCTAATTTCAAAGGAGCGACAGGATCTGGCTTTGACAGATTAACCAACGAGTACCGCTCGTGATAGCCGATCGTTGGAAACAGCAATTTCCAGTTCTTAAAGTCGATGACCCTCTCAAGTCGTCCAGATTGGACCAATCTCAGCGTCATCTCTGCCCAGGTGGAGCCGGTAAACAGCATCGATTTTACGATGAATCCCGCTCTATTGGCCGGCGATGATAGTTGGTCAAATAACTCTGAAAACAGAGGATAAAGATTTAGCTCGCCACGAGCTGAGTCTGGAAAGCGATTTGCGTCACGCACATAATTGGCGTAGCGTTCCGATTCACGCTGCGCTTCAATATATTTTCGCTGGACGTCGGGATGAGACGTCAGATACCTTGATATTTCCTCTTGTCGTTTCTTTGCATTTTGTTCGTCAGCAATCTGGGGTACCAGCGAAAAATATTGTTGATCAATGATAGTTAATTTCTCCCAAGGCGGATTGCCGAGCATTCACGTTGAAGCCACCGTGCGCGAACACCTCCGGGAATTCGAGTCGCCAGTGGAAGAAATGAAACTGGTCGCTCAGCTCATCGATCAGCGCTGCCCGCTGAGGGTTCTCGCGCGCGGCGAGCGCAT
>Ga0306922_10007150_pt1 | contig 10747 bp, 10 predicted proteins | sample sta12Cox44000082_FD_203758 | JGI IMG/M metagenome (GOLD analysis project Ga0306922, IMG submission 203758) | Lab enrichment of tropical soil microbial communities from Luquillo Experimental Forest, Puerto Rico - statoxic.12C.oxic.44.000.082 (v2)... | ecosystem: Environmental > Terrestrial >...
TGGGCGACGCCGCGGTGGCGCGGGTGACGCCGCTGCCGTGAGACTGATGGGGTGACGAACACCTCCTCTCACAGCGAGCATCACCACCACTTTTTGCGTTCCGTGATCCGCTGGCTGCAGGTCGGCTATCCCGATGGCGTCCCCGGGCCGGACCGGGTGCCGTTGATGGCCCTGCTGCGCAGCACACCCCTGACCGAAGACCAGATCAAGGAAGTGGTGCGCCACATCACCGCGGAGGAAGGATCCCCGGCGACCGTTGACCACGCGATCGACCGCGACGAGATCTCCGAATTCATTTCCGACATGACCCACTTCGATGCCGGCAAGGAAAACGTCATCCGGGTGGCCGCCACGCTGGCCGCCGCCGGGTGGCCGCTGGCAGGCATCAAAGTCAGCGAGGTCGTTCCCGGCGATGAAGGTATGGAGTCCGCCAGGCAGATGGGGGCATTGTCTGCCGAATCCGAGAAAGCCTCCGAGGCCGTCTCATAGCTTCGAAATATCGATGACGAAGCGGTAGCGCACGTCGCTGGCGAGCACGCGCTCGTAGGCTTCGTTGATGTAATCGGGCTCGATGAGCTCGATTTCGGGCGTCACGCCGTGCTCGGCGCAGAAGTCCAGCATCGCCTGCGTCTCGGCGATCCCGCCGATGTTCGAACCCGACAGGCTGCGCCGGGCCAGGGCCAGCGGGAATGCCGGAACCTCCATCGGGTGTTCGGGGATGCCGAGCTCGACGAGCGTGCCGTCGACGTCGAGCAGGTTGAGGTAGTCGCCGAGATTCAGGTTGGCCGAAACGGTATTCAGGATCAGGTCGAAGCTGCCGCGCAGCTTGCGGAAGGTGTCCGGGTCCGCGGTCGCGTAGTAGTGGCTGGCGCCCAGGCGCAGGCCGTCCTCCATCTTCTTGAGCGACTGCGACAACACCGACACTTCGGCGCCCATCGCGGCGCCCAGCTTGACGCCCATGTGCCCCAGCCCACCCAGACCGATAACGGCCAGCCGCGTGCCCGGCCCGGCCTTCCAGTGCCGAAGCGGCGAGAACAGCGTGATGCCCGCGCACAGCAGCGGCGCCGCTTCGTCGAGCGCCAGCGAGTCGGGGATGCGCAGGACGAAGTTCTCGTCGACGACGATCGCCTGGCTGTAGCCGCCCTGCGTCGGCGTGCCGTCTTTGTCGGTGGAGTTGTAGGTGAACGTCGCGCCCGGATTGCAGTACTGCTCGAGCCCGGCCTGACAGCTGCTGCATTCACCGCAGGAGTTCACCATGCAGCCCACGCCGACGCGGTCGCCCACCTTGTGTTTCGTGACCTCGGAGCCGACGGCGGTCACCACGCCGGCGATCTCGTGGCCGACGACCACGGGATAGTTCGGCACGCCCCACTCGGCTTTGGCGGTGTGGATGTCGGAGTGGCAGATGCCGGCGAACTTGATGTCGATCGCCACGTCGTGCGGGCCGGGGTCGCGGCGGGTGATGGTGGTCTTGGTCAGCGGTTCGGTGGCCGACGTGGCGGCATAAGCGGAAACGGTGCTCATCAGATAATCCCTCTTCGATCGAGTCAGTCCCAGAAAAGTTTAGCTAGGGTAATGTTCTCAAGCTAACCGCGGGCGGGGTCCGCATATTCCGCATATCAGCTTATGACGATGTGTGCGTATCGTCCGCCCATCGTCAGTTGATCGGGGCGTTGACCAGGCGCAGGTCGTCGACGATGCCACGGGCCGCGATCAAGCCCTCGCCGGTTTGCCAGATCTCGTCGTTGACGATGTAGACCCGGTTGTCGTGATAGGCCGACAGCTTGCGCCACGGGTCACTGTCCAGGACGGTGGCGGCGCGCTGCGTGGCGGCCGGCGTGGCGCACGACACGTAGACGACGTCGGCGTCGGCGGCTGACAGACCCGGGAGATCCGAATTCTTCGCCAGGTCGGCGTCGGTGGCGGCGATCTCGATATACGCCTTGTCGGTGAACCGCTGTGCGGCGGGCCGGTCCACCCCGACCGCGCTGAGCACGCTGGCCGGGAAGTTGTCGGCGCCGTACACCCGGATGCTGTTGGTGGTCAGCTGGACAATCGACGCCTGGAAGTGGGCTGCGTCATGGGCGGCCCCGATCTGCGTGGCCCGTTGGGTGAAGCCGTTGATCAGTCCGTCGGCCGCGGCGGTGCGTGCCGTGGCGGCACCGACGCCACGCAGGTTGTCTTCCCAGGCCGCGCCGGGTGCCGCCGTGAACACCGTCGGGGCGATCGCGGCCAGCCGCGGATACAACTTCGGCGTCAACCCCATCGATCCCAGGATCAGATCGGGGTGGGCGGCGGCGATGCCGCCCAGGTCGGGGTTGGTGCGGGTGCCGACGCCGGGCAGCCCGTGCACCGCGGCGCCCAGATAGGAGGGCTGGCTCGCGGAGCCGTCGGGCAAGGCGGCCGCGACCACCCGCGATTGCAGACCAAGCGCGCACAGGGCGTCGAGCTGGTCACCGGAGAGCACCACGATGCGCTGGGCCTCGGCGGGCACGTCGACCACGTCGGGAGTGACTCCGGCCGCGTTGCGGGCCTGTCGTGTCGACGGCCCCGGATCGGCTGCGGCGGCGTCCCGCGCACATGACTCGTCCGGCCGGCGGTCGTTTCCGAGCACCCCGGCGCCCGCGATTTGGGTGGTCGGGGTGATCAGCGACCGCGTCGACGCTTTGGACCCGGATCCTGACTCGCATCCGGTGCTAGTGACGACCACCGCGACCGCCACCGACACGGCGGCGGCCATGATCGATTGCCTCCCGAGCACGCGTCCGACGCTAACATCCGGCCAGCTCGGACCGGTCCGCCGAAACGGTCCGCCGGCGGCTGTCGGTGATTTACGACAGTTTGTAGGACCAGCCCTTCCGTCGGCTTGTTCGGAGGCTAAGATTCCTGTCATTACTGGGTTCAGGCCCTGTCCGATACGGATGTTTGGAGGAGCTGTTGACAGCCGAAGCCCCCCCGTTGGGAGAACTCGAGGCCGTCCGTCCGTACCCGGCCCGGACCGGTCCCAAAGGGAACCTCGTCTACAAGCTGATCACCACCACCGATCACAAGTTCATCGGAATCATGTACTGCGTCGCCTGCATCATGTTCTTCTTTCTGGGCGGGCTGCTGGCGCTGCTCATGCGGACCGAGTTGGCGGCGCCCGGTCTGCAGTTCCTGTCGAACGAACAGTTCAACCAGCTGTTCACCATGCACGGCACGATCATGCTGCTGTTCTATGCCACCCCGATCGTGTTCGGCTTCGCGAACCTGGTGCTGCCGCTGCAGATCGGCGCACCCGACGTCGCGTTCCCGCGGCTGAATGCGTTCTCGTTCTGGTTGTTCGTGTTCGGGGCGACGATGGGGGCGGCGGGTTTCATCACGCCCGGCGGCGCGGCCGACTTCGGCTGGACCGCCTACACGCCGCTGAGCGACGCCGTCCACTCGCCGGGTCTCGGCGGCGACCTGTGGATCATGGGCCTGATCGTCGCCGGTCTGGGCACCATCCTGGGCGCGGTCAACATGATCACCACGGTGGTCTGCATGCGCGCACCCGGGATGACGATGTTCCGGATGCCGATCTTCACGTGGAACATCATGGTGACGTCCATCCTGATTCTGATCGCGTTCCCGCTGCTGACCGCGGCGCTGTTCGGGCTGGCCGCCGACCGTCACCTGGGGGCGCACGTCTATGACGCGGCTAACGGCGGAGTCCTGTTGTGGCAGCACCTGTTCTGGTTCTTCGGCCACCCCGAGGTGTACATCATCGCCTTGCCGTTCTTCGGGATCGTCTCGGAGATCTTTCCGGTATTTGCCCGCAAGCCGATCTTCGGTTATACGACGCTGGTGTACGCGACGCTGTCGATCGCGGCGCTGTCGGTCGCAGTGTGGGCGCACCACATGTTCGCCACCGGAGCCGTTCTGCTGCCGTTCTTTTCGTTCATGACGTATCTGATCGCGGTGCCGACCGGGATCAAGTTCTTCAACTGGATCGGCACAATGTGGAAGGGCCAGTTGACCTTTGAGACGCCGATGCTGTTCTCGGTGGGATTCATGGTCACCTTCCTGCTGGGTGGTCTGACCGGCGTGTTGCTGGCCAGCCCGCCGCTGGACTTCCATGTGACCGACAGCTACTTCGTGGTCGCACACTTCCACTACGTGCTGTTCGGCACCATCGTGTTCGCCACCTTCGCCGGCATCTACTTCTGGTTCCCGAAGATGACCGGACGATTACTCGACGAGCGGCTGGGCAAGCTGCATTTCTGGTTGACGTTCATCGGTTTTCACACCACGTTCTTGGTGCAGCACTGGCTGGGCGACGAGGGCATGCCGCGCCGCTACGCCGACTACCTGCCGACCGACGGCTTCCAGGGCTTGAACATCGTCTCGACGGTCGGGGCCTTCATCCTGGGAGCGTCGATGTTCCCGTTCGCGTGGAACGTCTTCAAGAGCTGGCGCTACGGCGAGGTCGTAACCGTCGATGACCCATGGGGCTACGGCAATTCGCTGGAGTGGGCGACCAGTTGCCCGCCCCCGCGGCACAACTTCACCGAACTGCCCCGGATCCGGTCGGAGCGCCCGGCATTCGAGTTGCACTACCCGCACATGGTGGAGCGGCTCCGCGCCGAAGCGCACGTGGGACGCTCCCACGAGTGACGGCCTCTATGGGCGGCTGCCGCGAGTGAACTCACCACTCAAGGTGTCGGTGCTGATCACCGTCACCGGCGTGGATCAGCCAGGCGTGACGTCGGCGCTGTTCGAGGTGCTCTCCCGGCACGGGGTCGAGTTGCTGAACGTCGAACAGGTGGTGATCCGCGGCCGCCTGACGCTGGGTGTGCTGCTGTGCTGTGCGCCGGAAGTCGTCGACGGCGGCGTGTTGCGTGACGACGTCGAATCCGCCATCCGCGGGCTGGGCCTGGAAGTCAGCTTCGAGCGCAGCGACGACGTGCCGATCATCCGGGAACCGTCGACGCACACCATTTACGTTCTGGGACGGCCGATTACGGCCCGGGCATTCGGCGCGGTGGCCCGGGAGGCGGCAACGCTGGGCGTCAACATCGACCTCATCCGCGGCGTGTCGGACTATCCGGTCACCGGCCTGGAATTGCGGGTTTCGGTGCCGCCCGGAGCCGATGGTCCGCTGCGGAAGGCGCTGACACGGGTGGCCGCCGACGAGGGCGTCGACGTTGCGGTCGAGGGCTACAGCCTCGAACGGCGCGCCAAACGGCTCATCGTGTTCGACGTCGACTCGACGCTGGTTCAGGGTGAGGTCATCGAAATGCTGGCAGCCCACGCGGGCGCCCAGGGGAAAGTCGCCGCGATCACCGAGGCCGCGATGCGTGGTGAGCTGGATTTCGCGCAGTCGCTTCAACAGCGGGTGGCGACTCTGACGGGCTTGCCCGCCACGGTGGTCGACGAGGTCGCCGGCCAGCTGGAACTGATGCCAGGTGCCCGGACCACGCTAAGAACTCTGCGGCGCTTGGGTTTTCGCTGCGGTGCGGTCTCCGGGGGCTTCCGGCGGATCATCGAACCGCTGGCGGAGGAACTGATGCTGGATTACGTCGCCGCCAACGAGCTCGAGATCGTCGACGGGACACTCACCGGCCGGGTCGTCGGCCCGATCATCGATCGGGCCGGTAAGGCAAAGGCCCTCAGGGAATTCGCCGAGCAGGCCGGGGTGCCGATGGAGCAGACCGTCGCTGTCGGCGACGGCGCCAATGACATCGACATGCTGGCCGCGGCGGGGCTCGGTGTGGCGTTCAACGCCAAGCCGGCGCTGCGTGAGGTCGCCGATGCGTCGTTGAGCCACCCATATCTGGACACGGTGCTGTTCCTCCTGGGCGTGACGCGCGGTGAGATCGAGGCCGCCGACGCCGTCGACGGCCAGGTGCGTCGCGTGGAAATCCCGCCGGACTAACCCGGCAGGTATGAGAGCCTCGCGGTACGGCACGATGGTCGGGTGCCCGAAAACGGAAGCGACGCAGCCGACCCCGATCTGCTGATTGACTTCAGGGACGTGTCGCTGTGGCGCGGCGGCAATGTCCTGGTCGGGCCGGTGGACTGGGCCGTCGAACTCGACGAACGATGGGTGATCATCGGACCGAACGGCGCCGGCAAGACATCGCTCCTGCGCATCGCCGCGGCGACCGAGCACCCGTCATCGGGCGTCGCCTTTGTGCTCGGCGAGCGGCTCGGCCGGGTCGACGTGTCGGAGTTGCGTTCGCGGATCGGGCTGAGTTCCTCGGCCCTGGCGCAGCGGGTTCCCGGCGACGAACTGGTGCGTGACCTGGTCGTCTCGGCCGGCTATGCGGTGCTGGGTCGATGGCGGGAGCGCTACGAGGACGTCGATTACCAGCGGGCGATCGACATGCTGGAGAGCCTCGGCGCCGAGCACCTCGCGGACCGCACCTACGGGACGCTGTCGGAAGGGGAGCGCAAGCGGGTCCTGATCGCCCGGGCGTTGATGACCGACCCGGAATTGCTGCTGCTCGACGAACCCGCCGCCGGCCTGGACCTGGGCGGCCGGGAGGAGCTGGTGGCGCGGCTGGCCGACCTGGCCGCCGACCCCGATGCGCCCGCGCTGGTGCTGGTCACCCACCACGTCGAGGAGGTTCCGCCCGGCTTCAGTCACTGCATGCTGCTGTCGGAGGCCCGGGTGGTCGCCGCGGGTCTGCTGCCCGACGTGCTGACCGCCGAGAACCTGTCCACCGCGTTTGGCCAGTCGATCGCCCTGGACGTCGTCGATGGGCGCTATTTCGCCCGGCGACTTCGCACTCGCGCGGCCCACCGGAGGCACGCATGACTTCGCCGCAGGATCAACCCCCGCCGTTGACGCCGAGGCCGGCCGCGACCGTGATGCTGATCCGAGACACCCCGGACGGAATCGCCGTCTTCCTGATGCGCAGGCACTCACAGATGGAGTTCGCCGCGGGGACGATGGTGTTTCCGGGCGGCGGCGTCGACGACCGCGACCGCAACGCGGACATTGCGTGGGCCGGGCCGCCACCGCAGTGGTGGGCACAGCGATTCGGCATCGAACCCGACCTGGCCGAGGCGTTGGTCTGCGCCGCTGCCCGGGAGACCTTCGAGGAATCGGGGGTGCTTTTCGCCGGGCCGGCTGACGATCCGGACGGCATCGTCGGCGACGCCTCGGTATACCGCGACTCCCGCCACCAGCTCGCGACGGGCACGCTGTCCTTCGCGGACTTCCTGCGCCGCGAAAAGCTGGAGTTGCGGTCCGACCTGCTGCGGCCGTGGGCCAACTGGGTCACCCCGGAGGCCGAACGCACCCGCCGTTACGACACCTATTTCTTTGTGGGAGCCCTACCGGAGGGTCAGCGGGCGGACGGTGAGAACACCGAGTCCGACCGCGCCGGCTGGACGACGCCGCAGGCCGCGATCGACGACTTCGCCGCCGGTCGTAACTTCCTGCTGCCGCCGACGTGGACTCAGCTCGACTCGCTGGCCGGTCGCACCGTCGCCGATGTGCTGGCCGTTGAGCGCCAGATCGTCACCGTGCAGCCGCACCTGGAAATCCAGGGCGACAACTGGATTTTCGAGTTCTTCGATTCCGACCGTTATCACCAGGCACGGGAATCGGGCGGGCTGGGGTGGTGGGATTGAGCGAGTTCGTGAGCCTCGTGGTCAGCGACGGCTCGCGGGATGCCGGCCTGGCCATGCTGCTGCTGTCGCGACCGCCGACCAACGCGATGACCCGCCAGGTCTACCGCGAGATCGCGGCCGCGGCCGCCGAGCTGGGGCGCCGCGACGACGTGGCCGCGGTGATCCTGTTCGGCGGCCACGAGATCTTCTCCGCCGGCGACGACATGCCCGAGCTGCGGAGGCTGTCGGCCGCGGAAGCCGAGATCGCGGCCCGGGTCCGGCAGCAAGCCGTCGACGCCGTCGCGGCAATCCCGAAGCCGACCGTGGCCGCGATCACCGGATACGCATTGGGCGCCGGCCTCACGCTGGCCCTGGCCGCCGATTGGCGGGTCAGCGGCGACAACGCGAAGTTCGGGGCGACCGAGATCCTGGCGGGCCTGATCCCCGGCGGCGGCGGAATGGCCCGCCTGACCCGTGCGGCCGGGGCGAGCAGGGCCAAGGACCTGGTGTTCAGCGGGCGTTTCGTCGACGCCGAGGAGGCGCTGGCGCTGGGCCTGATCGACGAAATGGTGGCCCCCGACGACGTCTACGACGCCGCCGCGGCGTGGGCGCGCCGCTTCCTCGACGGCCCGAAACACGCGCTGGCCGCCGCCAAGGCCGGCATCAACGCCGTTTTTGAACTGGGACCGACCGACCGACCCGCCGCTGGTCACAGCGGTGGCGACAAGGCGGGTCCCGGCGACGGTTAGGCTGCCCTGCATGACGACGAGTTCGAAAATCGGTGCTGATGCCGCTTCCGCGCCGCATGTCACGGCCGAGCAGGTCGAAGCTGCGCGGCACGACAGCAAGCTCGCCCAGGTGCTCTACCACGACTGGGAAGCCGAGACGTACGACGAGAAATGGTCGATCTCCTACGACCAGCGCTGCGTCGATTACGCCCGGGACTGCTTCGATGCCATCGCGCCCGATGAGGTGATCAGGGAGCTGCCCTACGACCGTGCCCTCGAACTGGGTTGCGGGACAGGCTTTTTCCTGCTCAACCTGATCCAGTCGGGAGTCGCCCGGCGCGGGTCGGTCACCGACCTCTCGCCCGGCATGGTCAAGGTCGCCACCCGCAACGGGCAATCGCTGGGCCTGGATATCGACGGCCGGGTCGCCGACGCCGAGCGCATCCCCTACGACGACAACACATTCGACCTGGTGGTCGGGCACGCCGTGCTGCATCACATTCCCGATGTCGAGCTGTCGCTGCGTGAGGCGATTCGGGTGCTGCGCCCGGGCGGGCGATTCGTGTTCGCCGGCGAGCCGACCGAGGTCGGCGACGTCTATGCCCGCACGCTGTCCACGCTGACCTGGCGCGTTATCACCAACGCCACCCGGCTGCCCGGCCTGAGCGGCTGGCGGCGTCCGCAGGCCGAGCTCGACGAGTCCTCGCGCGTCGCCGCGTTGGAAGCCCTTGTCGACCTGCACACCTTCGCACCGCAGGACTTGGAGCGGATGGCCACCAACGCCGGCGCCGTGGAGGTCGAGACCGCCACCGTGGAGTTCACCGCCGCGATGCTGGGCTGGCCGCTTCGCACGTTTGAATGCGCGGTACCCCCGGGGCGCCTGGGCTGGGGCTGGGCGAAGTTCGCGTTCACCAGCTGGAAGGCGCTGAGCTGGGTGGACGCTAATGTCTGGCAGCACGTGCTGCCGAAAGCCTGGTTCTACAACGTGATGATCACCGGGGTCAAACCCTCCTGAACCGTGGTTTTAGTGGGCTGCGCTTCGGCATCGACGACGTCAGTTACCTGCGGTCGGAATCGGGTGCCGTGGCGCTCGCCGCGGTCGCTGAACTCGAGCTGACGGACGCTACCCGGATTGCCGATATCGCGGCGGTGCGTGCCCGGTTCGGTGACCGGGCCCCGGTGCTGGTCGAGACGACGCTGCTGCGCCGCCGCGCCAGAGACAAGCTGGACCAGCTGGGTCCAGATTTCGAGGTGTCCAACTGGCTGTTCACCGACGAGGCATTGCAGCAGGCCACCGCGGCGCCGGTTGCCCTGCACCGTGCCAGGCGGCTTGCCGGGCATCTGGTGCACGACGCGACCTGTTCGATCGGCACCGAATTGGCCGCGCTGCACCGCTCGGGGATTCGCGCGGTGGGCAGCGATATCGACCCGCTGCGGCTGGCCATGGCGCGCCACAACCTCGGCGGGGCCGCCGACCTCTGCCGGGCCGACGCGCTGCATCCGGTGACCCGCGGCGCCGTGGTGGTCGTTGATCCGGCGCGTGGTGTTGGCGGGCGGCGGCGCCTGCGCCTCGACGAGCACCGGCCCGGCCTGGGCCAGCTGATCGACACCTACCGTGGCCGCGATCTCGTCGTAAAGTGCGCTCCCGGAATGGATTTCGATCATCTACGGCGCCTCGGTTTCGACGGCGAAATCGAGGTGACGTCCTACCTCGGCTCGGTCCGGGAAGCCTGCCTGTGGTCGGCCGGCTTGGCGAGCCCGGATGTTCGCCGACGGGCGAGCGTCCTTGATCGCGACGAAGAGATCACCGACACCGAACCCGACGAGTGCCCGGTGCGGCCGGCCGGGCGCTGGATCGTCGATCCGGACGGCGCCGTGGTGCGGGCCGGCCTGGTGCGCCACTACGGTGCGCGGCACGGGCTCTGGCAACTCGACCCCGACATCGCCTACTTGTCGGGTGATCGGCTGCCGCCCGGGATCCGGGGATTCGAGGTGCTCGAGCAGGTGGCGTTCGAGGAGCGCCGGCTCCGGCAGGCATTGTCGGCGCTGGACTGCGGGCCGCTGGAGATCCTGGTCCGCGGTGTGCGGGTCGACCCCGATGCGCTGCGGCGACGGCTGCGGCCGCGCGGCAGCCGACCGCTGTCGGTGGTCATCACCCGCATCGGCTCCGGGCCCGCCGGTCGTGCGACGGCCTTCGTTTGCCGCGCCTCCCGGTAGTGCGCAGGTAGGCTGGCGGCGGTCACTCTTACAGCCGCCCAGCCCATTTAGTCTGCGAGGACAATTCGACGATGCGTTACCTGATGGCGGCCGCCGTGCTGGCCGCTCCGGTCTTGCTGGGCTGGCCGGCGGCCGCCGAGCCGCCGTCGTGCGTCGGCTTGGGCGGCACCCTCGACGCCGGACAAATGTGTCACCTGCAAGCCAGCGGGCCCACGTACACG
>Ga0306922_10007153_pt1 | contig 10747 bp, 9 predicted proteins | sample sta12Cox44000082_FD_203758 | JGI IMG/M metagenome (GOLD analysis project Ga0306922, IMG submission 203758) | Lab enrichment of tropical soil microbial communities from Luquillo Experimental Forest, Puerto Rico - statoxic.12C.oxic.44.000.082 (v2)... | ecosystem: Environmental > Terrestrial > Soil...
ACGGGCTCGGGGTCGCCGGGGCCGTTGGACAGGAAGACGCCATCGGGCTGCATCGCCAGCACGTCCTCGGCGCTCGTGGTCGCCGGAACCACCGTAACGTTGCACGACTCCCCGACCAGGCGGCGCAGAATGTTCTGCTTGATGCCGTAGTCGTAGGCCACAACGCGATACTGGGGCGCGCCGTCTTTTACGCCGACAACTTCGGTTGGCTCGTAGGAGCGAATTCCTTCTTCCCACTGGTACACGCGCGGCGTTGTGACTTCTTTGGCCAAGTCGGTGCCGTCCATCTTGGGGATGGAGCGTGCCTTGGCTACCAGCTTTTCGGTGTCGAACTCGAGGGTCGAGATCACTCCGCGCATTACGCCGTGGGTGCGGAGATGCCGCACTAGAGCGCGGGTGTCGATTTCCGCGAGGACGGGGATTTTGTAGCGCTCGAGGTACTCTTCTGCGACCTCCTGCGAGCGCCAGTTGGAACTTACGCGCGAGAACTCGCGCACGATCAGTCCTTCGATGTAGGGCCTGGTCGCCTCGTTGTCTTCGGAATTGGTGCCGTAATTGCCGATCTGCGGGTTGGTGAGAATTACAATCTGCCCGGCGTAGGAGGGGTCGGTGAAGATTTCCTGGTAGCCGGTAATGGAAGTATTAAAAACGACTTCGCCGTAACATTCGCCTTTGGCGCCGAAGCCTTTGCCGTGGAAGGTCCTGCCGTCTTCCAGCGCAAGGATTGCCCGCATTGCTACTCCGAGGAGTGGATTTTATAGATTTTATCAGTTAATGAACGGCGAGATAAGGCTCACACGATGGAAATTGCGCAGCCGTTCAACCAACGTTCATCGGGGGCGTGAAGTTCCCTGCTGACTGCTGTTCAATTCGAGGAAGGATCGGGGCTGCCGATGTCGGAGACGACCTTCCAAGTGCCGTCTCCTTGTTTTTGCCAGGTCGTGAGATAGGTGCCGCGTTCGACCACTGGCTTTCCGTCTTCGCCCTTGAAGCGAACTTCGTATCGGCCAACGGCGTAGCCAACGTCACCTTTGCCCAGAAACTCTGCCTTGGTCGGCACCCATGTGATCTGGAATCCCGGCAGCCTGAACTGCTTCGACATGCCGGCGCGAATCTGATCAAGTCCGACTAACGGCTCGGCCGATAGTTCAACGGCGTTGGGAGCCATGAATTCCATCCAACCATCGACGCCTTGCTCAGCTGTCGCCTTTGCGAAGGCACGCTCGGCGTCCATCAAGACTTTGGCGTCGCGATCAGCGGCGAAGGACAAGCAGGTCAGAAGCAGAAGGGACCGCAAAATCCGCGTGGCCACTTTCATGGAAATCTCCGTGGATCTTGGTTTTTTTGACTAGTGCAGTCTCGATGTTACCGTATCGAGCCATTGCTAGCCTTCCGCTGGGCTCGCGCCCTCGCGAATGTGTTGTCGGTTTTAAGACCGACTCGGATCCTCATTCTGGGGTAGCCCAGCGCTGAAGCGCTGGGCTACCCTGTGCCGGCCCGGCGGAACGGGACTCGTAGTCGACAGCCAGCTTGCGTCCCCGGAATTTCTCGTCCTGGCGGACCCAGCTACTCAGAACTGTTCTAGTGGAGTTTGCCTAATCTGGCGAATGGCCAGTAGCCGAACACGGCCTTGCCGTAGATATAGCTTTCATCTACCGGACCGAAGTCGCGGCTGTCGTTGGACAGATTGCGATGGTCTCCCAACACAAAGTAAGAATGTGGCGGCACGACGGTCTCGGAGTATGACCGCACATCCTCGTACATCTGCGGAACGTATTCTTCCGACAACCGGCGCTTGTTGACGTAGACGAGTCCGTCTTCAATTCGCACGTGGTCCCCCGGAACTGCGATCACACGCTTGATATAGCTCTTCGACGTGTCTCGCGGATAGCGAAAAACCACAACATCTCCCCGATGAATCGCCTCAAGCCGGTACACGAACTTGTTGATGAAGACGCGCTCCTGGTCTTCGAGCGTCGGCATCATGCTGGTGCCTTCGACCTTGACGGGCTGATACAGGAAGATGATGAAGAATGCCGACACCGCCAACGAAATCAGGATGTCGCGCATCCAGCGAACTAGCACGCGCCGCGTGTTCCGGCCAGATGATCCGTTAATGGGTATGACGGGTTGTGCGGTTGTTCCCGCCGACGAGGCACTCACACTATGGAAGTCGTTGTCAGGTGTCGAGGTCATTAATCGTTGAAGTACTTTAACTCATTATATTGAACCCGGCATCAGGGTTACTCTCTCGCATCCTGCTTGCAACGCCGGCCTTTGGCATGCAAACATGGCTCCGGGCTAGAATAGCTCGCCGAGGTTCTCACCATGAATAAGCCTGCCATACTTGTGCTAGTTGCCGCACTGGCAGCAGTGGCTTTTGCCCAGGGGGACCACGTCCCTGCATATAACTCCAGCTCCCCCCAAGCTGGCGAGCTTTTGCCGATTTTGCCAGCTGATCAGCGGGTGGGAGCAAACTTCAGGTATCCCTATCAGGTGCATGCGTATGAGCTGGCGGCGAAAATTCCCGGCGTGCTCAATCAGCTTCCCTGCTATTGCTACTGCGAGCGTATCGGGCACAAGAGTCTTCACACCTGCTACGAGTCTGACCACGGCGCCCACTGTGGAGTCTGCATGAAAGAGGTTTTCTACGCTTACCAGCAGACAAAGCTGAAGAAGACTCCGGCGCAGATACGCGATGGAATTATCAAAGGCGAGTGGAAGCAGATCGATCTGGAAGCGGCCGTCAGTACCAACTAGCCAGCGGTCGCCCTGGGTCAGTTAGGCCTGTTGACGCCGCTGCGGGTTGCGGGTATAACTCAGCACACACAGCCTGTTAGATTTGGGTTTTTCCACAGCTCAAAGGCGTTGCCTGCCGTTTGCGAGTCAAAGGACGTAAGCAGATGAAGAAAAAAGAGGCAGAAGACGTTCAGGAAAACGGTTCCAAGTCTAGGAAAAAAATGGACTTAAAGAAGTATCTCATTGGCTCCGACAATCGTGAGCGTTCTGCACGGACAGGCAAGCTCACCGACGACCCCCGATTTGCACAGGCTGTGCAAAACTACGAGGCCGGCCTGGCTGCTCTCCAGGCCCACAAATATGACCGCGCGGCTGTCCACCTCAACACGTGTGTACAGCTGCTGAACCGCGACTCGGCGACCTTTAAGACACCCGAAGAACGGTATGACTACGCCGTTTCGCTGATGAACTTGGGCGACTACGTCGGTGCGCGGGAGATCTTCGAAGAGCTCACCAAGAAACATCCCAAGCTGGACTTCGTGTGGTACGGCTCCGCCGCCCTGAATTGTCTCATGGGACACTTCCCCGACGCGATCGCGGGACTCAATGAGGCGATCCGGCTGAACCCTACGAATCGCTTTCAAGCGAGGAACGACTCCGACTTCAAAAGCCTGGCCGACGATCCGCGTTTTACTGAACTGCTATATCCTGATACCAGCGCCGACGTGCAGAGTGACGCCCAGAAGTGGCACTTTTAGTAACACCTGAATGCAATGCGGAGGCGTTCCCATCCCGCCGAGGTACACCCCATCAAAGTCGTCGCCATGGGTGGGGGCACCGGCCTCTCCACGCTGCTGCACGGACTCAAACAGCACGTTACCCTACCCGGGGAAGAACCGTTTGAACGCACGCTGCCTTTCATCTCCGAACTTTCCGCGGTCGTTACCGTAAGCGATGACGGCGGATCCAGTGGCCGCCTGCGAAAGGAGTTAAATGTCCCTCCGCCAGGCGACATACGGAATTGCATCGTGGCGCTGGCCGAGAAAGAAGCGTTGCTGTCAAGGCTGTTTCAGTATCGCTTTAAAGCGGGTGAGGGCCTTGAAGGACACAGCTTCGGCAACCTCTTCCTGTCTGCGATGACCGACATCACCGGCGACTTTAGCGAGGCAGTCAAACACGCCGCGGCGATTCTGGCAACGCGAGGCTCTATCTTTCCGGCGACGACAAGCAACGCTCAGCTGTACGCCATCATGGATGATGGCTCGGTTGTCCGCGGCGAGACCAACATCACCGGAAGTAATCGCCGAATCACCGAACTCCGCATGGCTCCAGCCAACGCTCGACCGGCCGCTGCGGCCCTCCAGGCGATCGAGAACGCTGACCTGATCAGCATCGGTCCCGGGTCGCTCTTCACCAGCCTGGTACCAAATCTACTTGTACCCGACCTCTCGAAGGCGATCAAAGAGTCGCGTGCCACCAAGGTCTACGTTTGTAACCTGATGACTCAGGCCAACGAGAGTCTCAACCTGACCGCGTCGCAGCATATCGTCGCGCTGTATAAGCATGCCCGGCATGAGTTCTTCGACTATGCCCTGGTAAACCAGACGCCCGCCTCGCCAACCATGGTAAGGAAGTATGCCGAGAAACAGCAGTCGCAGATCGTAGTCGATGTCGACTGCATTGAGGCGTTAGGGGTAAAGCCGATCCTGGGCGATTATCTGGCCGAGGAGATGGACCCCAATGAAGGGCTGATCGCCCGGCATGAGACACACCATGTCGCCCATGATCTGCTGCGTCTGATGCTCGATATCGGGGAGCCTGCGGAATTGACTGCCAAGCGTCAAGCGTAACCTTCTCTTGATACCCTGTTAGATTATGTCGAAGCCCCCTGCTCCTTCCAACAACTCCGTCGATCAGACCCAGTTCCGATTTGCTATCGCCATTCTCGCCGCCGGAAAAGGCACTCGCCTGAAGTCGCGTCACCCCAAAGTGCTGCACAAGATCGCCGGTAAAACGCTTCTTGCGCATGTGGTAGCGTCTGCCAGCAAGGTTGTTCCTCCGGCCAACATCTTCGCCATCATTGGACACGAAGCTGAACGGGTTCGTGAGGCGGTTCAGTCCACCGGGATTCAATTCGTTGTCCAGAGTGAACAGCGTGGAACCGGCCATGCATTGATGACAGCTCGGGAGGCACTGCGAGAGTTCTCCCACGTCCTCGTACTTTACGGAGACGTACCCCTTATTCATCCTGAGACGATTGAGCGGGTGCGGGATTTCCATATTGCGAACGGCTCGACCATGACGATACTGACCGCCGAACCGGGCGACCCGTTTGGCTACGGCCGTGTGTTCCGGAAGTTGGAGAACGCTACGCCAACTGACGAGGTGGATCGCATCGTCGAGCAGAAATCGCTGCGCAACAACGAAGGTGAACAGCGCGAGATCAACTCCGGCATCTACGCGTTCGCCGTAGGACCGCTTTACATCCACATTGATAAGCTCACGACCGACAACTCAGCAGGCGAGTTCTACCTCACCGATATGGCGTCGGTCCTTGGCAAAGCTGGTGAAAAGGTGCTGGCGCTGCGGGCCGATGATCCACACGAAGTGCTAGGCGTTAATACGCGGAAAGAGTTGGCGGAACTCGACGCGAAGTTGCGGGCAAAAAAAGCAAACCAGCTGATGGCGGCAGGAACCACGATCTTTCGGCCGGAGACTTGCGATATCGACGCTGATGTCGAGGTTGGCGCAGACACAGTGATCGAACCTTTCGTCCAGATCATCGGACAAACGAAGATTGGTTCCGATTGCCGGATTCGTTCGTACTCCGTGATCACAAACTGCCAGATCGGCGATGACGTGCTCATACGGCCGGGCTGCATCATGGAAGACTCGATCGTGCGCAACGGCGCCCAAATTGGTCCCTACTCGCACTTGCGTCCCAGTAGCGATATTGGTGAAGGTGCACACGTCGGCAACTTCGTGGAGACCAAGAAGGCGAAGCTCGGAAAACAATCCAAAGCGAACCATCTTTCTTATCTCGGCGATGCTGTTATCGGCGAGGGCGTAAACGTTGGCGCAGGCACCATCACCTGCAACTACGACGGCGTCAACAAGCACGAAACCGTTATTGAAGATGGCGCATTCATCGGCAGCGATTCGACGCTGGTGGCGCCAGTGAAGATTGGGTCAGGCGCGTATGTGGGCGCTGCGTCATGTATCACGGAAGATGTGCCCGCCGGGGCGCTCGCGATCGGACGCGGCCGCCAGCTGAACAAGCCAAACTGGGCCTCCGAGAAGCGCAAAACGCAAAAGTCAGTTAAATAGTGTCGCATTCAGTGTCCGCATTCACAGACAACAACAGGGAGGCTCGAAAGCCTCCCCGTGATTTCACAGACTGCGGTGCGCGCCCGCTTACTCCGCAGGCGGTGTGGTGGCAGCCCCGGCAGCCGGTCGAAACTCAATCGGTGCGGTTGTCCTTACGGTTACTGCCGACTCTGCCGGAATCGTGAGCTCCTTGTTGCCGGTGAAGGCCGCGCCAGCAGTGCCGGCGCCAGCGCCGATCAGGCCGCCAATCAGGGCGCCCTTGCCGCCACCCGCAAGACCGCCGATCAGGGCACCTGCGCCGGTTCCACCGCCAATGAGCACCGCCGAGCGCTTGCCTTTGCCCTTCTGGGTCACCACGTATTCATCGGTCGTGATGTTGTGGGGCACACCTCTCACGTTGACCGCAGTCAACCGGATTGCCAAGATCGCTTCGCCCTTAAACTTGCCAGCCGATTTCGCTTCCGACACCGTACCGGTGACACTGGAACCTGCCGGGATTACCACCTTGCCGTGAGAGGCAATTCCATTCGCCAGCGTCCCGGTGAAGACTTGGCCGTCCTGAGAAGTCTTTGAGGACAGCGTATTACTGATGCGGAACACCACATTCGTTCCGGCCGGAATCACAATTGGTGGTGGTGGCGGCGGGGGTGGTGGTGGAGCTTCGGCTACGGGAGCGGCGGCTGGAGGTGCTGCCTCAGGAGCCGTGGCTGGAGCGGGTGCAGGGGCGGGAGCTGCCGCTTGCTGATCAGTCGCCGGCTGCGTGGTCTGCGCGGGAGGCGCCTGCTGGGCCTGTTGGGCCTGCTGATCGGTTGTCGCCGGAGGTGTCGTCGCCTCCTCTTTCTTCTTGCATCCCGCCAGGCCCAACGCGATGACTGCGGCGAGCAAGCTTGCTGCTACTCGAGAACGCATATGTCTCTCCTTGGTCGAACAAACTGGGCCCGTTTGGCCCCAGGATGGCGGTACTGTGTACCGTGGCCACGTGCGCCCCCGCGCAGGGGAAATTATAAACTGCGCATCTATTGCGATGCGGAAACTTCGGTCGGCGGGGCATCCTCCTGCCTGGCTTCGTGTTTAAGCGCAAAATATCCTGCGACGCCGGCGATCAGGGTGGCCACCAGCACGGCGGTTTTGGCCTCCATCAGATGCGCTGGGTCATCGAATGCCAGCGAACTAATGAAGATTGAGACTGTGAATCCGATTCCTGCCAAGATCCCGACCGCTAACATCTGCAGCCAGCTCACTCCGTTGGGAAGCCTGGCAATGCGTGTCTTGACCGCCAGTATGCTGAAGCCTACGATCCCCAGCGGCTTGCCGATCACCAGTCCGAGCACGATTCCCCAGGCAATGCGACTGGAAAGCAACCCGCTTATCGCACCTGCGGAGAACGTAACGCCAGCGTTCGACATCGCAAACAGTGGCAGAACGACAAAGGACACCCAGTCATTCAGCTTGCGCGTCGCGCGCTCGGACGCAGCTTCTGTCGCGTACAGCAGCGACTCGAAACTGCCGAGCAGGCGATTTGCCGTCGCCAGATCGCCTTCCGCCTTAGTTGCGCGGAAACGCCGGATCATGTCGGTGCCGATTTCCTGAAACTCGTCGAGTGACAACCGGGGATCGGTTGGAACCATGAAGCCCAGAATGACTCCTGCGATAGTGGCATGAATCCCAGACCGCAAAATCGCAACCCAGAAAAGAATGCCCACTACGACATAAGGCATCGTTCTCAAGACTCCGATACGGCGGAGAACAAATAGGAGCAGCAGGAAGAAAGCACTAAAGATGAGTGCCTTCACCCGCAATGTGTCGGTATAGAAGATTGCAATTACAATGATCGAACCGATATCATCCGCGATGGCCAGGGTCAGGAGGAAGATCTTGAGTTCAGTAGGCATGCCCTTCACCATTCCGAGGACGCCGAGGGAGAAGGCAATGTCGGTCGCCATGGGCACGCCCCAGCCGTGCTGCCCAGGTGTTCTGTAGTTCAGCGCCAGGTAGGCTAACGCCGGGATGATCATTCCTCCCAGCGCTCCGAAGATTGGCAAGGACGCTTTGCGGATATCGGAAAGCTCGCCGTGCACGATCTCGTGCTTGATCTCCATGCCAACGAGAAAGAAAAACAGCGCCATCAGTGCATCGTTTATCCATGCATGGATGGGCAGTTGCAACCTCCCGAGCTGCAGCTCCATTTCCCAGACATGGTGATAGGAGTCGTGCCAGGGAGAATTCGCCCAGACTAACGCGATAATCGCCGCACCGAGAAGGACGACGCTGCTGATGCCCTGAATGTGGATGAATTCCTGGATGGGCATTACCAGCGTGCGCGTGATGAGTGATTCACGCAGTCTCATCTGCATCGCGCCGTAGGTACGGGAAGGAATTGCCATTCTTCGTGGGCTCGCTGCCGTCAGGATGTCACTGGTTTATTCATTCAATCGAGAAATCGGGTGCTGGTCAACCGCGTTTGAATGATTCGGAGAGCAGCGCATGCCGACCTGATTTCCGTTATTCTGTTGGCTCGTATGAATGCTGTTACCCGCAATATTCTGCTGGTATATGCGGCGCTTTTGCCCATCGTGAATCCTCTGGGAATGGCTCCCATCTTCGCTGCCATGACCGACGGGTACGACGATGGCGTTCGCCGTACGGTCGCGATAAGGGTCGCTGTCAATGGACTCGTTCTTCTGATGGCTTCCCTTTTCATCGGATCGTATGTGCTCGACTTCTTTGGCGTCAGCCTGGCAGCCGTTCAGGTGGGCGGCGGACTGATCGTCATGATCTCTGGCTGGCGGATTCTCAACCAGCAGAGCAACCTGTCCGAGAAGCAAGTACCAGCGCCGGCCTCGAGTGACACCATTCTGTCGAAGGCGTTCTATCCGTTAACGATGCCTCTTACCGTTGGGCCTGGATCGATCGCCGTTGCACTCACGTTGGGCAGCACCTTGCATGAAGAAAGCCACATGCGACTCATCCAGAGTGCCTTGGTCTCGACCATTGGAATCGTGCTGATCGGGATTACGATTTACCTCTGCTATGGATACTCTGACGTGTTGGAGCGGCTTCTCGGGGCAACCGGTACGAGTATCGTCGTTCGCTTATCGGCTTTCATTCTGGTGTGCATCGGCATCCAGATTATGTTCAACGGAGCCAATGAGTTCTACACCGAGATGGCAAAGAACGCGCGAACTGCGCTGGGGCAACACTAGAAGTGCATCTCATAAACCTTTTGCAGAGGAGGTTCGAAATTCCACGGGGGCTAAAGCCCCAGTGGTGAAGTGCTGTCCCAGGGCAACGACTGAACTCGTGCCCTGATACAAAGCCCAGCAAAATCAACTTTTTCAGCACACCTGTGAAGTCGTGCCCAGACGCGCACTACCCCTAGTGTCAGGGGCACTAAGTGCGCTTCACGGCGTTTCACACTTTCCCTCTTGTGGCAGTCGGGGCAGGCCTCCTGTGGTGCCTTCAGCGGCTTCTCCCGGCTCGAGGCGTGGTGGCAAACCTCGCACTTACCCGCCACGTGGGTGTGTGCCGAGTGCGGTGAACGTCACGACTCCCATAGTTGGACCCTTCATGGCGATGGGTTGGGCTGAGCCTGCTGACTCGCGGCGGATAACGAGGCTGCGAAGAGCACTAGAGCACACGCGGCAAGTTTCATGCCAGAGGGACCCTCCAGCTCCTCGGGCCGATAAACGATGCTACGGCTCTTTGACCCGAGTGTCTGTGACCGAGCTTGCAGAGGGCTGTGCTGAGCGACGGTACTGTAGGGCGGTTCGCTGGTTTCCTGAGCCCTACCCTTTTCCGAAGGTGGGGAAAGGAGAGTAAGGGCGCTCACACTGCTTGAGTTCGGAAAAGCTGCGGAATTCCGACCTTTCTTGTGCATTGAACAGAAGTATGTGACGTGGGTCACAGACCTGTGAGGTCTGGGGTCACAGCTACCACGGCTGCTCACGGCTATCGTGTGAAGTATCGATTTTCTAACTTCCTAACGACCGCGCACTTAGCTCGATCTGGGGACACAACGTGAAGACTGCCAAATACGCCGAAACGCGGTCCGCCGCTGCGCTAGAAACCCCTGACCTATCGAACGGAGCCGGATCACTACAAAGCTCGCCACAAGTCGAGCCTCGTGCTGGAGGAAAGATGTCAAGAGACAAAGTAACTCTCGATGGCAATGAAGCTGTTGCGTACGTGGCCTACCACGTCAGCGAGGTCGCCGCGATCTATCCGATCACACCGTCCTCTCCCATGGGAGAGTCTTCCGACGCATGGTCATCGGTTGGCGAAAAAAATATCTGGGGCGTAGTCCCCAGGGTCATCGAGATGCAGAGCGAGGGCGGAGCAGCCGGTGCGTTGCACGGTGCGCTGCAAGCTGGCGCGCTGGGCACGACCTTCACGTCGTCGCAGGGACTGCTGCTGATGATCCCCAACATGTACAAGATCGCAGGCGAGTTGACGAGCACAGTCATTCACGTTGCCGCGCGTGCTGTGGCAGCACAGGCGCTCTCGATCTTCGGCGACCACCAGGACGCGATGGCCACGCGTCAGACAGGCTTCGCGTTGCTGTCTTCGAATTCGGTCCAGGAAGCGATGGACCTGGCCTTAATCGCGCACGCCGCGACCCTGGAATCGCGGATTCCCTTCCTGCATTTCTTCGACGGCTTCCGCACCTCGCATGAAGTGGCAA
>Ga0306922_10007161_pt1 | contig 10741 bp, 12 predicted proteins | sample sta12Cox44000082_FD_203758 | JGI IMG/M metagenome (GOLD analysis project Ga0306922, IMG submission 203758) | Lab enrichment of tropical soil microbial communities from Luquillo Experimental Forest, Puerto Rico - statoxic.12C.oxic.44.000.082 (v2)... | ecosystem: Environmental > Terrestrial >...
ACCGCGCGCCGCGCGCCGCGCCCCCTGGAGCCCGCGCAGATCGGCGATGAACGCGAGAAAACGGCGCACGGTCATCTCACCGTAGCTCGGGGCGCCTTCGGGCAGGTAGCCGAGCGCGGCTTTGGCGGCGAGGGGATCACTCTCGACGTCGTGTCCGCAGATGCTCGCCTTCCCCGAGGTCGGGGTGACGAAGCCCGCGAGCATGCGCATGGTGGTGGTCTTGCCGGCGCCGTTGGGGCCGAGAAACCCGAGCACTTCGCCGGGTCCTACCTGGAAGCTCACGTCTTCCACTGCCGTGAGCATGCCGTAGTGTTTGGTGAGGTGTTCGGTCTTGATCATGCGCTTTTGGGGTCTTTAGTCCGGTCTGTGGCGGAAAGTTCCCGTCCCGCTCAAAGCGCGCGATTGTGAACGTGAGGTGCAGGGGTTTTCAACTTTGGTGAGTTTTGGCGCCTTTAATCTGCACGATCAGCCACTTACAATGTTTTACTCACGCTCGGTCGAGCCACGGCAGCATCGAGGAGCCTGTCACCGATCCGCCACGGGCTCGTCACTGCCCCGTCAGGCCTGCGATGCAGAGTGCTATTCCGTGCACGCGGACCACTGCGATGACCAGCTGATGGCGCACACCGAGATCGAGCGCGGTGCAGCTTTTTGCGACGACCCGGCCTGCGCGCTGCACGTGCGGGCGCGCGATGCGAGTGTCGAAGGCAGTGGCAACTGGCTGGCGCTCCCCGATGGGCGCATCTTCGGCCGGAGTCGTTTCGGCGATTCGCTGCTTTGCGATGCGTGCGGAACGCGCCGCGGCCCGGTGCGGCTCGCGGCCGAGCCGTCTCAGGAGGCGAAGCGGCGGCGCGCGCGCCAGTAGAGGATGCACAGCGCCCCGCCGGCCATGCCGCCGAGGTGCGCGAAGTGCGCCACACCCTGCTGGGTGCGCGTCAGCCCCGAGAACAGCTCGATCAGCGCGTAGACGGTCACGAACAGCCATGCCGGTACCGGGATCGGAATCGGCAGCACGATCAACCGCTGACGCGGGAAATACCAGGCAAAGGCGAGCAGCACACCGAACACGCCGCCCGAGGCCCCCAGCACCGGCTCGGTCCCGCCTGCCGCCGCTTCGACGAGCAGCTGCGTGATTGCCGCGGACAGCACGCAGACGAAGTAATAGATGAGGAAGCGCCGTGCGCCCCAGTACAGCTCGAGTCCGCGACCGAACATGAAGAGCGCGAACATGTTGAGGAAGATGTGGCCCAGGCTGCCGTGCAGGAAGGCATAGGTGATCAGTTGCCAGAGGTGGAACAGGTGGCTCGCCGGCGGCCACAGCGCGAACAGTCCCAACATGGGATCCCAGACGAGCTGCTGCAGCAGGAACACACCGGCGTTGGCAAGGATGATCGCCCTGGTGGCCGGCGGCAGTCGCGGAAACATCCGCGGATCTTACGGGGTCACAGCGCCCGCTGCAGGAAAACCAGATCGAGCCAGCGATCGAACTTGTAACCCACCTCGCGCAGCCGCCCGGCCTGAGCGAACCCGCAACGCTCGTGCAGACGGATGGATGCGGCATTGCCGGCGTCCACGCCGGCGACCATGACGTGTTTGCCGAGTGCGCGGGCGCGCTGCACGAGCGCCTGCAGCATCTGCGTGCCGAGGCCGCGGCCGCGCGCATCGGCGCGCACGTGCAGCGTGTGCTCGACAGTGAAGCGATAGCCGGGCCAGGGGCGGAAGTCACCGAAGGTGCCGAAGCCTGCGACGCCGTGCTCATCGTGCGCCACGAGCACCGGGTAACCCTGCGCAGTGCGCGCCTGCCACCAGCGCCGCCGCTCATCGACGCTCACGGGCAGGTAGGAGAAGACCGCCGTCGAGCTCGCGATGACCTCGTTGTAGATCGCCGCGAGGCCCTCGAGGTCCGCTTCGGTCGCCTCACGCACCGCAATTCTCCAGCGCCGAGCGGTCGATGACGTAACGGTTCACCTCCTGCTCGAAGTTGATGAGTCCGGGAGTCGTGCGATACCGCCCGAGAAAGCGGAATCCAGCCTTGATCAGCACCCGGTTCGGCGCCGGGTTCTCTGCATAAGGCTCACAGTACAGGCTCTGCAATGCGAACCGTTGAAAGAACAGCGGCAGCGAGAGTCGCAGGAACTCGGTGCCGAGCCCCGCGCGGCGCGCGCCTGCATGCCACAGGTGAAGGTGCACGAAGGCCCGCTCGCCGTAGAGGAGTTGATTCACGTTGCAATGCCCGACCCGGCGGCTGCGGTAGTCCCATCCCAGGTAGAAAGTCTGTTTTTGCTCATCCGGCCGCAGCAGATCCGCCAGCAGCCGCTCGAGCCACGCCCCGCGCTCCGGCAGTTTATTCGGGTCGGCGCCCATGCCGCGCAAAAACCGCTCATCAGCGGTGAAAAAATAGTCAACCATGCGCGCGTAATCGTCCGCGCACGTGAACGGCGCGACCTGCAGGGCAGTGGATGTGCTGCGCGCTGACAACAGGGCGGGCACCCGGCAGTTAGCAGCCGCCGCGCCAGTGCCGCCCGGCTGGCCTCAGGCGGCGCGCAGCGACTCGCGCAGAAACTGCACGAGCGGCGCGCTGGTGCTGTGGGCGACGTTGAAGCGCAGCCACTGCTGGCAGCCCTCGCTCGGCGAGAACAGGCTACCGCGCGCGAGCAGGATCGAGCGCTCGCGCGCACGGCGCACGAGCTCATCGACCGGCGCGGCATCGGGCACGCGGCCCCAGAGGAACATGCCTTCCCCGGGCTCGGCGGCGAACTCGACGCCCGCGGACTCGAGCGCCACGCGCGCATCGCGCCGCATGCGCGCGAGCCGCGCGCGTACCTGCTCCACGTGACGCTTGTAGCGCCCGCCAGCCAGCACCTCGGACACGTAGCTTTCGAGAAGCGTCGAGCCGGAGAGGACCGAGAGCACCTTGCGCTCGATGAGCCGCGTGACGAGCGGCAGCTCCGCCGCGACGAATCCCACCCGCAGAGCGGGACCTACCAGCTTGGTGTAGCTGCCGACGTAGATGACATGACGCAGCCCATCGATCTGCGCGAGTCGCACCGCCGACCCCTCGTACAGGTCGCCGTAGACATCATCCTCCACCACGGCGAATCCGTACTGCTCGGCAAGTGAGAGGATGCGATGACAACGGGCGGGCTCCGCGCTCGAGCCGGTCGGATTGTGCACCAGCGTCTGCATGAAGAAGGCGCGCGGCCGATGAGCACGGCAGGCGTCCTCCAGGGCCGCGACGTCGGGACCATCGGCATGGCGAGGCACCCCGATCAGCCGCACGTGATGCGCGCGCAGCTGCTCGAACAGCACGAAGTAGCCCGGGTCCTCCACCAGCACCGTGTCGCCGGGAGAGAGCAGGATGCGCGCCAGCAGGTCGAAGGCCTGACTCGCGCCGTAGGTGGTCACGATGTTGGCGGCGCTCGCGGCGATACCGTGCTGCAGCAGCCGGGTCGAGATCTGCTCGCGCAGCTCGGCGAGTCCCTGCGGTGGGCACGGCAGCCAGGTCTGCGAACGCCGCCCGCGTGCGAGCCGCGTCAGCACCGCGGCTGGAGTCGTTTCCAGCAGCCAGTTCTCAGGCAGGAAACCGGAGCCCGCCGCGACAATCTCGGCGGAGTTCTGCAGGCACAAGCGCATGAGCGCCATGGCGTCCGACGCGTCCTCGAGCGCCTCGATGGCGACCAGGGGCGCCGAGAGCCGTCGCGGGGTGACGAAGAAGCCGCGTCCCGCGCGCGACTCGATCACTCCGCGCGCCACCAGGCGATCGTAGGCGTCCACCACGGTGAACGGGCTCGCGCTCACCTGGCGGGCGAGCTTGCGGATCGAGGGCAGCCGCGTGCCCGGGCTCAGCTGGCCGTGACGCACGAGCTGGGTGACGCGCTCGCAGATCTGGTCGACGAGCGGCACCTCGGAATTGCGGACGAGCTCGAACATCGGTTACCTCACCATCATGACCGCCGTGACGCCGAGCGCAAGCGCCATCGCGACATTGAAGGCCATGCGGCCGCGCGGTGCGCCGATAACGTGCCTCAGCGAGGTGCCGAACAGTGCCCACACGGTCATGCACGGCACGCCGATGCCTTCCATCACTGCGGCCATGTACGCACCGCTCAGCAGCGGCCCGAGCTCGTGCGGCAGAAAGAGCGTCGCGGCGGTAACGGTCATCACCCAGGCCTTGGGGTTCAGGAACTGAAACAGTGCCGCCTGCAGGAAAGTGACCGGATGAGGCGAGTGCGCGGCCCCGGCATCGGCAGACCCGAGCATCTGCCAGCCGAGGTACACGAGGTACGCGGCTCCCACCCAGGCGAGCGCGCTCTGCAGCGCTGGCCAGTGCGCAAACAGCGCGGCGAGTCCCGCGCACACGGCGAGCAACTGGACCGTGAAGCCGCAGCCGATGCCGAGGATGTGCGGCAGCGTGCGGCGGAAGCCGAAGTGTGCGCCCGAGGCCGTCAACATGACGTTGTTGGGACCGGGCGTGATCGACATCACGAAGGTATAGGTCACGAAGGGCAGTGGATCGACCATGGGCGAGCTTTCCGTGCGTGATAACGGCGGGTGCACAATGCGTGAGTCCCGGCCTTGAGGGCAGATACACCGATGGCTGCCCGGCGGCGCACTGTACGGGATGGGAACCGGTACGGTGCGGTCGCGGTGATCTAAAATGGTGTACTCATGAGCACAACCTCTCAAAACCAGGCCGACGCGTTCATCTGTGAGGCTGTCCGTACCCCCATCGGGCGCTATGGCGGTGCACTTGCCGGGGTGCGTGCCGATGATCTCGCGGCGATCCCCATCGCTGCACTCCTGAAGGGCCAACCGGGGCTCGATCCTGCGGCAATCGAGGACGTGTACTTCGGCTGCGCCAACCAGGCGGGCGAGGACAATCGCAATGTCGCGCGCATGGCGGCGCTCATCGCGGGACTGCCGGTATCGGTGCCGGGCGTGACGGTCAATCGCCTGTGCGGCTCCGGGCTTGATGCGGTCGCGATGGCCGCGCGCACGGTCCGCACCGGCGAAGCGCAGCTCGCGATCGCGGGCGGCGTCGAGTCGATGTCACGCGCACCGTTCGTCATGCCGAAGGCCGACAGTGCCTTCAGCCGCAACGCCGAGATCTTCGACACCACTATCGGCTGGCGTTTCATCAATCCGCGCCTGAAGGAGCGCTTCGGGGTCGACTCGATGCCTGAGACCGGGGAGAACGTGGCGGGGCAGTTCAACATCGCGCGTGCCGACCAGGATCGTTTCGCACTGCGCAGTCAGCAGCGCGCCGCCGCCGCAGCGGCACGCGGTTTCTATGCCCGTGAGCTCGTGCCGGTGGAGATTCCGCAGCGCAAGGGTAAGCCGCCGCTGGTCGTGGCCCGCGATGAGCATCCACGTCCCGAGACGACCCTCGAGCAGCTCGCTGCGCTCCCGACCCCCTTCCGCGCGGGAGGCACCGTGACGGCTGGGAACGCCTCGGGTGTGAACGATGGCGCGTGCGCGCTGCTCATTGCCTCGGCAGATGCAGCGCAACGCTGGAATCTCACCCCGCGCGCCCGCATCGTGGCTGCGGCCACCGCGGGGGTCGAGCCGCGCATCATGGGAATGGGACCGGTGCCGGCAACGCGCAAAGTGCTCGCGCTCGCACGCCTCACGCTGGGGCAGCTCGATGTGATCGAGTTGAACGAAGCCTTCGCCTCGCAGGCACTCGCGGTGCTGCGCGAGCTCGGCTTGCCCGATGATGCCGCGCACGTGAACCCGAACGGCGGCGCGATTGCCCTCGGACACCCCCTCGGTATGTCCGGCGCACGCCTCGCGACGACCGCGACCTGGCAGCTGCACGCGAGCGGTGGGCGCTATGCGCTCTGCACCATGTGCATCGGTGTCGGGCAGGGTATCGCGCTCATCCTCGAGCGGGTGTGACTCCTGTGCTCCAGGGCAGATGATCGAGATCGAGGTTTCCGCCGCTCACGATGATGCCGATGCGGCGCCCGCGCAGGGCCGCCGGCGCATCGAGGAGCGCCGCGTACGGCACCGCGCCCGAGGGCTCGACCACGATCTTCAACACCTCCCACAGCTGGCGCATCGCGCGCACGATCGCCTCATCGTTCACCGTGACGATCTCGGCGACCAGCCGCCGGATCTCGGCAAACGGCCGCTCGCCGATCGTCGCCCGCAGCCCATCGGCGATGGTGTTGGGATGCTCGACCGGCACGATGCGGCCTGCGCGTAGCGAACGCGCGGCGTCATCTGCACCGGCAGGCTCGACGCCGATCACCCGGATGTCGGGCTTGATGGTCCTCGCTGCCACGGCGCAGCCCGAGAGCAGTCCACCGCCGCCAACCGGGCACAGGAGCACATCCAGATTCGGTACCGCCTCGAGCAGCTCCACGGCGGCGGTTCCCTGACCGGCCATGACGCGCAGATCGTCGTAAGGATGAACCAGGGTGGCGCCGGTCGCTGCGAGCACCTGCCGCACCGTGCTTTCGCGCGCAGCGAGCGTCGGTGCGCACCAGGTGATCTCCGCACCGTAGCGGGCGACTGCGTCACGCTTGGCCTGTGCGGTGTTGTCCGGCATGACGATGTAGCTGCGGATACCGCGCAGCGCAGCGGCGCGCGCGAGCGCCGCGCCGTGATTGCCGGAGGAATGCGTCGCGACGCCGCGCCGTGCCTCGCGCTCCGAAAGGGCAAACACCGCATTGGTGGCGCCGCGAGCCTTGAAGGCGCCGCCCTTCTGGAGGTTCTCGCACTTGAAGTGCAGCCGCGCCCCGGTGAGACCATCGAGCGTGCGGCTGGTGAACAGCGGTGTGAGGTTCACCTTACCGGTGATGCGCTCACGGGCTTCCGTGATGAGTTCCCAGGTAAGACCGCCCGGCGTGCTCGACATGGGGAGCGAGCATGGGGAGGCTGCGGAGTGGGGTCAAGCCGCGTGGCTAGAGTGGCGCGGGCGCAGTGCGCGCCGCGACGGTGCGGCCGCCGTGCAGGGCATCGAGCCGCGCGAGCGCCGCGTTTACATCGACTACCGGCTGGCCGTCGGCATGGACCGGTGTTGGGCCCGAGAGCAGGGATACCAGTGTCGCAGTGGAGAGCCGCGTGGGCGATGCCGACAGGAGCAGCGCCATCACCGCAGTGAGCTCGGCCGCGGCCACCGAGGTACCCGATTCGAAGTCGTATTCGCCACCGGGGCGCAGCGTCATCACGTGCTGCGAAGGGGCGGCCAGTGCGCCGGTGGATAGCGGTTGCTCGCTGCCCGCCGCAGTAATCACTCCGGCAATGCCGGTCGGGAAGGGCGCCTCGGGCCCGGCCGCCGCACCGACGAACGTCACGCCGCGCTTGAGACCGGCCTGCACCAGCGCGGTGAGCAGGGGATCCGCGGGACCCGCGAAACTCAGGTTCACCAAGGGCGCTCCCGAGGCGAGCGCCGCCGCCAGCGCGCGCGCCAGCGTGAAGGTGTTGCAGGCGGCGGCATCGTTTGCGGGGGCGAGCTGCCAGCAGGCCTCGAACACATCAACCTGCGCCCGCGGCGCGATGCCGACGATGCCGATGTGATTGTTGGCGACCGCTGCGATCAGCCCCGCCATCGCCGTGCCGTGGCGCAGCGATGCAGCCGGCGCGGCACTATCGAGCAACGAGTGGCTGCGCACGCTCGCGCCGTGGAGGTCAGGGTGACCGAGGTCGACACCGGTGTCGATGAGCGCAATGTGCACGCCGGCGCCCTGCACGCGCTCATGCGCGCGGGCGATGCCGAGCGCGGCCATGTTGGTCTGCAGGTCGTAGAGCGGATCGTTGTAGGGCGCGGCGGTGCCGCCGGCACCGGTCAGGGTATGGAACTCCTGCAGCGGCTGCGCCAGCGCGACGCGCGAGTCCTTGGAGAGCGCGGCCACCACCTCCGCCACCGGGCGGCCGTTGGCGATCTCGAACACCACGCAGTGCATCGACAGCACCTGGATCGGCCAGCTGCGCACCTCGCGCAGGTCGTAGGCGGCCGCGACGCTGCGCGCGCTGCGCTCGGCGCTCTGTCCGACACCGTAGCCGGTGCCGTCGTAGTGACTGCCGGTCGTCCCCGCAGGACCCGGAGCGGCGAGCGGCTCGTTGGCAAAGGTCACGACGATCTTCGGGCGCGAGGCCCCGGCAGCATCCGGCGGGGCAGCGAGCGCCGGACCCGCGGCGGCCACAACTAAGCAGAGGGCGGCGCGTGCAAGTGAGCGTGTCAAGGCTGCGGTGGCCCGTGCTGTGGCGCATCGGCGCGCGCCGCGCCCGCGACTGGCTCGACCCAGCGCACGCGGGCATCCGCGCGCAACCGTGCGGCGAGTGCGTGCAGCTCGGAGCTCCCCTCCACGGTGCCCGCGGCGGCGACTATCGGCGCGACGCCGACGATACCCGTGTCATCAGGGCCCTCCACCAGGTGCGCGCCCGCGTTGTGCAGCGCTTCGCCCACTGCGCTGATCGGGAGTGAGGGGACGAAGGCCACGTGCAGCACGGCGATCGACGCGGGAGCGGGAGCAGCGGTGTGGGTGATGTACCGCGGCTGGGACCAGCGATAGGTCGTGGCGCCGAGGCCGAGCACGCCGACCGCCAGCACGAAGCTCGCCGCCCAGGCCAGTCCCGGAGGCCGCCAGGCAGAGCTACTCTTCGCGGCCAAGGCCGCCGGCGCCGAGATGCGCGGCTGCGCGCCTGCGCCCGGCTTGCGGCCATCGATACGATCCATGAGCTTGCGGAAGGAGGGGCCCGGCGCGTAAGTGATGCGCTCGGGCTCGATCAGCACCTCGCACAGGCGTCTCTGGAGGGCCACTTCCCGCGTGCACTGCACGCAGCCGTGCACGTGCTCTTCCACGCGCACGCGCTCGGCTCCCGACAGGCGGCCGTTCGCGAGCCACGGCAACATCAGCCAGGCATCCGCGTGGGAGCAGGTCTCGGTCATCATGGCTGCCGTCCCGAAGAGCTGAGGCTGCCGCGAGCGTTCCCGTCCGCAGCCGCGGCGATGGGGGTCGCCAGCTGCGGCAGCAGGCGCTGCAGCTTTCCGCGCGCGTGAAACAGCCGCGTCTTCACCGTGTTCACCGGGCAATCCATGATGGCCGCGATCTCCTCACAGGAGTGACCAAGCTCGTAGCACAGCTCCACCGCGAGGCGTTGCTCCACGGGGAGCTCGGCGAGGGCGCGCCCGAGCCAATCGCGCAGCTCCTCGGTACTCGCTGGTTCTTCGTCCGTATGTGGTAACTGCTCCAGCTGCAGGTTCTTCTCGGCGAGCCGTGCCGAGGAGCGGAACGCGTTTCTCGCCTTGCGGTAGGCGATCCCGAGTATCCAGGTCGAGGGCTGCGAATCGCCGCGGAAGCTGCGAGCCTTGCGCCACACCACCCAGAAGGTGTCGTTGACGACTTCCTCGGCGATGTCGTACCGGCGGGTGAGGCGCGTCAGGAAGCGCGCGAGGCGGCGGTGATACAGGTGGTAGAGCTCCTCGAAGGCCTTGCGGTCACCCTCCGCAATCCTCGCGATGAGATCCGTCTCACGCGCAGCATTTGCCGCGCCGCGATAAGTCGGCTCTGCCATGCCCGGGTCGCTATAACTGTTTGCCTTCACTTACACGCTCTCTCACAAGCGGTAAGTGTCACCCGCACCTCCGCGGGTTTAATGCCCCTGGGCGCTACTATGCGTCCGCGGTCCGGGGCGGTCAAAACCGCCATGCAATGCTCCCGGCGAATCGGTCGTTCGCGCTCGGGTAGGGCATCAGCACCTGTGCCTTCTCCCCGGTACGGTAATAGCCAAGGTCGATGCGCCAGCGGCGGTGCTCCCAGGCGATTCCCACGTTGCCGTACGCGTAGCCGTTGGGGGCCTCGATGCCGGGACCGGTGCCGGTGAGGTGGTAGTAGCCGGCACCGCCCGTAAGAAAGAATCCGTCGTACACGAGCCACTGCGCGCTCATCTCGACAACGAAAGCCGGCGCCCGGCTCAGGCGGTCGTAGAACCAGTAGCGCGGCGCATTCGGGATGGCGGTGAAGGACAGCGTCCAGGCATCGAGCCAGGTAATCGCCGCGGCGATCTCCTGGTAATCGTCCGAGACCTCCTGGGTGCCGCCGGTGAGGTAGTGCGCACGGCCACTGAGCGTGGCGCTCCAGGCGTTGCCGAGGTCGAAACGGTGACCGAGATAGATCACGAATTCGTAGTCGGCATAAGGATCGAGCTGGCTGTCGCGGCTCGAGCCCCACAGTCCCAGGAAGGTGCCACCGGTATTGGCAACGTGCAGGTCGGCCTGAAAGGCGCCGGCGTTGTTGCTGCTCGACACCCCACGGTAAATGTAATTGCTCGTGAGCACGAGGTTGCCGCCGAAGGCGAGTCCGCTCGTCAGGCTCTCCCCTTGTGCACACTGCGCGCCGACCACGGCCGAGACCAGCCACGGCAGCAGGCAGGGCACCCGACCGCACGTTGACACCTGCAAGATGGACCTCGATTCCCCTGTACGCATAGCGCGCCGCTCGTGCCCGCGCCGACACGCAGTTCGGCGATACATAAGCCCGGCGCTATCGCCGGCATTCCGCCAGCCATATACACGCCTTGCAATCCCGGCCCGACGTATACTCACTATCTTATGGAGAGTTTACCGTCCGAGCAGAGCGCCGCCGTCCGGCGCATCGTCGCGCAGCACAGGGAGAGACCGGGTCCGCTCCTCGAAGTGTTGCACGCCATTCAAGCCAGCTTTGGTTACATCCCCGGAGGGGCGGTTCCTCTGGTGGCAGAGGAGCTGAACCTGTCCCGCGCCGAGGTGCACGGC
>Ga0306922_10007165_pt1 | contig 10738 bp, 7 predicted proteins | sample sta12Cox44000082_FD_203758 | JGI IMG/M metagenome (GOLD analysis project Ga0306922, IMG submission 203758) | Lab enrichment of tropical soil microbial communities from Luquillo Experimental Forest, Puerto Rico - statoxic.12C.oxic.44.000.082 (v2)... | ecosystem: Environmental > Terrestrial > Soil...
CGACGGTGGCTTCTCCGATCGTCATCCCGGGCTGGCTTCCGGGAAGGGGACCATCAAGCTCAGGCCTGAGGACGCGGCGCGCATCCCCGATGACGAATTCGCCGATCTGGTGCGCGCCGCGCTGCACGCCTGACATGGCGGGTGCCGTGGGTCCTGCCAGCCGGGGGCATCCGCCGGTGAGCCGGTGTGCCGGCCTCTGGTTGTGGCGGTGAGCGCGTGGCGGCGATTCAGCGAGTAAGGAAAGGGCGGCGCGACATGCCCAGCTCAGACCCGGTGATTCAGACTTTGGACGTGCCGGGCGCACGGCTGTACTACGAGCGGCGGGGCACCGGCCCGCTGCTGGTGCTGATCGGCTCGCCGATGGACAGCACCGGCTTTACCGGGCTCGCCAGCGTGCTCGCCGGCCGCTACACCGTGGTGACCTATGATCCGCGTGGCATCGGCAACAGCAGCCGGGAGGACACCGGTAGCGATGTGACGCCCGGGCAGCAGGCCGCCGACGTGCACCGGCTGCTGGCCGCGCTCGGCGGCGAACCGGCGGACGTGTTCGGCAGCAGCGGCGGGGCTGTCGTGGGGCTGGCGCTGGTCACCGCCCACCCGGGCCAGGTGCGCACGCTGGTCGCCCATGAACCGCCGGTGATCGAGCTGCTGCCCGACCGCGCACAGCTGCGGGCTCAGATCCAGGACATCTACGACACCTACCAGGCCGGCAGCGCGGACAAGGCGATGGGCAAATTCATGGCCCACGCCGGCCTGGGCGTCCCGGCCGCCCCCGGCCAGGGCGCGCCGCGGTGGGAGCCGTCGCCTGGGAGCCGTCGCCGGAGCAGGTCGCCCGGATGCGCGCGGCCACCGGCCATTTTCTCGCCCACCTGATCCGCCCGACCACCGGCTACCGGCCTGACACCCAGGCGCTGCGGGCGGCACCGGCGCGCATCGTGGTCGCGGCCGGTGCCACGTCGAAGGGGCAGCTCGCCAACCGTTGCGCGGTAGAACTCGCCGCCCAGCTCGGCACGCCCGTGGCCGAGTTCCCCGGTGACCATGGCGGATTCGCGGCCCTCCCCGAGCAGTTCGGCCAGGTCCTGGACCAGGTACTCACCCAGCCGGCCTGAACCGGCGGATCCGCTTCATGGCCCGGCCCCACGCACCGGCCGCGTATGCGAGGCATATACGAAACCGCCGTTCTGTACCCTGGACGGCCGCTGGTGCTGGGCTGGCTGCGGCTTCCAGAAAGGGGGATTTGTGCCGCCTGTGCCGCGGGTAGCCACAAGTGGGCGTGGCTGCCCGGCCTGCGACCGCTGTTCCTGCCTGGGGCATGGATCGGCTCGCGGTGCGAGGACGCTGGCCGGCCGGTGAGCACGATCAGGTGCTGGTTTGTTTGGTCGCGTGGGCGGAGGGCCAGCTTGGGTCCACGGGGTCCTACTGGAGGTAGATGATCTTCGTGACGGCACGGCTGCGGTCTAGCCTGTGACGTGATGGCCGAGACAAATATGATCCTCACGCCGGATCAGCGGGTGCGGGTATTCATCTCCTCTACGCTGGAGGAGCTGGCCGCCGAACGGGCGGCCGCGCGGCGGGCGATCGCCCGGCTGCATCTGGTGCCGGTGTGGTATGAGTCCGGAGCCCGCCCCCACCCACCGCGGGCCATGTACCGGTCCTACCTGGACCAGAGCCAGGTGTTTGTCGGCATCTACTGGCAGCGTTACGGGTGGGTTGCCCCGGGGATGGAGATCTCAGGACTGGAAGATGAGTACCGGCTGGCCGCGGGCAAGCCGATGCTGCTGTATTTGAAGCGCCCCGCCCCGGACCAGGAGCCAGGCCTGAAAGCAATGATCGACAGCATCCGCGCGGCCGGGACCGTGTCCTACCGGACGTTTAGCACGCCGCGGGAGCTGGAGCGGCTGCTGGCCGACGACCTCGCTGTGCTGCTGAGCGAGAGCTTCGCGGGCGCGGCCAGTGCCGGGGCGTCGGTGGCGGGGCCGGACCAGCCTGGGCAGGTGGGGCTGCCGGCTGGGACGGTGACGTTCCTGCTGACCGACATCGAGGGTTCGACGCGGCTGTGGGAGAGCGTGCCGGAGGCGATGGAAGAAGCGCTGGAGCGGCACAATCGGCTGCTCACCGAGGTGATCGAGGAGCACGGGGGGGTGGTGGTGACCTCCCGCGGGGAGGGGGACAGTTTCTTCGCCGTCTTCGCCAGCACGGTGGCCGCGGTAGAGGCGGCCGGTGCGTGCCAGCTGGCCCTGGGCAGTGAGCCGTGGCCGGCGGGTGCGGCGCTGCGGGTGCGGATGGGGCTGCACACCGGGGAGGCGCACGTGCAGGAGGGCGATTATGCCGACCATGCGCCGATCAACCGGTGCGCCCGGGTGAAGGCGGCTGGTCACGGCAGACAGGTGCTGGTCACCAACACCACGCGCAACCTGGTGGAAGGGCGGCTCGGCGGCGGGTTCGGGCTCAAGCGGCTCGGGGAGTTCCGGCTGCGCGACCTGGCCGAGCCCGAGCTGATCTACCAGCTGACCCACGCTGAGCTGCCCGCGGACTTCCCGCCGCTGGTCACGCTTGCCGAACGCCCCGGCAACCTGCCGCTGGAGGTGAGCTCGTTCATCGGCCGTGCCCGGGAACTGGAGCAGACCGCGGCCGCGCTGGGCCAGGCGCGGCTGGTCACCCTGACCGGGCCGGGCGGGGTGGGCAAGACCCGGCTGGCGCTGCAGGCCGCCGGACAGGTGTCCGAGCGGTTGGGGGACGGTGCATGGCTGTGTGAACTGGCCCCGGTCCGTGACCCGGCCCGGCTGGACGACGCGGTGGCGTCGGTGTTCTCGCTGACCGCCCGGGCCGGGCAGAGCCCTCGCGGCGCCCTGGCGGAACTCTTGCGCAGCAAACAGCTGCTGCTGGTGCTGGACAACTGCGAGCACCTGCTCGAAGCGGCGGCGGCGCTGGTGTCGGTGCTGCAGCGGTCGTGTGAGCGGCTAGTGATCCTGGCCACCAGCCGCGAAGCCCTGGGGATCGAGGGGGAACAGCTGGTCCTGGTACCGCCGCTGGCGACACCCGGCGCCGATGCCGGTTTGACGGCGATCGCGGAGGCGGAGGCGGTGCGGCTGTTCTCCGACCGGGCGGCCGCGGTCAAGCCCGGCTTCGCGGTGACCGCCGAGAACGCGGCGGTGGTCGCGGCGGTGGTGCGGCGGCTGGATGGGATCGCGCTGGCGATCGAGCTGGCGGCGGCACGCGTGCCCGCGATGACGGTGGCCGAGCTGGCCCGGCGGCTGGAGCACAGTTTCAGCGTGCTGGCGGCCGGCCCGCGCGGCGCGGTGGCCCATCACCAGACGCTGCGGGCGGCGATCGACTGGTCGTTTGAGCTGCTGTCCGGGCCCGAACAGGCCCTGCTGTGCCGGCTGGCGGTGTTCGTCGGCGGTGCCACCCTGGAGGCGGCCGAGGCGGTCTGCGGCGGGCACGGCATCGACCCGGACGCGGTGTTCGAGCTTCTGGCGGGTCTGGTGGCGCGGTCGCTGGTGGTGCCAGAGGAGAAAGGGCCGCAAACCCGCTACCGGCTGCTGGAGACCATCCGACGGTACGGCGAGCAACGCCTCGAGCAGGCGGGCGAGGCCGATCGGTGGCGTGCCAGCCACGCCGACTACTACGCGAGCGTCCTGGGGCTGGCACGCGACCATGCCCACGATCCTGAGGCCGAGGTGTTTTGGGCGGTCCGGCTCAGCGCCGAGCAGGACAACCTGCTCGCGGCGTGGTCGTGGGCGCTTCGCGCAGGCAACATCGGCACAGCGTTTAAGATCCTCGCTGGCTTCGCGCCAGCCGAGGTCTGGAACAGCTTCCCGCTGCTGCTAGACGGCGAGACAGCCCTGGAACTGCCCGGCGCGACTCAGCATCCGGGCTACCCGCTCGCCCTGGCGGTCAGCGCACTGTTCGCCTCCATCCGGGCAGAAGTCACCAGCGCCCAGCAGCTGTACCGCCGGGCGGCCGAGGCCAGCGCGCGCCGCGATTCCCGGGTCTGGCGGGTCGAGGAGACCATCTGCGCCGCCCGCCAGAACATCGCGATTACTACCGGCGCGTTCGCCGACGCCGCCCGCTTCGCCGAACAGGCCGCCGGTCTGGCCCGGGCCGGCGGCGACCTCGCCGACACCTCACTCGAGCTCACGATCGCCGTCGCCTGTCACCTGCTAGTCGGTGACTCGCCTGGAGCGGTCCCGCTAGCGAACGAAGCGCTGGCCCTGGCCCGCCAGATCGGCGCCCCGGCCCTCATCGCCACAGGCCTGCTCGCCGTCGGCGTGGCCGTTGGCGACGCCGACCCCGGGCAAGCCCGCGCCTGCCTGCGCGAAAGCCGCGAGCTCAGCAACATGCTCGGCTATCACAGCGCCATCGACCTCGTCTGGGCCACCGCGATCGCGTTCCTGGTCGGCGACCTGCCCGCCACGCTCCAGCTCGGCAGGCAAGCCATCCGCGGCCTCCCATGGGGCGGTGACCGGATGCGGATGGGCATGGTCCTCCACATCATCGCGGGCGCGCTTGCCGCTACCCGGCCGGACGCCGCTGCGATCATCCAGGGTGCCGCAGGAACATACGCGGTTGCGCCACCGAGGTCTACTCGGCTGATCAGCTCGGTCGTGACGGGAACCCTTGGCGAGGAGCGCGCGCGGGAACTGCGCGCCCGCGGCGTGGACATGGACTGGGACCAGGCCCTCGCCTACACCCTCACCCAGGCCACGCAGGCCCTCAGCGAACTCGAATCCGCGACCCCGCCATGAGCCAACTGCCGCTTCAAGCTGCCGGCACTGCCAGCGGCAGCGTCCGGCCGCGTGTGCCAGCGACCGTGGCGGTCATGAATTGGGGACTCATCCTCCCAAGCCGGCTGACCGAGCCCTGAAGATTGCCGCCCTCCGGATCTCGCAGCGCCCTCTAACTGGCAGTTCGGCGATGTTGAGCCACGGTGAACCGGGAATTCGCGGGCAGCTCATACTCGGCCGATCGGTATCGCGCAGCCGGTCAGCATCCGTCACGGTAGGTGATCGGCATGAACTTGGGCCGACGTGCGCACTTCCGCCGATATGCACTGTCTTTCCATACACGCTCGCCGAATGCGCGGGCATGCATAATGGTTGATCTGCGTACTCCGCGGACGGGGATGCACAGCTGATCGTGGCCTGGCTGGTGGTCACGTCCCGCGGCGTGGTGTAAGTGATCTTCACCGTGATCTGGCCAGCGGGCTGGTGCTGACTATGCCGTGAGAAGTGCGGGTGTGGCTACCTCCTTTGAATCGGGAGCGGAGTTGTCGAGCAGGGCCATGGAGCCTTCGGACAGGTAGCGGCGTTCGCTGACCTGCCATTCGTCGTGGGCTTCCACCAGGACCGCACCGGCCAGGCGCAGCAGCGCCGCCGGGTTGGGGAAGACACCGACCACGTCTGTGCGGCGCTTGATCTCCTTGTTCAGCCGCTCCAGCGGGTTGGTGGACCAGACCTTCTTCCAGTGGCTGACGGGGAAGGCGGCGAAGGCGGTGATGTCATCGGCCGCCTCGCGGAGCATGGCCTCCACCTTGGGGAACTGGCGGCCGAGCATGGTGGCGATGACCTCCAGCTGGTCGCGGACGTGGACCGGACTGGGCTGGGCGAAGATGGTCCGGACCGCCGCGGCGACCATCTCGGCGGAGCCTTTGGGCACGGCGGCGAGCACGTTGCGCAGGAAATGCACCCGGCACCGCTGCCAGGCGGTGCCGATCAGCACTGAGGCGATCGCGTTCTTCAGCCCGGTGTGGGCGTCGGAGATGACCAGCTGCACCCCCGACAGGCCGCGGGTCTTCAAAGAGCGCAGGAAGGCGGTCCAGAACGCGCCGTCCTCGCTGTCGCCGACCTCGAACCCCAGCACCTCCCGGTGCCCGTCCGCGGCGACCCCGGTCGCCACCACGACGGCTTGGGACACCACCCGGTGGTCCACCCGGGCCTTGCAGTAGGTGGCGTCCAGGAACACATACCGGAACGCCTGCCCGGCCAGGGTGCGGTCGCGGAACGCGGCCACCTCGGTGTCCAGGTCCGCGCAGATCCGGCTCACCTCGCTCTTGGAGATCCCGCTGTCGGCGCCCAGGGCCTTGACCAGGTCATCGACCTTGCGGGTGGAGGTGCCATGCAGGTAAGCCTCCATGATCACCGCGAACAGCGACTGATCCACCCGCCGCCGCCGTTCCAGCAGCGAGGGGAAGAACGAGCCCACCCGCAGCTTGGGAATCCGCAGCTCCAGATCCCCGGCGGCACTGGCCAGCACCCGCGGCCGGTGACCATTGCGGTGACCGGTCCGGGCGCTGGAACGCTCATGCGGGGCAGCGCCAATCACCGAGGCAAGCTCGGCCTCGATCAGAGCCTGATAGATCGTTTCGGCCGCCTGCCGGATCCGGTCGTCAACCTCGGCGACCTTGAGTGCCTCCAGGACTTCAAGCAGTGCAGACTGGTCCAGGGCCATCGTGTGTCTGTGTCCTTCCGCGAGAACCATTGCCGTGGTCTCGCTGACCATCACACGGTGGCCCCACCTGCGTGCTCAGGCACGCCGTCAGGGCCGACAACTTACACCACTCGGAGGGACGTCACCTGGCTGGTTTGCTGGTACCCACTGCTTGCCCTACATGGGTGCAGGCAGGATAAGTATCGGGTAACGCGGTGCGGTGCTTTACTGTCATGCGCTCGGGCTTTCAGTTTTCGGGTTTTAGGCGGATGCAGCCCGGAAGCGGAGGATTAGCATGACCAGGGCGGCGGCGGCTGCTTTAAGTTCTACGAGAGCCGGGTCATCCTCATGATCAGTGCCAAATTAATGTATTGCCGGTGCACGATCAGGTCGCCGGGGATTTAGCATGGCAATGGCTGCTGGCACGCTTCCGGCGAACACCATAGCGTAGCCGATTACCTGTAGCAGCCCCAGCTTGGTTCCATAGGCGATCGGCCCCATTATCACTGCGCTCACGGCGATGAGCCAGGCTGCCCATCGGGAAATCGCCTTCGCCCGGGCCAGCGCGATGCCAAGTAGCAGGTACCCGGCCACGTGGCCGACCACCCATCCGGTTGCGAGGGCGAGTACCACCGGATTGGCAGCGAGCCGGTGTTCGATCGTCACGAATACAGGATCGGGAGCAAGATGCGCCAGCGTATCGGTCAAGCCGATCTGGCCGCCAGCGATCCAGGCCCACGGAATGCTGCCGGCCAGCCCGAGCGCTATTCCGCAGCTTGCCAGCCAGGGGGCGCGCTTCATCGCAAGCAGCCCCAGGCCAATGTAGCTGACAGGGTAGACGTACGGGGCCAGCAAGGTGAGGGCGAGAAATACGTGCAGTACCTGGGGATTCGTAGTTTGGAAAGCGTTAAGGGTCGTCGTCCCCTGGGATGGGCAGGAGACATCACCAAAGGGCGGGCAGAGCCCGAACCATGCTGAGAGGGTCAACGGGGCGAGGAGCATGCAAAGCGCCAGGACGGCCCGCTGGGCCTTGCGGTAGGAAGGCTCAGCCGCAGGCGGTTGATTAGCTTGCCCGATGCCATTCATTGGCGGTTCTCTTCCTTCGCGGTCTCGACGGGGTCATCGGTCTTGCTGGCCGTCGTAGAGCCTGGCTCAAGCGTCTCGCAGCCGAGGCAGCAAGCCGCCGGCGAGGAGCGCGGCGGCGGCCCAGGCGGCCAGCACGCCGAGGCCCGCCCAGGGGCTGACGGGCAGGCTGCGCAGGCCGGTGGTGGCCTGGATGGCCAGCCCGGCGCTCATCGGCCCGATCTGCTCCAGGTGCCGCCGCCAGTGCGGGTCGGTGACCACGGCGATGATCGGGAACAGGTACAGCAGGCCGAGCACGGCCCCGACGGCCACCGCGGAGTCCCGCACGATCGTAGCGGCGCCGAGGCTGAGCAGCGCGATCAGGGCGAGGTAGAGGACCGACCCGGCGGCGGCGCGCAGCACCGGCCCGTCGCCCAGGGACAGCGGCGGGTAACCGTGCGCGGCGGTGAAGCCGTGGCCGGGCAGAATGAGCCGCCCGGCCAGCACGGACGCGAGCACGGCGATCGTCCCGGCGGCCAGCACCAGCCCGGTGAGGATGGCCGCCTTGGCGGCCAGGACGGTGGTCCGGCGCGGCATCGCCGCCAGGGTGGTACGGATCATGCCAGTGCCGTACTCGCCGCTGATCACCAGCACGGCCAGGACCGCGACGATGACCTGGCCGAGCTCGATCCCGGTGAGGCTGATCCTGGCGGGGTCCTGTCCGCAGCCCGCGGACGGGCACCGCACCGCCGCGGCCGCTCCGGCGCTGAGCGCCACCGTCAGGGCGACGACGGCGAGCAGCAGCCACAGCGTGCCTGGCGCGGTGCGCAGCTTAGTCCACTCCGCGTGCAGAGCCTCGCGCATGCTCGCCCAGCTTGCGTGCGAAGCCTGGCTCACGCGTCCCTCCGGCGGATCAGGAAGACGGCCAGGCCCAGGGCGACCGCGGCGTAGCCGCAGAGCACGGCGAAACCGGCCCACGGCGCCAGCGGGTAATAACCGCTCGCCGGCGTGTAGGCGGTGCTCACCTGCGGGTACTGCGGCATGCCCTGCTCGATCGCGAAGCCGGCGGCCGGGGTGACCCGCAGCAGCCACTGCGCGGTGCCGACGGACAAGACGTTGGGGACCGCCAGGATGTACGGCAAGACGATCACCACGATGACGGCGGCGACGGCCGCGGCGCTGCGCCGGACGATGGCGCCGATGCCGAGGGCGAGGACGGCGGCGACGGCGAGCAACGCCGCGGTGCCGACCACGACGCGCACCTCGGTGGGCGTCGTCACGGGATACACGATGAAGCCGTTGCCGCGCAGTTGCCGCTCGCCGAGGAAGACCGCCGCGGCGGCGCCGGCCAGCCCGGCGGCGAAGGTGACGGCGCCGATCACGATGGGCTTCGCCGCCAGGACCCGGCCGCGGCGCGGGCTTGCGGCAAGGGTGGTGCGGATCAGGCCGCGCCGGTACTCGGCGGTGATGAACATCGCCGCGACGACGACGAGCGCGATCAGCCCGGCGAACGCGCCCACGAGAGGGCGCTCGATGGTCTGGCCCGGGATGGTTCCGCCGACCACGTCCGGCGCGATGTCGCCGGACCCGCTGACGGTGAACCTGCCGCGGACCTGGTGATACCCGCCGCCTTGGACCGCGTAGAGGCCGCTGGCGGCGCCTCCGATAACGCTGCCGCGCCACGCGCCGCGGGGCCAGGTGCCGTGGAGGCCGACCTGGTCGAAGACGGCGGTGGCCAGGGAGGCCGTGATGAGCCCGCCGCTGCCCATGAGACGCTGGCTTGTCGCCTGCGTCTGTGCGGGAGAGGTGGCAAAGAGCCCGGCCTGGACGTTCGGGGACAGCCCGGCCAGGCGGGCGGCGCCGACCTTGGTCCAGGTCGTGCCCTCGGCCGAGGCATAGCCGGTGATCGTGTCGCCGGAGCGGGCCAGCCGCAGCCACCGTGGTGATGCCGCGGAGACCGTGCCAGCCGGGCCTGCTGTGTCGCCGGTGTAGTTGTACTGCATCCGCACCCCGTGGCTGCCGGTGACCATGATCGCGGCGTACGCCGATCCCTGCCTGGTGCTTTCCTTGATGATGATCCCGGCCTTGGACCACGGCTGGAGGCCGGCCCCGCCCTGGCCGCCCTGGCTGCCCGGGATATTCGAGGTGTTCCCGCCGGTCAGTGAGGTCACCCGCACAGTGATGCTGCCATTTCCATCCAGCGGGCGGTGCACGAAGTAGAAGTTGTCGGTCACCGCCTCGCCGCCAGGCCCCACCGGAACGCCGAGATTGCAGGCCCGGCCGTTGCAGGTAAAGCGATTGCCCGCCACGGCGACCAGGCCGAGCAACACGGTCACCAGCGCTCCGGCCAGCACCCCGATGACCCAGCCGCGGACCGTCGTGAACTTGGTCCACTCCGCGCGCAGCAGCTGCGCAAAGCCGTCGCGCCCGGCCCGCATGTCCGAGCGGTACGGCGTGATGCTGCCGGTGCTCATCGCGCCGCCTCCTGGGTGCCGGCCTGGGAGGACAGCCCTGCGGGTCCCTCGGCCGCGGCGGCGCGGAACTCGACCGCGTTCCTGGTGAGCTCCATGTAGGCCTCCTCCAGCGTCGCGTGGTGCGCCGACACCTCGGCGAACGGCACCGCGCTCTCGCCGAGCAATGTCACGATCTTGTCGGCCGCCAGCCCGGCGATGGTGAGCGTGTCGCGGCCGGTGGCGGCCACGGTGGCGCCCGCGCTTGCCAGGACCGTCATCGCGTCCGGCCGGGCGGTGGTGCGCAGCGTCACCCGGCCGCTGGACGCGGCCGCGATCAGGTCCGCCACCGTGGTGTCGGCGATGACCTTGCCGCGGCCGATCACTACCAGGTGGTCCGCGGTGTCCTGGAGTTCGCTCATCAGGTGGCTGGACACCAGGACCGCGCGGCCCTGGCCGGCCAGCGACCGCAGGAAGCCGCGCATCCACACGATGCCTTCGGGGTCCATGCCGTTGAACGGCTCGTCCAGCATGATCACCGGGGGGTCGCCGAGCAGCGCCGCGGCGATCCCCAGCCGCTGCCGCATGCCCAGCGAATAGCCGCCCGCCCTGCGCCGGGCCGCCGACTGCAGGCCAGCCTGCCCGATCACCTCATCGACCCGCTTCGCGCCCAGGCCCTGCGAATGGGCCAGCCACAGCAGGTGGTTACGGGCGCTGCGGCTAGGCTGCAGCGCGGCCGCATCTAGCAGCGCCCCGACGTGGCTCAGCGGGTGCCGCAAGCTCCGGTAGGGCCGCCC
>Ga0306922_10007167_pt1 | contig 10737 bp, 11 predicted proteins | sample sta12Cox44000082_FD_203758 | JGI IMG/M metagenome (GOLD analysis project Ga0306922, IMG submission 203758) | Lab enrichment of tropical soil microbial communities from Luquillo Experimental Forest, Puerto Rico - statoxic.12C.oxic.44.000.082 (v2)... | ecosystem: Environmental > Terrestrial >...
ATTGGCACGCACGATCAGCGCGATCTGGCTCTTGTCGGCTTGCGTGATGTCGCGGACAGTCTTGCCCGCCGCCGCGGCGCCAACCGTCTGTTCGACGATTTCCGCGTCCGCTTGGTCAAAGAGCAGTGACGAGAACTGGTCTTCCATCAGCGCGCCGCCCATGAGCCGAGCGCCTACCGTTGTCGGACACACGGTTGAGATGCCGAAATCGCGATACATGGACGATCGTTCCGGATCGTAAATCCGAGCCACGACACGCGGGATCTTGAAGTGCTGCTGGGCGATGAGCGCCGCCATGATGTTGCGGTTGTCGCCTTGTGTGACCGCGGCGAAACCATCCGCAGTCTCAGCGCCGGCACGGCGCAGCACGTCGACATCGATGCCCGTTCCTAACACGAGCTTGCCGGGAAAGTCGCGGCCGACGCGACGAAAGGCCGCAGAGTTCTCGTCAACCACGGTGACGTCGTGCCCGTCACGAGCAAGACGCTTGGCAAGCGTCGAACCGACGCGGCCACAGCCAACGATCAGGTAGCGCATAGGTTGTAGATTTCTGACTCCGACGTATGAAAGCGACATTCGCCTTCGGGGGCGTTACGGATGATTCCCGTCCACGTCTGCAGCTCAAGGAAGGTGCACAAAGCCGGAGAAACGAGAGCAGGTCGGAGCACCGCGGGGTGTAGCTCAGCTTGGTAGAGCGCTCGGTTCGGGACCGAGAGGTTCGCAGGTTCAAATCCTGTCGCCCCGAGATGTTTGTGCGTGATTCCCGCTCCGAGCATGAGCGTGCCTTGCCGTAAGGTCATGTCTCGAGACGAACGGATCCGCTAATGTCGATGTTCTCCCGTTTCAGCCCTGCTGCGCGCGCAGTGACGACGCTCGCAGAACAAGAGTGTCGTAATGCGAGTCATTACTACTTGGGCACTGAACACTTGCTGCTGGCGATGGCCATTGATCCGCCCGCCGACATCGCGCATGAGTTCGCGCGCATGGGCTTGGAGCCGTGGCTCGTCAAGCGCGCCTTGCGAGAGGCGATGGCCCCAGGCGGTGACCATCCCTGGGACGGCATTCTCATCACCCCACGCGTGCAACGGATCATCGAGACGGCGCGCGCCGGCACGCCCGATGCCGAACTCGTCAAGCCGTTAGACCTGCTCCGCGCAATTGTCGCCGACGGCGGCGGTGTTGCCGCCCGCGTGCTCGACCAGCTCGCCGCGCGGCACGCAGCCCGGCAGCCGTAGGGCGCCATGCACGCGTTCGAGCAGCATGTGACCGCGTGGATCATCGCGGTCATCTCGCACCTCGGGTACGCTGGTCTGTATGCCGGCATGCTCGGTCAGGCAGTGGGCGTGCCCCTCCCGTCTGAGATCATGCTTGCCTTCTCAGGCTACTTGGCGTCGACACATGTTTTGGAGATCGTGCCTGTCATGATCGCAGGCGCAGCCGGCGATGTCTCAGGTGCGGTCGTCGCGTATCTCGTCGGCTATTATGGTGGTCGGCCGTTTTTGCTTCGGTTCGGGCGTCTGTTCTTTGTGCGTGAACGCGAGCTCGAACGTGCGGACGAATGGTTTGCCCGGTACGGCACGCGCGCGGTGCTCGTGTTGAAGCTTTTGCCGGGCATTCGCGCCTTCGGCTCGTTTCCGGCGGGCGTCACCCGCATGAAGCTGGCCCCATTTTTGACCTACACCATCCTCGGGTCGGCCATTTGGAGCATCCTGTTCGCCGGCATCGGCTACACGCTCGGACGGAACTGGGATCTGCTGGGCGTCTACGCTCGTCCGACATCGTTTGTCTTACTGGGCCTTGTCGTCGTCGCAATCGTGGCATGGGTGTGGGTGCACATTCGCGAGGAGCGTCACCGCTCCAAAGCGTGAGAGGGGCGCGAACGCCTCGCCCGCAAGACAACGTCATGGACCGTACCCTACCCGCCCCGCTCGTTGAACAGCTCGACAATCTGCCGCAAGAACCGGGCGTCTATCAGATGTTGGACGCGTCGGGCACAGTGCTCTACGTCGGCAAGGCCATCGACCTGCGATCCCGCGTGCGGTCGTATTTTCAACCGGGGCGGCCGCACAGCGTGCGAACCGATGCCATGGTCGAGCGCGCGGTCGAGGTCCGCACGATCATCGTGCGCAACGAGAGCGAGGCACTGCTGCTCGAGTGCAACCTCATCAAGCAGCACAAGCCACCCTTCAACGTTCGGCTGAAGGACGACAAGAAGTATCCGTATCTCAAAGTTACGCTCAACGAGCCATTCCCGCGCATCATCTTCACCCGCAAGCTCATCCGCGACGGCAGTCGCTATTTTGGGCCGTTCAGCAATGCCGGCGGGCTACGCGACGTCATCGACCTCATCCGTAAAGTCTTCCCCTTGCGCACGTGCAAGTACGACGATATCCGCGTCAACTACCGGCGTCCATGCCTGCAATACCACATCCACCGCTGCATGGCGCCGTGCGCATTCTTGCAGACACGTGAAGAATACGCCGCCACCGTGCACGACGTCGTGCTCTTCCTCGAAGGCCGCCACCGCGTGCTCGTGGACCGACTCAAACGTGAGATGGAGTTCGCGTCCGAGCAGCTGGCGTTCGAGCACGCTGCGCGGCTGCGCGATCGCATCACCGATTTGGAACGCGTCATGGCGCGCCAAGAGGTCGTCTGGAAAAGCCAGGTGGACATGGATCTCATCGCCGGTGCGCATGGTCAAGGCATTTCGAGCATGGATGTGTTCTTCGTCCGCGGCGGCAAGCTCATCGGACAGGACAACTTCCTCGTCGAGGGCACTGAAGGCAGGTCGCCCGGTGAAGTGCTGGCCGCATTCGTCTCGCAGTTCTATGCGGCGTCGCCCGCGATACCGACAGAGATCATGCTGCAAGACCGCATCCCTGGTGTTGAGGAGCTCGCGCGGACGCTCTCGAACGTACGCGGCAATCGCGTGCGTATTCTCGTCCCTGAGCGAGGCCCACGCGCGGAATACATGCGTAAGGTGCAGCGCAACGCGGAACAGCACCTTGCTGACCATCTCGCCAAGCGTCACGTCGCTGACGAGCGCGCGACTGCCGCGATGGAAGAACTCGCCGCAGCATTGAGTCTACCGTCGCTGCCACAGCGCATCGAGTGCTACGACATCTCGCATGTCCAAGGCCGTGACGTGGTCGGATCGATGGTCGTCTTCGAAGACGGCGCACCGCGCAAGAGCGACTACCGGCGCTTCAAGATCCAGGGTGATGAGCGCAACGACGACGTAGCAAATATGCAGCAGATGCTGCGCCGCCGACTGCGCTATCTTACGGCAGGAGCGCCCTCAGTCGCTCCGGGCAAAGAGCGCAAGTTCGAGAAGCGGCCAAGCCTGCTCATCATCGACGGTGGACAGGCGCAGCTCAGCGCCGCGCAGTCTGTGCTCGAAGAGCTCGATCTGGTGGCCTTGCCCCTTGTGGCCTTGGCGAAGAAGTTTGAAGAGATCTACGTGCCTTGCGAAGAGCTGCCCGTCGTACTGCCCCGCAACTCGCCGGCGTTGCATCTCGTGCAGCACGTCCGGGATGAAGCACATCGGTTTGCGGTGACGTACCATCGTGGCTTGCGCGGGCGCCGGGTGACCGCATCAGCGCTCGACGGCGTACCGGGCGTCGGTCCCGCTCGCCGCCGCAGGCTCTTGCGCACGTTTGGCTCGGCGGCCGGCGTGCGGCGCGCCAGCGTGGGAGACCTTGCTGCGGTCCCCGGCATCAGTGAAGAGCTTGCCACCGCGATTAAGGACGCGCTGGCAGAGGATAAAGGGAACGGCAGCACGGCCGGGTGAACTCAGGTTCCCATGGGTTTTCTCGTTAGAATTCTCGTCAACGCCCTTGCGTTGTTCCTCATCTCACAGTTCAATTTCATGGGCATCCACGCCGATAGCGTCACCGATACGCTCATCGGCGCGCTCGTGCTCGGTCTAGCGAATGCGTTCGTCCGGCCGCTGCTCATGGTGTTGAGCTGTCCGCTCGTCGTGCTCACGCTCGGGCTGTTCACGCTGATCATCAACGGCGTCATCTTCTATTATGTGCTCAAGTGGCTGCCCGGCTGGCACGTCCCCAACTTCTGGGCCGCTTTCTGGGCCGCGATCGTGACGTCGCTTATCTCGTGGGTGATAAGCGTGATCATCAAGGACGTGGAGATGGAGCGCCGGCGCACCTAGATGCCGGCAACGAGCTAAGCGCTCCAACGGCGTCGCGTAGGAACGCCGCAGCCTTGTCACGTTCCGCGCGATGGTGTACAATAGAGCGTAAGCGGACCACCCGGTCCGTTTTTCGCGGGGGCGTCACGGTTTCGACGGGATGTGCTCTGGCGGGAGAAGCAGGCGGAGTTCCGAGCCCTCCTAAAACGATCGGACAACGTATAAACGCGAACAGCGAATACGCACTGGCAGCCTAATTAGGCTCTCACGCTTACGGGGCAACGGTTCCGTCACGGGCCCGTAGGCGTCACTAAGCACGGATACCGGATGCAGGCGCTCCGATGCAGCCGGGAAAGCAACTGGAGCTGGCGACGCGGTAATCCCGCTCGGGGGAGTACGCGTCGCGAGTGAAAATCCTGAGCTAAGCCTGTAGATGCTTCCGTGGGGGTCATTTCGGACACCGGTTCAACTCCGGTCGCCTCCACCACGGCTTAATAGAGGGGGACGGTTCCCATTCGTTCGAGGTTACGCTGGACGCGCGCCTCGGCAGCCTTGCTCGCCGCTTTGGTCATCGTCGCGGGCTGTGCGCGCCACGCGACCACTGCGCCGCCTCCTCAGATCAACATCTATTACTGCAAAGCAGGCAGCGATCAGCTAGTCCGCATGCCGTTCTCCGCCGATGCTAAGCTCAAGGGACCGGCTTTGGCTACTTATGCCTTGAACCAGCTGGTGGCGGGACCTTCAGTGGGCCGCGACAGCTTGGTCTTATTCCCATCAGGCACGCAGGCGACCGTCAGCGTCGATGGCAGTGTCGCGACAGTGAGCTTGAGCGGCCCGATTGCGCGCTCGTTTCAAAGCGGCGCGGGTGACGAGGCTGGCCTCTTCAAGTCGTTGACGTACACCATGACGTCGCTGCCTGGCATCACGAGCGTGCAAGTCCTCGTCGATGGCAACAAGCGCGCGGCCCTGCCGGGCGGTCAGTTTGAACTGGATGAGCCCTTGACGAGGGACACGTTCGCGCAATGAAGCTGTTGCGGCTTGCGGCGTGCATCTGTGTGCTGCTTGCCAGCGCCCCGCGCCTGGCAGCGGCGCAAGCCGTTGCAGCACCGGTCACGACGCTTGCCGACCAGGTCTTTGTGTCGGGTCGCGAGGTGCGTTTCGAGCACCTCGGCAGCGTCCGTGGCGAGCCGGTCGTGCGCGTCGACGATCCCGGCCTCGCGTCGATGCTCGAAATCCTCGGAGCGAAGATCCAGTTCCAGCCTGGAACACGCTTTGTCGTCTTCACGCGAGCTGACGGCACGCTCATCACGTTCACGGTCGGCAGCAATGCGCTGAGCGTCGATGACAGCTCGCGCGCCATGCCCTTCGCGCCGTTCTATCAGGGCACGCAGCTCTACATTCCGTTGCAGCCCCTCACGGCGGGACTCGGCTTGTATGAGCGACATTTCCATCAGGCTTTTGCGTTTTCGCCGCAGATCGTCTCTGTGCAACGGCGCGTGGGCCAGCAGCGCACCATCGTCGAGATCAGTGCGAGCGCTCCATTGACGTGGCGGTCCTCGTTGGGCGGCCCGCCCAAACACCAAGCACTCGTCATCACCTTTCCCGGGTTTGCCAACGCGGCGGGCTCGCACGTAGCGCTTGGCGGGCGCGAAGCCAAGGCGGCGTCGCTTGCGCAGCAAGGTCCGCCGGGCTTTCCCATCACCACGTTGTCCATCGACGTGATGCATGGCGTCAAGTATGCAGCGCATCGCTTGGGTGGAAGTTCGCAGATGGCACTCGTGTTGGCGCGCAATGAGAAAGATCTCGCGCTGAGCGCGGTGGCGATCGCTCCGGCCGTGCGCATCTCCGCCATGCCGACCGCGCCTCCGACGCGCGAAGCCACGCCGGAGCCGACCGCGGTGCCGACACTCATCCCTAGTCCGGCAGCACACGGCGCTGTCGCGACTGCGGCGCCGGTCCCGACGGCAGTGCCTGCACCTCAAGTGAGTGGTGAGCCCTCGCCCGCTCCTGCCGGCTCGGAAGAACCCGGCGTGCTGCCGAGTCCAGGCCCGAGCCCATCGCCGCTACAGAAGATCACCGATATCTTTGTCACCGATACCGCAGATGCAAGCCGCATCACCCTCGCCGTCACGGGTCCCGTGAATTTTGAATGGCACAGGCTTGCGCCACCTGACAATCGCTTCTGGATTGATATCTCGTCTGCAGCGCTGATCGGTCCTGCGCGAGATATCGCGGTCAAGCTACCGCAAGTGCGTTCGGTCAAGATCAGTCAGCATCTGATCACGCCCGATCATGTCGTGCGCGTCATCATCGATCCGTCACAACCGGTCGATGTGGTGATCGGTGCAATCGAAGGCGCATCAAACCAGTTAGGCATCGAGATCCACGCAAGCCCGCCGCCGGCCGACGCGGTGCAAAGCGGGGTCGGCATGATGCAAGTGCCCGCACAGACGCCATCGCCGGCTGTTGCCGTGACGCCTGGTCCGCGACACGCCGATCTGATCGTCATCGACCCGGGTCACGGCGGCAACGATCCAGGGGCTATGAACCAGCAGTATGGACTTGTGGAAAGCCATCTCACGTTGGCGATCTCACAGAAGCTGAAAGTCGATCTCCAGCGCGTTGGATGGCGCGTGGTGCTCACGCGTGATGGCGACTATGAAGTTGGCGATCCGAATGGCGATGACCACCAGGAACTGCAAGCGCGCTGCGACGTGGCCAATGCCGCAGGAGCACGGCTCTTCATCAGTGTGCACATTAATTCGTCGGTCTCGAGCGCTCCCAGCGGTCTCACCACCTACTTCTGGCGGCCCGCTGACCGTTCGTTCGCGCAGGCCGTTCAGGCTGCTGCCGTTCGCGCCACCGGCGCGGGCGATGACGGCGTCATGCGCGAGGCTTTTTATGTCACGCGGCACACGGTGATGCCTGCCGTGTTAGTCGAGAACACCTACCTGAGCAATGGGCACGACGCTTCGCTGCTCACGCAGAGCTGGTTCATCGACCGAATCGCGGCCGGCATCGCGCAGGGAGTAAAAGACTATACGGGCGGTCCCTCATCGTCGTGACGGCACGAGCACGGCGGGTGGCCATGTTCGACTCGGGACTGGGCGGGCTGTCGGTTTACACGGCTTTGCGCGCCGCGATGCCCGACGCCGACATCGTGTACGCGGCAGATACCGCGCGCATGCCGTATGGTGACCGCGCACTCGAGCAAGTCGAGACGTTCGCTCGGCAGATGATCGGGACGTTGCGCAGGCATGCGCCTTCGTTGCTGGTCATCGCCTGCGGCACGAGTTGCTCCGCGTTTGCAGCGTCCGGTTTTCAAACCGGTTTGCCAACGCTTGCGATCGTCGACTGCGGCGTCGCTGCCGCGGCCGCGGCGAGCGCGCATGGGCGCATCGGCGTCATCGCAACGGCAGCGACGATCGGTAGCGGGATCTTCCAGCGAGAACTAGCGCGCACAAGACCTCGAGCAGTCGTGACGTCAGTCGCCGCGCCAAAGCTCGTACCATTAGTCGAAGCGGGAGCATGGGATAGTCAGGCGGCTGCAACTGCAGTCGACGAATACTGCAACCCGCTCATCGCCGCGAGCTGCGACACGGTCGTGCTCGGCTGCACGCACTATCCGCATCTGCGCCCGTGGTTCGCGCGGTCGCTTGGTCAGGATGTCAGCCTCGTCGATCCTGCGCAGGCATGCGCGAGCGCTGCCGCGCATATGCTCGCCGATGCCACGCCGGCTGGCGGCTCACTCACCGTACTCGTGTCAGGGGACCGTGATGTGTTCGCGCGACGTGCGTACGAGCTTAGCGGCGTGAAGCCGACGACGATCGAGCAGGTCGATTTCTCACGTGAGGTGGAAAAGCCGGAACACAGCCACCGTTGAGATAATGCCCAGTGCTGCGCCGCCGAGCACCTGCGCTAGTGTATGAGCGCGCAGATAGACGCGTGCCCAATAGACCAGCGGCACCACGATCACATAGGGAAGCGGCGCGAGCCCGAAGAGCAAGTACATCGCGGCAAATGGGCCGGTGACGCCGAAGGCGTGCGTGCTGATCTTCCACCAGCGCGTGATGATCATGATGGCGGCGGCCGCGAAAGTGTAGCCCCAGGCCATAGCGATGATGGCGAGTGGAGCTCGGCGCGATCCGACATGTCAAAATCAGTGATGCGGCCTGAAAGGTACAGGTAGAAGATCGTCATGACCGGCGCCAGCGCGTAGAACAAGATGCCAGCGAACGAGAGCTCCCAGAAGTGGAGCGTTGAGGCCGAAAATGCGTGCGAGAGGATGACGAAGAGCGCTGTCGCGCACAGAAATGGATTGAAGATCGTCGAGAGCGCCCGGGCGAATTCAGCGACCGCCCGATGCTCGCGGATGATGATCACATCGCGGTTGGTGGCGGGAGCGGTATCGTGCTCCACAGACCGCGACGTTTCACGCATACGCTTCATTATAGCGGCCGCACGCGTAGGTGTAAAGGCGACTGCGCACACGAAAGATGCCGTACATGAGCGCTGAGTACATGACGGGAGGCGAACCCTTCGAGCTGTCGGGAGCAGATGCCGGCATTCTACTGCTGCACGGGTTCTCAGGGAGTTGCTCGGAGATCCGGGAGCTCGGCCAGAAACTCTGGCATGCGGGCTACGGTGTCTACGCGCCAGCTCTCCCCGGACACGGAACAGCTCCCGGCGATCTCGAGCGCATCTGCCCGGATGATTTTTTCGCCGGTGCGCACGCCGCCTTTGCAGAGGTCCGCAAACGGTATGCTCGCGTGTACGTCGTCGGCCTCTCTATGGGTGGCACCCTCGGGCTGCATTTGGCTTCGCGTGAGCCGATGGAGGGACTGGTCACGATCTCGACACCGGTGTTCATGTCGCCGCTCGTCGCTATGTCCGTGCCGGTGGCCACGCGGTTCATCCCCAAGCGTCACGTCATTAGCAATTACGCGGCGTGGCGCGGAGAAGTAGTCGGCTATCGGACCACGCCGATCTCATCATTGCGCGTCTTCTTAGAAGTCGTCGCATCGGTGCGCGCCGATCTGCCCCGCGTCAGCACGCCGTTGCTTGTCTTGCATAGCACCGGTGACATGACGGTGCCGGTTGCGAATGCGCCCTACATCACCGCACATGTGTCGAGCGAGAGCAAGGCGATGCGCATCTACCATGGTGGCCGGCATCTGCTGACGCTGCCGCCCCACCTCGACGACGTTCAACGGGATGTCGTACGGTTTCTGCATGCGCGGGAAGCGCCGTACGTCACAGCCTCGCCCGCGCCCACCAAAGGTGGGCACCCCTAGCCGCCGAAATCGACGCCATATGTTCTACGCGCTCTTCGCTTTCTTGGCCGCAGCCCCGGCGGCCACACCCAAGCCCCTGCCGACCACGGCGTCAGACTTTCAGTTCCAGCAAGTGACGTTCGGATCGACGCACCCGGTGTTACTCGGCATCGTCGAATGGCTCTTCATCGCGTGCGCGATCGGCCTCATCGGTCTTATGTCGATGCAGACCACCAAAAACGAAGGCCTCTCCGGCAGCATCGGTGGCCGCTCCGAATCCGCCTACCGCGGACGTCTCGGGCTCGATCAGCAGCTTGCCCGGCTGACGAGCGGGTTCGCCATCACGTTTGTGTTCTTGGCTATCGCCTATTTCCTCGTCACCCGATAGCTATAGGAAACCCCGAGACCCGTTCGGAATGACCGCTCGTCGGTCCAGCGGGGTGTATTAGAAAGACCCTCATGTCGTTACTCGCGGTCAACAACCTCCAGGTGACCTTCAAGACCGAGGACGGTATTGTCCGCGCGGTCAACGGCCTGTCGTTATCGCTCGAGGCCGGCGAGACGCTAGGCATCGTCGGCGAGTCGGGCTCGGGCAAGAGCGTGACAGCGCTTTCGATCATGCGGCTCATCGCGATGCCGCCCGGTCGCATCGAGTCGGGCTCCATCCAGTTCGGCAATCAAGATTTGCTGCGACTCGGCGAGGCGCAGATGCGCCAGATCCGTGGCAATAAGATCTCGATGATCTTCCAGGATCCTATGACGAGCCTCAATCCGGTGCTCACGGTGGGCGATCAGATCGCCGAAGCGATCACGCTGCATCAGCACAAGGGCAAACGCGAGGCCATGCAGCGCGCGATCGAGATGCTCAAGATCGTGCGCATCCCGGAAGCGGAAAAGCGCATCAACAACTATCCGCACCAGTTCTCGGGCGGGATGCGCCAGCGCGTGATGATCGCCATGGCGCTGGCCTGCGATCCACAATTACTGATCGCCGACGAGCCGACGACGGCGCTCGACGTCACGATCCAAGCGCAAATCCTCGATCTCATGCGCGATCTGCAACAGCGTCTCAATTCAGCAATCATCCTCATCACCCATGATCTGGGCGTCGTGGCCGAGGTGTGCGAACGGGTGCTCGTCATGTATGCGGGCAATCTTGTCGAATACGGAACCGTCGATCAGATCTTCCGCGACCCGAAGCATCCGTACACGCTTGGCCTGTTGCAGTCGCTGCCGCGGCTTGATGAGAGCGGCCGTAAACGTCTCGTGCCCATCGAAGGCCAGCCGCCTAACTTGCTGCGGTTGCCGGCCGGCTGT
>Ga0306922_10007168_pt1 | contig 10735 bp, 10 predicted proteins | sample sta12Cox44000082_FD_203758 | JGI IMG/M metagenome (GOLD analysis project Ga0306922, IMG submission 203758) | Lab enrichment of tropical soil microbial communities from Luquillo Experimental Forest, Puerto Rico - statoxic.12C.oxic.44.000.082 (v2)... | ecosystem: Environmental > Terrestrial >...
CGCACCTTCTCCAAGATCCATGGTCTGGCGGGCCTTCGCATCGGCTGGTGCTATGCGCCTGCCGCGGTATGCGATGTGCTGAACCGGATTCGCGGGCCGTTCAATGTCTCGACCCTGCAGCAGATCGTGGGCGCCGCCGCCATTCGCGACCGCGCCCATGTGGAGAAATCCGCCGCCCATAACGAACAATGGCGAGCCTGGCTGACCACCGAAATCCGCAAGACCGGGCTTCGGGTCGATGACAGCGTCGCCAATTTTGTGCTGATCCATTTTCCCAAGGGCGCCAAGGGTGCCGGCAAGGCCGATGCCTTCCTGATGCAGCGCGGCCTGATTCTGCGCGGCGTCGCCAGCTATGGCCTGCCCGATTGCCTGCGCCTGACCGTGGGCACGGCCGAGCAGAACGAATTGGTCGCTGGCGCGTTACGCGATTTCATGGCGGCGTAGCATGGCGCATTTCGGCAAGCTGGCGATTATCGGTTTGGGGTTGATCGGCTCCTCGATCTTCCACGCCACCCGGCGTGGTGCGCTGGCCGATCTGACAGTTGGCTTCGATGCCAGCGAGGACGTGCGCCGTCGTGCGCGGTCCATCGGCTTTGCCGACACCATTGCCGACACTCTGGTGGACTGCGTTGCCGATGCCGATCTGGTCATTCTCTGTTCGCCGGTGGGAAGCTATCAGCAGATCGCAAAGGATATCGCGCCGCATCTGAAGAACGGCGCGATCCTCTCGGATGTGGGCTCGGTCAAGGGCGCGGTGGTCAAGGCGGTGGGGCCGCTGGTTCCCAAAGGCGTGCATTTCATTCCCGCCCACCCTATCGCGGGCACGGAGTTTTCAGGTCCGGAAGCCGGGTTCAAAACCCTGTTCGACGGACGCTGGACCATCCTGACGCCGCCGCCCGGTACGGACGAGGCGGCGGTGATGCGCCTCAAATCCTTCTGGCAGGATCTGGGCAGCCAGGTCGATGTGATGGATTCCAGCCACCATGATTTGGTGCTGGCGATCACCTCTCATCTGCCGCATCTGATCGCCTACAATATCGTCGGCACCGCACATGATCTGGAAGCGGTGACCGAAGGCGAAGTGATCAAATATTCCGCCAGCGGTTTTCGCGATTTCACCCGCATTGCTGCCTCCGATCCCACCATGTGGCGGGACATCTTCCTCAACAATCGCGATGCGGTGCTGGAAGTCCTCGCCCGCTTTGATGCCGATCTCAGCATCCTCAAGCGGGCCGTGGAGCAGGGCGATGGCCAGACCCTGTTCGACGCCTTCACCCGCACCCGCGCCATCCGCCGCGCCATTGTCGATCTGGGCCAGGACAGCGCTGCGCCGAATTTCGGCCGCGACAAGCGCTAGTAAAGCGGCGACAAAACTTTCTCCGTCACCCCTGCGATATCCATGCCGCTGTCGGCGGCCTGCCGTCCCGCTTGCGGGGAGCCACCCGCCGCATGCCAGACGGCGACAGCCTCAGGCCAGGATTGAGCTCCCGAAAGCAAAGGCGCCAGAACCGCGCCATGCGACAGGGTCGAATAAGCGCTGAGACTGTTGAAGGACAGGCTGGACGTCTTCACCTGATCGGCGCTGACCATCAGGTCCAAGGCGTCCAACTTGGGATCGTGCCGCATATGGAACTGGGCCCGCGCGATGGTGAAGGGCGCCCCGTCGCTGTCCTTGCCGCCCGCACCCATGATGTCGAGATCGAAACGGTTGAGGCCCTTGGCGTTCAAGTCGGCGCTGGCGCGCATGGTGGCGGGCAGAAAAGTGATGTGATGGGATTTGCCGCTGCCGTCCTGCCATGACAGGGCTTGCTGTCCCGCCATTTCATAGATCTGCCGGACAGCACCGTATGTCAGGGCGTGCAGGGCGAATTTTTCGCTTTGCCATGCAAACGGCCCGTGCGCGCCCGCGCCTTCGATCCTGAAGCCGGTGAACACCACATCGATGTTGAAAGGAAAGCCCGAGATGGTCTTGGTGTCGTAGGACAGGGTGATGCCGGGCACTGCCTGGCGGCCGTTCAAGGCGGTGAGTTTCTTGTCGAGGGCGCTGGCGACCACCCACCAATAGGTCATGGCCCAGGCCGCAAGGCCCAGGAACAGCGCCAGAGGGGCGTAAAGCCAGAAACGGCTGGAATAATTCAGGGTCATTCTGGCCAGACTTATCCCGACAGAGACCGGCAGAGGTCAAGCCTGAACAAAGGGCGGTTTTCGGCCCTATCCGCAGCGCGAATAGCCGCAGCTCAGGCAGGAATCGCAATTTTCGACCCGCACAAAGCTGGCTTCGCCGCAGCGCGGACAGAAATGGGCCGGTGCGCCTTCACGCGGTACGGCGGCGGGCACAGGGGCGGCGGTGGCGCGTTTGCCCATGAAGCCGATCTCGACCATGTGGCGCTCGATGACTTCGCCGATGGCGGCCAGCAGCGACGGGACATAGCGTCCCCCCATCCATTGGCCGCCGCGCGGATCGAAGATGGCTTTCATCTCGTCCACCACAAAGGATACGTCGCCGCCGCGCCGGAACACCGCCGATATCATGCGTGTCAGCGCCAGGGCCCAGGCATAGGCCTCCATGTTCTTGGAGTTGATGAAGATCTCGAAAGGCCGGCGGCGTCCGTCTTTCTCGATGTCGTTGATGGTGATGTAGAAGGCGTGATCGCTGTCCTGCCATTTGATCTTGTAGGTGCGGCCGAGCAGCGCGTCGGGACGATCCAGCGGACGGGTCATGTAAACCACATCGCCCGAGGCGCGCCTGGGTTCGGGCAAGGGCAGCGGCAGTTCCGGTTCATTGCTCCGGGCGATCACGGCTTCGGCGGGCAGCGCTTCCGGCGGGGTTTCCAGCATGGATGGCGCGGGCACGGACAGAATCGAACCGGTCACATCATTGGGACGATAGGTGGTGCAGCCCTTGCAGCCGGCTTCATAAGCCTGCTGATAGACATGGGCGAAATCCTCGAAAGAGATCGCGGCGGGCACATTGATGGTCTTGGAAATCGCGCTGTCGATAAAGGGCTGGGCGGCGGCCTGGACCTTCAGATGGTCTTCCGGCGTGATGTTCTGGGCATGCACGAAATAATCGGGCAGCGCCGCGTCCTGGCCGAAGCGGGCGCGGAATTTGCGCAAGGCATAGTCTTCGACCGTTTCCTCGCTTTTGCTGCCATCGGCCTGCAGCACCTTGCGGGTGTAGCGCAGGGCAAAAACCGGTTCGATGCCGCTGGAGACATTGTCCGCGAACAGGGAAATGGTGCCGGTCGGCGCGATGGAGGTGAGCAGCGCGTTGCGGATGCCGTGCTGGGCGATGCCATCGCGGATATCGGCAGGCAGGGCGGCGACATGGGGCCGTGCCAGATAGGCCTCGCGGTCGAACAGCGGGAAAGCGCCCTTTTCCCGGGCCAGCGCCACCGAAGCGCGATAAGCCGCATGGCTGATGGTATTCAGCCAGCTTTCTATCAGGCCGATGCTTTTCTCCGAACCATAACGCGCGCCGCAGAAAATCAGCGCGTCCGCCAGGCCGGTGACGCCCAGCCCGATGCGCCGCTTGGCAATCGCTTCCTGGCGCTGTGCCTCCAGGGGAAAGCGCGACACATCGATGGCATTGTCCAGCATCCGCACCGCGGTGGTGGTGAGGTCGCGCAGTTCCTCCAGGTCCAGCCGCGCATCCGGTTCGAAGGCATTGCGCACCAGCTTGGCCAGGTTGATCGATCCCAAGAGGCAGGCGCCGTAAGGCGGCAAGGGCTGCTCGCCGCAGGGATTGGTGGCGCTTATGGTTTCGCAGTAGCCGAGGTTGTTGAGCGCATTGATGCGGTCGATGAAAATCACGCCCGGCTCGGCAAAATCATAGGTGGAGCGCATGATGCGATCCCACAGCGCCCGGGCGCGGACCGTGCGATAGACATGGCCGTTAAATTCCAGGTTCCAGTCGGCATCATTCTTCACTGCCGCCATGAAGGCGTCGCTGACCAGCACCGACAGATTGAAGTTCGACAGCCGGCCCGGCGTGCGCTTGGCGTCGATGAAATCCTCAATGTCGGGATGGCTCACCGACAGGGTCGCCATCATGGCGCCGCGCCGCGCGCCGGCGCTCATGATGGTGCGGCACATCGCGTCCCACACTTCCATGAAGGAGACGGGACCTGACGCATCGGCGCCAACACCGGCAACCCGCGCGCCCTTGGGCCGCAAGGTGGAAAAGTCGTACCCGATGCCGCCGCCCTGCTGCAGGGTGAGAGCGGCTTCCCTGAGGGCGGAGAAAATTCCGTCCATGGAATCGGTGATCGTTCCCATCACAAAACAATTGAACAGGGTGACGCTGCGGCCGGTGCCGGCGCCGGCCAGGATGCGGCCGGCGGGCAGGAATTTGTGGCCGGTCAGGGCATGGGCGAAGGCCTCGGCCTGCGCCAGGCGCTGGGCCGGAGCCTCGGCTGCCGCCAGTGCCAGGGCCACGCGGGCCCAGCTGTCGGCCACGTCGCGGTCACCCACCGCCTCGCCCCCAGGGGTGAAGCGATATTTCATGTCCCAGATCTGACGGGAAATTTCCGACATCGGTGTTTTAACAACAACAGGGGGCGGTTGGAGCCAACGCCCCGTAATATGGCGCGTGTTCACTTAATGTTCCAGAGCTCAAGCCGACAGCAGCTTGTTTGTAGCTTTTTCTATGTCGCTCTGCAGCAAAGACGTGACCTGCTCTGCAGCGGTTTTCCTAAGCAACTGATTTTGCAGAAAATTTTTGGCGCTGGCGGTCAATTTGCAGGCGGTAGAGGGGAACGATCATTCGCAGCAGACCTCTTTCCCAGCGCGCGGCATGGAGCAGGGCGTGCAGCTGCCGCAACTTTTTCCGCAGCACCGCCATGTCGCCGGCTTGTGCGGGGTCCAGATGCTCGTTGATCAGGGTGGACGGCGACGCTGCCGAGAGGAAAACGGGAATGCCCTGTTTCAGCAGCCGGGCGACATAGGCGACAACCGATTGGCGCAGGATCGCTGCTTCGCCTGCGGTCACCAGGATCTGGATGCCATAGGGCGCCGTCCGCCATCGGGGCGGCAGTTCCGCAGGCGCCTTGCGCATCACCATCACGCCGCTGCGGTCAGGCCGCCAGCTGTCATCCAGTTCTTCGAACAGCCGCCAGCCGCACAGAAACTGGCGGCAGATGCCGGGCCGCGATTCATAGATGCCGCAGCCCGCGCCATTGAGGTGAGGACAAGGCGTGCCGGCCTTCTTGCGCAATTGCGGCTGGGCGATTTTCAGGGCGACGCAGCAGACGCTGCAGCTGTCGCAGCGGCGTTTGTCCAACGCCGTCATGGAAACAGGCGATCCGTCGCGGTTTCGATGCGCTGCTGCAGCAGGGTCATGAACGGTCCGCGTTTCAGTCCCGGGGGGATCGGCTCCAGAAATTCCAGAACGATGGTTCCGGGTTTTTTCAGAAAACCTGTCCAGTGCACACCGGAATTCAACGCCACCGGCACACACGGCGCGTCCAAAAGGCTGTAGAGGCCGGCCACCCCTGGTTTGTAGTCCGGCGGTGCACCGGGCTTTTTGCGCGTGCCTTCGGGGAAAATCAGGATAGGGCGTCCTTGCGCCCTTACGGCGCGCGCCGCATCCGCCATTTTCATCAGGGCACGGGCCTTGCCGCCGCGGTCGATGGGTATGGCGGCGGCCTTCCATAAAAACCAGCCATAAAAGGGCATCCGCAACAGCTCCCGCTTGAGCACGATGCCGGGCTGGTCCAGCACCAGATACAGAGCCAGCGTGTCCCACATGCTCATATGCTTGGCGGCCACCAGCACCGCGCCTTGGGGCAGCTGGCCGCGAACTTCGAAATCGATATCGGCGAACGTCTTCAGGCCCCAGAATGTGATCCGCGCCCAGGTCCGCGCCAACCACACCGTCGCCCCGCGCGGCAGCAGCAGGACGGGCCAGAACAGAAGGCTCAACAGGGCGGAGACCGCCGCGAACCACAGCATGAAAAGCGCCGAGCGCAGCCAGATCATGTGATGGCCGTCATCACCAGGCTGGCGAGATATTTCGCATATTCGCGCTGCAGCAGCAGGATCGTGCCGCGATGCCGCCACCAGCCAGACAGGTCGATGCCGCTTTCATCTACGGGATAGGGCGTCAGGCTGACGCCCGGCATGAGATTGTGAAATTCACGCATGCTGCGCGGCATGTGATAGCGCCCCGTCACCAGCACCATGCTTTTGAAGGTGTGCTGCTTGACCCAGCCCGCGGCCTCTTCGGCATTGCCATGGGTGTCTTCGGCGGCATAGCCCATATCGACGCAGCAATCGAACCAGGCGCCGCCATGCATGACCTTTTTCAACGTGTCGCGGGTGGTGGTCTGGCTGACGCCGCTGACCAGCATGCGTCTGGCCGCCCCATGCTCCAGCAGATCTGCCGCCGCATCCAGCCGCGCATCGCCGCCGGTGAGGACGACAATGCTGTCCGCGCGCGGCATGGCATCGGGGGTGCGCGGAAGGGTCGAAACGAACAGGACAAAGCTCAGCGCATAGGCCAGCGCCACCACAATCATTGCGAGGAACAGGCCGCGGATCATTGCTGCAGAGTCTAGTAGATGGCCCGAACCACCGAAAGCACCGATATGCGCGCTGTCGCCCAGGCGATCAGGGCCGTGACCACCGGCACCGCCAAAAGCCAGGGAATCTCGATCCATTTCAATGAAAGCGGCGGCAGGAAGGGAACCGCTTCGACGCCGAAAACTTCCAACCCGCCCGCTCCCAGAAAGAGAATGGCCGCCAGCACCGTGCCCAGCATCGCCGCCAGAAGTGCGGACACCAGATAGTGCCATTCCACGGCGCGGGCGATGAAGCCGGCACGTGCGCCCATCTGATGCAGCAGGGCCACCATTTCATGATGCGCGTCCAGCCCGGCGCGGGTGGCGAAGGACACTGCCGCGGCTGTTGCCAGCGCGATCAGCAGCAGAATTCCATAGGCCGAATAGCGCACCGTATCGGCCAGCGCACCCAGCCGGGCCATCCAGCGGCTGTGATCGTCCAGCAAGGCATGTGGCGCCGCCTTTTTCAGTTCGGCTGTCAAAGCGGGAATATCGACGGCGGCGCCGGGGGTGACGGATGCGTCGATCAGGCGGGGCAGAGGGATATCGGCGGTCAAGCCATCCTTGCCGATCCAGGGCGCCACCAGGGCGTTGGTGTCCGCATCGGACAAGGGTTCGGCGTGGGCGATGCCAGGGGTGGCCGCCAGCACGCTCAGGACCGCATTGGTTTCGGCATCCAACCCGGCCTTGGCATCGCCCTGCTCGGGCGGCAGGACCTGTACCGTCAGCTTGGCGGCCAGACCGCTTTGCCAGCCCAGCGCGGCGCGATCGGCGATCAGGGACGCGCCCAGTGCCAGGGCGGCCAGAAAGGCCATCACCGCAATGACGAAATCCAGGGGCGCGGCGCCCTTGTCGCGCGGCAGGACATAGGCGCCGAGGTTCTTTTCCTTCATGGCGCCACACTGCCGGCCTGGACAGGCGAAACGGTCTGTGGAGCCCGCAATTCGACTAGCCGTCCATCCACCAGCCGCATTTCGCGCGCCCGCGTGGATTCGATCAGGGCGCGGTCATGGGTTGCGATCAGCACGGTTGTGCCCAGCCGGTTCAATTCCCCGAACAGCCGGATCAGGCGGGCACCCATTTCCGGATCGACATTGCCGGTGGGTTCGTCGGCGATCAGCAGATCCGGACGCGCCACCACGGCGCGGGCGATGGCCACCCGCTGTTGCTCGCCGCCCGAAAGGGTCGCAGGCCGCGCGTCCATCCGGTCGCCCAGCCCGACCCAGGACAGCAGCTCCTCCACATCATGGACATAATCGCTGCTGCGCTTGCCCGCCAGCCGCAAGGGCAGCGCCACATTGTCGAAGGCGGAGAGGTGATCCAGAAGACGGAAATCCTGAAACACCACGCCGATGCGCCGGCGCAGGGGCGGCAGGTCGCGCCGCTTGGCGATGGCCAGATCGTGTCCGAACAGTGTGATCAGTCCGCGCGACGGCGGTTCGGCCAGATAGATCAGCTTCAGCAAGGTGGTCTTGCCGGCGCCCGACAGGCCGGTGAGGAAGGTGAAGGAACCGCCTTCCAGCACAAAGGTGACGTCTCGCAGCACTTCCGGCCCGGAGCCATAGCGCATGCCGACATTTTCGAAGCGAACCATAGGCTAACCATAACGGGACAGTGTCTTGCGGTCATCGGCCCGGGCCCCTATTTTCGGCCGGAAAGCTGATATCCCACCCATGATTCTCACCTGTCCTGCCTGTGCCACGCGCTATCAGGTCGATGAGGCGAAATTCCCGCCCGAGGGCCGACAAGTCCGTTGCGTCAAATGCGGCCATGCCTGGCACCAGGATGCGGTGGCGCCAGAGGTCGGCGAACCCGTGGCTGAGCCGGCAGCGGCGCCGATGCCTGAGCCGCAGGCCGCAGACACGCTTTCGACTCCGGCCGAAACCGTGCCCGAGCCGGTCCAAAAACCCCTGATCGATCCGGTCCATCCCCGCGCCTATGCCACACCCCGCGCCTCCGCGCCGTCCGAGGAAAAGCGCGAAGGCATGGGTTGGGGCGCGCGCATCGCCCTGGCATTCGGCTGGCTGGGCCTGATCGCGATGATTCTGCTGATCGGCTATGCGGCGGTTCGCTACCGGGAGGAAATCACCTTGCTGTGGCCGCAATCCGCCGGCGTCTACAGCAGCCTGGGCATGAAGGTGAATGCGCGGGGGCTCGATTTCGACAAGGTCGATTATCACCGCGAAAGCGAGGACGGCCAGGTGGTGCTGGCGGTGACCGGGCGCATTGTCAACAATGGCAGCCGCGAATTGCCGGTGCCGCAAAGCGTGCGGGTGACACTCAGCGATGCCGCCAATCACGAACTCTATCACTGGAATTTTCCGCCCAGCGCCCAGACCCTGAAACCGGGTCAGTCGGTGCCGTTCATCACCCGGCTTTCCAGCCCGCCCGCCGCCGCCCGGCACCTGGAAGTGCGCTTTGCCAAGGAAGGCTCGTAATGACATCGGATGCCGCAGAGCCGCAATGGCCGGTTCTGTTTTCGGAAGAGCAGATTGCCGCGCGTGTCGCCGAAATGGCGAAGGAGATTGCCGCCGCGCCGGTGCGGCCGGAAGTGGCGATGCCGATCCTGCTGGGCGGTTTTGTCTTCGCCGCCGATCTGGTGCGGGCCTTGTCGCGAGAGGGTGTGCCGCTGGAAGTGGAGATGCTGTGGCTCCGCTCCTATGGCGACAAGCGCACGCCTACGGCCGTATCGATGATCGCGGGGCCGTCAGACGATATCGCCGGGCGTGACGTGCTGGTGATCGATGGCGTGCTGGATGCCGGCAAGACGATCAAGAAAGCGGTTCAATTGATCCTGGCGGCGGGCGCGGCTTCGGTGCAGGTGGCAGTGATGCTGGACAAGCAGCGCGGCGACCGGGTGGCGAAAGCGGATTTTGTCGGCTTTCCCGTGGGGCTGGATTTCGTCATCGGCTATGGCATGGACGACGCGGGCAAGCACCGCAACCTGCCCTATATCGGCAAGGTCATAACCTAGCCGGCGTTCGCGCTATCAGAATTCGCGCAGCAGCCGGTCGATATAATCCAGCTCCTGTTGCGGACGGCCGCGTTCGCCGGCGCGCTTGCGCAATTCCTGCAGGATGGCGCGCGCCTTGGCCATGTCGCTCAGGCCCGGCAGCTTGACCCCGGCGCCCGTGTTGCCAGCGCGGCCCAGCGGATCCTGCCCGTTATCGCTTTGGCTTTGGCCTTTTTCCTCGCGGGCCAGGGCGTCGGCGCCTTTGCGCAAGGCATCCAGCGCAGCCTTCTGCTCGCTGCTGGCATTGTCCAGATCCTTCTGGCCCAATGCGCGCTGCGCATTTTCCATGGCCTTGCCGGCGTCGCCCATCGCGCCCTGGATTTTGGGATCCAGGCCTTTCAGCGCCTGGCCCAATTGTTGTTTCAGGTCGCCCTGCTGCTTGGAAAGCCCTTGCATGCCGCCGTCCTTGGGATCGCCGCCGCCCTGGCGCTGGCGCATGGTCTTGTCCAGCAAGGCGCGTTGCTGGCCCATCACATCGCCCAGTTTCTGCATGGCGTCATTGAGCGCCTTGTTCTGTCCGCTCCCCGCGCCGCCGCCGCTGCCGCTCTGCGCCATATGCATGTTTTCCAGCATGGCCTGCAGCATCGCCAGCATCTGCGCGGCCAGTTCACGATTGCCGCTGGCGGACAGCTGCTGGATGGTCTGCATCAGCTTCCGAATATCGTCCTGGGTTATGGTCTTGGTGTCGCCGCCGGACTGCATCTGTTGCTGCTGTGACGCCGTGGGATCGTTGGCCAAGGCCTGCATGTAGCGTTGCATCGCCTGGTCATATTTCTGCAGCAGGGCATCGACCACATCCTGCGGCGCATGCGCAGCCAGGGCGGCATTGATCAGCGCCTGCAAGCGGCGCAGTTCGGCGGCGGCGGACATCAGCGCGCCGTGATCCAGGCTGACCGCGATCTGCCACAAAAGATCTTCGACATGGGCAATGTCGCTTTCGGCGCGGGCGGTGCGCACGCCCCAATAAGCGGCGCGCAGGCCCAGATAGACGGCATTCTTGCCGTCATAGAATTTGTCGGGTGCGATGCTCAGCGCGTCCAGGGTCGCGGCCACGCGCTTGCGGTCCGCCGCGCCGCCGGTCGCCAGGTTCTGGCGCTGTTCGATCAGGGCACGGGCGAGAGGATCGGTGAATACCCGCGCCGGCAGGCGGAAGGTCACCGGC
>Ga0306922_10007170_pt1 | contig 10734 bp, 9 predicted proteins | sample sta12Cox44000082_FD_203758 | JGI IMG/M metagenome (GOLD analysis project Ga0306922, IMG submission 203758) | Lab enrichment of tropical soil microbial communities from Luquillo Experimental Forest, Puerto Rico - statoxic.12C.oxic.44.000.082 (v2)... | ecosystem: Environmental > Terrestrial > Soil...
ACCAGCACCTCGCAGGACAGGCGCACCGACTCGAACAGGCGGTCCAGGACCGGGACAATGTGCTTGCCCTCGTTGTATGCCGGGATGATGATCGAAACGCGTGGCTCACTCATGGTCAAACAACGACCCCCTTCCCGAGCACGTTCCATATGTCGGCGACCGGCTTGCCGGTCTCCAACGCGTCATACTCGGGATGGGGGGCCGCGATGATGAGCAGGTCCGCCTGGGCCAGCACGTCGGCCAGCGGCGTCAGGTCCGGATCGGTGGTGACGTAGGGGTCGGTGCACAGCACCCGGTCGGCCTTGAACGCCAGCAGGCGCTTCAGCTTGTACGACAGGCTGGAACGGACGTCGTCCGACCCGCCCTTGAACGCCATCCCCAGGATCCCCACGGTCATCGAACCCAGATCGAAGCGCTGCTCCAGACGGGCCACCAGATACAGCGGCAGGCCCTCGTTAATGGCCATCGCGGTATGGCCGAGCGCGAAATTGTTGTTATTGTACGCGGCCAGCTGCATTGTGTCTTTGAACAAGCATGGGCCGGCTGCGAATCCGGCGCCCGGCATGTCGGCGGCCCGCGGGTAATCCAGGGCCAGCCCCTGGCGGATTCGCTCGAAATCCAGGCCGCGGTCATTGGCCATCATATAGAGCTGGTTGGCGGTGGCGAATTTGATGTACCGCCAGACATTGGTGAACAGTTTCGCCAGCTCCGCCTCCTCCGGTGTCATCGGCACCAGCGTCGGCGTCAGCCTGCGGAACAGCCGGCTGGCCCGCTCCAGGCCGCCCGAACTGCGGCTGGACACGATCTGCGGCAGCTCGAAAAGCTCGGTCATCGCCTTGCCCTCGGCGATGCGCTCCGGGCAAAACGCTACGTCGATGTCCGTGCCCAGCGCGGCGACCATCTTCTCGACCCGTGCCGTCACACCGGGGTACACGGTGCTCCGCAGGATCAGGATCTGGCCCGCAGCCAGGTAGGCCGCGCAACCTTGCAGGGCGTTCGGGATGGCGGACTGGTCAGGCTCGAGGTTCTCGCCCACCGGCGTGCCGATCACCACGATCACGTGCTCGCCGGTGCCCACCATCGCGGGGTCGGCCGAGGCCTCGAGGGTGCCCGCCGCGATCGCGCGCTCCAGCGGGGCAGCCGCCCCCGCTTCGGCAAACGGCATCCTGGCGGAGTTCACGCACGCGACCGCGGCCTCGCTGACGTCGAAGATGCCCACCCGCAGGCCACGGGAGGCGAAGGCGATGGCCAGCGGCAGGCCCACGTGACCGCAGCCGCCGATGACGACGACGTCACGCGCGAAGGGCGCGGGGCGGGATGTTTCGGCCACCGGGCCTCCTCCGGTTGATAGCAAATTTGGCGGACATTCCCCCGGCCACCCGAATGGGAGCCGCCAGCAGGCCCATGCATCCTAGCAACTGCTGGCTACTTCCCCGTGCGGGGACGCACGGCCGCAGATCAGCGAGCTGACCCCGGTAGCGCGGTCCGATACCGGCGCTCGATTATTCTGCGGTCACCATATTAACAATTCTTTGGCAAACGATGACTTATCATACCGGGCCGGGGCTAACGGCGTGGCGGTTCGGGGCTGCCGGTGCGGGGTGCGGGGGATGGGGGATGGGGGGATGCGGGCGCGGGGCAGGGCCGTGTCGCCGGCGGGCGGGGAGACCGGATCAGAGCACGTCCAGGACCTGCTGGCCGTATCTGGCCAGCTTGGTCTCGCCGATGCCGCTGACCTTGCCCAGCTCGGCCAGCGACGACGGCGCTGTCATCGCGATCTCCTTGAGGGTCGAGTCATGGAAGATCACATACGCGGGGACACCTTGCTCCTTGGCCGTGGCGGCCCGCCAGGTGCGCAGCCGTTCGAAGGTCGCCGCCGCACCATCGGGCAGGCTAGCGGCGGGCTCGGCCTTGCGTGCCCGGGGTGCCTTGGCCGCGCGCTTGGGCTCGCGGCGCAGCATCACCGACCGCTGTTTGCGGAGCACCTGCGCGCTGGTCTCGGTGAGCACCAGGGTGCCGTAGTCACCCTCCACCGCCAGCAGGCCCTGGGCGAGCAGTTGCCGGACGATGCCGCGCCACTCGGTGTCGCGCAGGTCGGTGCCGATGCCGAACACGGTCAGGGTGTCGTGGCCGTGCTGGGTGACCTTAGGGGTCTGCTTGCCGAGCAGGATGTCGATGACATGGCCCGCGCCGAAGCGCTGGCGGCGCTCGCTGCGCAGCCGGTACACGGCGGACAGCAGCTTCTGCGCGGCGATCGTGCCGTCCCACGCCTCCGGCGGCACCAGGCAGGTGTCGCAGTTGCCGCATGGCTCGCTCCGCTCGCCGAAGTACCCGAGCAACTGAACGCGCCGGCACCCGACCGTCTCGCAGAGGGCCAGCATGGCATCGAGATGCTGGCTCTGACGGCGACGGTGCCCCTCGTCGCCGCCGGAGGAATCGATCAGCTTGCGCTGCTGGACCACGTCCTGGAGGCCGTAGCTCAGCCAGGCCGTGGACGGCAGGCCGTCCCGGCCGGCCCGGCCGGTCTCCTGGTAGTAGCCCTCCACGGACTTGGGCAGGTCAAGGTGGGCGACGAAGCGGACGTCCGGCTTGTCGATGCCCATGCCGAAGGCGATCGTGGCGACCATGATGACGCCGTCCTCGCGGAGGAAGCGCGACTGATTCTCGCCGCGCGTGCGGGAGTCCAGCCCGGCGTGGTACGGGAGGGCGACATGGCCGCTGTCGGCGAGGAACTCGGCGGTCTGCTCGACCGAGGAGCGCGTCAGGCAGTAGACGATGCCCGCGTCGCCGGCATGCTCGGTGCGCAGCAGTTCCAGCAGCTGCCGCCGCGGGTCGTTCTTGGGGACGATCCGGTACTGGATGTTGGGCCGGTCGAAGCTCGCCACGAACTTGCGGGCCTGGGCCAGGTGCAGCCGCGAGGCTATCTCGGCGCGGGTCACCTGGGTCGCCGTGGCCGTCAGCGCGACCATCGGCACCCCGGGGAAGCGCTCGCGCAGCACGGCGAGGCCCAGGTAGTCGGGCCGGAAGTCGTGCCCCCACTGGGACACGCAGTGCGCCTCGTCGATGGCAAACAGCGAGATGCGGCCCCGCTCCAGCAGCCGCAGCGCCGGCTCACCGCACAGCCGCTCCGGCGCCACGTACAGCAGGTCCAGCTCGCCCGTGACAAAGGCGTCCTCGACCAGGCGGCGGGCGCCGATGTCCTGCGTGGAGTTGAGGAAACCGGCCCGGACGCCGAGGCCGCGCAGCGCGTCCACCTGATCCTGCATGAGCGAGATCAGCGGCGAGACCACCACCCCGGTCCCGTCCCGGACCAGCGCCGGGATCTGGTAGCACAGCGACTTCCCGCTGCCGGTGGGCATCAGCACCAGCGCGTCCTGGCCGCCGACCAGGTGGTCGATGATCTCCTGCTGGCCGCCCCGGAACGTGTCGTAGCCGAACACCCGGCGCAGCACCACCGCGGGGTCGGTCAGGCGGGAATCGGTGCCGGGGGAGGCCACCTGCGTCACTCTACGAGGATCCGGGGACGAGCCGAGGGCCGCCGCGCCTACCCGGCGGCGTCACCACAGGTCGCCACCGGTGAGCACGTAGATGAACGGCACCAGGGGGATGAGGGCGAAGAGGGCCCACGCCAGCTTTGCACCACGCGAGATGTCGGTCCGCGACAATAGGTCGATCCAGACGAGGACGACCGCCAGCGGATGGATGAAGCAGAGGAGCAGCTCGACAACCTTCTTCATGTCCCGAATCTAAGGGAAGCGGCATAGCCGGGTCCCTCCGACACTGGAAGCGCTGATGCCCACGGACGTGCTGAACGTGCGGGCCCTGAACCGGGCCCTGCTCGCCAGGCAGATGCTGCTCCAGGCGGCCCCGCTGCCGGTCGGCCCGGCCCGGGCGCAGGCCGTGATCGCAATGGTTGAGCACCTGGCCGGCCTGCAGGCACAGGCGCCCTTCCCGCCGTACTACGGGCTGTGGTCCCGGCTGGCCGGCTTCCAGCCCGGTGACCTGGCCGAGCTCCTGGTGAGCAGGCAGGTCGTCCGGATCGCCCTGATGCGCTCCACGATCCACCTGGTTTCTGCCCGAGACTGCCTGACGTTCCGGCCGCTGATCCAGCCGGTGCTGGACCGCGCGCTGCCCGCCATCTTCGGCAAGGAGTTCGCCGGCCTGGACGCCGGCGCGCTGGCCGAGGCAGGCCGGGCGCTGGTGGACGCCGAGCCCAGGACCTTCCGCGAACTCGGCGGCTTGCTCGCGCCGGACTGGCCCGGCCATGCCCCCGCCGCCCTCGCGCAGGGCGTCCGAACCCTAGTGCCGCTCGTTCAGGTGCCGCCCCGGGCCGTCTGGGGCGCCGCGGGCCAGGCCAGGCACACCTCCGCGCAGGCCTGGCTCGGGTCCGCCCTGGACCCCAGCCCGTCACCGGAGCTTCTGGTCACGCGCTACCTTGGGGCGTTCGGCCCGGCCACCGTCGCCGACGCGCAGGCCTGGTCCGGGCTGACCCGGCTGGCCGAGGTAACGGACCGGCTGCGGCCCGGCCTGCGGACGTTCCGCGACGAGCGGGACAGGGAGTTGTTCGACCTGCCGGACGCGCCGCGACCCGGCCCCGATACCCCGGCGCCGGTGCGCCTGGTCGCCGAGTTCGACAACCTCGTCCTGTCCCATGCCGACCGCACCCGCGTGGTCAGCGACGATCACCGGCAGCGCCTGTATACCCGGAACGGCATCTTCCCCGGGACCGTGCTCGTGGACGGGTTCGTCGCCGGCGCCTGGCGGATCACCCGGTCCCGGGGTGCGGCGACGCTGACGGCCGACATGTTCCGGCCGGTCTCCTCGCCGGACCGGGACGCGATCACCGCCGAGGCGGAGCGGCTGCTCGGCTTCGCCGCCCCCCGCGACGGCCACGAGATCAGGTTCGCGCCGCTGGCCTGAATCATCACGGCAGGCCGGTGCGATCGCCGGCGTGTCCGGGCCGGATAGCCTGCCCCGGCTGGCCAGGGCGTGCCCCTGGGTGTTAATAACAACGGAACATCGCCGTCCGGAATCGTGCGCCCTGTCATGATTTCAAGGCCGCCGGCACACGGGCGCCGCGCCAGTCGGCGATGCGAGAGGAGCCTGATGGCAGGTCAGGACCGGGAGTTTGTAGTCGGCCTCGATAAGGGCGGTACCGCGATCAACGCGACCGTGCTCGACTCCGCCGGGCGGTTCCTGGTGGACCGGATGGTAGAGACGCCCAGCCGGGTCGGGGAAGGCCCGGCGGTGGCGATCGAGGCACTCAGCGACGCGTTCACCGGTGTGCTCCGCCTGACCGGGGTGTCGCGGCAGGCGGTGCGGGCGGTGGGCCTGGACACGCCCGGCCCGGCCAGCGCCGACGGGGTGATCTCGACCCGGGGCGCGGTGAACTTCGCCGATCCCGCCTGGCGCGGCTTCGACGTGCGGAGTGCCCTGGCGGCCCGGCTTGGCCTGCCGGTGATCTACAACAACGACGCGAACGCCGCGTCCCTGTACGCCCATCACGTCCATTTCGGGCCCGAGGCCGCCCGCCGTTCCTCGGTGTCGCTGATCGTGGGGACCGGGCTTGGCGGCGCCGTGGTCGAGAGCGGGAAGGTGGTCCGGGGCGCCGCCGGGATGGCCGGCGAGTTTGGTCACGTCCAGATCCCGATGGAGGGCCTGCTGGCACCGGGGCAGCCGACGCCGGTATGCAACTGCGGGCTGGCCGGGGACGGGGAGAGCATCGCGTCGCTGACCGGCATCCAGAAGAACCTGCTGCCCTACTGGCTGACCCGCTTTCCCGCTCACGCGCTCCATGCGGCGGCCTCGGCCCGCCAGGCAGCGACCCAGGTACGCGGCCTCGCCAGTGCCGGGGACCCGATGGCCATGGAGATCTTCCGCCAGCAGGCGATCGCGCTTGGCAGGCTCTTCACCATCGCGGCGAACGTCACCGACCCGGACGCCTACTTTCTCGGCGGCGGCGTGGTCGAGTCCACGCCAAGCTTCCGCGACTGGTTCCTCGACACCGTCCGCGGGCACACCGATCTGCGTGCCGAGCAGCGTCCCCTGGCCACCTTCGCGCTGGTGCCGGACCTGGACATGGCCGGCGCCCGCGGCGCTGCCATTGCGGGCGGCGACTCGCTCGGCTGGCCGTCCCCGGAGTTGCCCGGTCGCTGAACGGCCGACTCACTGGCGGGCCACGTCCGATGCCGTGCTGCGGGGCAGGAGGGGCCGGCCGTGCCTAGTGATGCCACGGGAGGGCGATCGGCGCGGCCGGCAATCGGCCTGGGTCCACCAGCGGTGGCCACGGTAGTGCTCGCGCTCGAACTGATTGAGCCCGGAAGGGTCTACCTCATGACTGCTGACGCGGCAGAGGAAAAGGTCGTCGCGAAACAGGCCACGGGCCCAGCCCAGGTCGGCCCGCCCGGTCGTGTAGGCGACCGGGCAAAGGTCAGCCGGGGCGACGCTGAGCCCGGTTTCTTCGCGCAGTTCCCGCGCCGCGGCGTCGGCGAGTTCCTCGCCGTCCTCAACGCCGCCGCCGGGGGCAAGCCAGGCACCACCGGACTGGACCAGCAGCAACCGGTCCGAGCCATCAAGCAGCAGTACCCGGGCTGACCTGCGGGCGAACTCGGTCACATAGCGAAGCCTAAGGCCCGCTCAAGGTGACCCACACCGTGGGCCCGCCCCCGGTCATTGGTTCCACGGCCAGGTGGGCGCGGGTTGCGGCGCTCGGGGGCCCGATGGCCGGTTATCGTTCTGGTGTCGTCTTGCGTACGGCGCGTGGCTGCTAGATTCGCCCTATCAGCGGGGGTGCCTTTCTGACGCGCGGAGGACGATGCCTGATGTCAGCCGACCCGCGGGCGGCTTCCGGACCTGACTCCGATGATCCGATCGGTGCCCGCTATCCCAACACGGCCCGCATCTGGAACTATCAGCTCGGCGGCAAGGACAACTTCGCGGTCGACCGGGCAGCGTCCGAGGCGGCCAATGCGATGGTGCGGGCGCTGGGGGTTCCGGCCGGCGCCGACACCGCCATTGAGAGCCGCCTTCTGCTGCAGCGAATGGTTGACTACATGCTCGGCCAGGGCGTCCGCCAGTTCCTCGACCTCGGCTCGGGCCTGCCGAACATGGCCAACACCCACCAGATCGCCCACCGGACGGCGCCGGAGGCGCGCGTCGTCTACGTGGACATTGATCCGCTGGTTTCGGCCCATGCCGCCGCGCTGATGGCGGGCCCCAATGTCCTCACGCTCAGAGCGGATCTGCGCGAGCCGGAACAGGTGCTCGGCGACGCACAGGTACGCGGCCTGCTCGACTTCGGCCAGCCGATCGGGATCATGTTCATGTGTGTCCTGCACTGCCTGTGGGACCGGGAGGACCCGTGGGGAATCGTCGGGCAGTTCCGGGATGCGGTGGCACCGGGCAGCTACCTGGCCATGAGCCATATGACCGGCGAGGCCCATCCCGAGGCGGCCGAGGGGCTGTTCCGCATTTCCCAGGACCTGCGCTGGAACACGCCGCTCATCTCGCGTGACCGCACCGACATCGCACGATTCTTCGACGGGTTCACGCTGGCAGAGCCTGGCTTGGTCGCGCCCGCGCAGTGGCGGCCCGAGCTGGACGATTCGCTCCGCGAGAGCCAGGATCCCGACGGTGGCGGCGGCGCCGTGCTCGAGCGGACCTCCCCGGAGCCGCCCGCCGACGACCGCGGCGTGGGGTGGCACCTGTGCGGGGTCGGCATCAAGGACCAGCCCTGACGGTCCCGCCCGCGGGGCCGTCTGCCCGGCATGCGGGCCTAGACCGCCCCGGCGGCCTGCGCCAGCCGCTGACCCAGGGCCGCCGTAGCGCGTTGGAGTTCGGGTGACCCGGCGACGCGGAAGGACGCGGGGATGGCGGCCAGCTGCCGCGCGTACCAGGCTCGTCGGAGAGGATCCGCGATGACACCTGCCAGCGCGGCGGGAGAGCCCCTCACTACGGCCCAAGAGCCCGTCGGGCAAGCAGGCCAGGTAACCAATCTCACCTGCCGCGTTCTTTAGGGTTTTTGGTTCTGTTCAGCTGCGGGTCATTTTCAGCGTCCGTGGTGTTTGTTGTCCCGAGCCACTGGCGCTGCAACACTACAAAATGGGTGATGTGGCCAGCGCGCCTTTGTTGCAGACTCACTTCCTGGCCGTCGTGGCCGTAACCGCCGGCCAGGGCACCAGCACCCTCCGAGGAGAACGCGATGACGAGTGCCATATTTCGAGCGTCTGTCATTCGGTGGGCTGCGGTCCCGGCGCTGGCGCTGGTCATCCCGCTGGTCACCGGTGCCGCACCGGCTGGTGCCGCCCATTATGTGGCGATCACCGGCTCCGGCTCATCATGGCCGTCGATAGCGATCGATCAGTGGGCCCAAGACGTTCGCCCTGGCGGGATCGTGCTCAACTACAACCCCGATGGATCGGCGGCTGGCCGCGCCGACTATATGGCCAGCCAGGATGACTTCGCCGCCTCCGACCCGCCGTTCCGCTCCGGCAACGACCAGCTCGGCGGGGTGGGGCCCGAGCACCCGTTCCAGGGGTACTCCTACATCCCCGATGTCGCGGGGGGCACGGCGTTCCCCTACCACATCACCGTCAGCGGCCATATGGTCACCGGCCTGCGGCTGTCGGCGCGCACGCTGACGGGGATCTTCACTGGAACGATCACCAACTGGGACAGCCCGCAGATCACCCGCGACAATGGCCACCAGCTGCCCAACCTGCCAATCACCCCGGTGGTCCATTTCGAAGGCGACGGCGGCAGCTACTTCTTCACCCGTTGGATGGCGCACGTGTTCCCGCGCCAGTGGAACGCCTACTGCGAGCGGGTCCATCCCGGCGTCACTCCGCCGTGCGGGCCGACCGAGTTCTACCCCCAGGTCGGCCACAGCATCGGCGAGCAAGGCTCCGCCAACGTCGTCAGCTATATCGCCTCGCCCTTCGGTAACGGCGCGATCGGCTATGTCGAATACGCCTACGCCCTGGCCACGCACCTGCCCGTGGCCGAGTTGCGCAACCCCGCGGGGAGGTACGTGCTGCCCACCGCAGCCAGCGTCACCGCCGCGCTGCGGCAGGCAGTCATCAACGAGGAGGTCAGCAGTCGCAACTTCCTGCAGCAGAACCTGAACAGGGTCTACACCAACACCGACCCGGCCAGCTACCCGCTGGCGAGCTACAGCTATCTGATCGTGCCGCGGGAAGGGACCAGGCTTCCGGCCAACTTCACTCAGGCCAAGGGCCGCACCCTCAGTGCCTTTGCCGTCTTCGCACTGTGCACCGGCCAGCGCTCGCTGAGCGGACTCGGCTACGCGCCCCTGCCACCCGCCCTGATCCGTGGCGGGCTCCTGCAGGCCGCTCACATCCCAGGCCACGGACCTATCCCCGCTCCCGCGCAATGTGCTGGTTAGTGGCACGTTTCCGCCTGGAAGAGGCAGGGCCATCGCCTGCAGAGCCATAGGCAGGCCCGGCGCCACCAACTGTTACCGTCGTCGGCAGGAGGTGTGAAGGGTTGCCGGTCACCGTTGCTCAACTGGCGGTCGCGCCGGTCAAGGGCATGCGGCTGCAGCGCCGCACTGAGATCCGGCTCGGTCACCACGGGGTGGCAGGTGACCGTGAATTCCTCATCGTCGATGCTGATGGCAACCTGCTCGGGACCGCGAAGAACCCGGGCCTGCTGCGGATCGAGCCTTCCTGGGACCCGGCCCGGCACCTCCTGGCGTTGCGTTTCCCCGATGGCAGCGTCGTCCAGGACGCGCCCGAGCCCGGGACCGCCGCGGTGACCCGGATGTATGACGGCCGGGAAATACCCGGATGGGTCATCCCCGGGCCGCTGAGCGCCGCGCTGTCCGGCTACCTGGGCCGGGCCGCCCACCTGTTCCGGCGAGCGGCAGGCCACCGCGGCACCGATGATCATCCCGTGACGCTGATGTCGCAGGCATCGTTGCACGCGCTGGCCGCGGAGTTCAGCGACTCGGCTCCGGACCCGCGCCGATTCCGCATGACCATCACGGTCACTGGCACTGACCCCTGGGCCGAGCATGCCTGGGGCGGGCAGCAGGTGACCATCGGCGACATCGCACTGCGCGTCCTAGCGCCCGTGCCGCGCTGCGTCGTCACCACCCGCAACCCCGAGTCAGGCGCCACGGACGCGCGCATCCTGCACGCACTGGCCCGGCTCCGCGGCAAGAACGACATCACCTTCGGCGTCTGGTGCCAACCTAGCCAGTCCGGCCACATTCAGGTCGGTGACCTGGTAATACCGCCCTGAGCGGCCGCGGGCAACTCGCGCCCACACCCCGGCGGCGCGGAGGGCTCAAGACGTCGTCGGCCTGGGCGGCAGTCTGGCAATCACGGTGCGAAGTCGTAGAGGCCGTAGGTTTCGGTGGCAACGAACCAGGTGCCCGGTGCGAAGCTCGTCAGCCAACCGCGATGGTGCGATCGACCGGCACAGCGTTGCGGAACAGGTCAAGAACAGGGCAATGCTCATCGACTGCTGACGCAAGCTCCTGGTAGCGCTCGGGCGTCTCCGGCCCGGTGATGCCTACCCGGACCCGGACCGCTGAGAAGCCGGGCCGCACGCTGTCGTTGAACCCGAAAAATCCGCGGATGTCGAGGTCGCCCTCGACATGCACGGTGAGCTTGTCGAGGGAAAGTCCTAGATGCTCGGCCCAGAAACGGTAGGTGATGGCCTGGCACGACCCGAGCGAGGCCAGCGCGAACTGAACCGGGTTCGGCGCGG
>Ga0306922_10007176_pt1 | contig 10732 bp, 9 predicted proteins | sample sta12Cox44000082_FD_203758 | JGI IMG/M metagenome (GOLD analysis project Ga0306922, IMG submission 203758) | Lab enrichment of tropical soil microbial communities from Luquillo Experimental Forest, Puerto Rico - statoxic.12C.oxic.44.000.082 (v2)... | ecosystem: Environmental > Terrestrial > Soil...
GCCGAAAATCTGCTGCGAGAGGCAGCCGCGGCCGAACCGCATCTTCCCGCTCCCCGGCTCGCACTTGCTGAGTTCTTGCTGGAGAGCCTGCGATATGTGGAGGCTGAGACTGTTGCTGCGGCAACGCTAGAGTGTTGCCCAGCGAGCGCAGAGCTGCGCTTGGTTCTTGCGAGAATCCAGTTCCAACTCCTGCAATTCGAGGCGGCCGCAAAGACGATCGAGGCGCTGCTTGCCATCGCTCCTGAGAATGGATGGGCTTGGTTCGAATACGGCAAGATCTTGTGGAGTTCCTTCGACCGGGCCGATAGCGCCTTCGAGCGCGCCGCAGATCTGTCGGGAAACGATTGCGCGCTGCTGGCAGGGGTCGCCCACCGGTTTCTATACGATCTCGATTACGAGAAAGCTGCGAAGTATTACGAACGACTGCTCAATCTTCATCCGAGCATGCGGGACAATTTTGTCATCTGCCGATATTACGCAACCTGCTTGAAGGAAATTGCCCGCCCGCAGGAAGCCGTCGATATAACCTCGGCTGCCCTCAAAAGCTGTCGGCTTGCGGCCAAACGCGCACACGGGGAAGGTCTGGAGCTCATTAAGCGTGAGGAAGCGCTCCTGCTTTCCCAGGCCGGCCGCTTGGATGAGTCCTTTTCAGCATTGCGATCGATCCGGGGCGCCGCGGTGCCGACTCCCCGCTACGATCGGGCCGAATATCTGCCGCGCACCCCGGAGCGGCTGCAGCGTCTGGCAGAAATCGTGGACTCGCGGGACGTTTTCGTGTTGTTGCAGGGACCATCATTCGCCACGTTCGCGGCACGCCTGCATGAGTTTGGCGGCTTCGAATTCGCCATTGCCACTCTCAACTCCTTTCCGCCGATTGAACAGGAACTGCGACGCATCAATCGTCATGCGGACATATTGCTTTTCACTCAGCCCGGGTCCATTCGCGCTTGGCATCCCGAACTTATGAAGTTTCTCGCCCGCTCGCCTCCAAACCTGGTGGTGGCGAATCATTACGCACTTTCCGCGCTGTCCGAGTTCGGGCTGAGCGAAAGGGAATTCGTCGCGCGGCACAACAAGCGACTGCTCCTGGTACATTCCGATGGTGGCCCGCCACTTCCGTCCAGGCCGCTTCACTTCGAGAACGGGCCCAGCGTCTCGTTGCTCATCTCTCTTTTACTGTTTGCTCGACCCCGGCGGATTTTTCTATTTGGAGCCGACGGCGGTTCGAACCCAAGCTTCAGCAAACGTCCTTACTTCTACTACGACGACTACGACGCCGACGCCGAACCGCAGGAATTCCTCAACCGACCTGGCATGGTCTCGTTCAAGGGACTGCCGCGCAAGCTCGACGAATACAACCGCCGCCAGCATATCAACGCCATCAACGGCGACAGAGTTATTGATTTTGCTTTTCGCAGCCTCGAAGCCCACTTCGGGATTGAAGTCCCACCCATATTCAATGTGTGCCCACACAGTACTCATCGCATCTTCCCGCGCATCGACATTGACGACGCGCTTGCAAAGCTAGCGGATGGTCGTGCGCGCTCAGCCTCTGAGCGGCGGGCGAAGCGCGCATCGAATTGAGGCCAGCCGCGCGGTATAGAGCACCGTCATGTCGATGACGATGAGGAACAAGGCGCTGGACACCACGAGCAGGATGAGCCAGCGGCTTTTCTCTGAAACGGTCATGCAATCTTTTTTTTCGCCGTAAGGCAAACGATTGATGATTTTGCTCTAGCCCCGGCGCGGTGGCTGCGGGTTGTGGGCCGGATCGGTATCGTATTTGAACATCTTCGCGACGATGGGACCTCCGACCAGGGGCTTCAATTCAGCCTCGAGCGCATCCGCTTTGTCCTTCGCGTAAACCTCCTCACCCCCGACATAAAGCGTAAACGACTTCACGTATTTTGCCTTCTTGGCCGGATCCTCGATCGTTTTTTTGGTCCATTCATAAAGGTGGTAATTTTCGACGCCGTTGACCTCGGCCTCGCTGACGTAATCGGCGAAAGCGTCGAACTGGCATTTCATGACGGCATCGTGCCGGCGCAAAATATTCGCCAGCGCAGAAATCGACGGATCTGCCGGATCGTTGCGCGCCACTTGGACGAATTCATCGCGCAACGTCAACCGCAGTTGGAATTTGAGATCGTCGTTCATGGTTCTGCCTATTCGCCACGCACCGCCGGCGCGGAGACCGCGATCGCTTGCTCGATTGCGAGCGTCAACTTCGGCAGGGCCGCGTTCGTCGCTTGAAGCTACGCTTCCAGTCGCGGCTTCGCCGGTTTGCCCTCAGCGTTTGGGCGGACTGGGCGAAGCGGCGGGCGCGGACGGCTTCGAGGCGGGGCTCTCCGTTGCTTTAGCCGCGCCCTCCCAGTCGCAGGCCTCCGCCAGGCGAGAACGGATCTCGGAAACCTTGCCGAGATTGAATAATGCGTCGTACGCGGCGTTGTGATGATCGAACATGCGGAAATAAACTTTGCCCTGATCCGCGAACGCCCGAATGAGCGGGATCGGCGACGGGGCGACGGCAAGGTAACAGCTTGAATGCGCGTGCCATGACGTTTCCGTGGCTTGGGCCTGATCGATGCGGTAGGTGACAGGTATGTCTGTACCGCACTTGATGAATCCCCTGATGCTGACCGCAAGCTCGGTCTTGCGGTCCTTGCAGCGCATCAGCAGATGGGCTTTGCCGTCGCTCGATTCCAGCGCCGCCGAAACGAGGGGGCTGTCGTCGAGGGGAGATTTTTCATCGTTGACGATCCACGCCGTACCAGCGCCCGGTTTGCTCTCCGCCGGCCTGCCCGTTCGGCTCGAGGAGGACGTATCAACCCGGTCGTAGCATTTCAGTCGCTCGCCATCGTCCCTGATCTGACGGCAAGACCTGAGGGCGTCCTGAGCTTGGGCGCCGGCGGCAAACGCAACGCTGGCGCAAGCGAGGGTCACTATAACGCGCATGGGCCGCATCAGAGCCGATCGGGTCTCGGCATGCAAGACAAAAGCCCGTGCCAAAGCGAAGGCCGCGCTTGCGCAAGGTCAGCCACGTCGACGACTTAGATCAAGCCGAAGGCGCGCAAGAGCTGGAATACGGAGAGCGTCACGATCAGCGTGCCCACCGCGATCATCAATGCCCGCGCCGGCACGTGCTTGACCGCCCATCCGCCGATCGGCGCCGCCAGCACGCCGCCGAGCACGAGGGGAACGAGATTCACCAGCGGTGAAGCGCCGAGCTCGGCAAAGAACGTGGCGGCGGCCGCAATGGTCACGAAGAACTCGGTGGTGTTGACCGAGCCCACGGTCTGGCGCGGCGCATGCCCCGAGCCGATGAGCGTGGAGGTCGTGACCGGCCCCCAGCCGCCGCCGCCGCTCGCATCGAGAAATCCTGCCAGCAGCCCGAGCGGCGCAAGCCAGCCGGCGGGCGTGCGCGGCGTGAGCGCGATCCGCGCGGATTGCCAGAGAATATAGAGTCCCATCACCAGCAGGTAGGCGTAGACGATGCGGCGCGCGGCGCCGATTTCGATATTGGACAGAATCCAGGCGCCGATGATCGCCCCCAGCACGCCGGTCACGCCCAGGCGCGCCACCATCCGCCAATCTACATTACGATGATAGATATGCGACGCCGCCGAAGCACCCGTGGTGAAAACCTCGGCGGTGTGGACCAGCGCGCTCGCGTGCGCCGGCGGCAGGCCCATGGTCAGCAGCGCCGCGTTCGTCAGCACGCCGTACGCCATGCCCAGCGTGCCGTCCACCAATTGTGCAACAAAACCGATCGCGAACAGCAGCACGAATTCAGTGGTCATCAATTTCCTTTCTCGCGATAGTCCGCAACGCCGTCACCAATGAAGCACGCGTGCCGCACGCCCGATGCTGTGGGCACACTTTGCCATGGCGCATCGGACCATTGATCGCGATGTACTGTGCGCGCTCTGCCGAGAACCTGGATCGGAGGCCCTCTCGGCGATTATCGCATAACATCGGCGTAAACATTGGGGTCAAGATTGGATCGGTGAGGTTGTCGTCATGCCGCGGCCAAAATTGTAGGGTGCAAGCGATGGATGGAGATGGAGGTCATGCCATGTCGCTCATTCGAAACGGATTCGCGGTCTCGTGCACGCGTCGCGGGCTTCTGGGTGCGTTCTCGGCGCTGCTGGCTCTCGCTGTGTTTGATCCCGGCACCGCCACTGCGCAGGAGGCAAAGCAGATCAAGCTTACCGACAAGCATATCCAGGGCTTCATGGCCGCCTCCAAGGACATGGCGAAGCTCTATGCTGGCGCCAATCCGGACAAACCGGACCCGAAGGTGGAGGCGCAGGCCGCGGCTATCGCTAAGAAGAGCGGCTTTGCGAGCCTCGACGAATATGACGACGCGTCGATGAATATTTCGATGATCTTCTCCGGCATCGATCCGCAGACCAAGAAGTTCACCGAGCCGCCCGAGCAGATCAAGAAGGAGATCGCGACGCTCAAGGCCGACAAATCCGTCCCGGAGGCGGAAAAGAAGGAAGACCTGGCGCAGCTCGAAACGTCGCTCAAGAGCGCAAAGCCCATTCGGTTCAAGGAAAACATCGCGCTGGTGCTAAAGTACTTCGACCAGCTCGCGCCGCTCATGCAGGACCAGGATTCGAAGCGGCCCGCGGATTAGAAGTTCTGCGAGCGTTGCGGGCCGAGCCGGCGGCCGGCGCGTCGCCGGTACCTCCCGGTCACGGGGAAACGACGGTACCGGCCGAACCGCGCGGCCCCAGCGCGGACCAGCGCCCGAAACAGGCCGTCAATCCGTGGGAGCAGGCGGTCTGAGCCTGGGCATATTTGCTCGACGTGCCGCCATATCACTATGCTGTGGTGTTCGAGCCTTCGCCTCGCCACGGTCATGCCCGCGATTCTCGATAACAAGAACCCTTCAGCGACGTCGGTGTTCCGGCCGTCCGCGTTGCTGCGCGAAGCGCGGCGGCAAAAGGGTCTCGCCGCCGTCGATGTGCCGTCGATCTGCATTCTGGACCCCGACGGAGACATCGTTCGCGAGCTGCGGCGAACCGGCGCGGCGCGGCCTTTCGCGGGCTGGCCCTGCTACCACACGGCGCTCGACACGTTCGTGCTCGCTGAGCAAACCGTCGGCATCGTCGGCTGCGCGGTCGGCGCGCCGTTTGCCGTTCTGGTCGCGGAACAGCTGTTCGCATGCGGTTGCCGATTGCTCCTGAGCATCACCTCTGCCGGCCAGATCACCGCCGCCGGCAATCCCCCATACTTCGTCATCATCGATCGCGCGTTGCGCGACGAAGGCACGAGCTACCACTATGCGGCGCCGTCGGACTACAGCGAAGCCGACGCGCCTCTCGTGGCAGCGGCGCTCGCGGCGCTTGAGGCAAAAGGCCTGCACGCGATCGTCGGCTCCAGTTGGACGACGGACGCGCCGTTTCGCGAAACCGCCGAGGCGATCGCGGCGGCGCAATCCAAGGGCGTGCTCGCGGTGGAAATGGAGGCTGCCGCCCTCTACGCCTTCGCCAAAAGCGCGGGCGCGCGGGTTCTCTGCCTCGCGCACGTCACCAATACCATGGGCCAGCTAGGACAAGACTTCGAAAAGGGCGAGGCGGAGGGAACCTCCGACGCGCTGCAAATTCTCGAAGTGATCGTGCGATCGATTCAGGCGTAACCGCTCTGCGAAAGTCTAGCCGCTGAGACGGCAAAGCGGCGAGGCCAGCGCGCCGACGGGTTGAGCAACGTTGCGACCCCGGCCCAACCTCAGCGCACCTGGAACACGAGCTTGCCGCGGAAATGGCGCGACTCGCTCAGGCGATGGGCGTCGGCGGCCTCGGACAACCGATAGAGCTTGATCTCGGGCGGGCGGATGGCGCCGGCCGCATAGAGCTCGGCGATGCGCTCGATATGCCGCCGCGCGCGTCCGACCGGGGGCCGCAGCGACGTGACGTCGTCGCGGTCGGGCTTGGGCGCCTGCGCGCCCGACGCGATGAAGGCCGCGCGGCCGCCCGGCTTGAGCACCGCGAACGACCGCTGCGCCACCTCCCCACCGACGGTGTCGAAGACGGCGTCGCAATTTTTCGCCACTTGAGTGAAATCTTGCGTGTTGTAGTCGATGACCTCATCGGCTCCGAGGCCGCGCACGTAGTCGCGGTTCGCCGCACTCGTGGTCGTGATCACGCGGGCGCCGATATGCTTGGCAAGCTGAATGGCGAAGCCGGCGACGCCGCCCGCCCCGCCTTGGATGAGGATGGTCTCCCCGCGCTTGAGCTTCAACGTATCCTCGATCGCGCTCAAGGCGGTGAGTCCGGTGAGCGCCAAGGCCGCGGCGTCAACGTGTGACAAGGCGGCGGGCTTCTTGGCGACGATCGCCGCCTTGACCGCGATCTTCTCGGCATAGGCGCCCTCCTGCCCGGCCTCGCAGACGCCGAACACGGCATCGCCGAGGCGCAGATCCGCAACGCCCGCGCCGACGGCGCTGATCACGCCGGAAAAATCGCGCCCCAGCACATAGGGAAACTTCGATTGCTTGTAGTCGCCGACGCGCACCTTCCAGTCGGCGCCGTTGACGCTGGCAGCGACGATATCGATCACCACCTCGCCCGGCCCGGCGGTCGGATCGGGGAGATCGCCGTACGTCAAGACCTCCGGCCCGCCGTGTCGTTCAATGAAAGCTGCTTTCATCTTGTTCTTGCCTCCTTGTTCTTGCCTCCGCGATCCGCAGCGGCGTGTCAGTGGCTCAATCGAGCGTTCGCCGAACACCACGCCGAGCGACATTCACTCCACCTCGAGCGCGAGCTTCAGGCCGACGCTTTCGCCCGCGATCGTCCTGCGACCAGTGCAGCGATACCGCCGTAGAAGACGGCGGCTCCAAGCACGAATCCAACGTCGTACCCGCTCCCGCTGTTGGGGAAGCCATAGATGCGGGTGTCGAAGAAGAGGCTCCCAATCAGGGAAAACAACGAGATGAAGCCGTGGAGGAGGCCCATGAGAAAACCAGGCGGTTTATGCACGTTCGGAATGGTCTGCGTGGCGCACGACGCCAGCGACAGAACCAACGCCAAGAGAAGAAGAAGAACTGCCAGCCCGCGCCACTTCATGTGCGCCTCCGGAGATTCAAGCTACCCGACGCCGACGTGGCCCCGGCGTGACCATTGCGTGCCGCGCCACCCATGGTGTAGACGCCGACAAAGCGGTGATGAACACCAGCGGCAACCGCCTTCAAGCGCGCATCATAGTTGCGATCGTTGACATTCTCAAAGCTTTGTCGAACTCGTTCTTTGACGAGGTCGCTTGCCTCCCGAATTAAGGCGATGCGCAACAAGAGGAGGGTCCACCGGGTGGATCGGCGGTTGATAGCGATCACCCTCGCATGGCTCTTGTCGGCCGGTAGCGCGGCCGCACAGAACCCTGCGCCGCCGAATCCCGATTTGCCCGCCCGCGCATCCGATACGGCACACCTTCGCGGCGGCTGGTATCCATGGGATCCCTATCAGTACCGCGATTACAGGCGGGACGTTCCAATCCTGACCGGCTTTGACGTGGAAATCGAGCGTGCGCTCGGGCGGATCATGAGCGTGGAAATTCTCCTGCCAGAAATCGCTTGGGAGGACCATCTGGCGGCGCTCTGCGCCGAGACGGCGGACATTGCCGCCGGCGCGATGGCGAGCGAGGCGCGCAGCCGATATGCGTATTTCTCAAAACCGTATCGAACCGAGACGGATGTTCTGATCCTGCCGAGAGGGGCGAGTGGCCGATACCCTTTCCATACAATCGAGCAGATGCTCGACACCTTCGGAAAGCAGAAGTTTCGCCTCGGGGTCGTTGCCGGGTTCATGTATGCCGATGACCGCGTCAACGCCTTCATTGCGGACGAGGCGCACAGAGACCAGATCGTTGCAGTCTCCAACGATGCTCAGAACCTGCGAAATCTCCTGGCCGGCGTCATCGATGGATTCCTCGCCGACCGCATTGCCGCCGCCACCACAGCCTGGCGCCGGCAGGAAGGCGCGCGTATCGAAGAACATCCGCTGCGCTTCTCCACCAACATCCATTTCATGTTGAGCCGCGCGACGCAGACACCGCGAACGCTCGCGCGCCTCAATGACGCAATCGACGAGCTTCGGCGCACCGGTGAACTTCGCCGCATCGCCGACTTGTACGCCTTGCCGGTGCTGATCAACCAGACGCTCGATGCTCAGTGGTTCCGCATTCTCGCCTTCCTCGGCATCGTGGCTTTTGCGCTCTCCGGCGTGGTGCTCGCCTATGAGGGCCAATACACGTTGTTCGGGGCCTTGGTCCTTGCCACGCTGCCGGCGGTCGGCGGCAGCATCGTGCGCGATCTGCTGTTGCAGCGTGATCCCTTGGGAATCGTCCAGAATCCGGAGGCGCTGCTGACCGTGTTCGGCACGGTGCTGGCCGGCATGCTCGTCATCAGGGTCATGTCCCGCGTTCAATCCGGTATGCTGACCAAACAGCTGCAATCGCGCGCGCATCTCGGCACCCGATTGATCGAGGTGTTCGACGCGATCGGGCTCGCCGCTTTTACCGTCGTCGGCGTGGTAGTCGTGCTCGACACAAAAGCCCAGCCGCTGTGGCTATGGGGTCCGATCGCGGCCGGCCTGACCGCCTCGTTCGGCGGCCTGATGCGGGACCTGTTCCGTCATGACCGCGTGACTGCAACCTTGCGGGGAGAGCTCTACCCCGAGATCGCCGTCGTGTGGGGGCTTGCGCTTGCGCTATTTCTGGAATGGGAGGGCGAGCGGCTGGAGCCCGATGAGATCAGGCTGAGTGTGATCGTCACGATTTTGGGAGTGTTCCTGACACGCATGGTTGCGATCGCGCGCGGCATCAAGGGATGGCGCTATGTTTGAATGGACAGCCGCGCAGCAGCAGCTCATCAGCGCCTGATGCTGGCGAAGGCCTCCTTGATGCGCATCGGCGCACGTGGCCGCGCGTACATCTCTTCCATGTAAGCCTCGAGCCGCGGCAGCCCGTCGAGCACGTTCGCGAGCTTGGCCCAGTCGAGCGTGTAGGCGAGCACGAAGTCCCCGACGGTCGCGGTGTTTCCCACGACGAATTTTCGGCCGCTCATGTGCGCTTCCAGCACGTTCGCCATGGCCGCGAAATCGTCGCGCGCGAGCGCCAATTCGCCGGGCAGCCGCTTGTTCTCCGGATAAAGTGATGTATGGCGGGCGATGCGCCAGAGCGGCTGCTCCAGCTCGGTCGTCGTGAAAAGGAGCCATCGGATCATTTGCGCTCGTTGCTGCGCATCTATCGGCATCAGCCCCTTGTCGCGGTACTTCTCCGCCAGATAGAGAACAATCGCGACGGATTCCGTGAGAACCATGTCCCCGTCGACGAGCACGGGAAGCTTTCCGGCCGGATTAATTTTAAGGAATGCGGGGCTATGGTGCTCGCCGGCGAGCAGGTCGACGGTAATGGCCTCGAAGTCGACGCCTAATTCCTGCAGCGTCCACCGTGCGCGGATCGAGCGGGTCGGAGCAAACTCGTAGAGCTTCATTGCGTTCCCCTAATTCGTGACGAGTACAGATCGCCGCCCTCTCCTTGGCGACATGAGTCGCTGCCGTCAATGGCAGGCGCCTGCCATCCCGGCGAGCTTCACGCTGCGTCAGCGCCTATCGTAAAGCGCCTTCGCGCTTAAGATCAGCAGCCACGTCATCCAGCGCGCGCTCGAGTCGCTCGCTGACGTCTTCGATCTCGGCGGCTTCGATCACCAGCGGTGGAGCGAACACCAGCCGGTCGCCCACCACCCGCAGCATCAACCCGTGGCGCCTCGCCGCGGCATCCACCCGCGCACCGACGTTGAGCGCGGCGTCGAAGGGAGTGCGCCCTTCGCCGTCGCGCATCAGCTCCATGCCGAGGATGAGGCCCACGCCTTGCACGTCGCCGACCAGCGGATGCGTCTTGAGCCGGCCGAGCGCCGACTGCAGCACGGCCCCGAGGCGCTTGGCGCGGCCGACGATGTCGATCTCCACATAGATCTTCTGCACCTCGAGCGCGACCGCGGCCGCCACCGGGTGGCCGGCATAGGTGAATCCGTGCGCGAAGTTGCCGAACTTGTCCGACTGCGCCAGCATCGCCGCGTGGATGCGATCGCTGACCAGGACGGCCGAGATCGGTTGCATGGCGGCGGAGAGCGCCTTGGCCGAGGTCACCATGTCGGGCCGAATGCCAAAGGTTTGGCAGCCCCACATTTCGCCGGTGCGGGCAAAGCCGCAGATCACCTCGTCGGCAACGAACAGGATATCGTATTTGCGCAGCACCGCCTGGATCTTCTCGAAATAGCCGCGCGCCGGAAGGATCGCTCCGCCGGCGCCCATGACGGGCTCGGCGAAGAAGGCGGCGATCGTGTCGGCTCCTTCCGCTTGGATGAGCGTCTCCAGCGCCTCGGCCATGCGGGCGGAAAACTCCTCCTGCGTCTCGCCGGGCTCGTGGCGGCGGTAGTAATGGGGAAACTCGGTGTGCTTGAAGGGCGCGAAGGGCAGGCCGAATCCCGCGTGCATGTCGGGCTTTCCCGACAGGCTCACGGCGGCGCAGGTGCTGCCGTGGTAAGCCATGCGGCGCGCGATGACCTTCGTCCGCTGCGGCTTCCCCACCGCATTCCAGTAATACCAGGCGAGCTTGATGGCGGTGTCGTTCGCCTCCGAGCCCGAGCACTGGAAGACCACGCGCGCCATGGGCACGGGCGCAAGCTTGAGCAGCGTCTCGGCCAGCGCGATGGCGGGCTCGTTCGAGC
>Ga0306922_10007179_pt1 | contig 10730 bp, 7 predicted proteins | sample sta12Cox44000082_FD_203758 | JGI IMG/M metagenome (GOLD analysis project Ga0306922, IMG submission 203758) | Lab enrichment of tropical soil microbial communities from Luquillo Experimental Forest, Puerto Rico - statoxic.12C.oxic.44.000.082 (v2)... | ecosystem: Environmental > Terrestrial > Soil...
CCGCCACGCATTTTTCCAAACCAAAAGAATATCGAAAAAGTTAGGCCGGGTTACGAGGCGGCGACGCGCGCGGAGATCGCCAAGATTGTGGAAAAAATTCCCCCCAACGAGCTCGCGATCCAATGGGATTGCTCGACCGAGATCCAGGACGCCTACGGGGCCATTGCGGGATATCCGCTTGAAGGGGCAATCGAGCGCAATCTGATTGAGGTGCGCAACCTCTCACCTCATATCCCGCGCGAGGTCGCGCTCGGTTATCACTTCTGCTTCGGCACGCTCGGGGGTTGGCCGCGCTTTGCTCCGGACGATCTTGGGCAGGCGGTCAAGCTCGCCAATGCGTTTGTGGCGGCATCCGGACGGCCGGTGGACTGGATCCACATTCCCGTGCTCGACCGCAGCGACGACTCGTTCTACGTGCCGCTGCGCGAGCTTGAGCCGGGAGGCGCCCGCGTCTATTTGGGCGCCATTCACAACATGCCGCGCTTTGCGGAGCGGCTCGCAACGGTGCGAAAATATCTGTCTGAATTCGGGCTCGCCGCCTATGCGGTTTCGGCAGGCAACCCGTTTCCGAGTTACCCAATATCCTCAATGACCATTTGCGGGCCGCCGAGATCGCCGCGCGATGATCCCGGCCGAATTTTTCAACCCTGGACTCCTGCGCTGCGGGATTTTAATCCTGCCCTTTGTTTTTTGGGTCAGGAGCCGACATCACCAGCTCACGCAGCGATGTCCGCTCTGCCTCCATAAGCGCACATGGCTCGACAAACGGGAATGTCCGCTTTGTGCCAATCGCGTCCTAACGCGCCGCCGCGAGCGGCTCCATTCCGCTCTTCTTAATTGCTTCGGAAGCGCGCGTGGAGGCAAGAAATTCGATCAGTCGTTTAGAACGTTCAATGTCTCCTGAGCCCGCTACGACGGCGGCTGAAAACGTCTGCACGAACTGGATCTCCGACGCGATGCTGCCCGCGAAGTCCACGCCTGGGGCGTGCAAAATTTCACTGATCGGCATGACCGCAAGATCTGCGCCTCCTGCGGCGACCATGCCGGTTGCGTCCTTGCCGCGTTGCGCGGCCTTGACGTTGATCTTTTCCGCGATGCCGAGCCGCGGAAAAAGATCGTTCGTAAGCCAGATACCGCTCGTGCTCCCGGGGACCGCGACGGTTTTGGCCTTGAGCAGGACTTGTTTGAAGGCCTCGACGGTGCTCACGTCGGGCTTTGGAGTTCCCGCCCGCACCGCCACGCCGAGGGGTACTCGCGCAAGATCGACATCCGTTCCGGCGGCGATCCTCTTCGCGGCGATCAGCTCACTGAGGCCCTCCCGAGAGAGAATCACCACGTCGGCAGGCACGCCGCGGGCGAGTTGCGCGGCAATCGTTTGCGGCCCTGTTCCCTGCGACGCACCCGATCCTGTGGTGACCTTGATACCGCTCGTCCGCTCGAATTCCGGCAACAGCTGCTCGTACGCGCCACTGAATCCGCCGGATATCAAAACGTTCAACTGTGCCGATGCCGCCATTGGGCAAAGCAGCGTGGCAAGATGACGAATGAGAAAAGTTTCATGATTGGCTCCTGGCCGGCCCGCACTCGTGCTTCCGACGAAGCTATAGCACATTAATCTCGTTATTCGGTCACCTCGTCGGCACGAGCGAGTAGCGCCACGGTCAAGCAGACATGGCATCATCACGAAGCCATGTCCGCTTTACCCCCGAAAGCGGACAAAGAGCAGACATGTCGGCATGTCCGCTTTGTGCCAAAAGCGGACATTCGCATTGCAGCAAATAGCTTTGCTATTCGATCACCTCGTCGGCGCGGGCGAACCGCGCCGCTTGAATTTCGAGGCCGAGTGCCTTCGCCACGAATTGACGGGCTGCTCGACCGGAATATCGGCTGGCTTGGTGCCGCGCGCTTCATGGCTAGCGCCTCCGATGGCTCTTGCCGGTCAATATGTTCGAATCTAAGTTTTCGGTACACACAGTTACTCGATCGCGACATTGACGACGATAATCGCTGATGGCGCGGCGGCCGCGCGTGCCCATTGGCGAATCCAAGGAGGATGCCCATGAGTTACCGAGGCTCGATCTGTGCACTCCCACTGGCGGCCGCGCTGATTGCGACGCCATCCGCTGCCCAGGTGGTCGATTTCGGGAAATATCCCGACCTTAAGGGTCAATGGGTTCGCCCCCCCGGCAGCCCGAATAATTGGCTTCGGCTTGCCGGCCCTCCGCCGCTCACACCTGAGTATCGCCAGATCTGGGAAGACATTCAGGCCGACCTGAAAGCCGGCGGTCCCGGCAATTGGCCGTCGACCTTCTGCATCCCGGCCGGCATGCCGGCGATGATGAGCTTCTATGATCCGGCGGAGATCATCATCACGCCGGAGACCACCTACATTCTGATCAGCCATAACGACGATTCGTATCGACGAATCTATACTGACGGCCGCGCTTGGCCAGCGGAGGCCGCGCCTACTTTCGCGGGCTACTCGATCGGCAAGTGGATTGACGAAGACGGCGACGGCAAATTCGACGTGCTCGAGGTCGAGACGCGTTTCCTCAAACTTCCGCGCAGTTACGACATCTCGGGCGTGCCGTTTCACAACGACGGCCAGGCCATCATCAAGGAGCGGATCTATCTCGACAAGGCCGACCGCAACACGCTCTATGACGAGATCACCGTGATCGATCATGCCTTGACGAGGCCGTACTCCAAGACCCAGAAGGCCACGCGCAATCCCGATCCTCGTCCGGTCTGGTACTCCGACGTTTGCTCGGAGAACAATCCGCATATCCGAATCGGCAATGAACCCTACTATCTCAGCGCCGACGGCAAACTGATGCCCAGCAAGAAAGATCAAGCGCCGCCTGATCTGTCGTATTTCAAACGAACTGGGAAGTGAACGCACGTTCGCAGGCCCGGGTTAGGAATGGCGGTCGCACGCGCCGAGAAGTCCGACCGCATTGCCTGCGCGGGACCTTGGCAGCAAGGTAGAACGGAGTATCCTACCCGCAAGAAGGGCCTTCCACGGACAACCGAGCGACGATTGCAGAATGTCGGCCGCCACAAGCGGAGATGCGCTGCAGAACCCAGGGTTCGCAGTGGCGTTGCTGTGTGCTCGAAGCACTTGATCCCAGCATATGAGGAAGCGCCATGAGACAGCGTCTCTCTGTCATATTGATCAGCGGTACTTTGATCGCGATGGGTGGCGCGGCGATGGCGCACCACTCCTTTGCGATGTTCGATAACGAGAATCAGATCGAACTCGAAGGCGTCGTGCGGGAGTTCAAGTACACGAGCCCCCACACGTTTATCCTTTTGGAGGCCAAGTCGCAGGATGGCAGCATCACCGTCTGGAATCTCGAAGGCGTGACGCCAAGCGCCCTGGCGCGCGAGGGATGGTCCAGCCAGAGCCTCAAAGCTGGCGACAAACTCAAAATGACGATTGCGCCATTGCGCAGCGGCGCACCGGGTGGCGCGTGGACCCCGCAGGGCACCAGGTTTCGCGATGGCAAAGAAGTCGTGATCAGCCCCTGATCCGGATCGCGTCGGCCGGGTCACTGGCTGCGCTGCTGGATGGCCCCTGACGCATCACCCCAGCCTAGCTCGCGAAGTCGCTACACGAACGCCGCCGACCAGCTGCCCCAGGCCGAAGCGGTCGCACCGCCCAAGAAGCCGATCCTCCCGTGCAGCGGCGTGTTGTTCGTCGCGCCCGTCAGATCGGCGTCTCGCCCTTGATTCAATGTCCGGTTTATCCACTTGCAGACATTCGAGGAGTTGGTCTGCTGAACCGGCCCAAGCAAGAAGGCCGCCGTGACAGGCGGCCTCCAGACAAGCGACGTTCAGATCGTCGGGTTCCACGCTAACGGAATCTCCCGGTAACCCGTCCCACTCTTGGTTGGTTGCATAACCGGCAGGTCGGCAGGCTTCTCGCCCTTGAGGATGCGGCCGACATAGATACCGACCTGCCGCTCGCGCTCTGTGTTTCGCGACGCGTAACTTATCAAACCACCCGCCTCCACGAAGGTGTCCGCTTTGTGCCAGAAGCGGACATTAGAGGCCATCTGGATGAGCGATGCTGTTGAAAAATGATTTTGAGGCGGTCTCTGAGAAATATTGATTCAAGACCAAGGTCAAATACGCAGTCTTGATTCAAAAAGTCTCGTCGCCGCGTCGAGGTGCGGTACGCCTGGTGATCGCCGACCCAATGGCGAGCCCGCGACCAACACGAAATTTTTTTGCTGCGAAAGCGCCGCACAAGAGTTCCATCTGGCCGCCAAGCGGTCACATTTTCATGTCAGACGTAAATTTGCTCAGACGTAAATTTTGCGGGAACTGTGCTCGTAAGGGGGGCGCGCATGGCACTCAGCTTACGCGATGTTCGGTGCGATCCGATTGCGAACCGCGCTCTCAACGAGCTCATGCACCATTATACAGTAGCACAAGAGAAAAGCCGCTTGGTTCTGACCAAAAAGACAGGGGACATGAAGCTCTTCTTGAACGACCTCGATGACCTTCATCAATGGGATTTCATCCGTAATCAGCAGATGGTCAAACAGATCGAACGATTGCGTGTGCTATTGACCTCGACAAACCAGCATCGGGAGAGCTGGAAGGTCCGTGCCTTGATAGCAGAGGCGCAGTTACTCGAAGCGACTGTCAAAACCGGCAACAAGGGGGGTGGTGAGAAACTCAGTGACGTCAGGTATGCCTCGCTAAAGCGCTATCTGGCAAAGCGGTTCCATCCTGATTACGCCCCCGGACAGGGCATCGAGAAGATTGTTCGAAACGAGATCTTCAAGGAAATCTGGAACGAGATTGACCGCCTCGATCGAGGAGTCTCGGCCCGCGGCGCGACAGCGCGATCAGCTGCGGCGGCCTGATCGGGCGATTCGCCGCTCCGCGGCCCTGCAACGACGCGCGCGCTGCGCGAATGGTCGGTTCCGGCCAGTGCCAGGCCAAGCATTGAATGTCCGCTTTACCCCCGAAAGCGGACAAAGAGCAGACATGTCGGCATGTCCGCTTTGTGCCAAAAGCGGACATTGCGCAGTGCAGCAAATCAGCACCGGTCTCAGCAGCTTTTTGCAGTCTTTGGTTAGCTGTCGGCACCCGGCAGGCGCACCGTGAACACCGACCCTTTGCCTGGCTCGCTTGTCACGGTCACATCGCCGCCCATCATGCGCGCGAGCTTGCGTGACAGAGCAAGGCCGAGCCCGGTGCCGCCATAGCGGCGTGCGGTCAGGGAATCTGCCTGGGTGAAGTCCTGAAACAGCTTAGCCTGCTGTTCGGCGGTCAAGCCGATTCCGGTATCGGCAACCGCAAGCTCAATCCAGTCGCGCCCGTCCACCACCTTGCGCACCCGAAGGGCGACCTCGCCGTCTTTTGTGAACTTACAGGCATTGCTCAGTAGATTGAGCAGAATCTGCTTGAGCCGCATGGAGTCCGCGGTGAGCGTGCCCACGTTCTCCGGCGCTTCGACAACAAGGCGGTTCTTGTTCTTCTCGGTGAGCTGTCCCGCCGTGCCGACGACTTCATCGATCAGGTGCGACAGATTAATAGACTCGGGATTAAGGTCGAGCTTGCCGGCCTCGATCTTCGAAAGGTCCAGCACCTCGTTGATCAAGCTCAAGAGGTGTGTCCCGGCGGCATTCACACGCCGCAGCGGCTCGAGCGCCTTGTCTGTGCCGAAGCGCGCGGCATTAGTGACCATCATCTCGGTCAGGCCTATGATGGCGTTGAGCGGCGTCCGCAGCTCGTGGCTCATGCTGGAGAGGAACTGCGACTTGTTCTCGCTCGCGACTTCGAGTTGTTGGCTCTTGTCCTCAAGCTCAGCGGTGCGAGCACGCAGTTCAGTTAGCAGCCGCGTGTTCTCGATTGCGATGACAGCCTGAGCGGCGAAATTCTTGACCAGCTCGATTTGCTTGTCGGTGAAAGGACGAACCTCCTGACGATAGATGACAATAACCCCGATCAGCTCATCATCTTTGAGCATTGGAACGCCGAGATAGGTGCGCGCTCCCGCAAGCTTTGTCGGGGCGGTTGGAACGGGTGAAGCAGCATCGTCGAGGGTGTGGAGCGGTTTCTTTGACTTCCACACCCGGTAAAGGCCATTCCCGGCCTCCGGGACGAACCTCCCCCTCCGCCGAAGGAAATTTGTCAGGGCCGGTGGTGTATTGACCATTGCCATGGGGTGAAAAGCGTCGCCATCGAACCGGAATATGGTCCCAAATTTTGCGTCGCAGATGCGCGTCGCGTTCTCCAGCATGGTTTGGAACACCGGCTCCAGCTCCCCGGGCGAGCTGGAGATGACGCGCAGCACCTCCGAGGCCGCCGTCTGCTGTTCCAGCGACTCGCTGAGATCGTCTGTGCGTTGGCGTAGCTCGTTGAGCAGGCGCGCGTTCTCCATCGCGATCGCGGCTTGCGCGGCGAAGTTTTGGAGCAAGGCGATCTGCTTGTCAGTGAACGGCCGCACCTCCTGACGATAAATCATGAAAGTGCCAAGCAGAGAACGATCCTTGCGCAACGGCAAGAATAGGGCGGTGCGAGCTCCTCCCATTTCGTGGAGCGCTCGCTTGGCTGGATTACCGGACCGATAACCCTCATCTTCCGTGATGTCCGGGATGTGGACGAAGTTTTCCCCACGGACCAGTTCATAGGATGCGTTTCCGGGAGCCGGCACCAACGGCTTGTTGTAGAACATCGTCAAAAGTGCCGGAACACCTCGCATTGCAGTCGCGTAAATGTGCTCGCCGTCATAGGTCCAGAAGCCACCGAACGCCGCCTCGCACAGGCTCATGGCCTTTTCCAGCATCGTATCAAATACTGGCGCAAGCTCGCCGGCTGAAGAATTAATAGCCATAAGTACCTCAGCGGTGGCGGTTTGCTGCTCCAATGACTGTGTTAAATCATCTGTCCGCTGGCGCAGCTCGTTGAGCAGGCGCGTGTTCTCGATAGCGATGACCGCTTGCGCGGCGAAGTTCTGGACTAGCTCGATCTGCTTGTCGGTGAACGGTCGCACCTCCTGGCGATAGATGATGATGGCACCGACAAGCCTGTTTTCCTTAAGCATAGGAACGCCAAGGAATGTCCGGGCGCCCTCGAGTTCGACCGTCGCAACACGTAACGGTTCGCGTTCGGCATAAGCGGGTTCGGCAGCGAGGTCCGTGATGTGAACGACCTGCTTAGTATCGACTAGCCGACGAATGCCACTTCCCGGGGGCGGGCACAGTGGCCCGCGCTCCCATAGCTCGCGATAGGCCGGAGAAACATCGTGCAGATATGCGGCATGAACATGCTCGCCATCATAGAGCAGCAAGTGACCAAATTTCGCTTCGCAGATGCGCATGGCGTTCGCCAGCATGGCTTCGAATGCGGGCTTCAGCTCACCCGGCGACCTTGAGATGACGCTCAGCACCTCCGAGGCCGCCGTCTGCTGCTCTCGCGCTTCCACTAGTTCACGGGTAAGAGCGCTGACTCGCTCTTGCAGATCGGCAACCGTTGAACTGGCTGGGGGCGCGGCCGTTCGCGCGTTGCTGCGCGCCCGCTTGGCCTTGTTGCCGTGCCGCGTTTTCGCTGGTTTACGGCTTATGGTGCCGCGACGTCCCACCTCGTGCTCCCCGTGGGCGGACGAACGCAGCCTACCACATCATGGGGTCCGTTGTGCATCCCAGCAAAATTCGCTGTCGATTGGCCGCTATGGGTCATTAGCGGACGTAGGGCCACCCCTTAGGCTATGTCCGCTTTGGCCCCGAAAGCGGACATTGAGCGACACGACTGGCATGTCTGCTTAGTGCCAGAAGCAGTCGGCGTATCAATCCCGGTTATTCGAGGTTCAATGCCCCATGCCCGGCATGACTTGGCCATTGAAAATTTCGGGGTTGGGCTGACCCTCGACGCTGAGAATGCCGACCAGCCCGCGTTCCATACGGGACAGAGCATGATCGACCAGAGTGTAGTTGCCGGGCACCTCCAGTTTGAAATCCACGATGACAGCGCCGCCGGCCGGCACCGTGACCGTCTGGATGCCTTCCAGCGGCGCCGTCTGGGCGCCGCCCAGCATGTAGACCTTGTCGAAGATTTCGCCGATGACATGGAAAGATGAGGTGTAATTCGGCCCGCCGACCCCGAAGAAAATCCGCACCGTCTCACCGACCTTGGCGTGGAGTGGATGCAGCTTGCTCAGCGCGCCCGCCGAGCCGTTCAGCACGAAATACTCCGGGCGCTCGTTCAAAAGCTTCTCGACGCTGAACTCGGCGCTGCCGTGTTGGCCGTGCGGGATATCGGTGTAGATTTCGCCCTGCATCACATAAAACTCGCGATCGACGGGCGGCAGACCGCCTTCGGGCTCGACGAGGATGAGTCCGTACATGCCGTTGGCGATGTGTTCGGCGACCATCGGCGTGGCACAGTGGTAGACATAAAGTCCCGGCACCAATGCCTTCCAGGTCATCGATTTTTCTTTTCCCGGATCGACCTGAAGCGCCGCTGCGCCGCCGCCTGGTCCGGTGGTTGCATGGAAATCGACCGAATGGATCATGGAGCTGTCGGCCGAGTTCTTGAGGTGGATGTCGATGGTGTCGCCGATACGCACCCGGATGAACGGCCCCGGCACCTTGCCGTTGAAAGTCCAGTAGCCGAACGTCGTGCCTTCCGCGAGGCGACCTTCGATTTCGACCCTGAACAGGTCGACACGAACGGTTTGCGGATCGCGCTTGCCGATAGGTGGCGACAAGTCGGTTGCCTCCCGGGAGATGTCCGCCTCGACGACGGTTTGTGGCGTCGGGCGCGGCGTGACCAGGAATTGACCTTGCATGCCTGCCAACTGATGGCCCGGCACGCTGCAGAGGTAGATGAAGTCGCCGGATTTCGTCGCGCGGAAAGCGATCGTCGTACTCGATCCCTTGCCGGTGACGCGGGGCGATTTGGCATCCTGGTCGGGAAAGACGATGTCGTGTTCCGCGCCTTCGCCGTTGATCAGCGTGACTTGAACGACCTGCCCCTCGGATGCGGTCAGGACCGGATTGACCTTGCCGTCGATCGTTCCGCCGACGCCGATGTACACCATGCGGCCTTCGGCGATTCCCGACCGCAATGTGTATCTCGCGTCGGGTATGTAGGTAATGTCCGCTCCGGAGGCGCCTTGCGGCGGTTGGCTCGCAGGCGCGGGGGTGTTCTGCGCGGTTGCGCCCGATGCCGGCTGACCGGCTGGGTTGGGGGCCGCCGGTGCCGGTTGGGCGCCTGCGGCCAGATAAGCGATGATGTCGGCGCGGTCGTGATCGGTTTTGAGCCCGGGGAACGGCATCTTGTTGCCGGGAACAAGCTTTTGCGGATCGGCGAGATAGGCATCCAGAGTATTGCCGTCCCAGACGAGGCCGCTCTGCTTCATCGCCGGAGAGTAATTGTAGCCGGACTCGGCGCCCGCCTTACGACCCATGATGCCCGCGAGCGAAGGACCCAGCAGATTCTTACCGGCATCCATTGAATGGCATGCCTGGCATTTTCGGTACACAAGACGGCCGGCCGCAGCGTCGCCGCCGCCAGTGGCAGCCGGGACGACTGCCGCGACGGGAGCTGGTCCGCCCGCGCTCGAAGGAGGCGGCGCGTTCGCAGCCATTGTCTGCATGCCATGATCGTGCGACGCAGGCGGAGAAGTCTGTTTGTCCGCCGCGCTGTTATCGGGTGGGGGAACGGAAGCTGCGGGTGAACCGGCTGGTGTCGTTGGCGTTTTCTGGGCCGACGGCTGGGGCGGCGCGGGTGGTGTTGCGGACGGTGGCCGTTGTGACTGCTGCGACGTCGCAACATTTGCCGGCGATGGAGCTGTAGGCGTCTGCGTTGTGCTCTGCTGCGTCGTTGTCGGCGCCGCTGCCTGATGCGAGGCGGCAAACATGCCTCCAGCAATGAGGCAGATTGCAAAGATAAGGATGTACCAGTCGGCCAGCGTCTCGCGGATTCGCGCCCACATCGTCGCCTCCCCACGCGCTTCAAAGGACCGGGTTTCCGCCCGTTCGGCATCTGTCGGAACGAGAAGCGAAGTCTGACAGGAACGTCGACCGGTTTTCAAGGTTTCGAATTGCTTCCTTCAGAAGCGCGAGTAACTCGTGCAAAAAAGCCGATGCGCGGCTCCATTCCGAATCTGCGCCGACTATCTCGGGGTAAAATCTGAATCGTTCTGAAACGCGACCTGAGGTCCGGTTGGGGTCATAAGCCAACGTCACGTCGCTTAGACCAAGTGCGCTTTGCCCCGAGCGCAACGCCGCGGGATTTCAATCAATCTCCGCCTCGATCGCCGCGTGGTCGGTGACCAATGCGTTGTGACCCACGAGGCGCACCCCCTGCGATCGCTGCAAGCTGCACTTCGGCTTTCCCGAGGCATCGGGTCAAACAGGCGCAAGCCGGACGAGCTAACGCACCGCAAGCATCAAAGCGGCTTAGGTTCGGCCCGTCCCTGTTTAGCCGCTTTTGCGACTCCGCTCGTGGAAGCGTCCCCCTCTTCCGCGAGTTTCGCATTCACTCCGCGCTTATCGGCGTATTCTTTGCCGTCGATCGGCGCAATGTGCGGCGGATCTTTATCGAGATACGGTCTCCCGATCCCATATTCCTTGCCGTGCGCGTCGATCCACTTCCACAAGCTTTGGCTTGAAATACATCGCTCGGAACGCGTCTCACCCTTGACGCTCACGATATCGGCTGCAAGCCCATGGCCATAGCCGCCGCGCAGGCTTCCGCCATGGTAAGAG
>Ga0306922_10007180_pt1 | contig 10730 bp, 10 predicted proteins | sample sta12Cox44000082_FD_203758 | JGI IMG/M metagenome (GOLD analysis project Ga0306922, IMG submission 203758) | Lab enrichment of tropical soil microbial communities from Luquillo Experimental Forest, Puerto Rico - statoxic.12C.oxic.44.000.082 (v2)... | ecosystem: Environmental > Terrestrial >...
ACGTTCAAGCCAGCATTGCTCGACTGGTGTCCACCTGATCTTACAGCCGAACTCCTGACCTTCGGGCGGCAGAGCTGGCCGAGCGTTGAGCGGCTATTGTCACAAGCGAGTTGAACATCACCTATGTGAATTCATGGCATGGTGGCTACCGCCGCAAGCGCGAACGGTGTGCTAATTTGCGGCCTCTGCTCTGAGGGCGGCCCATGAGGCGTCGCAATTTTCTCGGCGTGCTCGGCAGCGCGGCAACGTGGCCGATCGCAGCGCGCGCGCAGCAGCCCGAGCGGATGCGGCGCATTGGCGTGCTCATGAACGTCTCCGAGAGCGACTCGGCAGGACAGCGATTTGTTGCGGCGTTCCGGCGGGGGCTAGACGAATTGGGTTGGGTGGACGGTAGGAACGCGCGGATTGATATACGATGGACCACCGGCGATCCTAATCAGTACCGCAGGTACGCGGCTGAATTGGTCACGCTCACTCCGGACGCGGTCTTGGCCGCCACCACCCCCGTAGTGGTGGCACTAAAACAGGCGTCCCCCACGGTGCCGATCGTGTTCGTTGGCGTCGTCGATCCAGTGGGCTCCGGCTTGGTTGCGAGCTTGGCGCGGCCGGGCGGCAATGCCACCGGCTTTTCTCTTTTCGAATACGCGATCAGTGCCAAATGGCTGCAGCTTCTCAAGGAGATTGCGCCCGGCGTGACGCGAGCCGCGGTACTGCGGGATGCGACCATAGCTGCCGGGATCGGCCAATTTGCCGCTATCCAGACCGTGGCACCAATCGACATGGAATTGAGTACGATCGACCCGCGCGACGCCGCCGAGGTCGAGCAAGCCATCGCTTCATTCGCACGCGATCCGAACGGCGGGTTGATTGTGACAGCAAGCCCTTTTGTGGCGAACCATCCCGAGATGATTGCCGCGTTTGTGGCCCGGCACCATCTGCCCGCCGTCTACCCCTTCCGCTACGTCGTAGACGCTGGTGGCCTGATATCCTACGGCCCCGAGTTGGTCGAACCGTTTCGCCGCGCGGCCGGTTATGTCGATCGCATCCTCAAGGGCGCGAAACCCGCAGACCTTCCGGTGCAGGCGCCGACCAAATACGAGTTGGTCATCAACCTCAAAACTGCAAAGGCGCTCGGTATCGACGTGCCGGCCTCGGTGCTCGCCCGCGCCGACGAGATTATCGAATGAGGCGCCGCCAGTTCATCACACAGTGTGCTGAGCGGCGCTTCGGACACGTAGTTGGACACGGGCTCGCATTTCCGGCTTGGCAAGCAAACCCGGAACGAGCATCCTTCGCAGGCTGGTCACCCGGGCAACTAGGACCATGGCAGTCGCTGCGATGCGAGCGCATTCGAGGCCCCGGCCGCCAGCTTGAGAGGGAGAAAGTCATGCGGACAATTCTGGCGGCCTTGCTCTGTTGCTGGTGCGGCCACGCACTCGCCCAGACCGCGCAGGAGCTGATCGACAGCCCCAAAAACAGCGAGAACGCCACCACGTTCGGGATGGGTTATCATCTGAACCAATACAGCTCGCTGAACCAGATCAACAAATCGAACATCAAGCGACTGGTGCCGATCTGGAGCACGAGCCTGAGCAACGACGCCGGCGAAATGGCGCAGCCCACCATCTATAACGGCGTGATGTACGTCGTGAACGGACACTGGACGTTCGCTCTCGACGTTGCAACGGGGCAGCCAATCTGGCGGACCCCGGTCGAATATGAGCGGGCGGCGGCGCGGGTTGGCCAACCCGGCGTCATTATGCGCGGAGGAGCGACCATCTATGACGGCAAGCTTTTTCGCGAGACCATCGATTGTCATGTTGTCGCACTTGACATGAAGACCGGTAGGGAAATTTGGAAGCAGAAATTTGCCGACTACAAGGAAGGCTACACCGGCATCATCGCTCCTCTGGTCGCTAATGGCGTGATAATCACCGGTATGGCCGGCGGTGATCGCACCACGCGCGGCTTCCTCGACGGCTGGGACCCGGAAACCGGAAAAAAGCTGTGGCGTCTGTATACAATACCGGCTCCGGGCGAGCCCGGCTCCGAGACCTGGCCCAAAGATATGCCCGACGCATGGAAATACGGCGGTGGGGCAACCTGGCAGAATGGCTCATATGACCCGGAGCTTGACCTGGTCTACTGGGGTACGGGCAACGCGGAGCCGTACAACCCGGCCTATCGCGGCGGGCTCGACAGCCTGTACACGGCCAGCGTTCTGGCGATCCGGCCCAAGAGCGGCGAGTTGGTCTGGCATTATCAATACATGCCAAACGAAAGTTACGATCTGGATGGCAGCGCCGAGCCGGTGATCGCCGATCTCACCATCGACGGCCAGGTACGAAAGGTGCTCATGAGCGCCAACAAGAATGGGTTCATGTACGTGATCGACCGCACCAACGGCAAATTGATTGCGGCCCATCCGTTCGTGAAGGTCAACTGGGCATCTCACATCGATCTGAAGACCGGCCGTCCGGTTTTGACCGACATCTATGAGCGCGCCGCCAAGGGAGAGACGGTCGAAATCTGGCCTTCGCGCGGCACCAATGCCACGCTGATGGCGTTCAATCCAAAAACGGGGTTGGTCTATTTGAATTCGTGGGAAATCGCGCGAATTTTGAAGTATGTGAAGTTCGAGTTCGTGCTCGGCCAAGGCTCGACCGGCGTGGAAACGAGCTTCCGCGCGCCGGCCGGCGAGCCCTGGGGTTATCACACGGCGTTCGATCCGGTGACTGGCAAGGCAAAATGGAAGGTCCCTCTAATGGAGACGGCCAGTTCCGCCGGGATGCTGGCGACCGACGGCGGCCTTTTGTTCACCGGTTTGCTCAACGGCGAGTTCATCGCGCTCGATCACGACACCGGTCAAACGCTGTGGAAGTTCAAAACCGGGTCGGCCATCAATTCGCCTCCGATCACATACACCCACCAGGGACGTCAATTCGTCACCGTCCTTTCGGGCGTCGGCGGCGCCGTCAACCGGAGGATGAAAGGCTATGACCTCATTCCGACGGGCGGTTCCGTGACGACGTTCGCGCTGATATCTGATTAAGGTGAACGATCGCGTGTGAACATGAACCTTTTGCCAGTCGCGGGCCTCGGCCTCGCGTTGGCCTGCACGAGTCCTGCGCAAGCCGAGCCGCAATTTTCAGGAGAACAAATCAAAAGAGGCGCCGTGTTATTCGCCCGCCATTGCGCGACCTGTCACGGCACTCGTATGCGCAATCCTCAGTGGGCGATCGACCTGCGAGAGTTTCCACGCGATGCCCACGCACGTTTTGTTGATTCCGTAACTTACGGGAAACGCAATATGCCGCCGTGGGACGATGTGCTTGATCCCGAGGAGATCGAAGCGCTATGGGCTTATGTCACAAAGGGTGAACCCGGGGATTGACGCTGACAAAAATGATCAACCTCCATACAGCGCAAACACCGGCTATGGAAATAACGGTTAAGTTACTTGCACCCGCCGACGAGGTCATTGAATGAAACGGCGCCAGTTCATCACGCTACTCGGCGGCGCAGCGGCAGCATGGCCGATAGTGGCGCCCGCGCAGCAGGGCGAGCGGATGCGGCTCGTCTGTATTTTAGAAGCGATATCGCAAGAGACGCCGGGCTCTAAGACGCGCTATGCGGCATTTCTGGAAGGGCTCCAGCAGTTGGGCTGGACGCCGGGACGTAATGTACACATCGAGGTGCGCTACGCCGAAGGCGATGAGGTTGCACTACGAAAGTATGCAGCGGAACTCATTGCGCTTGCCCCGGACGTGCTGGTGGCCGGGGGCGGCACCGCTGCAGAGGCGATGCTGAAACTCACCCGCGGCATTCCCATTGTTTTTGTCATCGCTCCCGACCCCGTGGGGTCTGGCCTCGTTGAGAGTCTGTCGCAGCCGGGCGCTAACGCCACCGGCTTTATGATGTTTGAATACAACTTGTGCGGAAAGTGGTTGGAACTGCTCAAGGAGATTGCGCCAAACGTGACGCACGCGGCAATTCTCCGCAATGCCGACACTGGTATCGGGATCGGCCAGTTCGCTGTCATTCAAGCCATGGCGCCATTGGCCGGCATCGAGGTAAGTTCAATCGACTTGCGCGAGCCAGACCAGATCGAACGCGCCATCGCGGCCTTCGCGCAGAGGTCGAATGGAGGAATGATCCAGGTGGCAAGTGCGACAGGAGCAGCCAATTTCAATTTGATTGTTGCAACAGCCGCACGCTACAAGCTGCCAGCGGTATACATTCAACGACCTTTTGTTGTTGCTGGCGGATTGATCTCCTATGGGCCAAATTTTGAGGACCAATTCCGACGCGCGGCAGACTACGTTGATCGCATATTAAAAGGTGAGAAACCAGCCAATCTGCCGGTGCAGGCCCCGACCAAGTACGAGTTGGTGATCAACCTGAAGACCGCCAAGGCACTCGGCATCACTGTGCCGCCGACCTTGCTCGCGCGCGCCGACGAGGTCATCGAGTGAAACGGCGCGCCTTAATCACGCTGCTCGGCGGCGCAGCAGCGTGGCCGATCGCAGCGCGGGCGCAGCAGACACTGCCAGCTATCGGGCTGCTCGGCAGCGAAACAGCTGACTGGTACGCGGATCGTCTGAGCGCGTTCCGCGAGGGCCTGGGTGAAACTGGCCATATCGAGGGTCGGAGCGTGATGATCGATTATCGCTGGGCGGAGGGTCACAACGATCGCTTGCCGCCGCTCGCGGCCGAGCTTGTGAGGCAACAGGTAGCGATGATCGCCACACTCGGCAACACTGCTTCCGCGCTGGCGGCCAAGGCCGCGACCGCGACCATTCCAATCGTATTTCGCATAGCCGCCGACCCGGTGGAGGTCGGGCTTGTTGCCAGCCTTGCCCGGCCCGGCGGGAATCTCACGGGCGTAACCACGTTGGGCGTGGAGGTTGGGCCGAAGCAGCTGGAGCTGCTGCACGAGGTCGTCCCCGCAGTGAGCGAGGTTGCGCTGCTCATCAACCCGACCAATCCCGCGCTTGCCGAAACCCAATCGAGGGTTCTGCCGGCAGCGGCCAGCTCGCTCGGGCTGCGTCTCCATGTGCTGAGTGCGAGCACCGATCGCGATTTTGACACGGTGTTTGCGAGCTTGGCTGAACTGCGGGCTGGCGCGCTCGTGATCGGGGTCGATGCCTTCTTCAACAGCCACAGTGACCAGCTGGCGGCACTGGCAGCCCGCCACGCGATGCCGACGATCTCCGCCTATCAGGAATTCGCGGCCGCCGGTGGCCTGATGAGCTACGGAGGCAGCATCGTAGCCTCGTCGCGACAGGCCGGGGTCTACGCCGGTCGGATTCTCAAAGGCGAAAAGCCCGCTGACCTGCCGGTGATGCAGTCCACCAAACTGAGCCTCGTCATCAATCTCAAGACCGCGAAGGCTCTCGGCCTGAGGGTGCCGGTGACCCTACAAGCCGCCGCCGACGAGGTCATCGAATGAACCGCCGTGCCATCATCACGCTGCTCGGCGGCGCAGCAGCGTGGCCGCTTGCGGCGCTTGCGCAGCAGCCGACAACGCCGGTGATCGGGTGGCTCAGCAGCGGATCGCGGGATGCTGATGGTGCTTTCCGCCTGCCATATTTCCGCCGAGGTCTGAACGAGACGGGCTATACTGAAGGTGGCCAGGTTGCGATCGAATATCGCCAGGCAGATGATCAAATCGATCGGTTGCCGGCACTCGCCGCCGATCTGGCTCGCCGCCAATTATCGCTCATCCTGGCGGCGGGCGTTCCGGCCGCTGCATTGGCAGCAAAGTCGGTGACCACGTCAATTCCGATTGTCTTTACGAACTCCTCCGATCCTGTGCAGCTCGGCTTGGTTGCGAGCCTTAGCCGTCCGGGTGGAAACGTGACAGGGGTCACCACCATCAGCGCCGAACTTGAAGCAAAGCGGGTGGGACTGCTACGCGAGCTAGTGCCCTCCGCAACATCAATGGCCGTGCTTGTGAATCCAACCCGGCCGGGCGTCGATGCTCAATTGGCACAAGCCGAACAAGCCGCGCAGTCACTTGGGATACAGCTGCACATCCTAAAGGCCGGCAGTGAACGTGATCTCGATGCAGTCTTCGTGACGCTGGCCCAACTGCGGGCTGGTGCGCTCATGATCACCACCGATGGTTTTTTCCTCGACCGCAGTGATCAAATCATTGCGCTGGCGAGACGCTATTCAGTTCCCACGATGTTCCAATTTCGCGAATTCGCCGCCACTGGCGGTTTGATCAGCTATGGCGCCAGGCTCTCGGAATTGTACTACCAAGGCGGAATCCTCACCGGCCGGATTCTCAGGGGTGAAAAGCCCGCCGACCTTCCGGTCATGCAGCCGACCAAATTCGACCTGGTCATCAATATGAATACTGCCAAGGCGCTTGGGATTGAGGTCCCGATTTCAATGCAAATGCTAGCCGATGAGGTGATCGAGTGAGGAGGCGCGAGTTCATCACGCTTCTCGGTGGCGTGGCGGTTTCATGGCCGGTCGCGGCGGAGGCGCAGCAACCTCCGATGCGACGCATTGGCGTGCTCATGAACCGAGCTGCGGACGATCCGGATGCACAAGCCCGCATCACAGCGTTCCGGCAACGCTTGCAACAACTGGGCTGGACCGACGGTAGCAACATCCAAATCGACACCCGCTGGGGAGAAGATGATGTCGATCGCGAGCGCAAAGGCGCGGCGGAATTAGTAGCGCTCGCGCCAGACATCATCTTGGCCAGCGGCACCCTGAGCGTTGCAGAATTGCAAAAAGTCAGCCGCACATTGCCGATCGTGTTTGCTGCTGTCACCGATCCGGTGGGCGCTGGCTTCGTCGATAGCCTGGCCCGGCCAGGTGGCAACGCTACCGGCTTCATGATTTATGAATACAGTCTAAGTGCGAAATGGTTGGAGGTTATCAAGCAGATTGCGCCGAACGTGACGCGAGTGGCTGTCATTCGCAATCCCGCTAATCCAGCGGGTATCGCTGTGTTCGGCGCAATCCAGAACGCAGCGCAGTCAGTTGGTGTTGAAGTCAGCCCGGTCAGCATTCGTGGCGCCGACGAAACCGAGCGAACCCTCGCAGCCTTCGCCCGCTCTCCGAATGGTGGTCTGATTGTGACACCGACCGTCGCGGTTCATCGCGATCTGATCATCACACTCGCGGCACGCTACAAGCTCCCGGCAGTCTATACTCTCCGTTACATGGTTACCGGCGGCGGCTTGATCTCCTACGGGCCTGCTCTTGTCGAGCAGTTCCGACAGGCGGCCGAGTACGTCGATCGCATCCTCAATCGCGAGAAGCCGGCCAACCTTCCCGTTCAAGCGCCGACCAAGTACGAGCTGGTGATCAACCTCAAAACGGCCAAAGCCCTCGGCCTCGACGTGCCGCCGACTCTGCTCGCCCGCGCCGACGAGGTCATCGAATGAAGCGACGCGAGTTCATCACGCTGCTCGGCGGCGCGGCGGCAACGTGGCCGCTCGCGGCGCGCGCGCAGCAGCCCGAGCGGATGCGGCATATCGGCGTGCTCATGAGCGGGGTAATCGAATCAGACCAACCCGCCGGTGTCGCCGCATTCGTGCAAATGCTGCAACAATTGGGTTGGGCTGAGGGTCGCAACGTACGGATCGATATCCGATGGGCCCGAGGCGATCCTGCGCAGGCTCGCAGATACGCGGAGGAATTAATCGCACTCGGATCGGACGTTATCATGGCGAGTGCCCAGGTGGCCCTGGGGGCGCTGTTGCAAACGACGCGCGACGTGCCGATTGTTTTCAACACTATCCCCGACCCGGTCGGCGCCGGCTACGTCGACAGCTTGGCGCGCCCTGGCGGCAACGCAACCGGCTTTATTATGTTCGAATACTCGTTGGCTGGTAAATGGCCGCAGCTGCTCAAGCAGATCGCACCGAACGTAACCCGGGCGGCGGTTCTTGGCGATCGCTCCTTCGCGGCCGGGGTCGGACAATTCGCTGTGATCCAATCAGTGGCGCCAGCCATTGGAATGGAAGTGAGTACGATCAACTTGCGCGATCCCGGCGAGATCGAACGGGCGATCGCAAGATTTGCAGGCTCCCCGAATGGCGGCCTCATCGTGACGACGAGCGCGTTATCGGTGGCCCATCGCGAGCTGATCATCGCGCTTGCGGCCCGGTACAAATTGCCCGCCGTCTACTACCGACGTTACTTTGTCACGCTTGGGGGCTTGATCTCTTATGGGTATGATTTTCTGCAACAGTTTCGTGGTGCGGCCGACTACGTCGATCGCATCCTCAGGGGCAAGAAACCAGCCGACCTGCCGGTGCAGGCGCCGACCAAGTACGAGCTGGTAATCAACCTCAAGACTGCGAAGGCGCTCGGCCTCGAAGTGCCGGCGACGCTGCTTGCTACCGCCGACGAGACGATCGAATAGCCGCGCGATTGCTGCACCTGCTCACGTCCGCTGCTGGCACTCTGCTGCCGTACCGGAATGTCCGCACTCACGGAGAGTCTTGGGGTAAGCGGACTAACTACGGACATTGGACATTGGAAATTCGGCGCTGATGACTTGCGGCGCGAGCAGCCACACATCGCGCCGCCGATGAGCCGGATGAACTGCGCCGGCTCATTAGCTCTTAAGGGTACCAACTTGCCAGCGTCAGATGTCGAAGGCTCGACTAACAGAGATTGGGTCGGACGTCGTGGGTACGCGCAAAAACCTTCCTTGAGCCGCAAGCGTCGCGGATATCTTGCGCAGCGACATGCCGCGTGCCCGCAATTGCTTGGCGAGCGCCACGACATCCGGCCGGGGCTCTACATACGATCGGCGCCCCACCACGCGAGGCGTAATCGCCGTCGTCGTGTCACTCCGCCGCAGCAGGCGTTGTTCCAGTGAGTGGAGACAAGAGGGCTTTGATATCGGATAAACTTGTCGGGAAAAGCCGCTGCGCTTCGGGCGTCTGAGTAGGCGGCGTCTTTTCTGACGGTTTCGTCAGGGTATTAGCGGGGGTCTTCTCCAACGGTGTGGCGGGAGTTTTTTCGACCGGCTTCGACAGGTTATCAGCCGGCGTTTTCTCTAATGGCGTTGAGGGAAACGCGGCCGTTGTCCTCTCCTTCGGCTCAGTCCCTTCCTTTCCAGCCGGGGTGGCAGGTCGCGGTGGTGGCGATGCATCGACGTTGCCCAAGATGATCGGCAAACCGTCCTTACTGTTGCCGACAATCACGATCTTGGAATTCGAAGACTGAGCTAGCTGCAAGGTAGCTTCGATGCCGCGCCAGCGCAGGTAGGAATCGGAAATCCCTTTGGTTACGATCCGCTGAAATTCGCTGATCCCTTCCGCTTCGATCTTCTTGCGCTCCGACTCCCTTATCTCACGCGCAACCCGAAACTTGTATTCCTCCGAGATGTAATACTGCTCAATTTTACGATTGATGGCGGCTTCGACAGCACTCGGCAGGTCGATATCAAGAATGAGCGTGTCGATGAGATTGAGCATGGCGTAGAGCGGGACGCGGTAAGGAGCGTTTTCCTCCCCCTCCTCGCCTACTCCACCTTCTATCATTTTCTCGCCTAGCCTGGATTCGGCAAGCTTGCGGATTTTGTCCTGGATTTCCGCGCGTTTGGGTCGAATAGACATCCTCTGCGGTATATTCCGAGATGACCTCACGCATGCGGTTGCCGATTTCAGGGACGATTAATGTTTGGATGTAATTCGGACCAATCGATTGGTGCAACTGAGGAACAGCATCGCGCTTCAATCGGAAGCGGGTATTGATGGTTGCGCTCAGGCTCACGCCGTCTTCGGAAATGGCATTGTAGGACTCGGTCGCGGATTGCAGCCTCAGATCATACAGAAACACCTTGTTCCACGGCAAAGTGATGCGCAGACCTTCAGATTTTAGCCTACGCGGGTCGAGCACGGTTCCGCCACCAAATCGCTTCCAAAGTATGCCGACGTAACCGCTAGGAACCGTGACCAACGAAAATGGAGCGAGTAAGACGCATACCAGTGTCGCTACGAGCAAATAGATTACCAACAACGGGAGACGGTGCTCGACAAAACGGTACCAAGCAAGGCGCGTTCGCTTCGTGGGTGGTTTGTCGTAGATCGTCGCGAGAGGTCCATTCATCATCATTGCTTCCGCGAAAGCCCTTTGGATTGGCGACTTTCCGGTAATTCGATGCCTCTTATTGGGGCTTTCTCATAGCCGATGAATGGGGCAATTGCACTTGGTCTGCTGAGCCTGCGGCATTAACGCTGCAAGGGCGCTTGCCATGGGGAACTTCTTCTGAAGTGGCGCTTGCTATGGCTACTAGCCCACCGCCAATGTCATTAAATTGCCGGGAGGGTGGAGTGCACTGACCGAGTACACATTTCGGGCAAAGGCAAGTGCGTTTCCCCATTCTCATTCTCACCATCTTTCTCGGCAGCTGTGCAGCGGGGCACATCATCGAAAATATGCCGGATGCCAATTCGACAGACGACTTGACCGAGCCAAATTACCGTCAGATCGTCGCAGAAAATATTGCGACAGTTTTTCCGAACCCCGCTCCGTTAGGCACGCTTGAAATTTCCGGAGTGCGGAGAACAGACCACTTGAAGGGTCCAGCCTGGATCACCTGTCTTAAGATCCATGCCGAGAACGCTCCGCAGGAGTACGCGGTTTTTATTCAAGACGGCAAAATCATCGATCAGCGTCAGGGCGTTTTGTTGGATCGATGCAAACAGCAGACTTATCAAGCTTACGAGCCCTCCAGCTTTATCCACCAC
>Ga0306922_10007181_pt1 | contig 10730 bp, 10 predicted proteins | sample sta12Cox44000082_FD_203758 | JGI IMG/M metagenome (GOLD analysis project Ga0306922, IMG submission 203758) | Lab enrichment of tropical soil microbial communities from Luquillo Experimental Forest, Puerto Rico - statoxic.12C.oxic.44.000.082 (v2)... | ecosystem: Environmental > Terrestrial >...
CTTGGAGGTATCGGGGTAGGAGTAGACACCGGCATAATAAGCAGCGAACTCTTTCATCTCGTCGAAGCCGTGGTTCGTCGGGTAGGCTACCGGCTTGTCGCCCAGGTGCCACTTGCCCGAGAAGTAAGTGGTGTAGCCATTCTTCTTGAAGAATTCGGCAATCGTCGGGGTCTCCGGTCGGAGGTAGTTCTCGTCGCCCGGCGCAACCACGATCGACAGCGCCGAGCGGATCGGAATGCGTCCGGTCATGAACGAGGCACGGCCTGCTGTGCAACTCGCCTGGCCATACCAACTGGTGAATACCGCGCCCTCTTTGGCCAGCTTGTCGATATTGGGCGTCGGATGACCAAGCATCGCTCCACCGCCTGAATATGCGCCGAAATCGTTCCAGCCTGTGTCGTCCGTCATCAGCATGACGATGTTGGGTTTCGAGTTTTGTGCCACAATTGGAGACACTCCGCACGTCAGCACGAAGCTGCAGACGGTCAGTGCTCCCAGCGCAGTCTTTCGAAACTGTGCTATGAAGAAATGCATTGGGCTTCTCCTTAATTGCTTGCAATGTGTGGGCCAGGGTTGGTATTGCTTCGGGAAATGCGATACAGTTTCTCCCGATTCCCAAAATAAGACAACTGTCAAAACTGCTAGTGATCGCTCCTAATAACTTCGAGAGCCTTCAGTTGCTCGATACCAAATTTGGAAGGAGGGAATAAGCAAGCGGCTCCACCTCGTCCGCGTTATCTCGTCATCCGCGAAATGACGTTGGAATCATGGCCAATGCGCGCGGACCGCATGTTCTGGAAAGGCTTTTATGAGGCGGAATCTTAGTATTTGGACTGCTACTCGTCTAGAAGTCTCTTAGTTTCTTAATCCTAAGCCCGATAGTGAGCACACATCCAGAGTCATGACTTTCGCTTATCCTTCTCCACTTCTAGTAAACGAAACTCGCGGGACTTGATACGGCAGCTCAATCTGTAGTTGTCCTATGCCAAACCTTCTTGGCTCAAGCGGATTCCGCTAAGCTGTCCTTTCGGAGGGCTCTGCTGATGTTGGACATGCCGTTTCTCTATTTTCTTCCCGCCGTGTTCTGCCTCTGGCTCGCGGCGCGACTCGGAGTCGCGCTGCGGAAACGGCGGCCGCTCGCGGGCGACGAGAAAGACGACTTCGGAGTGGTCCAGGCCGCCACGCTCACCCTTCTGGCCCTCATCATTGGCTTTAGTTTCGCGATGGCAACCACCCGCTACGACTTGCGCAAGAACTACGAGGAAGCCGAGGCTAACGCAATCGGCACGGAGTGGGTCCGGTCTGGGCTTCTTCCGGCGTCCGAGGCGGCAAGCGTCCGTGCTCAACTCCGCCGCTACACGGACTTACGAATCGCTTTCTACCGGACTCGTAAGGCCGACGAGCTTCAACGCATCAACGCCGCCACGGCTCAACTGCAGAACGACATGTGGAATGCTGTTCAGGCACCGGCCTTGCAGCAGCCGACGCCTGTGATCGCGCTCGTCGTCTCCGGTATGAACGATGTGCTGAATTCCCAAGGATATACGCAGGCTGCATGGTGGAACCGAATCCCAACTTCCGCCTGGGCTCTGCTGATAGTTACGGCGATCTGCTGCAACGTGCTGATTGGTTACGGCGCGCGCACCGATATCGGCCGCCCCATGCTTCTTATCGTCTTCCCGGTGGTTATCTCTATCTGCTTCCTGATGATCGCCGACATCGACGCGCCGCGCGGTGGACTGATTCGCGTCCGCCCTCAAAATCTCGTGGCCTTGTCCGACTCTATGCCGAAGCAATAGGCATGGCCGACGACGACTTCCTATCACAATTTGCGGTGACCTACGCCCTGTCGATCTCCTGCCTAAGGGCCTACTTTTCTCAATGAAGGAGCAGGGATAGTTGTTTTCCCGATAACGGACGTCAGCTAGATACGAGTCACATCCTCTCTATTTAGTGCTCCGACCTGTGATGGGTCCTAAAAGATTTGCGCTTTTGCGCTGAACCGCCTGCCCGTTCGTAATTCCCGTTTTGGAACGCTTGCGTCCGAGAGATTTGCTTGTCCTTGAGTCTTATGCGTAATCGATCGGATTGAGTTCGAGCCAATGTTCGTCCCGAACTCGCCGCAATTCACGAGCCGTTGAATGAGCAACGCTCGAGGTCACCTTTCGCGTCTTCCAGCCAAATCCGACGCAGAATCCAAGCAAGCTTCCCAGTGTTCCGAGCGCCAGTGCTTTCGCGGGACGGTCGCGTTTCTCGGCGAACTGCGAGCGCAGCAATCCGATACCCGCGCCAATTGCCGCCAAAGCGAGCGAATCGCGCGCCGCGTCTGCTGCGAATTGGCCTAGCGTTTGCTTGCCGCGCGCGGAATCCTGGCCGCTGCGGACTCCGGTAATTCCTGCGTTTACTAGCTTTCGGCCGTATTTTACGGTGCTTGCAGAATGAGAGCGATTCATCGTCGTAAATCCTCGAAAGGCGTGCTCAATTTGAGGTTCACACGCTGCTCACATGGTGTCTGTGATTGCCAACACCAGCAGACGTGAGGCGGATGCTAATAGTCGGTGACGGCCTTCACTGACTGGACCAATAAAGGAATAAATAATCGCACAACATAGAACGAAGCACGTCACTCGGTCTTGCCAGGCGCCACTTCCCGTAGGCATCAAAGGGCTTGGATAGGGGAATTCACGCTCTGACGAAGTGTCCCGCTCGGCTGTTCTCGACGTACGTATCCTGCGCGAAGACGAACCAAGCATCGAAGCCGGAGTTGCGAGGCATGAGTCACGAATTCGAAGCTTCCGCACACGCAACACAGCTGGGAAATTCACTACCCATTCTAACCCTCCTGATTCAGATCATCGGCCCCGCGTGGTTCGCGTACATCGTCTACAACCGGGTTTTGCCAATGCTGCACGCGGAACGCGACTTGCGCCTCGATCGTCCAGGGCTGCGGATTCAGAGGATCGTGAAGTACTGGTTTGGCCAGTGGAAGCATCCACGCTTATCGGCTCGCGGGCACCTTACATCTCCTGATATTCGCGGGTTTTCTCATTCTGGCGATGCGGGCTTTCTATCTTCTTTATATTTTGGGTTGTCAGGCGACTTCACCGCACCCGCTGCGCTCGGACGGATGTACAACGTGGTTGCCGACTACGCGGCCACGATTGTCTTCCTTGCGGTAGCGTTTGCCGCGGTCCGCAGGATCGTCTTCAAGCCCGCACGTTAGGCCGTTCCCAAGCGCTACGGAAAAGGTCATTCGATCGATGCCATCTTCCTGTTAGGTCTCATCGCCCTGTTGATGTTTTCCGAGAGCCTCGAGGCGACCCGGGCCGCGATTCAAGTTCAGCAGGACGCAGAAGCCATCAAAACGAGCGGTAGCCACTGTGCTCGGGCTTGTCCAGGTTGACACTTCGCTGATGAACATCGAGATACTGGCTGATTCGTCAGGTGCACCCGAAATTTATGTTGGCCATCAGCCGGCTTCGGTATCAATCTCGCTCTCTCATCGCGATGGTGTGGCTGCGTGCGCTGTAGCTCAATCGACGATTCCGCTGGGCTGTGACTTGGAGCTGATTGAGACTCGCGGCGACGTGTTCGTCGACGATTACTTCACCAAAAAAGAGCGAGCGTTGATCGCAAGACGACGAGGAAGCGAACGTGATCAGCTTATAACCACTTTATGGAGCGCGAAAGACAGTGTGCTCAGGGCGTTGCGAGTCGGACTGAGGGTGGACACTCGAAGTGTTGGCATCCACCTTTGCGGTCGGGGTTTGAAATGGGACGAGCAGTCTAGGAAGAACGGGCCAGAACCCTTTACGCGGTGCTGCTCGCCCGATGAATGGCATACATTTCAAGCCACTTTTGAAAATGATCAGGTGTTGCACGGCTGGTGGAATACTTCTGCCAGCCTGGTCAAGACATTCGCCAGCGTTCAATGTGCAAAGGCTCCAATTTTCGTCAACTCTGACAGGCTTCACTACTCTCCATGAATTCCCTGAGCCACAGTTGGCTCAGGTCGAGTGAGCTCAGCCGCGCGGCGCAAATAACGCTGCGCCGTTTTCGTGTCTCCCACCTTGAGTGCGATTTCTCCTGCATGACGCAAGAGTTTCGCGTCTTGAATGCCCACAGAGAGCGCTCCCTGTATCTGTTGCTGCGCTTCGGGATATTTTCCGTTCGCGTAAAGCGCCCAGGCATAGCAATCGAGCGTAAAGACATCTTGCCGGCGAGCGAACTCCCGTTGAGCGACGTCCAAAGCCTTTTGCGGTTGCTTGGCGTGATCCGTGTAGTAAAAGACCAGCTCGTGATTGGAATTATCGGCGCGAGCTGTCTCAGCCAACGACTTCCGCTCGAACTCGGCGAATGCCTGTGCTGCTTGGTCATGCCTGCCCGCGAGTTCCAAGGCTTCAGCGAGGTCATACAAATTTTCGGCGTGGGGTGCGGCAAGGTAACGTTGGCGGTAAAGTTTTACGGCCTCATCGTAACGTTTCTGTTGGAGGCGAACTTTCGCCAGCATGCCGAGTGCATAGTGATAATTAGGAAACTCGGCCAGCGCTTGCTGCAAAAGTTCGTCGGCCTGTTGTAGCTTGCCGGATGCAAGTTTTAAATGCGCAACCTGAGTGGTGATCCACGCACGGTCTTCGACTTCGGTCGGCGAGACGGATCGCAGTGCCATCTCCATCAGCTCGATCGCACCATCGTTATCGCCGAAGAGTTCCCGCAGGTATGCCGCGCGAGTCAGCGACGGAACATTCGCGCCGCGGAGATTCAGCATCCATTGAGCCGACTTTTCCGCGTCCGTATATCTTCCCAACTCGACATTGGCATCTGTGAGAAAGCCATAAATCATGACGTCGTCAGGAATTTTCTTATTTAGCCTTGTAGCTTCGTCCAGGGCCGCTGCGAACTCATGCTTACCCAGCAATAGCCAGACGTGGATCCGTGCTCCATCAAAATTGCCGGGCGAGATCGCAAATGACTTCTCGAGCGCCTGCTCAGCCCTCATATAGCAAGCAGGGTCCGAGGTTTCGCGCGCACGACGAGACAATGCCAGCGCGAGCGCGTTATAGGCCTCATAGTCATTCGGCTTCACGGCGATGATCTTGTTTGCGCGCTCAATGCTCTGCTCAGCAGGAGACAGCGTCGATTCAACTTTGACGCTCGTTTGAGCAGTTGCGAAATAACTTTCGAGACATATCAGGGCAACGACAATCAATCTCTTCATAACAGCTCCTCGATTCTTAACGGAGAAGATCGTGGCTGCTTCGTTCGGGGGAAGCAGCCACGAAGGCCATCAGTTGAGTGGGCAGATGCCGTTGGGCTGACCTGAGCAACCTTCCTGGCCTGGGCCAACGTGCACGCTGTTGCGACCGCTGTTGGCGGGCAACACATAAGGAAAGGTTGAGCCGTAGCCGAGTCCGTTCAGGTTCACCCCGTCACCGATGCGCGCGCCGTACTTCACTGGGTCGGCGAGAATGCCGCCAACGGCGCGAGCCGCAATGTCTACCACGTCATCCACCGGGCGCCGGCCGTTAGGGAAGCCGGCGGTATCACCCGCCAAAAATCCGAGGCGCTTCTGGTTGGCAACCGGGGTTGGCTGAATTCCGGTATTCAGACGAAGTAGGTCAGCAATGGGACCGGCGTCGTTCGGACCGCATCCCGGACAGATCGGCGCCATGTACTGAACCAGCGGCAGAAGATCAAGACGCGGAGGAGGCGGAATTGGGATCCCCAGCACCGAATTAAACAGGTGGGCCAGCAACGGATCGAGGAAGAATCCAGCAAACTGGGAATCGTTCTTAGGATCGTCGGTGCTGAATTTGTCCTTAGAACCTGTGCCAATGATCAACTCATTGATCAGCGAGTTGCCTTCGCGATTGACCTGTACCCAGGGTGTGGCTGCTTTACCAATAATTCCACCAACCCGGCGAACCGTGATTTTCGGACGGGCGGTGGCTCCGTACGTGCCTATCACAGCGTTCTTGTCTGTGGCTGGATGCAGCTTGCCGTCCAGGGTGAGCATGGTGATCGGGACTTCCAGCACGATGGAGTTTACGTTGTATCCCGCTACCGTATCCGGTGCATAGTTGTTGTGGTCGTCGGCATCGACGGCTGGAGTAAGGATTCCGCCAACTCCCATGCGGAAGTTGAGCGAGTCGAAAGCGGCGCCGAGGTCGATGTAGAAGGGATCATCAACCGTGCCTGCGAAGGCGCGAACACCGTTACCCAGATCATAGATTCCCTGGTTGAACAATGAGTTGTAGTCAGGCATGGTCAGCGGTCCGACATTGGAGGGAACCGCATAGAGAGTCTTGCCTTGCGTCAGATTTGTAGCGACACCGTTCTTGATCATGGTGACGGTGTAGCCCTGACGTAAACTCAGCCCTTCCGATCCCGGACCGTTCAGAGCCGTAATCGGTGGAATGCCCGCTATTCCGCCAACGAAGCCGGTAAACACTCCTGGCAGTCGAATTTCAGTCGTGAATCGGAACTGAAAGACGATGTCGGGAATACCGTCGTGGTCGTTGTCGACTTCCATTTCGTACAAGACATTCGGATCGAATGGAAAATAGTTGGGCCCGTTGGCAGGTTCGAGAAAGGGATCGACGTTGAGGATCATGGTGACGCGATCCGGGTGATCGTAGCTGACGAACGCGTACCAGTCGGTGACGTCCGCCGCATGGTCAAGAGCGGTGATCGGCGCTTCACGATGGCTCGAGGCATACACGCTAGCTGGAGCCAGCAAGAATAGAGCCATGGCGAGGGCCGCGAGTGTCTTTAGATACTTCATGGGATTGCCTCTTCAGTTGAGATTCGTGGAACGCGGGTATGCGGGTGATACCGGCGGGTCGCTACCTTGTCCACGACTCAACTACGGCCCAATGGTTGATTCAGATTGTTGTCGCGGAATTTTTATTGCGGAGGATTCGTCTTGTGGATCTATTCGCGTTCTTTTTCAGAGAGGTACAAATCCACTGCTTATTGATGTGCGTACTTTGTGGATAGGCTGGGCGCGATCTGAACCATGTCAGGCTCGCAACTAATGTCGATTATGATCTGCTCAGGTGCTTCTCGTCTATTCCTCACGGCCCCTTTTCTGGCAAACTGATCGTACTCGAACCGTGCTGTGGGAAGGTGCGGAGTCGTGCGACGGAGCACAGAATCATGAATACCCTTCTTTTCGATGTTCGCTATGGGGTGCGCACGCTGATCCAATCACCCGGCTTCACGTTGATTGCGGTGCTGACCCTGGCACTCGGTATCGGAGCGAATACGGCGCTCTTCTCCGTGGTCAATGGAGTGCTCCTGAACCCGTTGCCGTACCCACACTCGTCAGCTGGTTGCCATTTACGAAAAGATTGCTGGTCTGGACAGTGCTCCCATCGAGTACATGAATTTCCTGGATTGGCAGCGCGACAGCAGATCGTTTGCGTCTGTGGCAGCGTACCGCAACGAAGACTATAACTTCATCGGCAACGGAGAAGGTGAGCGTCTGAGCGGGTACATGATCTCGGTCGACTTCTTCAATACGCTCGGCGTAGCGCCCATCCTTGGCCGTATGTTCCGCGTCGACGACGATCAACTCGGTGCGGCGCCGGTCGTGATCCTGAGCGGCGGTTTTTGGAAGCGCAAGTTCGGCTCGTCTCCCGATATTATTGGAAAGCCAATCATCTTGAACGGCACTGCCTACACGATTGTCGGTGTTATTCCCGACGGCTTCTCTTTCTACGGCAACATGCGCGACGTCTACACGCCCATCGGGCAGTGGCGAGATCCGTCGTTTCGCGATCGCCGCATCTCAGTCAGCGCCCGTGCATTCGGACGCCTGAAACCGGACGTCATGCTGGCCAAGGGCCAAGCAGAGATGAATGAGATTGCCAGGAACCTCGCCATAGCTTATCCCGAAGCCGATGCCGGCAAGAGCATCAAGCTGGTCTCAATGAAGGAAGACATCGTTGGCAATGTCGAGCCGTTGCTCTACGTGCTTGTGGCAGCCGTTGGCTTTCTCTTGCTGATTGCCTGCGCAAATATCGCCAATCTGCTGCTGGCGCGCGCTGTAGGAAGATCGCGAGAGTTCGCCATCCGTACAGCGCTGGGCGCAAGCCGCGCGCGAATGATTCGCCAATTGCTAACAGAAAGCATCCTGCTCGCGGGCCTCGGCGGATTGTTCGGTCTGGCACTTGGTTTCTGGAGCACGAGGACGATTCTCAAGGGGTTGCCTGCCGCATTACCAAGAGCCGACGAAGTCTCACTCGACGCAAGAGTTTTCCTGTTTTCGCTGGCCCTGTCGCTGTTCACCGGGGTGATCTTCGGGCTCGCCCCTGCCCTGAAAGCGACCCGGATCAATCTGCAAGAAACCATGAACCAGAGCGGACGCGGCTCCACCGCCTTCCGTCACCGACTACAAGGAACCTTCGTCGCGGTTGGAGGTTGCAATGGCGCTGGTTCTGCTGGTCGGGGCCGGACTCATGCTACGCACGCTGGCAGCACTGTGGCGAGTCAACCCCGGATTCAATCCCAACCACGCCATCACCTTCAATTTGTCGTTAGCGGCAACCCCCACCACGACCTCTGCCGAAACTCGCGCGCGCCTGCGCAACTTCGACGACAAGATGCGCTCCATTCCGGGTGTGCAGGCCATGTCCGTGACGCTGGGCTCGCGACCCATGATTCACGACTCCGCACTGCCCTTCTGGATTGAAGGTGAACCCAAGCCTGCCCACGACAGCGACATGCATGCGGCAACGTTCTTTCTCGTGGAGTCGGGGTTTCAGCAGGCCATGGGAATCACCTTGCTGCGCGGCCGCTTCGTCACCGATCAGGACAATGAAAATACGCCGATCGTGGTCGACATCGACGACTCGTTCGCACGCATGTATTTTCCGGATCAGGACCCCATCGGCAAGCACCTCAACTTCACTGAGTTCAACGTGCAGGCTGAAATCGTCGGTGTAGTTGGACACGTGAAGCAGTACGGTCTCGATACTGACCCCCCAGGATCGATCCAGGCGCAGTTCTTTACCCTTTCATGCAGATTCCCGAGAAGGTCATGCCGCTGGTAGCGAAGTCGGTCGCGGTGGTGCTACGCACCGAGGGTGATCCGACCGCAATCATGGGACAGGTTCGCGAAACGGTAAAGGAGATCGACCCGCGGCAGGTCGTCTACAACGTTCAGACGATGGATGACGTGGTTGCAACCTCGTATGCCGCGCGCCAGCTTACGATGATGCTGCTCGGCGTTTTTGCGGGGCTGGCGCTCGTATTAGCATGCGTCGGAATCTACGGCGTGGTTTCTTACTTGGTCGGTCAGCGCACGCAGGAAATCGGAGTCCGTATGGCATTGGGTGCGCAAAGAGGTGACATCCTTCAGCTCGTGCTCGGCGAGGGAACAAAGATGGCTCTTCTCGGAGCGGCGGTTGGGATCGCCGCGTCATTGGGACTTACTCGGCTGATGGCCAGGCAACTATATGGTGTCAGTGCACATGATCCTTTCACGTATGTGAGCGTTGCGTTGCTCCTGATGTTGGTTGCGATTGCGGCTTGCTACATACCTGCGCGACGAGCGATGCGGGTAGATCCGATGGCGTCACTGCGCTGCGAGTAAATTCTTGCACCTGCTGGTATAGGGCAACCTAGTGCTCAAGCTCTTCCACTGCCAGCAGGCGCTGATCGCCATTTTCGATCAGCTTACCTTTGAGGACTACTCCGGGAACTCCGATGTGATTCAGCACGTCAGCATGAAGCTGCACGCCGTTCGTAGCAGTAAGCACCAGGTAGACTTCGCTTTGCTGATCTGAGACAAAGAGAAGAGGGCTCCCGTTTGCGACACAAAGCTTAGCGCAAAATGCGTGATCATAACCGTGAGAGTGTTCGCCGAAATAGCAATTTGCGTCTGTAAGCTCGCCATGCAGGATAACGCTTCGTCCGCTCAGAACCTGGCCGGCGAGGAACTCGATGCTGCCCTGCTTGGCCAATCTTTGCGCTTTTGTGAGATGGGAGCCCAGTTGCTGAACCTGCGCGAATGACATGCTGTTCAGGCCATTACGGTCACCGAACTGCATGGCACACAATGTGAGGGTGGAGAGCATCCCGACTGATGCCATTGCCAACTTCCTATCTCGATGCGCCCCGCGCAGCATGGCTCAGCTTATTTCCTTCGGAGTTGCGGCCCGCGTTCTGGCCGGTATAACTCACACGCCAGATTGAATTCGACCCGTCGTCGCTGACCAACAAAGATCCATCCTGAGCCACGGCAACGCCCACAGGCCTTCCCCAGACGTGCCCGTTATCGACTACGAATCCGGTTAGAAAATCTTCGTACTCCCCGGTGGCCCTGGTCGTCTGGTGCATGGGAACCCGGATCACTTCATATCCCGTACGAACTGATCGGTTCCATGAACCGTGTTGAGAGGAGAAGATGTCGCCCAGGAACTCAGAGGGAAATTGCGTGCCCTCATAAAAGGTCATCTCAAGAGAAGCATTGTGAGGCTGCACCAGCACATCAGGGACGATTACTTTTACCTTGAGCTCGGGATGCTTGCCTTTGTGGCGCGGATCTTGATGGCCTCCGATGTACCACCACGGCCAGCCATAGAAGCCTCCTTCCTCCACGTGAGTGATGTAGTCGGGCACCAGGTCGTCACCGAGACCATCCCGTTCATTGACGGAACACCACAATTCGCCGTTCTTGGGATTGATGGCCAGACCGCCGCCTGCGTTGCGGATTCCTGACGCAT
>Ga0306922_10007182_pt1 | contig 10730 bp, 14 predicted proteins | sample sta12Cox44000082_FD_203758 | JGI IMG/M metagenome (GOLD analysis project Ga0306922, IMG submission 203758) | Lab enrichment of tropical soil microbial communities from Luquillo Experimental Forest, Puerto Rico - statoxic.12C.oxic.44.000.082 (v2)... | ecosystem: Environmental > Terrestrial >...
GTCTTCACCGCGGCGATGTCCATCCTTAACAATGCACACGACGCAGAGGAAGTAGCTCAGGAAGCGGTTCTGAAGGCGTTTACGGCGTTACCTCGTTTCCGCGGCGAATCCAAATTCAGCACGTGGCTGATCCAGATCACCATAAATGAAGCCCGCCTGAAACTCCGCAAAGATCGCAGACATTTGTATGAGTCCATTGACGAGCAGCAGACCGATGAAGAGGGGGAGTATTTCCCTAAAGATTTTGCCGATTGGCGTGAGATTCCCTCTGAGCAGCTTCAGCGCACTGAATTGCGAAGTGCCCTCAAACGGGCTTTGGATTCGCTACCCCCTAAGTACCGGGAAGTTCTTATACTTAGGGACGTCCAGCACCTGAGCATTGAGGAAACGGCTCGAGTTTTGAGCATAACGGAAGGAAGTGTGAAGACCCGGCTCGTGCGAGCGCGCTTGCAGATGCGCGATGCCCTGACGCCGGGGGTCGACGGAAGCTGGAGCTGCGGCAAGCGAGAATTTGAAAAAGTGAGGCCATGGTAGGGCCAGTTCTGGTGAAACTTAATCGGGCCCTGGGTATCCCATGAAAGTGATTGAAATAAGCTGCCTGGAAGTCTGGAGGGAGATCTCCAATTATTTGGATGGGGAGGTCGATGCAGAGCTGCGTTCGCGCATGGAAGCCCATTTCAAGACATGCGCCCATTGCAAGGCGGTTCTGGACGGCACAAGGAACGTTGTGAAATTAGTCGGGGACGGCATTGAGTATCAGGTACCGGAAGGATTTAGCAAGCGGCTCTACGATAAAATCAAGAACAAATAAACCCGTCGGCGCCCGTATTTATCTACAACGGCATGCGGAATCTACAGGGAGATATCTACCGCGCCTCAGGCCGAACAGGCGTGATCCACTTGTGGGGGAGCGTACCTCTGAAGAACAAGCGGCGCGGACACTTGAGTAAGGTATTGTTCCGCTTCCTCGATTGAGTGAATTTTCTTGAATCCAGCTCCACGCTGCGCGGTATCGGGTTTCAGAACGAACGGGAAGCCGATCTCATGTCTGTAACAGAGGTGCCGAATGCTATCAATTCGCTCCGAAACCGATCCGCGCCGTACCAAGTATCCGTCTGCGGTGAACTCCGGCGAGGTTTCCATCAGCATCTGCAGGATTCCGACCTTTGACTCGCCGACAATACCGCCGTTCTTCTGATTCAAGTTGGCGATTGTAGGAAGGGAGAAGCCACGGTAGCGGATCCCAAGATAGACGCAGAACATGGCAACCGGTGAATAGAACAGCCATGCTGGCCAGAATTCCCATTTGATGATTCTGCGCACGACGATACGGGCTTTTTGGCGAATCTGCTGATTCCAGTATCGGCAGATGCTTAACAGGGCGAAGAGCGCAAGGCCGAATAGGCTTAGAAGAGCCAACTGATGGCTCGCGGCAACGCTGCGGGCGGGTGCTACCCGAATAATGAGAAACAAGACGATGATCCAGGCAATCGCAGAAACGGCGGTGACTAGCGCGAAGGAAGCGACCGGCATTTGCGCAAAGCCTGCGGCGATATATGCGGGGAGTCGCGTCCCTGGAAGGAATCGGCTTAGCGCCAAACTCCACTGCATTTGTTTTTGACTGGGCGAACTGTTCTTGTTTGGGTTGTTCTCAAACCGTGCACGGAGCCAACGGTGTCGTTGAATCGCTGGGCTCGTCCAACGCGCCAGCACATAAACCCCTAGGTCGCCCATCCAGAGGCCAGCGAAGGCGCTTAAGAAGGCTACCCGGAGGTCGAGCACGCTAGAGGCAGCTAGGGTTGCCGCAGTGACAGTGGCACCATCTTCGGAAACGAAGGCACCCAGTACGATTGCCATCACCAGGGCGAGTACACCTCCACTTTGGTAGGAGAAAAAATTCATGAGCTTAATCTCAGGCTGCGCCGATAGATGCCCTGTGCTTTAAGGTTGATGGTGCGACCCCAAATTCAGCGGGAACGGTGACTCCAATTTCATGGCAGATGAGGCGAACGATTGCGTAGTGATGGATGGCGTGGCCGACGCAATAGGCGAGTTCCCGGCCCACGTTTGACTCCAACGTCGAAGGGTTCGACGCTCCATAACCAACACTGTTGATGACTTTGCACGGGCGCGTGAGTGTCTCTTCGGAGTAGCGCTTCAATGCCCGCAAGACATCGCAGGTTGCAATGCTCGCGTAAGTTACTTCCTCCTGCAGGCGGGGATTCCTCTCGCGAGCGTCATAGTTGATCTCTCGAGCCGATATTCCCCTGATCAGACTTTGGAAGTGCTCGAGTACATGACGATAGTGTTGTCCGACCGACGCATTGAAGGGAGCACCGGCTACATGGGAGTAGGCGTGGCCACGAAGCTCGAAGAGCAGGTCCAGGCCTTGCAATAAGACGTCTTGAGCAGCCACGACAAGTTCCGGCGTATCCATTTGCTGTTCTCTTCTCAGAGGAAAGTCCTGGAGCACGTCCGCTGGACTAAACGTGTTCACGCGAGCCTCCGGCCAATCACGGGTATCTCAGTGCGATGAAGGACCAGATTGAATGCTGAGGCGACAAATACGATTATGGCCAGGGCGAAAAGCAGGCCCTTGTCTCCCTGAACCTCAATGCCGAGAACTGTAAGATGGCTGAAGATGGCGCCGGCCATGACACCCAGAGCGATGACCGAGCCAAGCCACGTGAATCTGGGAGTCAGCAGCAGGAGGGCAGAGACAAGCTCAACAATTCCTGACCCGATTCGCCCCCAGGGCTCTGCTCCTACCTTTGTGAAGATGTAAACCGATTCCGGCGCGGCGGCAAATTTGAAGAACAGCGTTTGCCCCAGGATCACCGCAGCCGTAATTCGTAGAACCCAGCTGAGAATCTTAACTGTCGCAGTCATCTTCATTTCATTCCTTTGTAATGATTTGTCCGGGAGCATGTGTCGTCGGAAGGTAGGAGTTTGTGACCGCTAAAAAGTTTCACGCGCATTCAGCGGCGATTTGATTTTTCTGAAACTTTCGAGCCGCTTCCAAATCGAATGGAGTGACGGTCAGCACACCACTAGTCTGCCAATGGATACCGCTAAAGGCGCTCTCGCTCCGCCCGTGACTCTAAACGCTGAACATGCGCTCGATGAAACTGCGGGTGTAGCGCCTGGGGGATCAATAGAAGTCAGGCCTTTGGCAGAGGTGGGGGCGTACCGCTTGCGGTTCGCTCAGAGCGCGGAAGACCTCGGAGCAGTATTTAGGCTGCGATTTCTGGTGTTCAACTTGGAATTAGGCGAGGGACTGCAGTCCGCCTGCCGGGATGGGCATGACATTGATGATTTCGATTCGATCTGCGACCACTTGATCGTGGAGCACGGTTCAAGTGGGCAAGTGGTCGGCACTTATCGTCTGCAGACGGGCGGCGTTGCGGCAAGGAACCTCGGATACTATAGCGCGCGTGAATTTGATTTTTCTCCTTATGAGTGCATTCGGGATTCTCTCGTTGAACTCGGTCGAGCTTGCATTCATCGCCGCCATCGATCGTTTGAGGTTCTGTCACTCCTGTGGCGCGGAATCGCGCACTATGCGCTTCGGCGGAACGGGCGCTATCTGATTGGTTGCTCCTCTCTCACCTCGCAATGTCTGCGGGAGGGCTCGGACATGTATTGGCGTCTTCAGGATTTCCTCGTGGACCCCGCTCTGCGGACAAATCCATCGCCCAAGTTCAATATTCCAATCGAAGCGGCTCCTCCGCGGGTTGGCGAGATTAATCCTCCGAGGCTCTTGCGGGCCTACCTTTCCATGGGCGGTCAAATTTGTGGCCCGCCTGCGATTGACCGCGAATTCGGAACGATCGACTTCCTGACGCTCTTGGACCTCGAAAAGCTCGGCACGAGCGCACGTTGTCGATTTCTTCGAAACAAATGAGATGATCCACTTTTTTGCATGCAACTTTTCGCAATCCTGGGTGTCTGATTGATATGGTCACAACAACAGCTTCGGTCAGCGCGGAATCTTTTGAGAAGGTTTTCTTAAAATCGGCAGCCAGCACGATGGGCCTACAGGGTTACATGCCGAGCGACCGAGATCCCCTAGTGAAGCAGGATCAGGATTTGGCGGACTGGCGAGTGATTGCATTGGAAGCCTTCAGGAAGAAGGAATTGGGTGATTTGCTCAGACGGTCGGTTGTGTCTCTGCCCATAAAATACCGGACCGTGCTCTTTCTTCGAGACGTCAAGAACCTTGACACAGAGGAGACTGCATGGCTCTTGAACCTCTCGGCTGGAGCGGTGCGAGCGCGGCTACAGCGAGCCAGGATGCAAGTTTGCGACGCCCTGCTGACTTCTCTTTGTGGGCGGGCCAGCGGAACAACCTATAACTATCGTAGTTTCTACTGGATGTTTCGAGCTCCAGAGTTGCTCACAGTCCGCTGATAAAGACGAACACTGAATCCTTCGGGAAGTTCAATAATTCCTGCCTTGCCCATCAATCTCACAATCTTGCGCATCCCATCATAAGTCGCGAAACAGCCATTGCATTCCTGGAAGTGGCGCTCGGTCCGCACTCCCAGTTCAGGAGAAGTGTCGTCTTCCATATAGTTCGCCAATTCCTTAAGAACTTGTCGGCATTTGATTTTCATCCCTCAACCCTCGTTCTTCCCGGCCGTTTTTTTACCTCGCGGCGAACCCTCATCAGATGCTTGTGACCAAAAGAAGTCTCAGCATCAGACGTGAATCTATTTCATTCAATTCTGAAAGCTTCTGTGGCTCTTCGTATCCCAGAGACTGCACGACGAACTTTTGGGACGTGAAACCAGAGCCGTGATTTCCAATCAGGCTCATGAATCGCCCGCGGTTCGCCTTCCGTTTCGAGAGTGGCGCGTCGAAAATCAAAAGAAGAGGTAAGTGAATGAATATTTCTTACAGTCTGAAAGTGTTGCTTGTCGCCCTCGTCGTCACTGCCATGGGGCTTGGTGCTTCTCGTGCATTCGCGCAGGGCGGCACGCATACCTCGTCGCAGTTTCAGGGTCCCAAGGCCAACAAAGGGACTGTCACTCACAGCCATAAGGACGGCAAGAATGTCCTGACGCTGTCAGACGACTTTGTTGTCCCCGACACGCCCGACCCGCACTGGCAGGTGGTTGATTCCGATGGCAACGTCTATCTGCTCGACAAGCTGAAGACGAAGGCCTTCCTCGGCAGCAATTTCAAGAAGGAAATCATTCTGCCCAGCTATGTGAAAAACGTAGCCAAGGTCCAGATCTGGTGCGCCTTCGCGGAAGTCAACCTTGGCGAAGCCTCGTTCAGCTCGCCCGTGATGTAAACCGGCCCAACCCACAAGGCAGGGTCGCCTCGTCGAACAGGGCTAGGCGACCCGCGCCAAGAAAAGGAATTGAGATGAAAATGATTGAGAGGTTGTCGTTCTGCTTTTTAACGCTTGGTCTTCCACTCGCAGTTTGCTCCGTCGCATCTGCTCAGACGGCCGAGAGAAGGTCGCTCACACTGGATGGCGCGGAGCGGGTGATCGCAGCCGCAAAAGCCGAAGCTACAAAGGCCAAAGCGCTCGGCGGTGTGATCGCCGTCGTGGACGCAGGTGTGGATCGTTTCCCCAGAAGGCAAGCATCTTGGCACCATCGCCGGTCCTGAACACCCGCACAATCTTGCCTGGGGAGGAGAGGATCATAAGACGCTCTATCTTGCGGCCCAGACAGGGCTATACCGTCTCGCTGTTAACCTGCCGGGCGCAGGGTTGCCCAAATAACCGGAAACCTGAATTGGTGCACAAATCCGGAATTCCAAGAGGCTCAAAGATGCTTGGCGGGCAACAGTCGCCTGATCCTAGGGGCTTGTTCAAGCCGGACCTTATTTTTGAATCCGGTCCCCGCTCGTGCTCATCCAAACACTGGAAGGGGCGAGAGCGGACGCATGCGAAATGCTATATTTATTCATGACAAAGGCTATAAGCCCCAGTTTTGGGGTATGTTAAGCACCTTGAGCACGCCGAACCCGCACCGCCTGCCGTCGTCTATCGCCCGCGAGGACGAGCACCTGTTGGTTGCTGCCGCCAAAAAGGGCGACGCCACCGCATTCGAGGAGCTTGTCAGCCGCTATGAGGACAAGATTTTTCGCCTCACGAAAAACATCACCGGGAATCGCGAAGACGCAGAAGATGCGATGCAGGATGCCTTCCTGAAGGCCTATTCACATTTACAGGACTTCCATGGTGATTCAAGGTTCTACACCTGGTTGGTCCGCATTGCCGCCAATGAATCTCTAATGCGCCTCCGAAAGCGTCGGCCGAATCAGTTCTCTTTGGATGAACCGGTCGAGGGGGATGCGGATCTGATGCCCCGCGAATTGGAGGATTGGGGTCCCAGTCCGGAACAAGGCTACGCGCAAGCCGAGTTGCAAGACATTCTCGCCGAAGTCATAGATAAACTTGAGCCCGAATCCCGAATCGTTCTTGTACTGCGGGACTTGGAAGAACTCTCCACACAAGAAACGGCTGAGGCCCTCGGAATTTCAATGGCCGCAGTGAAATCAAGACTGTTGCGCGCACGTCTCAAACTTCGGGAAAAGCTGAACCGGTATTTTCGTCGAGGTACACTCAATTGAATTGCAAAGGCGTCATTCGGGAGCTGTCCAACTATATCGATGGAGATCTCGATCCAGGTTTGAAGGCGGAATTGGAACGCCATCTCCAGCACTGCGAAGACTGCACCATGATTGTGGACCAGACCAAGAAGTCCATCGAGATTCTGTGTGATTCGCGTCCGGTTGAGCTTCCCTCCGATGTTCGCTCCAGACTCCACTCTGCTTTGCAGAAGAAGCTAAGCCCGGGCCAAACCTAGGCTCGGCGCCATGTTGCAAGCTGACGTTTACTAGCGATCTTTACAAACATGCAATTCCAGCGCGAAAAGCGAGTCGCATTTTAGCGCCAACCGGGTGTTCTTGAAGCGTGCCAAGTCTCCGCAGTCTTAGAATCTGCTATTATCCCTCCGTCGGCTCGACGGAGATTGCAGGCCTATTTTTTGCACCCTGTTGAGTTCCACAGTCACGTCTCCTTGGAGGACGAGTATGTCTTGGGTCCCCGACGTTTCCGAAGAACAGGCCGGCCCCGAAGTAAAGCCTGTCTACCAGTTCCTGCAGGATAATTGGGGGTTCGTTCCCAACTATTTTCTAGCTTTGGGCACTCAACCAAGATTTCTGCAGGACCAAGTGAATCTCTTTACCCATGTAATGTTTGAAGAACATGCTCTTCCTAAGATTGTGAAAGAACAAGTCGCGCTCGTCGTTAGCGGCATCAATCTTTCCAATTATTGCCTTGCAGCCCATCTGGAAATTCTCGGCAGGATGGGTATCGAGAAGTCCATGTCCAGGAAGTTGGCGCTTAACTACGAGAGTGCCCAGGTCGCACCTCAAGTAATGGAACTGTTTCGATTCGCCGATAAGTTAACGCGACACCCAGCTGACATGGAGAAATCCGACGTCGAGCGTCTGCGAGAGTCCGGCTGGAGTAACGAAGCAATTCTTGAGACAGTCCTTGTTGTTTCGCTTTATGCGTGTGCCAATCGCTTCTCCGCAGGCGTAGGCCTCGTCGCAGACTTCTAGCCGCGCTCGCCACATCGAGCCATGGTCACGAAAATGTCATACGCATCGCAGCGAATTGCGCCAAATTCCGAGCAAAAGGTGAAGAAAGAATCAGAAATTGATTCGTCCCGTTTCATCGCAATTTGCTGAAATCGTTCGATCAGCGCCAACTCCGGCAAGATTTGATTAAATTGGTCACTCGGCTGTACGCCGCAATGTTGGGGTTCTTGCCGGGTACTTACGGGCCGCACTCATGCGCGGAACGGAAGCGCGGGTTGCGAAAAATGCATGTCCCGTGGAAAAATGCGCGAGCTATGTTCGACACCAAAAAGCTGCAGTTGCACACAGTTCTGCTAGCCTTTCTTTCGCTCGCTGTTACCGCCAATGCCCAGAACATGCGTCCAGAAGCCGAAAAGAGGCTGGCTCACGACATCTACAAGGAGTTCATCGAGATTCAGTCCGGCTACGCCACCGGCGCGACCACTCCCGTGGCTGAAGTTGCCGCGGCTCGCCTTAAAGCCGCGGCTTTTCCAGACTCGGACATTTTCATTGGCGGAGCCATCCCTAAGAAAGCGAACATCGTGGTCCGCTACCGCGGCACTGGAGCGCGCAGGCCGATCCTCCTCCTCGCGCATACCGACGTCGTTGAAGCCAAGCGTGAAGACTGGACCATGGACCCTTTTCAGTTCAACGAGAAAGAAGACTACTTCTACGGCCGCGGCACCGGCGACGACAAGGCCCAGGCCGCGGTTTGGATTGCCAACCTGATCCAGTACAAGAAGGAAGACCTTAGACCTGACCGCGACATTATCGTCGCGCTAACCGCCGATGAAGAAGGCGGTGGTCCATATAACGGCGTCGATTGGCTGCTAAAAAATCATCGTAACTTGATTGACGCTGAATTCGCTCTCAACGAGGGCGGCTGGGGCGAGATGGCCGGGGGCAAGCGCATCTCCAACGACCTTCAGGTCAGCGAAAAATACGTCCTCAACTTTCGCTTGGAGGTGCACAACAAGGGCGGCCATAGCTCTCTCCCTGTCGCCGATAATGCCATCTATCATCTAGCCGGCGCGCTCTTGGGAATCTCCAAACTGGAGTTCCCGCTTAAAACCAACGAAATAACGGCCGCTTACTTTCAGAAGCTCGCGCAAATCGAGAGCGGCGCTATGAAGGACGACCTGGCCAATGTCGCCGCGGGCTCGCAAGAGTCGATGCGCCGGGTGGCTGGGGCATCGCCGGCGTGGAATGCTACGCTGCGCACCACGTGCGTGGCCACCATGCTCGAAGGCGGCCACGCCGTCAATGCTCTACCGCAGCTTGCTGCGGCCATGGTGAACTGCCGGGTCCTGCCTGAGGATTCGCCCGAGTATGTGCACGACATGCTGCAAAAGGCCGCGGCGGACGGCCAAGTCACCTTCAAAATGTTAAGCTCCAGAACCAAAACCCCGGCGTCAGAGTTACGCCCGGATCTTCTGCGTGCGGTCACTCGCCTGACCGATAAATTCTGGCCCGGCGTGCCTACATTACCCATCATGGTCATGGGCGCGACTGATGGCGCCTACTTGCGGGCCGCGGGCATTCCGACTTACGGCATCCAGGGATTCTTCTTCGATCGCGATGACATCCGCTTTCATGGCCGCGATGAACGCATGAGCGTCCAATCCTTCTACGAAGGCCAAGCCTTCCTCTACGAGCTGGTCAAAGCCCTCTCTTTGCGCTGATGCCGCTACGTGGCGGCGGAGCGCTTCTCGAACAGTTTTTCCGAGAGCTTGGCTCCTGTCTCAGTCAGCCAAACCGCCTTGTTTTGTTTGCTGGCTCGGGGAGATTTTCAATTCCGCAATCGGTCGCCCCACACCAGGACCCCCAAGCACGTATTCCTCGGACTTAGGAATTTTGTCGACGATCATTCTGAGAGAAACCATCATCGCCGGTCCCAGGTTGCCAGTCAGTTTTGTGATTTGTCTAACCCAAACTCGCGGTGCGTGGTGAGGAGCGCGGTTTTCACCGCCCCTCCTTCAATGACAAACGAGATGTTGCTTTCCGAAGATCCCTGCGCGATGGCAATTAGGTTTACTCCGTCGCGCCCCAGCGCGCTAAAGGTTTTTCCCGCAATTCCTGGAATTCCGCGCATGTTTTCCCCCACCACGGCAACAATAGCAATATTGGGGTTGACGGTGATGTGTTCCACGTCGTGATGCGCCAGATCGCGCGCAAATTCCTTGCGCAAGGCATCCACAGTCCGCCGCGCGTCCGCGGACGCAACGATGAAGCAGATATCGTTTTGCGAAGAGGACTGCGAGATCAGCAGAACGTTGGCGCGCACCTCCGCGGTCGTGGAAAACGTCCGCCCGACAACATCCGGCAGCCCTACAATCCCCGGCCCGCCGACACTAATCAAGGTTACGTCCCGAATGGCCGTCAGGGCCTTGACCCCTCCGCCGATGCTGCGTCCCTCGGGCGTGATCTTGGTGCCCGGCTTTTCCGGGGCGAAACTGTTGCGGATCCACACCGGAATCGCTGCCTGTACCACCGGGTTCAACGTTTTCGGGTGCAGCACTTTCGCACCAAAGTACGCCAGCTCCGCCGCTTCGCGATAAGAAATCACCGGAATCGTGCGTGCTTCGGGAACCAGCCGAGGGTCTGCAGTCAGCACACCATCCACATCGGTCCAGATAATGACTTCATCCGCATCCAGCGCCGCGCCGAGAAGGGTTGCCGAAAAATCGGAGCCACCCCGGCCGAGCGTCGTGAGTTGCCCGTCAGCCGTCGCGCCAATGAAGCCGGTCACGACGGGCACAATCCCTTTTTCGAGCAGCGGACACATTCGTGCCTGAGATTTCTCCCGCGTCAATTCCATCTGCGGCTCCGCCCCACCATGAAATGCGTCGGTCACGATGAGTTCACTGGCTTCGATCGCTTCGCACGACGCGCCTGCTGCTTTGACGGCCGCGGCAACCAGCGGAGCGGAAAGGCGCTCCCCTAGGCTCGAGACGGCATCGAGTGTGCGCGGCGTCAGCTCCCGTAACAGCGCCGTTCCTTCGCAAAGCCTGCGGCCCTCCGCGAGAACATCCTCCACTTTCTGACAGATTTTCCGGCGCTCCTCCTGGGGAATCAAAGCGACGAGCGCGGATTCGTGCTGCTTATGGAGCGCTTCCAAAACCCTC
>Ga0306922_10007183_pt1 | contig 10729 bp, 9 predicted proteins | sample sta12Cox44000082_FD_203758 | JGI IMG/M metagenome (GOLD analysis project Ga0306922, IMG submission 203758) | Lab enrichment of tropical soil microbial communities from Luquillo Experimental Forest, Puerto Rico - statoxic.12C.oxic.44.000.082 (v2)... | ecosystem: Environmental > Terrestrial > Soil...
GAGCGTTCCGCCGACGGCTTGGTCAAGCATCTCGTGCACCATCGCCTGAACACGCGCGAATGCTGCGTCGAGGCCTATATGCAGTTCCTCAAGGCCGGCGAGCGCTCCGGCAAGCATCGCCACATGTGGGAGGAGGTCGTCTTCGTGGTCGAAGGCTCCGGCTACGACCTGCATTGGGACATGAAGTTCGACTGCCTCGATGCCTTCAAATGGGAATGGGCCGAGGTGCCGAAGAAGTTCGAGTGGAAAGAGGGCGACTACATCTACATCCCGCCTTTCACCACCCATCAGCACTTCGCGACCGTAGAGGCGCGGCTCATCATGATGAGCAACCGGATGGTCAAGGAGATGGGCTACGACTGGTTCGATCAGGTGGAGAACGCGCCGGGATTCGAACCCGGCCAAAAGTCGCAGCGGTGACGTCCGAGGAGTTGCTCGATGCGTGTTGGCACTTGGACCCGGCGCGTCGCGGCCGCGGTCCTCACATTTGCGCCGCTGTCGCTCACGCAGCCGACGGCATATGCGCAGTCCCCGGCAGACTTCTACAAGGGGCGCAACGTCGAGCTCTACATCGGCTACAGCGTCGGCGGCGCCTACGATCTCTATGCGCGCGTGCTGGCGCGCCACCTCGGCAAGCACATCCCCGGCAACCCGACCATTGTCCCCAAGAACATGGAGGGGGCCGGAAGCCTTCGCCTCGCCAACTGGCTCTACAATGTCGGTGCGAAGGACGGCACCGTGCTCGCCACCATCGGCCGCGGCACCGCGTTCGATCCGCTGCTCGGCTCCAAGGGCGCGCAGTTTCGCGCCGACAAGTTCACCTGGATCGGCAGCGCCAACAACGAGGTCAGCGTGTGCGTCGCCTGGAAGACGAGCGGCGTCACCGGGTTCGAAGATACGCTGAGCAAGGAGCTCATCGTCGGCGGGACCGGCCAGGCGGCCGACACCGATCAGTTTCCGCGCATTCTCAACGGCGTGCTCGGCACCAAGTTCAGAATCGTCACCGGCTATCCCGGCGGCAACGATGTCACGCTCGCCATGGAACGGGGCGAGGTGAAGGGGCGCTGCGGCTGGTCGTGGTCGAGCGTGCTCTCGACGCACAAGCGCTGGATCGAGGACAAGTCGATCACCGTGTTGGTGCAATTGTCGCTCAACAAGCACCCCGATTTGTCCGACGTTCCGCTCGTCATGGATTTCGCCAAGACCGAGGATCAGCAGCAGATGTTCAAACTGATCTTCGCACGTCAGGTGATGGGCCGGCCTTATCTCGCGCCGCCCGACGTGCCGAAGGACCGCGCCGAGGCACTGCGCAAAGCCTTCAAGGACACGATGAAGGATGACGAATTTCTCGCCGACGCCGAAAAGTCGCAGCTGGAGATCACCCCGGTCGACGGCGCGGAGGTGGAGACGCTGGTGAAAGAGCTCTACCAGACGCCCAAGCCGCTCGCCGACAAGGCGGCACAATTCATCCGACACTAGGTTGCGCGCGATTCGCAGTGAACGTGATTGGTTCGGCGTCGCTTTAGGGTCCTCGCAATTGCGTGCACCGATGGGCACAATGCGGCATGAATGATCGCAAGAGCGCGCCGATGCAGGACCAGGCCGGGCGAAGCCAAGCCGCGAAGGAGAACTATCGCGGCTGGCAGTCCGATGTGATCGTCGACCTGATCAAGCGCCACGGCTTTCCCCACATCACGCTCAATCCCGGCGCAAGCTTTCGCGGCCTGCACGATTCGCTGGTCAACTACGGCGGCAACGAGCCGCCGATGATGCTGTGCCAGCACGAAGAGATCGCGGTGCAGATCGCGCACGGCTATGCCAAGGCGACCGGCAAGCCGATGGCGGTGATCCTGCACGATCTCGTCGGGCTCCTGCACGCCTGCATGGCGATCTACTACGCCTACATCGACCGGGTGCCGATCTTCATCATCGGCGCGACCGGCCCGATGGATGAAGGCAAGCGCCGCCCCCACATCGACTGGACGCATTCGGCGCTCGTTCAAGGCAACGCCGTGCGCGACTACGTCAAATGGGATTACCAGCCGACCTCGATCGAGGGCGTGCCGGAAAGCTTCGCACGCGCCTATTCGATCATGACCACGGAGCCGCAGGGCCCGGTCTATATGTGCTACGACGCCGCGCTGCAGGAGGAGCCGCTGGCCCGCAAGGTGCCGTTGCCTCGCGCCGGCGCGGCTGCGACGCCCACGGCGATGGCGCCCGATCCCAAGGCGATCGAGGCGATCGCGGACAAGCTCGTCAAGGCCGAGCATCCCCTGCTGCTCGCGGAATATGCCGGCCGTCGTGCAGGCGGCTTCGAAAGCATAGTGGAGTTGGCCGAGACTACCGGCGCAGCGGTGTGGGACGTCAACAATGCGCTCAATTTTCCCAACAAGCACCCGCTGTGCCTGAGCATGGACCAGGCGTCGCTTCGGCGCACCGATCTGGTCGTGGGCCTCGACGTGAACGACTGGGAGAAGCAGCTCACCGAGCTCAACAGCGCCATGCGCACGCGCGAGCAAATCACGCCGCCGTCATGCGATTTCGTCGAGATTGGCTTCGCCGAGATCAATATCAGCAAATGGGCCTTCGACTATTGCCGCATGCAGCCCTGCTCGATCCGGGCGCTGGGTGACACCGCGCTCGCAATTCCGGCGCTCACCCGCATCTGCAAGGAGCGCATCGCGGGCGACGCCAAGCTTAAGTCCCGCGTCGCCGAGCGCAAAGCCGCGATCGGCAAGCGCCACGACGAGGTCTGGGCAAAATGGCAGGAGGAGGCGCATCAGAATTGGGACGCCTCGCCCATCACCTTCTCGCGGCTCGCGCTCGAGGTGTGGGAGGTGATCAAGAACGAGGACTGGGTGCTGTCTGCGAACACGCTCAAGCAGCAGGTGCGCAAGCTGTGGGATTTCGACAAGCCCTACCGCCATCCCGGCGTCGAGCTCGGCACCTCGACCCAGATCGGCATCTCGCTCGGCGTGGCGCTTGCGCACAAAGGCATGGGGCGCATCGTGGTCGACATCCAGCCCGACGGCGATCTGATGTTCGACGCCGGCGCGCTCTGGGTTGCCGCGAAATATGAAATCCCGATGCTGGTCGTGATGCACAACAATCGCGCCTATTACAACGACTGGGAGCACCAGATCCGGATGGCCAAGCTGCGCGGGACCGACGAGGCCAAGGCCCATATCGGCATGGACTTGTTCGCTCCGGAGCCGGACTTCGGCGCGCTTGCTCGCGCCATGGGCTGCTACGGCGAGGGACCGATCGACAAGCCGCAGGACATCCGTCCCGCACTGTTGCGCGCACTCGCCGAGGTCAAGAAGGGGCGGCTCGCACTCGTGGACACCATCACGCAGCACAGGTGATTGGCCCATCTCCCTGCGAGGCGGGACGAGGGAAGAACGTCAGGCCGGCTCCAAGCCCTTGTGTTTGAGCAAGCGCGGGGTCTCCGCCGCCACGAACTTCAACAGCGCCGCGGCGACGCTCGGCTCCTTCGCCGCCGTGAGCACGCCCGCTGAGAAGATCGTGATCTTCTGCAGCGCGTCCGGCAGCGGGCCGACAATCTCGATGCCGGCGACCGGGAGAAGCTCGCTGATCTGCTGGATGCCGATCTCGGCGTCGCCCTTGGCGACCACCTCGCCGACCGGCGTTCCGGGATCCGGGATCACGATCTTCGCTTTCATCGCGTCGGCAATGCCGAGACGCGCCAGCACGGTGGGAAAATAGATGCCGCTCAAGCCGGTCTTGGAGTGGGCGACCGATTTGGCCGCGATGAGCGCGCGTTTCAACGCTTCGGGCGAACCGATGTCGGGGCGCTTCGCGTCCTTGCGCACCGCGACGCCGATGGCGGAGCGGGCGAGATCGACGCGGCTGCCGGCGACCACCTTGCCGTGCCGGATGAGGTCGTCGATCGCCTCGGCGGTCAGAATGGCGAGGTCGCCGCCGGCGCCGCCTTCGAGCTCCTTGAGGAGGCCGTTCGTGGAGCCCCAGGTGATCGAGATTTTCGTACCGCTGGTGTGCTCGAACGCGGGTACGAGGTCGAGCATGACCGATTTGACGCCGTTGGTGCAGATGACTTTCATTGCGGCGATCCTTTCACGTTTCCCAAATCATTCCGCGTTGACGCCGGGTGGGCAAAGATGCCACTTCTATGGCCCGAGCGGGAGAGCTAAGCCCCGTTGACCGGACGGTGGCGTGCGTCAATAGGATGCGACCATGGACAGCGAAAGCGCGCGCATGAGCTCCGCCGCGGAGGCGCGGTTCCGGATCGATTATCCCAATTCCAAGCCGCGCGTGGTCAAGGTGGTCGCGCTCGATGAAGCGAGCGAACGCGTGGTCAAACGCGTGGCGCAGCAGGGATGGCAGCGCGCGACGTTCTTCACCTCGATCAAGTTCGAGGGCGCACCGCGCAGCGGCGAGAGCTGGTCGATGCAGGCTTGGCTCAGCGATCTTGCCGGCCGCACCAAGGCGCTGGTCGAGGAGGTGGCGGCCGCCGATCTCGTGGTGATGGTATCAAGCGCCGGCACCAGCGCACAGGCCGCCGCGGTGATCGGCGAAGCTTGCGCCGTACGCAAGGTGATGACCATGGCGCTGATCATCGGCAGCGAACAGCGATCAAACGAAGAGCTGTCGAAGACGCTGGCGACGCTACGACCCTATGCATCGATGCTCGTCATCGCCAGCGGCGACGAATACATCGAGGAGATGCTGGCGGCGTTGAGGGCGTAGGCCCGCTTCGCGCGTTGCGCGCGACGCGTGCTATGCTTGCGTCCTGCCGCGATAGCCGAGCCGCGCCGAGACCAAATCCGCCGTGGTGATCACGTGCGGCATGACGGCCGCGATCGATTTTTTCGACAGCCGCGTCTGCGGTCCGGCGATGCCCACCGCCGCGACCACGTCGCCGCTGTCGTCGCGAATGGGCGCGGCGATGCACACCATGCCGATCTCGCTCTCCTCGTCCTCGATGGCGCAGCCGCGCTGGCGCGTGGCGCCGAGCGCTTTGATGAATTTCTCCGCGCTGGTGATGGTCTTCGGCGTGCGCGGCTTGAGGCCAGCCTCGATCACGCGATCGACGACCTCATTCGGCTGAAAGGCGAGGATCGCCTGTCCTTCGGCCGTGCAATAGGCGGGCTTGCGCACGCCGATATCAGAGCGCATGCGGATCGCATGGGTGCCCTCGAGATTGTAGACGTACATGATCTCGGTCTCGTCGAGGATTGCGAGATGCACGCTCTCGTTGATCTTCTCGCGCAGATCGTAGAGGTAGGGCCGCGCTTCGTTCGACACGTTCATGCGCCGGCGCACCAGCGCGCCCAGCCGAAAGAGCGCGATCCCGAGCTGGTACTTGCCGCTCTCCCGGTTCTGCTCCAGCAGACCCTCGGAGACGAGCGTGACCGCGAGCCGATGAACGGTGCTCTTCGCCAGGGCGAGGCGGCGCGCGAGCGCGCTGATGCCGATTTCGACCTCGTCCTCCGAGAACGCCTTGAGCAGTCGAATCGCGGTCGCGACCGAGGACAGCCGCTCGCGCCGTTCGCGCCCGTCGGTCTTGCCGGCTGCTTTCTTTCTCGCCATCGGAGTAAGCGTCAAGGCGCGGGCCCGAACCGCTCGTTCCGCTCCATGGACCATTGTTCCGGGCATCTAGGCGTAGTGTCGCGGACGTGTCAATAATTCGCGGGCCAGCGCGCACAAAACGGAGAGGTGCATGGATGCGGTGCGCAAGATCGTCGTTGTCGGCGGCGGGCCGGCGGGTGTCGCAGCGGCGCTGGCGGCCAAGCAGCAGGACGCTGCCGCCGAGGTCATCTTGCTCAGCGACGAGCGGCAGGAGCCGTACGAGAAGCCGCCACTGTCGAAGGCCGTGCTCACGGGAAAGGCGATGCCCCATGACGCGCCGATTGCCGGCCCGAAAGGCGTTTCCGGAAGCGGCGTGCGCCTCACGCTCGGCACGCCCGTCAAGGCGATCGATCGCAGCGCACACGCGGTGATCACCGAAACGGGCGAGCGCATCGGCTACGACGCGCTCGTGCTCGCCACCGGCTCGATCAATCGCGAGCTGCCCATGTTCCCGGCGGGACGGAAGGGGATTTATTATCTGCGCACCGAGGCGGAGGCGCGCGCGCTCAAGGCGCGCCTGCATCAAGGCGGATCGCTCCTCGTCATCGGCGGCGGACTGATCGGGCTGGAAGTGGCGGCGTCCGCCACCGAACTCGGCGTCAAGACGGGCGTGGTCGAAATCGCGCCGCGCATCCTTGCTCGCGTCTGCAACGCGGAGATCTCCGCGTTGATCCACGAGCGTCACCGCGCCCGCGGCGTCGATATCCGCGTAGGCACCGCCGTGTCTGCGCTGCGCGAATTGCCTGACGGCCGGCTCGCGGTCGACCTCGCGACCGGCGATACGATCGCAGCCGATCTCATCGTGGTCGGGACCGGCGTCGCGCCCGACGATCGGCTGGCGAAGGCCGCGGGTCTCGCCACGCAAGACGGCATCATCGTCGACGACCATGCCCGCACCAGCGATGCGGCGATCTTCGCGGCTGGCGACTGCACGCGCTTTCCCGGACCGCACGGACCGGTGCGGCTGGAGAACTGGCGCCATGCCCAAGAGCACGGCGCGATCGCTGGCCGCAATGCCGCCGGTGGCGATGCCGTCTACAAGGTCGCACCCTCGTTCTGGTCGGAGCAACACGACATGTATATTCAAGGCGTGGGTTGGCCGGTCGCGCATCCAAGCGCGCGCGTGCGCCGGCCGCTCGACGCGCCTGCCGTGCTCATGTTCGAGCTCGACGGCGCCCGCCTCGCGCACGCGTTGGGCATCAATGCGCAGCGGGACATGGCGATGGCGCGGCGGCTGATCGAGCGCGGGGTGCCGGTCGACGCCAGCGAGCTCGCCGATACCGCCAAGCCGCTCGCTGCCATGCTCAAGGCGAAGGTATAGTCGCCATCGCAGAGCATGACGACGAGCATCTATGATGCACAGAGGACAGCAATGACGACCGGGAAGAAGGAGCGCGTCGGCATCGTCGGCGTTGGGCGCATGGGGCTTGCGATGCTCAAGCATCTCGTCAAGCACGGCTACCAGGTGACCGCCTGTGACATCGACGACAAACAACTGGCCATGGCGCGCGATGCCGGCGCCGCCACCGCCAAGACTGCGGCCGAGGTCGCGCGCGCGGCCGATTTCGTGATCATCGGCGTCGGCTATGACGACGAAGTCAATCAGGTCGTGCTCGGGACGGACGGGTTGCTCGCCGATCTTGCGCCCGGCGCGGTCATCGCGGTGTCCTCGACCGCCAGGCCCGACACCGTCAAGGCGCTCGATGCGCGCGCGCGGGCGGCAGGCGTCGCCATCCTCGATGCGCCGATCTGCCGTGGCCGCTTCGCTGCCGATGAAGGAACGCTGCTCGCGCTCGTTGGCGGCACACCCGACGTGGTCGAGCGCGGACGCGCGGTCTACGGCTGCTTTTGCTCCGACTATGCCCATCTCGGCGAGGTCGGCCACGGCCAAGTCGGCAAGACCATGAACAACCTGCTGCTCTGGATCAATGCCGTGGGCTTGCTGGAAGCGGGCCGACTGGCCGAGACCACCGGTATCGATCTCGGCAAGCTGCGCGCGGCATTGCTGATGAGCTCAGGCGCCTCCGATGCGCTCAAGGAATGGGACAGGATCTCCTTCACCTGGGCGCTCAAGGACATGCAGATCGTCGCCGACCTGACCGACAAGGCCGGCCTGTCGCTGCCGATCACCGGCGCCATCAAGGAATTGGTCAAGGACGCGCGCCGCATCAAGGCGACGAATGCGCCGAAGTGGACGGGAATCAGGGATCAGTAATTAGTAATCAGTGATCAGAAAAAGCGCCTGCATCTGATTACTGACCACTGATGACTGATTCCTGGTCACGACAAATCCATCGCCGAAACGCCGCCGTCGACGAACAGATTGGCGCCGTAGACGAACGAGGAATCCTCGCTCGCCAAGAACAGCACCGCCTTGGCGGCCTCCAGCGGCTGGCCCGGCCGCTTGACCATGTTCGGCACCGGTCGCGCGGGGTCGAACTCGTCCTTGCCGACCGGCGAGCCTATCTTGTTCGGCACGATCGCGTTCACCCTGATTTTGTGCGGCGCAAGTTGCGCCGCCATGGCGCGCGTCAAATTCGCAACGCCGCCCTTCGCGGCCGAATAGGCGACGGCGCGGCTTCTGCCCATGAAGCCGGAGGTCGAGCCGATATTGACGATCCGCCCGCCCGTGCCCTGCGCCGCCATCTGCTGGGCGACGTGCTTGCCCATGAGGAACTGGCTCTTGAGCGTAACCGCCAGCACCCGGTCCCACTCTTCCTCGGTGATGTCGAAAATGTGCTTGTTGTCGGAGATCGCGACGTTGTTGACCAGAATATCGATGCGGCCGAAGCGTTCCACCACCGCCTTGACCACCGCGGCGACGTCGCTGCCCTTGGAGACGTCGGCGGTGAACAGTTCGGCCTCGCCGCCCGCCCCCCTGATCGCGCCCACGACGCGCTCGCCCCGCGGCCTGTCGACGTCCACGATCGCAACCTTGGCGCCCTCGGCGGCGAACAGCTTGGCGATCTCCTCGCCGATATTGCGTCCGGCCCCAGTCACGATCGCAACCTGATCTTTGAGCTTCATCGGTCGGCCCCATCGTCCTCGCCCCGCCGTCATTACATTTACCAAGGGAACGCGGCAACAAGGGCGGCCTCGCGGGATTGCCGCGAACATGGTAGGAGAAATGCTCAGAACATGGATTTCGCCATGGCCGCGCCGCTCAAGACCGTGGAAGGCTCCAACATCGCCGCCCTGATGCACGAGATCGGCCAGCGGGCGAAAAGTGCCGCGCGCGTTCTGGCGCTCGCGCCCACGGCGCAGAAGGACAGCGCGCTCGCGGCCATGGCCGCGGCGATCCGCGCGCGCCAGGCGGACATCCTCGCCGCCAATGCCAAGGATATAACCGAGGCGAAGGCCGCCGGCGCCACGGCGGCCTTTGTCGACCGCCTCGCGCTCGACGCACGGCGGATCGCCGCCATGGCCGACAGCCTCGACGTCGTGCGCGCCCTCGCCGATCCGGTCGGCGCGGTCACGGAGCGCTGGACGCGGCCGAACGGCATGATCATCGAGCGCGTGCGCGTGCCGATCGGCGTCGTCGGCATCATCTACGAGAGCCGGCCGAACGTCACCGCCGATGCGGCCGCGCTGTGCCTCAAGGCCGGCAATGCCGCCATCCTGCGCGGCGGCTCGGAGAGTTACCGCTCGAACCAGGCGATTCACGCCGCGCTGCTCGAGGGGATGCGCAGGGCGTCGCTGCCCGAGGCTGCGATCGCCCTGGTACCGACCCGCGAGCGGTCCGCGGTCGGGATGATGCTCGCGGGCCTTGACGGCGCGATCGACGTCATCGTCCCGCGCGGCGGCAAGAGCCTGGTCGCGCGCGTGCAGACGGAGGCACGCGTGCCGGTGTTCGCGCATCTCGAGGGCATTTGCCACGTCTATGTGGACGGGGCGGCGAAGCTCGACATGGCGCGCACGATCCTGCTCAATGCCAAGATGCGGCGCACCGGCGTCTGCGGCGCAGCCGAGACGCTGCTCGTCGACCGCGCGGTCGCCTCGACGCACCTCAAGCCGCTCGTCACCATGCTGCTCGAGGCCGGCTGCGAGGTGCGCGGCGACGAGGCTACGCGCGCGGTCGATCGCCGCGTGAAGCCGGCGAGCGAGGAGGACTGGTCGACCGAATATCTCGACGCTGTCATCTCCGCCAAGGTGGTCGACGGTGTGGATGCCGCGATCGAGCATATCGAACGCTTCGGCTCACACCACACGGACTCGATCGTGACGGAAGATCATGCGGCGGCGGAAAAATTCCTCAACGAGATTGATTCCGCGATCGTGTTGCACAACGCCTCGACCCAATTCGCCGACGGCGGCGAGTTCGGCTTCGGCGCCGAGATCGGCATCGCCACCGGCCGCTTCCATGCGCGCGGGCCTGTGGGCGTCGAGCAGTTGACCAGCTTCAAGTATCGCGTGCGCGGCTCGGGGCAGATCAGACCGTGAAAACTCCGCTCGTGCAGGTGCGGCCCTCTCCTACAAAGGAAGAGGGTAAAGCGGCCGCGGCACGCATCGTGCTCCCTCCCCATGCCCCCGGGATGCGCATCGGTCTGTTCGGCGGCACGTTCGATCCGCCGCACGAGGCGCATCTCGGCGCCTGCTTGATCGCCATGAAGCGCCTCGATCTCGACCGGGTCTGGTGGCTGGTGACGCCGGGCAACCCGCTCAAAGACACCCGCGGGCTTGCGCCGCTCACAGAGCGCATCATCACCACCAAGGCGCTCGTGCACCATCCGCGCATCGAGATCAGCGGCTTGGAAGCGCAGATCGGCACGCGGTATACCTATCAGACCATCGCCTATTTGCGCCGCCACTGTCCCGGCGTGCGCTTCGTCTGGATCATGGGCGCCGACAATCTGCGCAGCTTCCACCGCTGGCAGAGGTGGCGCGGCATCGCCGCCATGGTGCCGATCGCGGTGGTCGACCGGCTCGGACCCAGCCTCTACGCCAGTGCCAGCCCCGCGGGCCAGGCGCTGGCGCGCGCGCGCGTTCCCGAGACGGCGGCGAAATCTCTGCCCAACCGCAAGCCACCGGCCTGGATTTACCTCCATGGCCTGAAGTCGCCGCTGTCGTCGACGGCGCTACGTGCCGCCCGTCATAAAGGTGATGCCAAAGCGCCACAGTA